>Ga0315280_10000693_pt1 | contig 61387 bp, 52 predicted proteins | sample YL17G06_40_MG_FD_203697 | JGI IMG/M metagenome (GOLD analysis project Ga0315280, IMG submission 203697) | Sediment microbial communities from Yellowstone Lake, YNP, Wyoming, USA - YL17G06_40 | ecosystem: Environmental > Aquatic > Freshwater > Lake > Sediment | place: USA: Wyoming | collected... | reverse complement strand
TATGGCAACGTGTTCGAGGTGACCCTCGGAGCCGGTGAGCAGATCGACATCGAGCCCGGAGGGTGGGTGTACAAGGACCGAACGGTCCAGATGGAGACGCAGTTTCAGAGGCTGGCAACCGGCCTGCTGGCGAGCGGAGGGCGGCTCTTCTGGAACCGCTTCACGGGCCCCGGCCGCGTGGCGCTGCAGTCGATGTACTATCACATGGAGACCTCGAGCTAGGGCTGGAAGCCGGTCAGGGAGCGCCAACGATGGCTGCGTGCGCTGGGGGAGTGCTGTTCCGCGAGCGGTACCGTCCGCCGTGGGCGCATGTTGCAGAGCACATGGTGCTGCAGCTCTTGTTCGGGCTGTACGGGTGGCTACTGTGGAACGCGGGCTCCGACAAGCCCCAGTGGGAGCGATGGCTCGGGGCCGTCATCTGCGTCTCGTCCGTGGTGAGCGTGCTGCACTGCGCACTTCAGGTCGCCCGGGGCATGATGGTGCGGGTGACCGACCGCACCATAATCGTGGGCGCCACGCGGTACGCACGCCGGATCGCTCTCGAGAACGTGGTTTGGTGCGAGCCGGCCCAACTTGACTGGCTTCGTCGCGTCCGCCGCACACACGCTGAGCCTTGGCGTGATCCCCCGGACAAGCTGAAGAAGGTGCACACCTTGCTCACGGCATTCTGGCCGCCGTGGCGCGGAGTGCTGGTGCACGTGATAGGCGACACCTGCGTGTTCGTGTCGTCGGGCAGATCGGAAGAGCTAGCCGGCGCCATCGAGGACCAAGCGACTGCGCTGCGAGACCAGGCCGAGGCCGCGTGCGCGTGATGCCGGCGGGACGCCGGCGGCCCCGCCCTGGACCACAAGGTGCGGCCAAGCAGGGCCCGCCTCGCCCTGGGCGGAAGCTCCGGGCCATGATGAACACCAGCCGACACATGACTGCGGCACTCATCCTCCTGATCGCGGGCCTGCTCGTCGGCACGGCCGGCGCGGCCCCGATCCGCGTGCTCCTCTTGAGCGGCGCCAACAACCACGACTGGAAGACCACGACACCCGAGCTCCAGCGCATCTACGCGGAGAGCGGCCGTTTCACCGTCGATGTCGCGGAGGACCCCGCGTCCCTCACGCCGGAGCAGCTCGCGCCGTACGACGTGGTGGTCAGCAACTGGACCAACTACCCCAGCAAGGAGCGCATCCTGGGCGAGACGGCGGAGCGAGCGCTGCTTGGGTGGGTCCGCGCGGGCCACGGCTTCGCGCTCTTCCACGCGGCGAGCGCGATCTTCCCCGGCTGGGAGGAATGGCACCGGCTCGCCGGAGCGTCGTGGGCGGAGAACGTCACCGGGCACGGCGCCTACCACCGCTTCCGCGTGCGCGTGTCCGATCCGGACCATCCCGTCACGCGTGGGGTGGCGGACTTCGACATCACGGACGAGCTCTGGCACCGGGTGGACATCCCGCCGACGGCACACGTGCTGTGCACCGCGTTCTCCGCGTTGGAAACGGGCGGCACGGGACAGAATGAGCCGGTCGCGTTAGCGAGCCGGTTCGGCGCCGGACGGAGCTTCAACCTCATCCTTGGCCACGACGCCGCGGCGATGGACTACGACGGCTGGCGGCTCCTCATGCTTCGCGGCACCGAATGGGCCGCTACCGACAGGGTGACCATCACACGCCCGCTCGACCCGGACGCGGTCCTCGCGGAGGTCGCGAGCTACGACGCCAAGGGTCCGCGTGACCGCGTTGCCGTCGTCGAGCGCCTGGTGCGCACCGCGGAGGTCGACGAGTCCCTGCGAGCCGACGTCGCCGCGAAGATGGTCGCGATGCTCGAAGGCGATGCGACCGACGACTGCAAGGAGTTCCTGCTCAGGCAGCTCTCGCTCATTGCCGGTCCGGCCCAGGTCCCGGCGGCTGCTCGGCTCATCGACCATCCGCGCTTCGGCATCCATGCGGTCAACGTGCTGAGGCGCGTCGACGACGGGCCCGCCCGGGCGGCGTTGAGGCTCGCGATGCCGCACCTGCGCGGCGTGCCACTCGCTGGGGTCATCATCGCCCTCGGCCAGATGCGTTACGGGGAAGCGGTGTATGCGATCGCCGACCGGCTCGGGAGTGGCGACCGGGCCGTGGCGATGGCGGCAGTCCGGGCACTGGCGGAGATCGGAGGAGTCGAGGCCGCAGAGGCGCTGGCGCGGCATCTCGCCACAGCGCCGGAAGGGCAACGGGCGACGACGTGTGATGCCCTGCTGCGCTGCGCGGAGGGGCTTGGGCCTGGCGATGCTGAGCGCGTGTACCGCAGGCTGTGGACTTCGGAACTGGCACCCGAAGTCCGTCGGGCCGCGCTCGCCGGGCTGGCACTTCTGACAACGGGAACCGAGCGTGTCGAGTCGATCGTCGCAGCATTCCGGACAGGTGACCAACCGCTCTGCGGCGTTGCGGCGCGAGCGGTCGTTCAAGCGAAGGACGCGACGCTGACTTCAGCCGTGGCTGAGTGCTTGCCCGGGTTGCCGCCCGCCGCGCAGGTGGAGGGGCTCGGCGCGCTTAGTGCCATCGGCCGGCTCCCGTCGTGCACGCGAGCGCTTCTGGCGTCTGATGACCCACAAGTGTGCCGTTGCGCAGCTCGGGCGCTAGGCAGGCTTGGGTCCGCGGGTGACGCGCCAGCCATCATCGCGGCCCTGCGTTCCGCCCCGGACGCGGTCCGATCGGAGCTTGAGGCGGCTCTCACGGCGGTCTGGCGGCGCGGAGGCGTGGCGCCTGTCGATGTCGACGCCATCGCGCACGAGCCGGAGCCCGCACGATCGTCGCTGATGCGCGCAGTGGCGGCCCTCGGTTCGCGTGAGGGGTTCGACGTGATGTCAGCCCTGGTGCAGCAATCCTCAGCGGACGTGCGGGCCGTCGCGTTCGGCGCACTTGCGGGCTGGCCGTGGGACGATCCCGTGGGCGCTGCTCGCGCCATGCGCTTGGCCGTCCGTCACCTCGATGAGCCCGATGCAGCCGCGGCCGCGGTGAGCATCGCGCAGGGGCTTGGCCCAGAGCACAAGGAGGCCGTGACGGCCGCCATGAACCGCGTCCTGACCGTGGTGAGGACGGGGCCCACGCGCACAGCGGCCAGGCAGGTGTTGATGGACATCGGGGCCGAGGTGGCGGTGACGAAGACCACTCCACTGACCGACGCGGGCCCGAACCTCGCGATCGGCGCGGTAGCCGACAGCCCCGACGGGATCGACAGTGACGGCGCCGCCAGCGGGGACCAGGCCGCGATCGACGGCGACCCGAACACCTACTGGGACGAGGTCAACGACCAGACGCTCTACATTCTGCGCGTCACCTTCGCGGCGCCGACCGAGGTATCCGCGATCAGGATCACAGGTCACGCGCAGTTCAGCTACGACCCGCGCGACTTTGAGATCGTGTGCGACGGCGTCGTCGTGAAGACGATCGAGGACGCATGGTACGAATCCAACCAGTTCGCGACCACGTTCCGTGTCACGCGGTGCAAGACGCTTGAGCTGAGGATCACCGGGTGGTACGGACAGAGCCCGGGTATCAGGGAGCTCGAGATCTTCAACCCGCCCGTGCGATGAGCATGAAGGGCCGCCGTGAGCGCGCGGCCGCGGAAGGTGAAGTGCGCAATGAAGACCACAAGGCGCGGGTTCGTGGCAAAGGTCGGAGCGGCGCTCGCGATGCCCTACATCATCACCTCGAAGGCGCTCGGAGACGGAGCGGTGCCGCCGGCGAGCGAGCGCGTCACGCTAGCGCTCATCGGCTCGGGCGACCGCGGCGCGCATCAGGTCATGGCGTGGGACTTCCTGCCCCTGCCCGACGTCCAGTTCGTCGCGACGTGCGATCCTTACAAGTCCAAGCGCGAGGACGCGGCGCGGATCGTCAACGAGCACTACGCCGCGCAGGCCGGCGCGGGGAGCTACAGGAGCTGCACTCCCTACCGCGACTTCCGGGAGATGCTCGAGCGCGAGGATGTTGATGGGGCGATCATAGCGACGCCCGACGGGTGGCACGTGCCCGCCGCCCTGGCCGCCGTGCGCGCCGGCTTGGACGTGTACGTCGAGAAGCCGCTCGGCCTCACCTTTGAGCAGGACAAGCTGCTGCGCGAGACGGTGCGCCGCTACGGCGCGATGTTCCAGTACGGTACCCAGCAGAGGTCCATGCCGCACTGCCGGCACGGGTGCGAGGTCGTGCGCAGCGGGCGCCTCGGCGAGATCGTGTCGATCGAGGTCGTCGCACCGGAGGGCTGGGCAGGCGGCTCGACCGAGCCGATCCCGGTGCCCGAGGACCTTGACTACGACCTCTGGCTGGGGCCGGCGCCCTACACGCCGTACACGGCGGATAGGTGCAGCAACCGAGGCGCGTTCTTCGTCTACGACAACTCGATAGGCTTCATCGCGGGGTGGGGCTCGCACCCGCTGGACATCCTCGACTGGGCGTACGGCAGCGATGAGAGCGTGCCCGTCGAGTTCGAGGGCACCGGCGTCATCCCCACCGAGGGGCTCTTCAACGCCATCACGACATGGGACGTGAGCTGCCGGTACGCGAACGGCGTGCCGCTGCACTTCATCAGCGGCGGCGGTGACCTGACGAAGTTCACAGGCACAGAGGGCTGGATCGGCATCAGCCGGGGCGGGGACACAGCGGAGCCGAAGTCCCTGCTCGGCACGGTGATCGCACCGGACAAGCTGCAGCTTCCGGAGAGCACGCACCATGCGCGGAACTTCGTGGATGGCATCAAGACTCGCGTGTTTCCGGTGAGCACAATCGAGTCCGCCGTCCGGAGCGACACGATCAGCCAGCTCGGCGACATCGCGATCCGCACGGGCCGCAAGATCCGCTGGGATCCGGCAACGGAGACGATCGTCGGCGACGACGCCGGGAGCAGGATGCTCAGCCGCGTGCCGAGGGCGCCGTACGGGTACTAGGCGCCGCCCCCAGACAACGGGCTTCAGTCCATTGCTCGGCGACCGTGGCCCAATGGGCTGAAGCCCATTGCCCAACGGTTGGAGGTGCACCACATCATGATGACGCTGGCCCTGCTTGCGTCCGCGACGCTGGCCGCGGATGGGCCGAAGCTGCAGTACTCGTTCGAGGATCAGGAGCGGCCCGCCAAGGGTCACATTGGCGCCGGCCTAGCGCTGGACGGGACCGGCGGGATCACGCTTCCGGGCGCCGCGCTCCACGCCGGCGACGGGTTCGCGCTCGACCTGTGGCTGCGGCTCGATGTCGCGGACCGGATGACGAACGTCCTCACCAAGGACAGCGAGTACCTCCTGCGCATCGACCCCGAACGCGAGGGCGGGCAGCTCTCGTTCTTCGTGTTCGCGCAAGGCACGTGGGAGCCGCGCACGCGCGGGCCGATCCTCGATCCGGCCCTGTGGCATCACGTCGTCGCGAGCTGGGACGGCTATGAGGCCATCATGTGGGTGGACGGGCGGCGGTACTCGCAGGTTCGGGCGGGTGCAGTGCCTCCGTCGGATGCGCCCGTGCAGCTCGCCTGCCCCTCCGAGCGCGGTGGTCCGGGCATCGCGGGCACGATCGACGAGGTGAAGCTCTACGACCGCGCGCTCGGCGACGACGACGTGCTCGTGGACGAGTACAGCCTCGACGCCCCGGGAGAGGGCCCGCCGGACGCGGCACGCTTTGAGTTTGACACCGCGGACGGGTGGACGCTGCTCGGCGGCGGGCCCGTGCCGGTCACCGATGGGTCCGTGCGGCTGTCGGCTGACGGGCGGTCCACCGTCCTCATTCGCAAGAGCCTGGCGCTCCCGGCGAAGGGCAAGCACTACGTCACCCTTCGCATGTCAGCTACGGCCGGCAAGCAGGGCGAGCTTGTCTGCCGCACGACCGAGGGACTGGGGGTGCTGCCCTTCGTGCTGAAGGCCGACGGGGCGATGCACACCTACGTCTTCCGCATGGACGTCGAACCGTGCTGGGTCGGCAGCCTCCACGCGCTCGCGCTCACGCCAACTGATGAGCGCGCCGAGGTGGCCGTCGACTTCCTCCGCGTCGCCGCCGAGCCGGACGGGCCTGCGGAACTCGAGATCCACGACTTCCTTCCCGGACCCGCGGTGTGCCGCGCCGACAGGCCCACAAGGATGACCGCCAGGCTCGTAAACGTGGGCGGCGTCGCGGGCCGGGTCCGCGCGACCCTGACGGCTTCCGAGGGCGTAGCCATCCAAGGCGCGCCGACCGCCGGCCTCCCCGAGCTCGCCTACGGGTCGGACGCCTCGCTGGAGTGGACCGTCCGCGCCGCAGGCAAGGGCGACGCCGATCTCGGGCTCACCGTCCGCGAATCGGCCGGCGCGTCCGCGCAGGCCATCTTGCCCGTGCGGTTCACGCAGGCGGTTCCGATGACCCACGCGGACTACGTTCCCCCACCCGATCCCGCGCCGACCGAGCTGCTCGTCGGCTGCCACTACTGCCCTCTCTGGAAGGAGGGCTCCCGCCAGGGCGGCTGGGAGCAGATCGTCCCCTTCCCCGAGCGCGAGCCGGCCCTCGGCTGGTACGACGAGGATAACCCGGAAGTCACCGACTGGGAGGTCAAGTGGGCGCTCGAGCACGGCATCTCGTTCTTCGTGTACTGCTGGTATCGCGCGGGCCAGGGCGGCCCGGTCGAGACGTTCCTCGGCCACGCGATCCACGACGGCCTTATGCACGCGCGGTACGGCGACCGGTTCCACTTCACCATCATGTGGGAAAACCAGGCGCGCGGCTACTCGGGCGTGTCCGATGAGCGTGACCTTCTCGACAACCTGCTGCCATGGTGGATCGAGAACTACTTCAAGAACCCCTCCTACCTGAAGGTCGACAACAAGCCCGTCCTCTTCATCTACCGGCCCGAGTACGTCGTCGAGGACCTGGGCGGGATCGAGCCGACGCGGGCCGCCTTGAACAAGGCCATCGAAGCCTGCCGAGCGGCAGGCTTCGATGGGCTCATTCTGCTCGGCGAGTACCGCGGCACGCAGCCCGAGCCGCTCAAGCTGATGGCCGACATTGGGCTCGACTACACCTTCGCCTACTGCTGGCCGGTGGGAGGCGACCCGTCGCCACAGGTCGCGATCGACGCTCAGGAGGGCTACTGGCGCGCCACCGAGGACTTGGGCATCATCCCGCAGGTCGTCACGCTGTCGGCAGGCTGGGACTCGACACCGTGGAGCAAGACGTTCAGCGCGTGGAAGCTCCCGCCCGATGACTTCCGGCGCCTCTGCGAACGCGGCCGCGAGTTCGTCGCCGGTCTGCCGGCTGACCAGCTCGGGCATCGAATGATCCTGCTCGACAACTGGAACGAGTTCGGCGAGGGGCACTACATAGCGCCGCACCGACAGGACGGCTTCGGCCAGCTCGACGCGGTTCGCGATGTGTTCTCCTCAGCCCCGCGCGAGCACGTCGACCTCGTGCCGGAGGACGTCGGCCTCGGCCCCTACGACAAGGGCTACCGCGCGCACGTCGAGCGCATTGAGGAGTGCAAGAAGCTCGTCGTGGCGGACGCGGGTGTCGAGCCCGGCCTAGCCGCGTGGTACACGTTCGACGAGCCCGAGGGCACGATCGCGGCCTGGGACTACTCGGGCAATCGCCGCGGCGGCCTGCTCGACAACATCAACCGTGTCCCGGGCCGGCGCGGCTCCGCGCTGGCGTGCGAGGGCGGTTCGGTCAATGTATGGGGCGGGATCTTCGACGGCCCTTTGCGCGAGCTGACGGTCGAGGCGTGGCTGCGGACCGAGACGCCCGATCAGGAGGACAAGTGGTTTGTGAACTGCATCTATGGCGACGGGGCGACAGGATTCCGGTTCGGGCTGAGCCACGGGTGCCTGTCCTTCGCGGTGCCGAAGACGCCGTGGAGCCACCACCTAGTCGCGCCGGAGCCACTGCCACTTGGCCGGTGGGTGCACGTCGCGGCGACCTATGATGGGCGCGCCGAGCGCATCTACGTCGACGGCCGCGAGGTCGCTTCGATGCCGCGCCAAGGGCCTGTGCGCCCAACGGACCAGCCGCTCTGCATCGGCAACTTCGCGCAGGAGCATAGGGCGTACTTCACCGGACTGCTCGATGACGTGAGGATCTTCAGCCGCGCACTCAGTGCCCAGGAGATCGCTGGGCACACCACGGAGTGACCGTTGCTGTTGGGGTGATGGGCTTCAGCCCATTGCCCCGGAACGACGAGGGGTTTGGCCGTGCCTCGCCAGCTAACATTGCAGACCAGCACCGACGTTCTCACGTTCGACGCGTCCACCGGCGCCCTTGCGTCTCTGCGTCGCAAAGCGGACCCGGGCCGAGAGCTGCTGGCGGTCACGGACGGCCTGCCGGCCCTCGCATTGCAGTACCTCGATGGTGAGCGACGGTACGCCTACGTCGACTCGCTGAGCGCCGCGGAGGTCGAGACGCAGCATGGTGACGGTCAGGTGGTGTTCACCTACCGCTCTGTGGGCGGACTAGACGTAGGCGTCACGCTTAAGGTGACCGCTTCCGCGCTCGAGCCGGCAAGTCGCTGGCGCATGGCGGTGCGTAACCCGGGGGCCGTCCGCATCGTGGACGTGCAGTTCCCCTTCCTGGTGCTACCGTTGGGCGAGCATGCGCGCGTGGTGTCGCCAGAGGGACTTGGCGGACGCCTGATCGCCGGGGACGGGCTCGCGGGGCTGCCCGCGGACGATCCGAGGCTGTGGCAGCTCATCCCCGAGAACGGCGACGGGAGCCACTACCCGGGCGGCATGTATGCGCAGTTCCTCGCGTGGCACGATGCCGGCGCGGGCGTGTACCTCGCGTGCGAGGACACCGAGGGCAACGTCAAGCTCATCAAGCCCGTTCGGAGAGGAGACGGCGTCCGTCTCGGCTTCGCGCACGTCGGCGACTGGCCGGCGCCGGGCGAACGCACGCTCGAGTATGACGTGGTCCTCCGCACACTCGAGGGCGACTGGTACGACGCGGCGGACATCTACCGGGACTGGACCCTGGCGCAGAAGTGGGCCACGCCGCTGGCGCACCGGACCGACGTGCCCGACTGGCTCCTGGAGTCGCCGCCGCACATCACGATCAGGCTGCAGGGGTACCTCGACGATGGGCCGACGCCCGCGATCGAGGAGTTCCTGCCGTATGAGAAGTGCGTGCCACTGCTCGATGGGATCGCCAGGCGGGTCGAGGCGCCGCTCGTCGCGGTGCTGATGTCGTGGGAGCGCGCGGGGCCGTGGGTCTACCCGGACTGCTTCCCGCCGGTCGGGGGCGATGAGTCGCTCGCCCGCTTCGTGGCCCTAGCGCGCGAGCGCGGGTGGCGGGTCGGCTCATTCTGTAACGGCACTCGGTGGGTAGTCGGGCACACCTGCAACGGCTACGACGGGACGGGCTTCTACGAGGAGCATGGGGGCGCCGCCAGCGTCTGTCGGCGCCACGACGGCGAGCCGTGGGTGGAGGGATGGGACGCGGGGTGGCGGCCGAGCTATGCCTGCTGCATGGCGCAGGAGCTTACCCGCGAGACGGCCATCGGCTTCGTGCGGCGGCTTATCGGCTGGGGGATGCGGTCCATCCAGTTCTTCGACCAGAACTGCAACGCGGTCACGTTCCCTTGCTTCGCGGACGACCACGGCCACCCGCCGGTGCCGGGCAAGTGGATGACGCACGCGATGGAGGACATGATCGCCGCCTTCCGCCGAGTTGCTGAGGACGCGGGCGCCGACGACGCGATCCAGTCGACCGAGAACCCATGCAACGAGGTGTGCCTGCCGCTCTTCCAGCAGAGCGACGTGCGCATCAGCCCGCCGTCGAGCGGGATGCGGGACTACATTCCGCTCTACCACTACCTCTTCCACGAGTGCACGATCATGCACGGGATGATGAGCACCGGGCCGGAGCCCTACTCGCTTCCCATCAGGACCGCGTGGCTCGGAGTGTGGGGCGAGATCGCGGGCGCGGTCATGACGGGCGACGGCACGCTGCTTAGCCGTGACACGTTCAACTGGGCCCCGTGGAAGCCGAAGGTCGGGGACAACGACCACGCGCTCGAGATGATGCGCGTCGTGACCGCGATGCGCCGCGGGCCGGGGCGCGACTTCCTGGTCTACGGGCGGATGCTCCGCCCCGCGAGCGTCGAATGCGATACAGTCGAGTGGGAGCACGAGGGCAGGACCCACGCCGTCCCGGCGGTCGCGCACGCCGCGTGGCGGGCGCCGGACGGGCGGGTGGCCATAGCGCTCGCGAACTGGACCGCGGAGGGGCGGCGCGCGGCAGTCTCCGACTCTCGCCTCGGTCAGCGGGTCACCGTGCACGTGTGCGCGAGAGAGAGCGCCTCGCTACAGTACGACACCCAGGATGGGCGGCTCGAGGTGACGCTACCGGCGCTGACCTTCGCGCTGCTGACAGCCGGGTAGGCAATGGGCTGAAGCCCATTGTCAAGCGTCCTACTCGTACACCTCCAGCTCCGCAATCGACATCTGCGCGCCGGGCTGGTCGGGGCCGTCGGGCTTCACTGAGGATACGCGCACGTACTCCGCGTCCACGGGGTCGAACGCGCATTCATACGGCGAGCCGTCGTGGCCGTCGACGTCGGCGACTTGCTTCCAGTCCTTCCCGTCGGCGGAGAGCAGGATCCGCAAGTGGGTCGGGTAGCCTGAGCCGAAGGTCACCTTCACGCGGCGCACGGGATGGACGCTGAGCAGGTCCACGTGGAAGGTCCACGGCCACTCGCCGCCCGCGAGCGCGGTCGTCTCCAGGTTACCGTCAACCCCGTGGCGCGGATAGTGGACCCCGCCGTTCACCTGGAGCTCGTGCGAGCCGTCGAGGCTCAGCAGGCGCGCCGGCTTGTGGAAAGCGATGTTGCCGGGCGGTACCGGCTCCTGGCGCTTGCCTGCCGCGATGTACGGCCTGAGAGCCTTCAGCACCTCGAGCTGCGAACGGTCGATGCTCCCGTCGCGGTACAGCAGGACGTCGATCGACACCACGCCGCCGACCTCGTTGACCTCCTGCACGTACTCCGCCATCGCCGACTTGCCGTAGCGGACCCCGGCCTGTGCCCACCCGTTGCCGAGGAACGACAGGATGTGCCATTGCTCCCCACCCACCCATCGGCTCACGGGCCGGTCGAAGAACTCGTTCTGCTCACCTGTCGTGAAGTCTTCGTGCGGCGTGTAGGCGCGAACCTTGTCCTGGACCCCGACGTTGAGCGCAACGATGGCGTTGGGGTCGCCCGCCTTGAGCGCGCTCGCCATGATGCCCAGCTTCTCGTCGTCATACCCGATGAACGAGTAGCATCCGTCTACCCACCAGCCAGCCACCTTGTCCTTGTAGCGCTCGGAATACTCCTGCGCCACGGACGCCCACTTGGTGACGAACTCGGTGGTGACGGGCGACTCGCACCCGAATGCGGGCGCGCCCTTGGCATCGGCGCGCGGCCCGTCGCCGGTGTAGTAGAGCATGAGGCTGATGCCGCGCTTGTGGAGAGCCTGGTACAGGTCCTCGATCAGATCGCGAGTCGCGCAGGCCTCGCCCGGCTCAAAGCCGGTGATGCGGTCATACGTCTCGTTGGGCGCGATCATGTGGCGCGTGATCTGCATGACCGTGAAGATGACGTAGCCGGCCCCGGCCTCCTTCATCGTGTCGGCGAAGCGCTCCACGTCGAACTCGCGGACGCACTCGTCCCACGATGTCTCCTTGCCGAGGCTGTTCACCGACTCGGCGGAGTTCTGCAGGCCGGTGAGGTAGTGCACGAACACGCCGTAGCCGGCATCGCGGAACCAGTCGGTGTTCGGGTTATTGGGCTCGGCCTGGCAGGCTACCGGCGCGGCTATGAGCGTCAGTGCCACCGACGGACAGAGCGCGCCGATCCTCGTCAGGATAGTCGTCGAGTTCTGGGTGTTCATCAGGTTCGGCCTCCGTTGCTCAGGTACGGCGTGCCGTTTCCGAGGTCGCGGGGGCGGCACCTTGCAGTGCGCCGGCAGGGAGCCTCGGCCCGATGGCAGAAGGCTCCGGCGTTACCTGCGGCAGCCGTGACCTCGCGCTCAGAGTGGGAGGATGGCCGTGCTTCGAAGGCTTCGGATCCGAGGGTACAAGTCGTTCCACGACATGGAGCTCAGGCTGGGGCCGCTCGTCGTGCTCGTGGGGCCGAACGCGTCGGGTAAGAGCAACCTGTTCGACGCGCTGAGGCTCCTGGCGGGCTTCGTTAACGAGCGAACGCTCGAGGCCACGTTCGAGGGCCACCGGGGAACTCCGATCGAGAGCTTCCACCGTGCCGGACGGACCAGCGAGGAGATGCTGCGGGAGCGCGCTCTCCGCCTGTGTCTCGAGGCCGATGTGGAGCTCTCGGCCCCCACCGTGGCACGCGTTACGGACCAGGTTCGCGCGTCGAGCGAGCGCGTGGCCTCGGGCTCGGTGATCAGCCACCGGCTCCTGCGCTACGGTGTGGACGTCGAGCTTGCCCCTGCCACCGGGAGGCTGCGGGTCCGTGGCGAGAGCCTGGAGGCCCTCCGCCGCGATGCGACGCCGAAGGCGTCGCGCAAGCCGTTCCTCGGGCGCGACGGCAGCAAGCTTCATCTTCGGCGCGAGGGCGGCGGACACCCCTACTACCACGAGCTTGGCCTCGACCACACAGTGCTTTCGGAGCCGCTCTACCCGCCGCACTTCGCGCACGCCGTAGCGTTCAAGGAGGAGCTGGCGAGGTGGCGGGGCCACGCGCTGACCACGGCCGACATGCGCTGGGCGGGAACCGTCTCGGGCGGCGAAGCGGTGGGGCGGACAGGCGCCGGTCTCGCGACGTTTCTGGGGCGCCTCGGAGCGGAGCACCCCACGGAGCTTTCGCGACTCACTTCCCGGCTGCGCGAGCTCGTCCCGTCGGTCGACGGCCTGCAAGTCGAGGCGGACGCCGAGGGCGCCATGCTGCTGCGGATAGTTGAGCAGGGGGTCCCGCTCTCCGCCAGGGTCGCGTCATCGGGCACCCTGAGGATGCTCGGCGTCCTGTCGGCCGTGAGCCCGATGAGCGGCGCGACGCTGGTCACGCTGGAGGAGCCGGAGCGTAGCGTCCACGCCCGCCGGCTGGGCGCCCTCGTCGAGGTGCTGGCCGAGGCCTCAGCCGGGGGCGGGCTGCAGGTTGTCATCAGCACGCACTCGGCGGCGTTCGCCACTCACTTCCCCGATAACGCGATCCTGGTCTGCGACAAGGAGGGCTGGGAGACGCGCTTCGAGCCGTTCGGCGGGAGTGTGGGACAGCTCTTCCGCGAGGCCGCGATCGAGGAAGTGGTGGACGTCTGACGACTTCGCCTACGGGCGCGCGCCGCCCTGCTGCGCGTGCTGCCAGGCAATCCGCTCGAGCTCGTCGAGCGGAACGGTCGAGGCGAGGACGTAGACGCGGTCGTCGTCACTCCATACGACGGCTTGCCGGCGTCGTGCCGGCTGGAGACCGGCGTCCTTCGTGGAGTAGAAGGCATCGAAGAAGGGCGCCTCGTCGCTCACACGTTTCTGGAAGAAGTACACGGGCTTGGGCGCCTCGCCCTCTTTCTGCGCAACGTAGAAAAACTGCCCGACGACCTTCGGGCCGAACGCCGCCAGGGCCACACCGGTCGGGCGCCACCAGCGCGGGCGCGACCGCAGCGGCACGAGCCATGGGGCGCATTCCTTGGCATCGCGGAAGGGCATCATGCGTCCGAGCCGCCCGGGCTCGGGCAGCACGAGCATGTCCTCGTCCGGCTCAAACTTGAACCGGCTCTCGTCCACCTCGTCGTCCTGTAAGTAGCGGATGCTGTCAAAGACCGTGGTGCTGAGAGGAGTGCCGTCACGGGAGTAAGTGATGTTGGCGAGTTCTATGAACGTCTCCTTGTCGATCTCGAGCCCGCGGAATGGGACCCAGTCGCCGCCGTCCTCCTGCCGGTAGAGTGTGACCTGCCACACCGGTCTGTCCGCTCGCCGGCTCGAGCCCCTGAACACCGCCCAACCGTCTCTGGCGATCCGTTCCGCTAACTCGATTCGATGGCGCCGCTGAAGCTGGGGATCGATCGTGGGGCTCACGAAGGCGACCGTCCGAGAGACGATGCGCCACCGACGCTCGCCGTCGCAGATCGTGGTCCGCCCCCCAGCATCCTCGCCCTCGCCCCAAGTAGCCTGCCGCCCGCCGTGGCCCGCATAGATGTGTCGAGAGCAGCTTGTCTCCAGCCCGTTCTGTGCCCTGAACGTCGTGGTAGTCACCGCTTCATACGGGACGTCTCCCTGCCTGGTCGCTGCCGCGCGGAGCAGCTCGTGCAACGGCGGCTGTGCGAGGGCGGGGCCCACCCACAGCAGCGCCAGCAGCAAGCTGATCGTCACGCGGTGTCTCACGGCTAGAGGTCCAGCTCCTTCAAGTACCTCGTCGCCTCAGCCTTGGCAATGTCGCCCACCGCCGCATCGGAGAACAGGTCGCGCTCATCGTTCCTCATGGCCGATCGATCGACGGCAGTCATGTCAAGCAGCCGCATGAGGGGCGGGCGCTCCGGCGGCGGAGCCGATGCAACGCGCATGGCTTCGCCGCGGTGGAGCTTTCCCGGCAGCATCAAGGCGAGTGCCAGGCAAGCCGCGGCCGCCAGCACGACCCCGCCGATAACAGGAGTCGTTACCCAAGACAAAGCCCTGTCGAGTGCCCGCGGCCGGACGTTCTGGTCATCGATCTGCTGTCTGACACGGCGGGTGAAGTCGGCGCTCGGAGTGAGCGGCTCGTTCGCCCTGGCGATGAGCTCCCGCAGCGCCTCCGCCTTGCGCAGCGCCCTGTCGCAGCTCGGGCACCGCGCCGTATGCACACGGACGGCGACGTCAACCTTGTCCGGTGCGAGGCCGGCGGCCACTTCGTCGACGAGTGTCTCCACCTGACGGCATGTCACGGTGCCTCACCCCCTAGCGCCCGGCGCTCGCCCGGCATCATCGCCTCCACATAAGGTGTCAGCTTCCTCTTCAGCTCCGCCCTGGCGTTGAACAGCCTCGATTTGACGGTGCCGACCGGACACCCCACGATCGCGGCAATGTCCTCGTATGAGCAGCCCTCGAAGTCGTACAGGATCACGACAGCGCGCAGTTTGTCGGAGAGGGAGGCCACCGCCCTGCGCACCCTCTCGCTAAGCTCGTCCCGGCACAGCTCTGTCATCGGATCGTCCGTCGCGGGGCCTGCGAAGTTCTCCGCGGCGTGCATGTCATCCTTGTCGGGGTCGTTGGCCGGCTCCAGGGTGACGGCGGCCCGCTTCCGCGACCGACGCGCGTAGTCGATGACGCGGTTGTGCGCGATGCGGAACACCCAGGTCTTGAAGCTCGCCTCCGACCGGTACCGTCCGATGGCCGCGAACGCTTGAACGAAGACATCCTGGGCCAGGTCCTCGGCATCGGCGGGGTTGCGGACCGAGCGGGCTACGAAGCTGTAGACAGGCTGCTTGTGGCGGTCAACAAGCTCACAGAACGCGTCGGCATCCCCGCGTCTCGAACGCTCGACCAGCGTGCTATCGGTGGAGACCACGCGAGCCCCCTGCAAGCTCTGCGCTGTCACAGCAGCACCGGTCATGGCGTCCTCCTTGTCCCGTGATGCTCCGTCCGGGTCTAAGGACGCTGCCGCGGCCGGTCAGTTCAGGTGATTCCGGCGCTGCGTGTGACGCGGCTGGGGCTGGGAGGCGCCTGTCTACCTGTTCACCGTGTACGCTCGGACGTTCCCGTAGTCGCCGGTCACGTAGAGCAGGGCCCCGCCGGCGTTGACCGCCACACCCAGCGGATCGTGTCTACCGTCTGTGGTCCAATCGAGCGTGGCGAGGAGCGTGCCGAGCGCATCGTACGCGTAGACCGCGTCGGACGGTGGGTCAGCTACGTAGACGGTGCCCGTTCCATCGACGGCGATCCCAGCGGGCGCGGGAGTCCCCGAGGGCAGCGTCCACGAGCGCACGAACGCGCCTCCGGGCTCGAAAACCTGCACGCGACCGTTGCCGGTGTCGGTCACCAGCACTTGCCCCCAGGGCGCGACAGCCACGGCCGTGGGGTTGTTGAACTGGCCGTCGCCGGCACCCGGGGCTCCCCACTTGCGGATGTAGAACCCGTCAGGGTCGAGAACCTGGACTCGGTTATTGGCCGAGTCCGCAACGTACACCCGGTCGACGGAGTCCACCGCTATCCCGTGAGGCTGGTCGAAGCTCCCGTCCCCGCTGCCGGGGGTCCCCCACGCGGCCTGGAAGGAGCCCGCCGCGCTGAAGCGCTGCACGCGGTCGTTGCCTCGGTCGGTGACCAGCACGTTGTTGCTGTTATCGAGGGCCACCCCGCCAGTGCGGTCGAACTGCCCGTTGGCCGCACCGGAAGTGCCCCAGGAGCCCACGAACCCGCCGTCTGTGTCGAAGAGCTGCACCCGGTTGTTGCGCGTATCGGCGACGTAGACCTGCCCGGTTCCGTCGACCACGGCGCTCTCGGGCTTGAAGAAGCCGCCGTTCCCGCCGCCGCTGCCCCATTTGCGCAGGAAGCTGCCCGTCGAGTTGAAGACTTGCACGCGATGGTTGTCCGAGTCAGCGACGTAGATGTTGGTCGACGCGTCCGATGCCACGCCCGTGGGGCGGTCGAGCTGTCCGTCGGCTGACCCGAGGGTGCCCCACTTTCTGATGAAGACGCCTCGGTCGCTGAAGCACTGGATGCGGTTGTTCCCGGTGTCGGCGACGTATACGCGTCCGTCCGCGCCGATGGCGATCCCTTCCGGGCTCACGAACTCGCTGTTCCCACTGCCGCTGACGCCCCATGTGTAAAGGAGCGCCCCGCTTGCGTCGAAGGCCTCTACACGGTCGTTGCCGCTGTCGGCGACGTAGACGATGCCGGCTGTATCGACTGCGATGCCCGTCGGCTGCGATAGCGGGCCACCGGCGGTCGCCGCACCCGTGAAGTTGGACTGATACGCTCCGGTCAGGTCGAACACCTCGATGCGGTTGTTGCCCGTGTTGGCGACGTAGACGTTCCCCGTGCCGCTGATGGCGACGCCGCTGGGTTGGTACAGCTCGCCCGGGTCGGTGCCTAGGGTGCCGAAGCTGCCGGTGACAGACCCCGACGCGTCTATCTCCACGAGCCGGTGGTTGTCCCGGTCCGCGACCCAGGTGTTGCCCCCGTTGTCGACAGCGCAGTGACGCGGCCCTACGAGGCCGGTGCCGTAGCCCCAGTCCTGCAGCTCTGTGCCCGTCGATGCCCACTGGCGGATGCGGCCAAGGTCGGCCTCGCAGGTGTACACGTTGCCCGCGGCATCCACCGCGATTCCCAGCGTGCCATTGAACAACCCCGTCCCGTCGCTGCCGACCTGATGGTCGAAGGTGAACCCCGTCACGGGCCGGGTGGTAACGGTGAGGTCCAGCCTCGCCGACATGCCGGACTCCGCCTCGGTCGCGGTGATCGAGACCGATCCGGGTGAGACTCCCTGGAGCACCCCCGAAGCCACCCCCACAGTGGCCAGATCCGCGTCCGAGCTCGCCCACTGCCACGTTCCCGAAACCAGCACCACGCTGCCTGCCGTGTCCCTGGCGGTCGCGCTCAGCGCCCTGGTCTCGCCGATGTAGACGCTCGCAGTGGATGGCGTGATCTCGGCTGAGGCGATCCGGCTGGACATCGTTAGCGTCACCTGTCGGTAGCCTCCGTTGGGCACGGTCTCGGTGACGGCTCCTGAGGCCTGAGCGGTTCCGGTCGCGTCGGCGTTGGGGTAGGCGATCGCCACGATCTGGCACTCCAGCCCGTGCGGCAGGCGTTCAATGCGCCCAGTCGGATCGTCGCGTGTGAGTACAAGGCCCCCCTGGCTCTCGCCTGTGCTGGCATCCCTGACGACGATCTTCACGCTCTGCGACGCGGAGGGCACGAGCTCAGCGCTCGCCTCCGGCCACAGTATCGTGAAGGCAAAGCCACCGATGGAACCAGGGTTGTCCTGGTTCTGCGGGCCGCCGCCGGACGCGCACGACGCGACCAGTGCCGGTAGCACGATCGCGATGCCGGCGGCAGCGATGGTGATGCGCAGCATGTTGATCCCTCCGGGGCCGTGGGGCCCCATGGCGGCCCACCGGGTCGCGCTCATTGCACTATCACGTCAAACCCAGCCGACCTCACTCTCACCACGACTGTGGCGCTGTCGGTCCCGCCGAACCCGTCATCGACAGTGCAACTAATGACGTAGGTGCCCTCTGTCTCAGGGGCGCGCCATGTCACCGTCGCCCCACTTCCCGTGAAGATCCCACCGGCGGTATCCCACGTGAATGTGAGCGCGTCGCCGTGCTGGTCGACCGCGTCACAGGCGAGGGTCGTCGTCTCGCTGGGGTTCAGGTTGGCCGGCGCGGCCGTCAGCGAGCGGATCACCGGCGGGTGCGCGGAACCACTGATCGAGACGGTAACCTGGACCGGAAGCGTGTCCGTTCCGCCGTTCCCGTCGTCCACGGTGCACGAGATGTTGTACTGACCCTCGGTCTGGGGAGCCGTCCAGGTCGCCGTGCCGTCACCGTGGTCGTCGAGCGCGCCACCAGCGCCGTCCCAGGCGAACGTCAGCGTGTCATTGTCGATGTCCACCGCGTCGCAGGTGAGCTCAACTATCCCTCCCGGCGCAACGGTCGGCGGGTCGGCGGTCATTGTCCTGATCAGCGGCGGAGTGTTCCCCCCGTCGGTGGCGCTGACCGTGACGTTCGCGATCCCGCTGAACGGTCCGAAGGTGGCTACCACGGCTCCCTGGACCTCGCGTTGCCCAGCAGTGAGGATGCCTGTCGCGCCGATGGTCCCCAGTCCGGCCGTGAGCGTCCATGTTGGAGTGAGACCCAGGTTGTTGCCCGCGACGTCCAGTGCATCCGCCGTGAACAGCCGCCGGCCGCCGAACGCGACGGTAGCGGTCGTCGGCCTGACGGCTATCCGGTCGATGCGCGCCGCCATCTCGGCGCTGACCATCGTGAGCTGCAGCTCGAGCTCGGCGCCATCCGGCACGTCGACCTCGACCTCAGCGTCGGCGTAGCCGGAGTCACCCTCCGGTTCCACGTGGATAACCTGGGGCCCGACAGGGACGTCGCTAAGTGTGTAGTAACCGTCCGGGTCCGCATGGGTCTCGGCGACATTGCCCGAGTCCTGCCGGATCATCAACGCCTGCGCGCCGGTGGCCGGTACGTAGACGTACGCATTCCCCACAGGCTGCGACGGGTCGCCTGCGTCGACCAGCCGACCCGTGATCGTAGTGGTGCCCGGCGAGCTGACGCCTCCCCCGCAGCCCGAGATAGCGCTTGCGCACATCAGCAGCAACGCAAGGGCACTTGCGCCGATCACAAGCCGGCCCGCGTCGACGGCTGATGGCGACACCACACGTCCCACCGGTCATCGCTCCTAGCCCACCTCGCCCGCGGTACGGAAATGCCCCCGGGCCTAGGCAAGCGTGTAGCACACTGCGGCGCGGCTCGTCTGTTCTAGGCCGCCGCGTTGCCGTTACCTCTACACCTTACTCCCAAGTATAACCGGAAGGACGCGCAGGCGGTTCGCTGCCTCTCGCCTGGTTCTACCCCGCTCTGAGCTGATCGTCGGGCTCCTGAACGCCTTGCCAGCGGTCTATCTCCTCGCGGACACGCGGCGCGATGTACACCCCGTCTAGGTCAACGCCGGCAAGGCTGCGGGCCAGTACTTGGATCTGCTCTCCAGGCGTGCAGTAGCGGTTGATGATGATGAAGCTCTCGCCGCGAACGCGGCAGAGCCCGCCGTTGCCGCGGAAGTTCTCGCGGCGGATCCTGATGCTGACCTTCTTCGCGATGTCCTCTAGCGACTCCAGTATCTGTGCCTCACGCATGTCTGTACAGCCTCACGTGTGACGAGCCCCTCAGGTCGTATCACGGATCACCGCCGGGATGTCCTGGATGGCCTCGCGGAGCCTGGCGCGTAATGGCTCCAGGTCCCCGTCGGCCACTTTGCCGCCCTCCGCTCGGGTTACGTAGAACACGTTCTGGGCGGAACCGCCCCAGCTCGTTATCTTGGCCGTGTGTAGGTTGAGCCGACACACGGACAGCGCCCTTGTGAGACGATAGAGGAGCCCGGTCTTATCCTCGACGGTGACCCACACAACCGTGTGGTCGTCGCTCATGTCGTTCCGTGTCAACAGATCGTGGATCACCGCACTGACCGGCAGACGCCGGCCGCGCTTTATTAGGAGCTCCTCGCCTGAAGTCCTGCCCAGCAGGACGTCGGCCAGCAACGTGCGCGTGCGGTCCTGCATGTCGGGGGTGAGCGCGTCTCCGCGGAAGTCCACCATCAGAGTATCGAGCACAACATTGCGCCGCCCATGGCGGGTCCTGATCTGCGCCGAATGCAGGTTGATGCCCAGGGCGAGCAGCGCGGCCGCGATCCTGGAGAACAGGCCCGGCTCCGGATCGTCGTAGCAGCAGATCGTGAGCTCTGTGTACTTCTCGCCACCCTTCGTGTAGAAGTCTATAAGGGGCTCGTCACGCTGAGTGAGGTCGCGCACCATTGCGATGTGCATTCCCATGACCGGCAGCGGCGTGGAGACGACGTAGAACGGCGGCATCTCCTCGCAGTGCTCTCTGATCCGGTCGTCCGACACGCCCGCGACGTGCAGCTCGGCGATCGCTCGCGCCGTGATGCGCTCCGCGGTCGCGCGCAAGTCCTTGTCGGTCATGCCCTCCTCGGCGAACGCGGCCACCGTGCGCGCGTACAGGTCGTCCAGCAGGCGCCGCTCGATGTCGCCGAAAACGCCGAGTCCGACCGCCGTCGTGTCGGCGTACGTGAGCAAGTACAGCAGATTGAGGGTCCGCAGGTCGCCGACGACCTCGGCGAAGTTGCGGATCGTCACCTCCTGGTCCAGGTCCAGCGTGCGCGACCGATGCGCCATCACGAGATGCAGCTCGATCAGTTTCGCCGCTAGCTCGGTGTCCTCAGTCGACAGGCGCAGCCTCTCGCCGACCTTCGCGCATATCCCCGCGCCCGCGCGTGAGTGGTCGCGCCGGGCCGCCGGCTTGCCCATGTCGTGCAAGAAGGCCGCCAGCACCAGCACCCGCCGGTCGTCGCGCGACAGCCCCGTCCATAGGCGCGCGAGCTGAGCGGGCAAGTCGCTGCTGCCGGCCGCGAGCTCGAACAGGTTGTCCACCACCCTCAGCGAGTGCTCGCAGATCGAGAACTCGTGTGAGGGGTCGTACGGCGTGGCGCCAATGCCACCGGCGATCTCCGGAACCAGCCGAGGCAGCAAGCCCAAGTCCCGCATGAGCCTGAGCGCGGTCGCCGCCGAGGGCGAGTCCAGTAGCTCCCCCACCGCCTTCGCGCCCAGCGCTTCCTCGACCGGCGTGAAGCGTGTCGCGCTCTCCGCGATGTCCCGCTTGAGGGCGGCCGTCAGCGGCGCCCCGGTGCGGGCCTGGAGCCGCAGGGCGTTCTGCGCGTCTGTCCCGCTGAGCCCCGGGGCCGCGGCCTGCTCCGGCGCGGTGAACAACCCGGTCGCACCCGAGCCGGCGACCGACCTGGCGATCCGGCCGCCTGTCAGTATGAGGCCGTGGTCGAGCCGCCGCCGTCCTGACACGAAGAACTCAACCGTCTGCTGTGCAAGGGCGCTCACCTCGCAGCCACTGGCGAAACGGAGCCCCAGGGCGGCGTTGACGCCGGCCTCACCCGGCTCGAACAACAGAGTGCCCACCGCCTCTTGCCGAGAGGTGTACAGGGTGTCCGTCTTCCTCCCGGAGCACAGGTGCAGGGCGAATCGCAGGTCAGCCAGGCCGGACACACCAGCCATCGCGCGCGCATAGCGCTCGTGCGATAGCGGCATCGCCTCGCGCAGGCCGGACAAGGTCATGGGTGCCCCGGTACCCAAGGCGACCCGAGCGATCCAGAGCGCGAAGCACAGGTCCCTCATCCCGCCGGGGTGTGCCTTCAGATCGGCCTCGAGCGCGTAGACCCGGCCTGTTCGCTCAAGCCCGCGAGCGGCCCGCTCGGCCACGAGCGCGGGAAGGCTGCGGGCCGGGTCGAGGCATCCGTTGAGCGCCGCCTGGAACTCAGCGAAGACCGCCTTGTCCCCGCATACCGGGCGCGAATCGAGGAACGAGGTCAGCGTCTTATCATCCACTGTTGGGAGATCGGACGTAGGCCTGAACTGGTATCCGACATCAAGGCCCACGCCGTCGCCGAAGCAGTCGAAGACGGCTTTGTGGAGCGCCCGCACGAACGCGTCGAGCCCCGGGTCGTCGGGCCTGGCGGGCACGACGGCGAGGTCCACGTCCGACCACGGAAACAGCTCGGCCCGGCCGTAGCCGCCGGTTGCGACGAGGGCCACCGGGCAGCTCGCGATGTCGGCCTGCGCGAGAGCCCAGTCCATGAGGCACGCCACCGCGCCATCGGTCAACGCTGTGAGCCGTCCGGCAAGCTCCCAGGCGGCGCCCAGCTTCATGTCCGCGAACAACCGGTCGCGCTCCATGTGCAGTGCGGCCGCGATAGTGCTCGGCGAGGTAGGCGGGCCGGCTGACGTGAGCCGCGCGATGGCCGCGGCCACGGCCGTCTCGCGCTCCTCCGGGGTCAGCGGCCCCCCCCGTGACACGAGACGCAGGCCGTTCTCGGCGAGGAGCGTGGGAGCTGGTTTGCCTAAGTCGGGTCGCAAGACGGTGTCGCGTACCTCCCCCTACCGATGATAGCTGATCTGCCGCGCCGTGGCGGGCGGCTCATGCGACGCGAACACGCCCGCGGTTAGGCGCGTGGACAGCGCTTCGCCGGGCCCCAGGTTTCGTTGCGTTCCGTTCGCGATGGCGTTTGTGAGGATCGCGGGCCAGGATGTGAAGGGCTCGAGAGCCACCGCGTACGACCGCCCGTGGAACGGGGCGCCGCCCGGCGCGTTGCACGCGATCCAGTACCAGATGCACGAGAACACGCACGGGTCGAACTCCATAGCGAACCCGATGCCGAGGCCCGTGTTCGTCAGCGCGTAGAACCCCTCGTCCAGGTCGGTAAGGTAGAGCATGTCGCTGACTACCTCATCGCGGGCCGGCACACGCAGGGCGTTGACCGTGGCCCCGCTGCGACTAGTGAGGGACGCCGGGGCGCCCTTGAGCGGCCGGGAGAAGCGGCTCTCCGGGTCATCGCCATCGTGGAGCACGGCCGTCTTCGCACCGGTCGTGACGACGCACGCACCGGAGAGAAACGGCTCGCCGAACGCCGGATGATGGCCCCACATGAACTCCATCGGGTGGCGCCCTTCATTCCGCACGGTCTCCTCGATCTCGAGCAAGGCCAAGCCGTCGCGCAGACGCAGGGTCTTCTCCAGGACGAACGGCGTCCGGCGTGTCCGCACGGTCAGGCGCGCCGCCACCTCCTCGGCTGAGTCCGCCACGATCTCACACGCCCAGGGCAGCCCAAAGACCTCGCCGTGGAGGCCGAACTCGGTCCCACGGTACGTGCAGACGCGCCCGCCGTTGGGGAAGCACTCCTGCCACCCGCCTTCGTGGAAGTCGGCGAAGTTCCCCTCCGCGAGCGGGCGCGAGGTGATGTGCTGCCCCGGTGAGAGCACGCCTCCCGAGGGTGCGTTCCACAGGAGGTCGAGACCGAGCGGCTTATACTCGAAGCAGATGATGTCGGACCCTTGGTCGAGGAGCACGACGACACGCACCAGGTCGTTCTCCATGACCAGTGTGCGGAGGCCGCGGTACGCCCACGCATCGCTGATCCTGCAGCCGCGGTTGCGGCTGTTCCTAGGGAACATACTCGCTCCCCCTTGTCACAGCTCCACCGGGCCGAAAACCGGCACCGGCATGTCGCGCTCGTCGACGATCCCACACGTAGGGTTCAGGCCCCAGCCGTAGTGTAGCTCGGCGCCGATCGGCAGTGGTTCCGCGAATGTCAGCACGACGGCTGTGCCGTTCTCGTCGACGCGGGCGTCTGTCGGCCAGAGGGTCTCTTCGCCGAGCATCACGGTGAAGCCCTGCACTCGCCCCGGCGCCACCAGCCAGCCGTTGACCCGCTCGAAGCCGACCGTGACCGTCCTGCGGTCCTCGCTGGCCACGACCTGCCCCGGACGGGGCCCGATCTCGCCTGGGGCGGTCGAGCCGTAGGCCACCACGTGCGCAAGGTGTGCGAGCCTGCGGCCCAGCCGCCCGAGGCCGGCGGTGTCTATGTGGATGCCGTCGTGGAGCGATAGGTCGATGGCCGAGGCCATGCCCGAGTGTGGGATCAGCGCCTCGGCGCGAACCTGGGCGTCCTGCACCTGATGCCAGGCGCGCACCAGCTCGGGCGTCTGCTCTGCGGCGTAGAAGCACCCGATCTGCACGTAGACCACGGGCAGGTCGGGCTGCCCGATGTCTCGGCGGACGGCCTCCGCGAACCGCGCGAAGGCTTCGCCGTAGGCTGGTGCGGCCTCCGGATTGGTGTCCGACTCGCCCTGATACCAGGCAAGGCCCTTGACGCGGCCGCCGACAGCCTTGATCCGTCGGATCATTGAGCCGTACAGGCTGTCGCCGCCCTGGTCCAGCAGGTCGGGGCTCCACTGCGCCAGACTGGTGCCTCCGTGCGAGCATACGAGAAGCCCGATCGGCACCCCGAGCCGCCTCTCGAGTTCCTTGCCGAACGCCACGCCGAGCCCGGCGCCGGCACTCCGCGTGAGCCTTGCCTGCGCGATCGCGGCCTCGCGGTCAGTGGTGTTCTGCCAGTGGACCCGGTCCGCGGCCTCGTCGTACCAGCAAAGCGGGTCCTCGGCAATTCCCCAGCGGTCATCGTAGTAGAAGGCGTTGACGCGGTCCGAGGGCGGCTCGGTGTCGAAGAGCTTCCCGACTCCGTCCATATTCGACTGGCCGGCCAGCACCCATAGGTCGCCGACCAGAAGCCCCGGCGCCTCCGCGAGCACCGAGCCGGACAATGTGACCTGCAGCGTGTACGGCCCGCCGACGGGCACACCGTCGAGCGACCCGGTGAGCGCGCCACCGTCCGTCTGCAAGCGAGGCTCGACGGGGATCGCGGCTCCGGCCGGGTCCACCAGGCGAACGGTCGCGCGGCAGTCGGCGGCCTGTTGGATCTCGATGTCGATGGTGGCCGCATCGTCGTCCACTCGTTGGAACACGCGGTAGGGCACAGGCTGGATGATCTGAGGCAAGCGCTGGGCATCCTCTCCGGCAGGTGAGCTGTCACCACTGGGTTCGGGCGAGGGAGGCTACTCCCTTTCCCACAGCCGTCCCAGCAGCCCCACCGACGCGTCGGCGACGCGAGCGCCCGCGTCCGGTGCGAGGTAGCTGCTTCGCGCGGTGCGCACCTCGTAGCCACCGCCCGCGAAGGCGTCTTCCGTGGGGACATAGCCGACGTAGCCGTTCGCGAGCTCGGCGACCATCGTGAGGGGCGCCGGGGAGCGGCTCCTAATGTCCAGGCCGAAGGCGCAGAAGTACTCGGCCGGGTTGGCGGCTATCCCGGCATCGCCTATGCGCAGGGCCTGCACCTCGGCGGGCGCCGTAGGTGATGCCACCTTCATCGCGCGGACGAGCGCTACCTCGCGCGCGTAGACCTCCTCGACTCCGGCGCCGAGGCCGAAGTCCGGCGACTCCCGGCGGAGTAGCTCTTCGTCCGACTCCCCCAAGTCCCTGATCGGGAGCTGCAGCTCCTCCGACGCGGCAGCCACCCGCGCGTCTGGGAGGTGGTCGGCCCGCGCGAGCACCTTCAGCACCTCAGCCCCGACGCAGGTGCCGACCCGCCTGCTCCACTGCTCCCCGAACTCGGCGGGCCGTGGGCTTTGGTTGTCGACCTGGGTGACGTCCCCGCACGCGCCATTGAGGAAGATCACGCCGGCGCTCGGCGCCCCGGCACCTCCGCGCACTGTCTCGCGAAGGTAGTGCACCCAGTCGGCCGAGATCTCCGAGCCGCCGAAGGCCGTGCCGTGGCAGGCGTAGTTGACGATACAGCCGAGCAGTCGGCTGTCGCCGTCCCGCAGCGCGACCACCCCGACCTGCGGGTCGGTCGGCCCGGCGGGTTCGACGATGTCCGGGTTCACCTTGCCCGGGTGGGTCTTGACGGTGCCGTCGGTCATCAGGAAGCGCCTGTTGAAGCTCACGCTGTCCTCGTGGCCGGATCCGGACGCGATACTCGCTTCCACTGCGCTCACGTGGGCGGCCACGACCGCGTCCGCGATGCACTCGGCCACGAGGGCGCGGTACTCCTCGTCCCTGGCCGATCCGAAGCACTCGATGATGGGCCCGCCGTTGTGCGTGTGGCTGGCCGCGATGAGGACGTTCCGTCCGGGGATGCCGGTGCGCCGCCCGATGGTAGCCCTCGCGGAGTCGACCACGTCGCGCGGCACCATGATGAGATCGATGCCGACTATGGCGACGGTCTCCCGGCCGTCGGACACCACCGCTGCCTCGGCCCACAGCCGGTCGTGGATGTCAGTCGAGAGCAGCATGTGGAACCCGCCGGGGATCTCGAGACCCACAGTGGGCGTAAGGTCAGTCTTCGCGAAGCCGGCCTGAAGCAAGGACTCGCCGCCTCTCGGTCGCCGTCGCCCGAGGCCCCGAGGGTGCTTCTGCTGCGGCTGGCAACATCCTGCGGGGCTATGCCGTTTGGGCGACCTCAACCGGTGGCTCAGTAGGAATGAGCAGTACGTTCAGGCCTTCGGATTCCTCGATCTCCTGCTCGATGTCGGCGAGGATCGCATGGTAGACGTGGGTCCGCAGCACCGCCCCGCTCGACCACACGGGCACGTACCACCACGAGTTGTCGAGGCGCACGCCATCCTGCATGGTGTGCAGGGTCAGCCCCTCACTCTCCGCGAGGCGGAAGTGCCGGCGCACCGCCTCGAGTACCTGCTCGTCACTTATGTCCACGGCATTCGCAGTCCCTTCAAGGCGATCCCTGCATCGCGCAGGGCTGCCCGGGCGTCTGCGGAGTCAATGCGTGCTGCCGGCTTGTAGTCGGCGCTCACGCGGTCCTTCTGCAGAGCGGACAGAGCCTTGCGCACCGCGTGACGCGTCTCCAATGTCAGGTCCGGGATGTTGCGCATCACGTACGCAAGCAAGTCCCCGTGGTCCGGGTTGCCCTTGCCGCCGCGAAACGTCACTCTTCCGGCCACGCACGCGGCCATTGCGCAGTACGCTGCATAGTAGCACCGGTTCACGCACGCACGCCAGTGTCCGGCCGCTTGCATTGCGTGCGCGGCGTCGAGGCATCCTCGCGCCAGGCGTTCCCAGCCTGAGCCCTCAACGGCCATCGGCATGACCTCCGGCAACCTCCCTGACCGTGGGGTCTACACCGAGTACCGATCGGCCTTCCTGTGAGACAGTGGGCTTGAGCCCACTGCAGGCTTTGGCCCACTGCGTGGTGCCTCTACGGGCTGAAGCCCGCTCTCTAGTGTCAAGTCCTACACCATCTCCCCCAGCATCCGCTTGATGCTCTCGAGGCACACGCGCGAGCCAGCCTCGGCGCCCTCGGTGTACTGCGACCCGCCGGGGCGGCTCATGATCTCCTCGGTGAGCTCCTTCGACGGGCGCCAGTGCGTCTCCAGCGAGCAGTAGCCGTCGTAGCCGTCAGCCTTGAGCGCGGCGAAGTGCGCCGGCCAGCCGACCTGCCCGTCGCCGACCGGCACGTGGGCTCGCTCGCCGCCCGGCAGGCGCACGCTGTCTTTCATGTGCATGTGCACGATGTCGCGCCTCATGAGCTCGTAGCCCTCGGGGAAGGGCAGCGGCGTGTCGTCCGGCATGTAGACCTGGTTCGACGGGTCCCAGATCGCCTTCACGCACGGCGCGCCGAGCGTGTCGAGGAACGCGCGCAGCTCCGTTGCGGAGCCGATGTGGCACGAGAACTCGTTCTCGATCCCGAGGATGGCGCCCTCGCCTTCGAGGATGCGCACCGGCTCGGCGAAGAGGTCGGCGATGCGTCGGGTGAGCGCCTCGTCGGGGTTCTCCGTTCGCCAGAATGTGAACCCTCGCACGATGCTCGTGCCGAGCATCCGCCCGATCTTGATGCACCGGCGCAGGATGGCGAGGTGCTGCTCATAGGCGGCCTCATCGCCCAGGTCGCACTTGAAGAACGGCGACGCGATGCAGGCGGTGGCAAGCCCGGCCGCGTCGGCGAGGTGGCGAATCCGGGCGACGTCGTCGTCGGTGAGCGTTTGCGGGGGCTTCTCCCACGCCGAGCGCAGCTCAATGCCGTCGAGCCCGAACTCCTTGCAGACCTCCACCGCCCGAGCGGGGTCCTGGCTGATCTCGTCCGTGAAGCTCGCCAGCTTGAGCATCGGTCTCATCCTTTCGTCAGGGTCGTGTCTTGGTCCAGCGGCCGTGCCTGGCCACCACCAACCTCACCCCCCCAGCCTTCGGCTGTTCCCCCTCTCCGCCGGCGGAGAGGGGGTGCCTGACCCTGAGTCCGGCGAAGGGGAAGGCGGGGTGAGGTTGTTCCCTCACCCTTTGAGGCCGTCGCGGGCCAGCTCGGCGACTTCGCGCGGGGACATCGCGACCGGCACCCCGGCGGCCCCGAATGCCGCGACCTTCTCCTCCGCTGTGCCCTCGCCGCCGGAGATGATCGCCCCGGCGTGCCCCATGCGCTTCCCCGGCGGGGCCGTCCGCCCTGCCACGAAGGCGACAGCGGGCTTGCCGAGTTCGTCCTTGATGTACTCAGCGGCGATCTGCTCGTCCGAGCCGCCGATCTCGCCGATGATGACTACCAGGCAGGTCTCGGGGTCCTCGCGGAACAGCTTCAGCACGTCCAGGAAGTTCATCCCCGGCACGGGATCGCCGCCGATCCCGACGCAGGTCGACTGGCCCAGATCGTGCTTCGTGAGCTCGTGCACGACCTCATAGGTCAGCGTGCCCGAACGTGACACGACACCGACGGGCCCGGGCGTCGCGATCTGGCCGGGGATGATCCCCACCTTCGCCTTGCCGGGGCTGATCACGCCGGGGCAGTTCGGGCCGACGAGCCTCGTGGGCCGCCCACGTAGCGCCCCTACGACACCTATCATGTCGTTGGCCGGGACGCCCTCGGTGATGCAGACGACGAGCTCCATGCCCGCCTCGATCGCCTCGTACATGGCGTCCACCGCGCCACCGGCCGGTACGTAGATGACGGTCGTGTTGGCTCCGGTGGCGGCGGCGCACTCCGCGACCGAGTCGAACACCGCGAAGCCCTCGTGCTCGGTGCCGCCCTTGCCGGGCCGGGTTCCGCCAACGACCGCGGTGCCGTAGGCGCGCATCTGAGCCGCATGGAACGCCCCGTCGCGCCCAGTGATGCCCTGCACGCAGACCTTGGTGTGCGTATCGGCGAGGATCGACATCTACGCGGCCTCCCCTCTCGCCAGCTTCACGGCAAGCTCGACAGCGCCCTCCATCGTGTCGGCCGAGTGCAGCTCGGTCGACGCCAGCAACTCTCTGGCCTCGGCTTCATTGGTTCCGGTGAGCCGCGCCACCACCGGGACCTGGGCGCCGAGCGTCTTGCGCGCCTCGACGAGCCCACGCGCGATGTCGTCGCAGCGGGTGATGCCGCCGAAGATGTTGAGGAGGATGATCTTCACGTCCGGGTCCGAGAGAATGATGCGCATCGCGTTCAGGACCTTCTCCGGCCTGGACGACCCGCCGACGTCGAGGAAGTTCGCGGGCTGCCCGCCGGCGTGCTTCACAAGGTCCATCGTCGCCATCGCGAGCCCGGCGCCGTTGACGATGCAGCCGATGTCGCCGGTGAGCGCGACGAACGAGAGGTCGTGCTCCTTGGCGTCCGTCTCCCTCGGGTCGTCGGCCTCGGGGTCACGCATGGACGCGAGATCGGGGTGGCGGAACAGCGCGCTATCGTCGAGAAGGATCTTGCCGTCCAGCGCGATGAGGCGCCCGTCGGCGGTGACCACCAGGGGGTTGATCTCGACGAGCGAGCAGTCGAGCTCCATGAACAGCTTATGGATCGTTGTCGCGATGGCAACGGCCTGCCCCGCGAGCTCCGGCCCTCCGAGCACGCGAGTCAGCGCGGGCCACGCCTTGTAGGCTCGCAGGCCGAACGCGGGGTCGATGTGCACGCGCTCGATGGCCTCTGGCGAGGTCCGGGCCACCTCCTCGATGTCGACGCCCCCCAGGCCGCTCGCGAGGAGCACCGGCTGGCGCGCGGCTCGATCGAGCGCCACCGATAGGTAGAGCTCGCGCGCGATGTCCGCCGTCCGCTCGACGAGGACCTTGCGAACCGGCAGGTCCTTGATCCGCATCGTCAGGATGTCGGATGCGGACTGCCGCAGCTCGGCCTCCGTGCCGGCCAGTTTGATCCCGCCTGCCTTGCCCCGGCCGCCGACCAGCACCTGCGCCTTGACAGCCACCGGCAGGCCGAGCTCCACACCGGCTGCCACCGCCTCATCGGGCGTCGCGGCGACCTTGCCATTGGGCACTGGGATCCCCGCGCCTCGGAAGATGCTCTTTGCTTGATACTCGTGGATCTTCATACGACCCCGATCCGGGCGCTAGCGCTGAACTTCTACGATGCGCGGGCGCCACTCCATTTGGCCTAGAACCCTCATGTAGTCGTCGACAGACATCTCGGCCGGGCGCTTGCCTGACAGCGCCACGATGAGTGCCTCCAGAACGTTGGTGCCTGGCGTGCGACCCTCGAGCGTGATGTCGGGTGTGCTTGTGACCAGCAGCCGGACCCCGCGCTCACGCAGAAGCTCCAGGTCGCCCGGCTTGGTCGTGTTGGTGATGATGACCTTGCCGTCGAGCTTGGGCGCGAGGTGCCGCCGGATGTACTGGAAGTCGCCGCAGATGACGTCGGCCCATTCGTAGTAGCGGGGGAACTTGGGGACGATCTCCTCCTGCTTTTTGCCGGTCGGGTAGAACCAGGGCTGCGGGAGCTGAGTGATGATCGGCAGCACGATGGCGGCTATCACGCGGAGCCCCCGGGCGGAGCGGATCGGAATGGGCAAGCCCAGGCCGAAGATGATGTCCCCGAAGATGAACTGTCCCCCCTGCTCCGCGACCGCTTCCGCGATGCCGAACCTGTCGACCGCCGACACGACCAGCGTCTTGCTCTTGGCGAAGTCTACGATCCCCTCGCGCGCCAGGTAGCCGATCGTCTCGCGCTCGATGGTGTTCTTGAGCCCGCTCCCGTCGACGAGCGGAGACTTGCGCGCGTGTGCGGCCATCTTGGCCTCACGGCGCCAGGTGTAGCGCTTGCCGCCAGCGACGACCCACACGTCGCCGCCGCCGAAACCGAAGCAGTCGACCTTGCCGTCCTCGCTGTCGATCAACTCCACGAACTTGGCAACGTCCGAGTCGGTGCCGATGCGCTGGATGCGCACGTCCTCGCCCAGGAAGGTGCGGGTTATGTCATAGTCCCCCTTGGGGGAGCCAAGGCTGGGGCTGAGGACGCGCTTCACGTCGTGTCACCGCCAGGTTCGCAGTCCGACAGCACGTCCAGCACCTCCGCCACCGACCAGGCCTGGGAGACCGCCCCGCGGGGCCGGTGCGGAGCTGCCCCGTCGAAGATCTCGCTGATGCTGCCGACACACGCGTCGGTGACGTGGTCGAGCAGTGGCTCCAGCAGGTCCCTCGCGTGCGCCTTCGCCGGTGCGCTGCTACCGTTGAGCTTGAGGTACGCTCGCAGATACGGCCCCATGAGCCACGCCCAGACCGTCCCCTGGTGGTAGGCGCAGTCGCGCTCGAAGGGCCCGCCAAGGTAGACCGGGCAGTAGCGGCTGTCCGCGGGCGCGAGGCTCCGCAGGCCGTACGGTGTTGCCAGCTCTCGCTCGACCGCATTCATCGCGCGCGCGGCGTTGGCGGGCCGCGCCACGTCGTAGGGCAGGCTCAGCGCGATGACCTGATTCGGACGGAGCGACCGGTCCGGACCGTCCGGGGTGGCGACGTCCGCGTAGTAACCCTGGTCTTCCAGCCAGAACGCGCGAGCGAACGACGCGGCCACCGCAGCGGCGAGGGTCCTGTACTCGTCGGCCTGCGCGTCACCCACCAACTGGCCGAGCTCCGTCGCGATCCTGAGTGCGTTGTACCACAGGGCGGCGATCTCGACCGGCTTGCCGGTGCGCGGCGTCACGACATAGTCGCCGACCTTCGCGTCCATCCACGTGAGCTGGTGTCCTCCGTCTCCCTGCGCGAGCAGTCCGTCGGACGGGTCTGCCTTGATGCTGAAGGAGGTGCCGCGCAGGTGCCAGTCGATGGACTGCCGCAGATCCGGCCACAGTTCGCCCGTGAACGCTGCCGGATCGTCCAACCTGTCCGCTACGCGCTTGGCGGCCACGAACATCCACAGCGTAGCATCGACCGTGTTGTAGTCAGGCCTCTCGCCGCGGTCCGGGAAGCGGTTGGGAATAATCCCCGCATGCATCGCTGACGCGAAGCCGCGGACGACGCGCCGGGCTGTCCGGGTATCGCCGTGCGCTAGGGTCGTGCCCGGGAGCGCGATCATTGCGTCGCGGCCCCAGTCGGTGAACCAGTGGTAGCCGGCCACGACGGTCGACTGGCCACCCTCACGGGTCGCGAGGAAGCTGTCGGCGGCCACCAGCAGTGCGTCGACGCGCCGATCGCCAAGGGCGCCTAGAGGGCTTGCCGAGACGACCTCCTCCTGGTGCTTGGCTGCGGCGGCGACGATCGCGTGCGCCTCCGCGCCCAGGCAGGGCGCCATCGACAGCGTGAGCCCCACGGGCTCGCCCGGCGACAAGGGGATGCTCCAGACGCCTGGGCAGTACAGGTCCTCCTCATAGTCCAGGCCGCGCTCCATCTCAGCCTGGTATCGCAGGTTGTAGTACCACACCCCCAGTGGTTCCACCCTTCCGCGCTGCCAGCCGAAGTGGACCTCGGGCGCCCCCGTGTAGGGAGCCAGCCACGCCCGCTGGTGGGCGATGTTGAGGGTGCCGTTGAACTCGTGGTGCGCGCGTTGGCAGTGGTGGTAGCTTCGGCAGGCGGTGAGTGGGCGAAGCTCGAGGACGGTGCGGCTGCTCCCATGCCATGTGTAGACCACAGCCGTGACGTTCCGGCCGCGGGCCATCGCCACCCGGCGCTCGAGCTCGCCTGTCTCGAGCCGCCAGACATGCGTCACCACTGTGCCCCCGACCTCGACCGACGCGAGGTGCTCGAAGCCCTGTGGGTAGACTGCGTCCGGGTAGCGGTTGCAGCCGAGCTCGAAGCGGCGGAAATCGGTGAGCACCGACTCGGATAGGACGGACACCAATAGCCGTCTGTCTTCGAGCGGCCTCTCTGCGGCGACCAGGAGCCCGTGGTACCGCCGCGTCGGCATTCCGCACAGCGTCGACGAAGCATAGCCGCCGAGGCCGTTCGCAAGCAACCACTCTCGCGAGGTGGCTCGGTCGATATCGGTCACATCGCTCGCGCGGAAGATGAACACAGGCTCACCCCCGGGTCGGTCCGGCCCCTCCGTGGTAGTTCCGCCTCTCGGGCGCGCCGCCTTCCGGAAGGTGAAAGCAGGTGGGAACGCGCGAATGTCCGCAGGTACGCCCCGATCGTGCCGGTATTCCAGGCCCCGTATTCCCGCTCAACGGTCCCCGAGCGCCATCCTGAAAGCGCAAAAGCCCGGGGCCCCGATCGGGGCCCCGGGCTTTGACGTTCACCGCGCGAATCGCGGCCCGCTATGGCAGCGGCATGCCTGGGACCGGGTAGAACTGGTTTTCGAGCAGAGGATCGACCCTGGTCCACTTGCCGTGGCCGTCGCCCCAGGCGATGTTCATGCCCTCGTTGTGGGGCGCGTTGAAGGGCCAGGTACCCGTGCGCCAAGTCGGGAACCCACCGAGGACGCCGTCGCCATACGGGCCGGCGCCCATACACCGGGTGTCAAGAAACAGGCAGAACTCGGCCGGCCTCTGGAGGACGGCCAGGGACTTGTACGAGATCCAACCCACGTCACCGGTGGGTGGGTACGTCGGGTGGTTGCCCCAGTTGTACCCGATGCCCAAGCGGTGCCGGTCCTCGCAGCCGCCCATGGCTGGGACGTCGAAGGACGGGCACTGCCAGATCTCCCGGCTCCTCATGTAGGGCTGAAGGATGGTCTGGATCCACACGCGCCCGTAGACCGCATGGAACGAGTTCATCGGGGGAGTCATTTCGTCGAAGTCCTGGACGTACGACATCCACGCGGTGCCGACTTGCCTATGGTTTGAAAGGCAGGACGTCTGCCGCGCCTTCTCGCGGGCCTTGGCGAAGACAGGGAAGAGGATGGCAGCTAGAATGGCAATGATAGCGATCACAACGAGAAGCTCGATAAGGGTGAATCCTCGTCTCATAGCCTACCTCCTAGGTTCGACTGGGATGCCGACAACAAGTCGGCCGCATTATAGCTTGCCAGAAACACCGGGCGTCACCCGGGTCATACCCACCTGCATAGGGCTGCCAACCTGCCGGCGGCGGACGCCTGACCCGAGTCGCACGGCGATTGACGTTCTACGCCCCGTTAGCGCCCTTCATGTTCTTGGCCTCAGGCGCCCCGTTTCCCTCTGACGCTGCCTTCCCCTCCGGTGCGGCCTTGCCCTCAGGCGCGACCTCGCCGCCCTTCGCCGCCGGCGCCGGAGCGCCTCCCGTGGTCGGGGCGGCCGCCTTCGCACCCTTCATCTCGGACGGCACGCCGGCCTCCGGGGCAGCCTTCCCGACCTTCTCGACGGGCTTCTTCCCTTGCGAGCAGCCGCACAGCACAAGCGCCGACAAGGCTGCTGCGATCCAGAACGCGACGATGACACGCAAGATTCTCATTGGCTGGCCTCCTCTGGCGTCCAAAGCACAAGACGAGCCGGCGCACCTCGCCGGCCCGGTCCTGATAGCGCGCGACAACATCCTTTGCGAGCCCCTCGTTGGGGTCTTACCGTGCAGAGTATTCGACACGCCGGTACGGTCATCCTCCGGCTTCCGCACGAATCGGTCGGGCATGTTCCGCGGACCGTACTCCCGACGTACGCAGGATGAAGGGGAGCCGCTGCCCACGCCGAAGTATGCGGATGGAGGGGATTCGAACCCGCTCTGCTGCCGGGGTGCCGGCACAAGGGAGGTGATGTCGCCGAGCGGCAAACATGACGGGGCGACCGCACTCGCGGGTGCCCCGTATTCGTCGCTTCCGCCTTGCGGAGCGCCCAAGTAGATGGGAGGGCAGAGCTGTGAAGGTGCGCAAGGGTTTCACGCTTATCGAGCTCTTGGTCGTCATCGCCATCATCGCCATCCTCGCGGCAATCCTGTTCCCGGTTTTCGCGAAGGCTCGCGAGAAGGCTCGTCAAACCGCGTGCTTGTCCAACGCGCGGCAGATGACCACGGCCATACTGTCATACGTCCAAGACAACGATGAGATGCTGCCGGGCTGGACCACTCTGTGCTGGTTGTCCATGCACGACACGAACTACCCCGTGGACACCAGCCCGTGGCATATCGACATCATGCCGTACATCAAGAACAAGCAGCTCTTCACGTGCCCGTCGGCCGAGATGCTCGCCAACTTCCGCGGGTGCTGGGACCCCACCGGCAACTGGTATGTCGACCTCAACTACGGCTACAACGAGCGCATGTCGCATTCGCTGTCCGACAGGCGCCCTGACGGCACCTGCACCTGCCTGGCGGCCAAGAGGCTGGTCGGATGGAAGTACCCATCCCAGACGCTTGTGGTCGCTGACTCCAAGTGCGGCATGGTGTGGGGCGAAGACCCGGTGTACCAGGGGCTTATCTTCCGCGTCGCGTGCCCCGACGCCGACACCTCCAGGTACTGCACCTGCAGTGGCGCTCGCCCGGCTCAGGCCGATCTTGAGAAGTACGCGCGCCACAACGGTGGCTCGAACATCGGCTTGCTGGATGGCCACGCGAAGTGGTGGAGGTGCATGAGCATCATCCCCGCCGGGATCCCGGGAGATCCGAACTACCCATGGACGGGCTCTATCTGCGTCCACCCGAGCGCCGTGCCGCGCTAGGCCGGCTCCGGCGTAGGCCCGGTAGTGCAGGCGTGGTACTGCGCCGAGCATGAAGATCGCAATGAGGGAGGCAAGCTGGTGAAGACGGTGAGGTTACTAGCGATTCTCGTGGCGGCTCTGTTCCTGGTCGCGATGCTGATGGGCGGCTGCGGCAAAAGCGGCGCCGCCGGACAGAAAGCGGGTGACGTCGGCGCAGCCAAGCCCGCGCCCGAGACCACCAAGGCCGAGATGGCCAACAAGATGGGCAGCTTCGTCAAGAAGGGCGGCGGTCAGCCGGGCGGCGGCCCTCCGCCGGAGATGAAGGGCGGCGCCGGTGGCGCGGCAGCGCCGGTGAAGACCGGGTAGTACGCTGCCCCGCGAACGACCTCCGTGCCCTGGTGGGCGCTCCCGCGCCTAGAGCAAGGCAAATGAGACGACCCCGCGCCGCTTGGCGCGGGGTCGTTCTCGTGGCGCGGGTGGGTCGCGGGCGGTCACACTGGGCCGCCCCTACTGCCCGCTCTTGACATCCATCCCCTTCTTCTGCTCCGGCGCGTCTTTGAGCCCCTGCATCTTCGCCTTGATGTCCGGCGTCGCGGCGCCCTCGCCGGATGCGCCGCCCTTCTTGCCGCAGCCGGCCAAGCTGAGCGCGAGCACCGAACCAAGCATGACACCGGCCAGTACCGCAGCGAACCGCCTCATCCTAAACACTCCTCCCCGCTACACTGACTGCCGCCTCGTCACAAGGACCGCGCCCCGCTACTTGATCGTCTTCCAGAGGTAGTACGGGTCGCCCGGCTTGTAGGCCTGCGTCGAACGCATCCTGTACCACTTAGCGTGCCCATCGACCAGGGCGTAGTTGTTGCCCTCGTTGTGCCGCCCGAGGGGCTCCGTGTAGCTGTCCAGGTCCTGAGGATCGAACGGCTGACCGGCGCCCCAGCAAGGGATCAGCGAGAGGACCACGCACGGGCTGTCACCGAGAGCGATCGTCTCGGCCGGCGCCCGAACGGACGCCAGCTTCGTCCAATTGCCTAGGTCGCCGCGGTCGCCGGTGCCGGGGCAGCGGCCGCCTGAGGTGTCAGCATAGCAGTTCATGCCATACCCACCCCAGAAGCGCACGTAGGAGTCTGCGGCGTTCCGGCACGGCGCGTATATGCCCTTGCCTCCGGGCACCCCGAACACGAGGTCTCCGCGCCAGTCGGCCGGGGCGCTCGGGCATTCGTATATCGGCAGGTTCTTGACATAGGGCTGTGAGAGCCCCATCCACCAGTAGCGGCTCTGCTGGGTGCCGTACCAGCAATAGGACCACATGGGCAGGAACTTCTCATCATAGTCCTGAGTGTAGCTTAGGGCCGCGGTCATCTGCTGGCGTGTGTTGGAGAGACAACTGGTCTGGCGAGCCTTCTCCCTGGCCTTGGCGAACACAGGGAATAGGATCGCCGCGAGGATGGCGATGATAGCGATCACGACAAGCAACTCGATCAGGGTGAAACCGCTCCGTCTCTTCATGTAATCCCTCCTCCAGCGCCGTGGGCTCGCGCTGGCGAGCTCCGGCTGGGAATAAGCGACTGGTCTTACCGGTCACTCAGGCTCCCAGGCGCCAATCCTGGACCTGTCATCGCTCTTCGGCAGCATCACCTCCTCGGCCTCTACCGTTGGCTTACCCGCCTGTTCCGCGTTTCCGGTCCACGATCCTCTAGCCCGCCAATGCCGTCTGCATCGCCGAGTACCCGCGCCGGGCCATCGTCTCCGGGTCCGGGTCGATCTCGAAGACCTCCAATGACATCCAGCCCGAGTATCCCACGTCCCGCAGCGCACTCACTACCTCCCCCAGGTCCAGCTCCCCTGTGCCAGGCTCGCGCTTGGTCGTGTCGTTCGCGTGGACATGCGCACAGAGCGCCCCGGTCTCGCGGACGATCTGCCCGCGCGGCACCATCTCATCGCCCATCGAGTAACAGTCGAGCGTCATCTTCACGAGCGGGTGGTTAACCTCTGCGACGAAGCGACGTACCTCTGCAGCGGCGTTCAGGAAGCTCGAGATGGACCGGGCAAGAGGCTCCATCGCGATCACCACGGCGTGCGGCTCGCATCCTTGGGCCGCAGCTCGGATGGTGTCGACGGAGCGTCGCCAGTACTCCTCGTACTTGGCGCCCTCCGGAACGTCTCGGCTCTTGGGTGACCCGAACACCATCTCGTGCCCGCCTAGCTCGGCGCAGAACTCCGCCAAGGTCGCGACGTAGGCGGCGGTCTCCGCGCGGACCGAGCTGTCCGGCGTACCGATGTGTAGACCGGGCGGCTTGGTGAGTAGCCAGTGCAGCCCCGCACACTCGAGCCCTGAGGCGTCGAGCGCGCGTCGAATGCGCCTTCGCAGGTCTGCCGGCATGAGCCTGGCATCGTCGTGCAGCGAGAACGGCGCGACCTCCAGCCCCTCGTAACCGATTCCCGCTACGGTGCCGCAGATCCGCTCGACCTCCCAGCCCTCGAACATCTCGTTGCAGATCGCGAGTCTTATCATCTGGCGCCCAACACGTCCTTCCACACGGTCGTTTCGGCACCGCTGAGTGCCACCTGGACAACCTCACCCCTGGTGCCTGGCTGTGCCAGCGACCACCCCCTCTCCGCCGGCGGAGAGGGGGAACGGCCCTGAGCCCTGAGCGTAGCGAAGGGACGAAGGGCCGGGGGTGAGGTCGGCTCGGGGCAAGCTGCCGCGCAGGACCAAACGACCCTACGTCCTTCGGCTAGACTTGCTCGCCGCGGAACAGATCGCCCACTATGATGTCGCGTCTCGTCCCGTACATGATGGCGGTCTTGATGATGTCCCGCACGGCGTTCTCGGACTCGCGTGCCCCGTCCCATGACAGCGGCCGTTCGGCATCTCCGTTGTCGCGCTCGAGGGCCACCAAACGATCCAGCACGGCCCGCATCCGCGCGATGTGCTGAGCGGGAGTGTTGTCGTAGATGTCATCCGTGTCGTGGGCCTCGTACTTGCCCTGCAGGTCATAGAGCGTCGGGTCGCTCGCCTCCTCGTCGTCGCGCGCGATGTCCGCGTGGAACATGACGAGACTCGTCCTGCCGGAGACGACTATGCGCCCGGTGTGCATGACCTCGTCGACGCGCATGGTCGAAGTGGGCCTTAGCGCGCAGGTCTCGGGGAGCAGCTCCACGGAGTACCCGAGCGGGAACAGGATGCAGTGCGACGGTTTCCTGTCGGGGTGGTCGCGGCAGAGCCACTTCTTGCCCCTCTTGTACAGGCGGTCGCAGCCGTGGCAGCATCCGCCGCACAGCTTGCACTCGCCCTCGAACGACATGATGACCTCGTGGATACGCGGCATGTCTGGTCCTCCGGCGCCGGGCAACTCAGCATTGTGCCCCAGTCGCGCGAACAGGGGCACTCGGCTATAATTCAACTCCCTGTGGGAGGAATCATCCGATGAGTGTGCAGGCAAGATGCGCTGAGCGCTGCCGCGAGACGAAGGAGACGAGCGTCCGCGTGAAGCTATCCCTCGACGGCTCGGGGGAAGCGGAGGTCTCGACCGGCATCGGCTTCTTCGATCACATGCTCACGGCGCTCGCCAGGCACGGCCTGTTCGACCTGTCGATCCAGGCCACCGGCGACCTACACGTCGACACCCACCACACCGTTGAGGACGTCGGGATCGTCCTCGGACAGGCGCTCGCGGAGGCTCTGGGCGACCGGCAGGGCATCCGCCGGTTCGGAGACTCGACGGTGGCGATGGACGAGGCCCTCGTGCTGGCGGCCGTCGACCTTTCGGGTCGCCCGTGCGCGCGAGTCGCGCTCGACCTGGAGGTCCAGCGCGTCGGGGAGTTTGAGACCGAGACCGCGACCGGGTTTTTCGTTGCACTCGCGAACGCGGGCGGGATGAACCTGCACCTGGTGCGCCTCGCCGGCGACAACACGCACCACGTGCTGGAGGCCGCCTTCAAGGCCCTGGCCAGGGCACTCGACGACGCCACCAGACCGGACTCCCGCGTCACGCGCGTGCCGTCCACCAAGGGGATCCTATGACACCTCCCCGTTGGAGCTCGGAGGTCTGGCGATGATCGCGGTGATCGACTACGGCGCGGGCAATCTCGCCAGCGTCCGGAAGGGGCTGGAGGTAGCGGCGGGCAACGTCTGCCGCCCGTCCGGCGCCGCCCCGCCCAGCGTCCGCATCACCAGCGACCCCGAGGAGATCGCGCGGGCCGCCGCGGTGGTCCTGCCGGGGGTCGGCCACTTCGGCGACGCGGCCGATAACCTCCGCCGCAGGGGTCTCGAGGGCGTGGTTCGCGAGGCGTTCCAGAGCTATCGCCCGTTCCTCGGCATATGCGTCGGACTGCAACTCCTGTTCGAGGGCAGCGAAGAGTCCCCGGGCGTATCGGGGCTGGCGCTGATCGCAGGCAGCGTGCGCCGCTTCGCGGGGAACCTGAAGGTCCCACACATGGGCTGGAACCAGCTCGCCCTTCGGAAGGAGCATCGCGTCCTCGACGGCCTGCAGGATGGCACGCACGCCTACTTCGTCCACAGCTTCTACCCGCGGCCCGACGACGACCAGGTCACCGCCACGGTGACCGACTACGGGGGCGAGTTCTGCTCCTCAGTGGCGTTCGGCAGTGTGTTCGCGTGCCAGTTCCACCCGGAGAAAAGCCAGCGGGTCGGAATGCGTATACTCGAGAGCTTCGTGAGGTACACGCTCGATGCTCGTGATCCCAGCCATTGACCTGAGCCAGGGTCAGGTTGTCCGGCTGGCTCAGGGCGACATGGCGCGAAAAACGGTCTACGGGTCCGATCCGGCTGCCGTCGCCGCCTCATTCGCACAGGCAGGCGCGCGGATGATCCACGTAGTCGACCTCGACGGCGCGTTCGAGGGCGAGCCGCGCAACGACGCGGCCATCGGCGCGGTGTGTCAGGCTGCCGGGGTGCCGGTCGAAGTGGGCGGCGGCATCCGCTCGCTCGGCGCGATCGAGCGCAAGCTCGAACTGGGCGCCGCGAGAGTGGTGATCGGAACGGCCGGGGTCCGCGAGCCGGGCTTTGTGGGCGAGGCCGTCGCGCGGTTCGGTTCCGAGGCGATCGTCGGCGCGCTGGATGTTCGCGACGGCGGGGTCGCGGTGGCGGGCTGGGTGGAGTCGGTCGGCTCGCCTGCGGAGATCGGTCGCGCGTGGCGCGCAATGGGCCTCGACGTGGCGTTGCACACCGACGTCTCGCGCGACGGAGTCGGCGGCGGCCCCAACATCGAGGCGAGTGTCGCCCTGGCGCGCGGGACCGGCCTGCGCATCATCGTCAGCGGAGGCGTGTCGGTGCAGGAGCACGTCGCGCGAGTCTGCTCGTGCGGCGAGCCGCTCATCGACGGGCTGATCATCGGCCGCGCGCTCTACGAGGGTACGGTCGATCTCGCGGAGGCGTGTCGAGCGGTCGCAGTGCCATCGGGCGCATTGTCCTGCGCCCCTACAGGGCGACAGGTGGGCTAGTGGCATGTTAGCCAAGCGCATCATACCTTGCCTTGACGTGGACAACGGTCGCGTCGTCAAGGGCGTCAACTTCCTCGAGCTCCGCGACGCGGGAGATCCCGTGGAGCAGGCCGCTTACTACGACGCCGAGGAGGCGGACGAGCTCGTCTTCCTCGACATCACGGCCTCGTCCGATCACCGCCGGACGATGGTCGACGTCGTCTGCCGCACGGCGGAGCAGGTCTTCATCCCCTTCACGGTCGGAGGCGGGATTCGCGCCGTCGAGGATATGCGGGAGATGCTCGAGGCCGGCGCGGACAAGGTGAGCATCAACACGTCCGCCATCGAGAACCCCGAGCTCATCCGCGAGGGCGCCGCGCGGTTCGGCAGCCAGTGCATCGTGGTCGCGATGGACCCGAAGCGGACGCCCGACGGAACTTGGGACGTCCACACGCACGGCGGGCGCTTCCCGACCGGCATCGATGTGCGCGACTGGTGCCGCAAGGCTGAGGACCTGGGCGCCGGGGAGATCCTGCTAACCGTTATGGACCGCGACGGCACGCTCGACGGCTACGACCTCGAGATCACGCGCGCGGTGTCCGAGTCGGTGCAGATCCCGGTGATCGCGTCCGGCGGAGCGGGCACACTCGAGCATCTGTACGAAGCGCTGACCGACGGCAAGGCACATGCCGTCCTCGCGGCGTCGATCTTCCACTATCGCACCTACACGATCCGCCAAGCGAAGGACTACCTCCTCGCCCGCGGCGTGCCGATGCGAGGTTAGAGGCGAGCAATGCCCGAGTTGCAGATAGCGAGTGAGCTGAAGTTCGACGACAGAGGCCTCCTCCCGGCGGTCGTGCAGGACGCCGAGAACGGCCAGGTGCTGATGGTGGGATACATGAACGCCGAGGCCGTTCGGCGGACGCTCGAGTCGGGGCGCACGTGCTTCTTCAGCAGGTCAAGGCAGAGCTACTGGGTGAAGGGCGAGACGAGTGGCAGCATCCAGGAGGTTGTGGAGGTGCGGACCGACTGCGACCGCGACTGCCTGCTCGTCACCGTGCGCCAGACCGGCGCGGCCTGTCATCTCGGGTTCCGCTCCTGCTTCTCGCACAAGGTGACTCCCGAGGCGATCGAGACGGTGGAGGAGCGGATAACGGAGGCATACTAGGCATAGGTGGGGCGGTCCCGGGTCGCCGCCCGGCGAAGACCGTTCCCGCGGATTCGTTGCCATGGCAGCGGGACGGCATAGGGGTGAGTGACACGATGGCGACTCGACGCAAGCAGAGCTTCGCCCCCACGAGAGACATCCCGGAGGCGTACCGGCGTTGCGATCCGATGAAGCCGCTCGAGGGCGACCGGCTCAAGCACTGGTATGTGGACTGCTCCGCCGAGCGGGGAGCTCCACACTTCGTGGACCGTCTGCTGACGGCCGTGGTCTACGCAACGGACAGCCGCGAGACAGCCCTGGGTAGGGCTCTCGTATCCGGGCACCGGGGCTGCGGTAAGTCTACTGAGCTTCACGCGCTCGAGGGCAAGCTCGCGACTGCGGGATACCGCGTCGTCTACGTCGACATGCTGAAGGAGGCCACCCCGGATCAGTATGACGCAGAAGTCGTCACCATCGGCGTGCTCCGCCAGGTGCTGCAGGAGCTTGGCACGCGCGGGCTGCCCAACGCGGGGAAGCTGATCGATGGCGTGCGTGAGTGGTTTGGCAGTGCACTGATGGAGAAGGCGAAGGTTGCGGAGGGACAACTTGAGGTGGGCGGCGGGGCCGAAGTAGCCGCGAAGCTCGGCGGACTCCTCAAGCTCCTGGCGGACTTCCGTGGGTACATCAAACGGACTTCGCAGGATAAGCTCACTGCCACAGTCGAGTACCGTCGCTACCTGAAGGAGCTCTCGGAACACCTGAACGGCATCCTGGTTCGCGCATCGCTTCAGGCCCAGCGCGAGGAGGGCACCCGCAACGGGGTCGCGGTGATCGTGGACGGCCTCGACCGCATCGAAGACCCGGAATTGCAGCGGGAGGTGTTCATAGACTACGGCGAGTTCCTCGCCACGCTTCAGGTTCACAAGGTGCTTACCGTGCCTATCTCGATGGTCTGCAGCGAGCACCATCGGACCGTCTGCGGCAGGTTCGGGGTCGCCCAGATACACATGCTGCCTTCGGTGCAGGCTGAGATGGACGCTGGGCTCGCCAAGCTCGGCGATATCGTGCACAAGCGGTGCGACGCGTCGCTCTTTGACCAGGCAGCCCTCGACGTGGTCTGCCGGACTTGCGGTGGTGACATCAGGCATCTGATGGAACTCGCGCAGGAGGCTCTGGCTCAGACGGACACTGGCCACGTCACTCCGCGCGATGCGGAAGGCGCTGCGAACGCCCTCTCAAGGTCCTTCGCACTGTGGCTGGGGGAGCCGCACTACTCGATCTTGACGCGGTACGCCGAGCGAAACGCCGTGCCCCCGGTTGATGACCAGGAGAGCCTGGATCTGCTGTACTCCGCCGCCATCCTCTGCTACTGCAACGGAGACGGCGAGCCATGGTACCAGGCCCACCCGGCGGTCCGTCGCCTATCGGCATTCACGGACCGCGTCCAACGGGCCACTGGCACCCAGGAGAGCTGAGCTGTGGAGCAACTGGTCGCTGAGGAGGTCGAGCCGCCGCGAGTGCCGCGCATTCCTCTCAGCGAGGCATCCGAGACCGACCTTCGCCGCCTGATACGTGGCCTCACCTTCTCCGAAGGGCCTGCGCTCTACATCGTTGTGTGCGAGGCCGACGACCTTCGGCGGACAGTGACCGAGCGGCTCCGCATCGCACTCCACTCCATCGACCGCTGCATCGTTGAGGTGGACCTGTCGACTCAGCATCGGGATCCGGTAGGGCTCCTCCTCGAGCTTCACGGGGAGTCGGTGGTGCTGTCAGGCTACGGACTGGAGGAGCTGAGCCCGGAGGGACTCCGCTACACGCTCGTCACCCTGAACTTCCAGCGGGAGCGCATCCGGGAGGATGTACTCTCGCCGCTAGTCCTCTGGGTCCCCTCCGGGCTCGTGCGTGACCTCGCCTTGCGCGCCCCTGACTTCTACGACGTCCGGAGCGGGCTCTACACAATGCTGCCGGAGCAGGGGGGGCTGCCCGACCATAGGTTCGACCTCCGCATCGGCCACACCCGCTGGAGTCCGGCGGCGGCCCCCGCGCGAGCCGAGGAGCGCCTCGGCTCCCTGCTTGATCTTCTGCCGCACTTGCGGGCGGCCCGACCAACCGCCGCCAACAGGGAGATCGTGTTCGACACGATCTCCGAGGCCGTCCCGCTGTTTCTCGGGCTGGGACGCCGATCGGAGGCGATGGAGCTCGCTCGCGAGGCTCGAGATCAGGCTGTCGCGTGTGGCCACCTGCGCCGAGCCGCTGTCGCCGCGGAGTTGCTCGCCGAGGCCAACGTTTCACTAGGGAACAGAGCCGAAGCTCTTCGGCTTCTTGTGGAGGAGGCCGTCCCCGTGTTCCGGCAACTCGCCTCCGAAGACCCGAGCAACGCACGATGGCAGGACGACCTCGCGGTGAGTCACATCAAGGTTGGGGGCGTTCAGGAGGCCCAGGGGGACCTGGTGGGCGCGCTCTCATCGTACCGTGCCTGCCTCGCGATCCTGGAGCGGCTTGCGGAGCAGGACCCGAGCAACGCCGAGTGGCAGTGCGACCTGTCTGTGGGCTACGACAATATCGGGGACGTACAGAGGGCCCAGGGCGACCTGGTGGGCGCACTTTCTTCGTACCGTGCCGGCCTGGCGATCCGGGAGCGCCTTGCGGCGCAGGACCCAGGCAACGCCGAGTGGCAGCGCGCCCTGTCTATCAGCTACGAGCGGGTCGGGGAGGCACTGATGGCCCAGGGCGACCTCGTGGGCGCTCTTGGGTCCTACCGTGCCGGCCTGGCGATCCGGCAGCGGCTTGCGGAGCAGGACCCGAGCAACGCCGAGTGGCAGGGCAACCTGTCGGTGAGCTACGACAAGATCGGCGACGTACAGATAGCCCAGGGGGACCTAGTGGGTGCTCTTGGGTCGTACCGTGCCGGCCTGGCGATAGGTGAGCGGCTTGCGGAGCAGGACCCGAGCCACGCCGAGTGGCAGCGCGAGCTGTCGGTGAGCTACATCGAGCTTGGGGAGGTACAGGAGGCCCAGGGCGACCTGGTGGGGGCGCTTGGGTCGTACCGTGCCGGCCTGGCAATAGCAGAGCGGCTTGCGGAGCAGGACCCGAGCAACGCCCAGTGGGAGCGCGACCTGTCGGTCACCTTAGAACGTGTAGGGGACGTACAGATGGGCCAGGGCGACCTGGTTGGCGCGCTCTCATCGTACCGTTCCGGCCTCGGGATCGCAGAGCGGCTTGCGGAGCTGGACCCGACCCACGCCGCGTGGCAGCGCGGGCTGTCGGTGAGCTACAACAGGGTCGGGGACGTTCAGAGGGACCAGGGCGACCTGGTGGGCGCTCTTGGGTCGTACCGTGCCGGTCTGGCGATAGCTGAGCGGCTTGCGGAGCAGGACCCGAGCAACGCCGAGTGGCAGCGCGACCTGGCAATGTCGTACTACGGGATGGGATGGTGCACCGATCAGGCCGGAGACCAGGCCGACGCGGAAGGGTGGTTCCGCCGCGCGCGAGACGTGCTCAGGGGAATGAGGGAGAAGGGGATGCACCTCCGTCCGGACGATCTTCAGTGGCTGGAGCGCCCGGAGCGTGAGCGCCCCGAGTGATCCGCCCGACCAACAGAGGAGCTCACGCATGCCCACCCTCAGCGTCATCACCGGAGCGTCGGGGTACACCGGGCGGTACATCGCGAAACGGCTGCTGGATGCGGGAGAGAGCGTTCGCACGATCACGGGGCACCCGGATAGGCCGAGCCCCTTCGGCGACAAGGTCGAGGCTCACCCGTTCAACTGGGACAGGCCGGACGAGCTCGCGCGGAGCCTGGAGGGAGCCGACGTTCTCTACAACACCTACTGGATCCGCTTCGAGCGCGGCGGCGCGACCTTCGAAGGCGCCGTCAACAACATGCTCACGCTGATCGCGGCGGCCGAGAAGGCCGGCGTTCGTCGGCTCGTGCACGTCAGCATCACTAGGCCAAGGGAGGACTCTCCCCTGCCCTACTTCAGGGGCAAGGCCCGCATCGAGCGGGCGATCCGCGAGTCGAGCCTGTCGTGGGCGATCCTGCGGCCGACCGTGCTGTTCGGCGGCGGGCAGGACATACTCATCAACAACATCGCGTGGATGCTCCGGCGGATGCCCGTCTTCGGCATACTCGGCAACGGGTCGTGCAAGATTCAGCCCCTCCATGTCGACGACCTCGCCGCGCTCGCGGTCGAACAGGGCCGGGGCGGTGGGAACATCACGCTCGACGCGGTCGGCCCCGACGTGTTCACGCTCGCGGAGCTTGTCCGCACGATCCGAGACGCGGTCGGGAGCAAGGCTCTGCTGCTCAGAGTGCCGGCCTCGGTCGGCCTCATGGTGACGGGCATACTCGGGCTGCTTGTGAGGGACGTCATCATGACGCGGGACGAGGCCGTCGGGCTGATGGGCAACCTGCTCTACTCCGACGGCCCGCCGACCTGCCCCACGAGCCTCCGGAAGTGGATCGAGGAGAACAGCGACGCCCTGGGGCGACGCTACCTGTCCGAGGTCGCGAAGCACTTCGCCTGAGCGCGGGAGGTGGCTCCGCCGATGGGATACAGGCTGCTGTACGTCACAGCGTCAACGCCCGACGAAGCCCGGCGTATCGCGCGCGAGCTTGTCGAGCGGCGCCTGGTGGCGTGCGCGAATATCGTCCCATCCGTCGAGTCGATCTACTGGTGGGACGGCGAGGTACAGTCCGGCGACGAGGCGCTCTTGCTCGCCAAGACGAAGGCGGACCTTGTTCCGCTGGTGATCGACGCCGTTCGCGAGCTCCACAGCTACGAGTGTCCGTGCATAGTGTCGCTGCCGATCGAGCAGGGCTTCGCGCCATTCCTGCGGTGGATCGGGGACGAGACGCTGCCGGCGGACGCGCAAGAGGAGGATGACCTGCAATGATGGTGCACGCGCTGCTCATCGCGCTCCTACAGCTCGCACTTCCCGGGTGGGTCACCGAGCCGGTCGCCGGCTACGAGAACGGCCCCCTGCCCTCGACACGGATCGCGGTGTCGACGCCCGCTGAGCTAGACGCGGTCGCCGCCTACTCGTTCGTCATCATGAGCGACAACAAGGGCACCTCTCCCGCGGACGCCGCCGCGGAGCCTCCTAACCCACACATGTCGCGCGCCGTGGCGTGGACGAAGGACATGCACCCGCGGTTCGTGATCGGGATGGGCGACCATCTGAAGAAGGGGTGGAGCAACACCTTCGTCCGGTTCGTCACTGCTGATCCGTTCTGGAGTAGCTGCTTCTACCCCGGCATCGCGGACGGCGAGAACGAGTACTATGGGACTGGCCAGGACGACTGGGCGGCGGGCGGCCGGTATCTCATCGACACCGGCGTGGCCAGGCGGCCGAACGTGGTGATGCGGGAGAACGGCGCGGAGTACTACGCTCGCATCGCCACTCCGGGCGGGACGGTCCATCTCATCCAGGCGCACTACCCAGACCAGCCCGCGAACCCACTGCGAGCCTTCAGGGCCGACTCCAGACGATGGGTCTGTGAGACCCTTGAGAGCATCGACCGCGTGCCGGGTGACATCGTCATCGTTGGCGCGCACTCGTTCACCGGCAACTGGCTGCAGGTCATCGCTCCCGGGCGCCGCGATGAGATCCTGCGCCGGGCGGACATAGTCATGAGCGCGACAACCCACCACTTCGAACGCCAGCCGTACGGGCAGGCCAGCGCGCTGTGCATCAACACTGGCTCGGTGGGCTTCTCGGGCGACATCAACGGGTTCGTGACGGTCCACGTGTTCAATGATCCCTGGCGCCTGGTGCTCCAGTACGTTTCGACCGAGACGACGGGGCGGAAGCTGGCCGGCCCGGGTCACGCGTTCGTGAAGGAGCTCGCCGGCCCCATCAGCGACGCGGTGTTCGGGGGGTAAGTGGGGTTGCAGTTGCCGCACTCGACACGGGAGCAGACATGAAGTCACACACATGCCACCTCAGCTTCAACATCCCCGAGCGAATGGGGTTCGTCAACATCACCCGCCAGGTCGAGGCGGAGGTCCGCAAGAGCGGCATCCGAGAGGGCCTCTGCCTTGTCAACGCCATGCACATCACGGCAAGCGTCTTCATCAACGACGATGAGCCGGGGCTGCACCAGGACTACAAGGAGTGGCTCGAGGGCCTGGCGCCCTTCGACGCGAGCCCGGCGCGCTACCGCCACAACCGCACGGGTGAGGACAACGGCGACGCGCACCTCAAGCGGCAGGTCATGGGCCGCGAGGTCGTTGTCGCGATCACAGCAGGCAAGCTCGACTTCGGCCCCTGGGAGCGGATCTTTTACGGCGAGTTCGACGGCCGCCGCAACAAGCGCGTCATGGTCAAGATCATCGGCGAGTAGCGGCGCGTGTCACAACTGCCCCGGCCACCGGACGAGCGGGACCACGGTCGAGCCTGCCGTGATGGGTGGTTCGCCGCGATAGGGGATGAGCGTCACCGCGATGCGCTGGGGCTCGTCGCTGGTGGTGAGGCGGATCGCGAGCTTGTGCGCGCTCGGCTGCTGCGCCTGCGGCGCGGGCGCGTCAGCGGGGATGAGCACGAACTCCGCGTCCGCCGGTTCCACGATCCGGGCAAGGAGGTGCGCATCGCCCCGCGTGAGCACGGCGATGGAGCCCTGCAAGTCGGCCTCCGCCTCGGTCATCATGCCCCACTCGACGTTGGTGCTCGCGGGCGCGGAGACCTCGTCCTGAACGAGCACCACAGAGCGATCGATCAGAGCGATGCCGCGCCGCACGCTCGTCGCCGACGCGCCGTACGCGGCGGAGAGGTCGGCGACCGCCCCGGCCCATTCCGGCGAGGACGACCGCGCGACGATCGGCGCGCGCGCCTTGGGGTCCTGGTTGGCGCCGTTGAGCACGAGAGTGTTGTGGCTCTCGGTGCGGAGCCTGTAGTAGTCCCAGCGCTGCCTTCCGAAGTAGCCGGGCAGGTCGTAGTTGTCGGCGCCGAGGTCCACGGCCCAGCGCACGCCGAGCGCATCCAGGACGAATGTGCCGAGGTCGAGGTGGCTGTGGTTCGCCTGGTTGTCTCCGCCCTTGAAGCCGACAAAGATAGCGTCGGGGTCGGTCCACGAGCTTCTCGTGAAGGCGACGTCGATGCCCATGTAGCAGGCGTCGAGCGGCACACCAGAGGTCGCCGGATCGGACCCTTCGGCCGAGTACCACACTAGGTTCAGCGGGTGCGGCGTCCGCACGCACGAGCGCTCGAACCAGGCGTACTCGGGTCTCCCGAACTTGCGCGCGAGCCAGAGCATCTCTTCCGCCGATCCGCTGCCGGCGCCGGCGTCGGCGTAGTTGAACGCCTGCCCGATGGGGCTGACGAAGTGCATCCTGAAGGCCCCCGTGTTGGCGAAGCCCGGCCCGTCGCAGAGGCCCGCGTCCGTGCCGAGGGCCGTCTCGAGCGAGGCGAGGAAGTAGACGGTGTAGCGGGTCGCGTAGTGCCAGTAGCCCGGCCCCTCGGCCCAGCCGCCGTCAGGCTCGTACTCCTTCATGGCGATCTTGACGAGTTCCGCGGCGTTGCCGAGGATGAAGGCGCAGAGGTTAGGCTCCTCGTCGGCCAGCGCGAGCGCCCCGATCCCGAGGCCGCCGTTGCAGACCTGGTTCCAGTTGTGGTTGCAGCGCGACCACCACGCGGGCGTAGCGGCGGCGTAGGCATTGCGGCCAACACCGAGCCCCCGGTCGACGAGGGCGGCCCGGATCGTGGCGCGCTCGTTGGGCGAGAGCGCGTCGTAGAGCCAGTCGTAGCCGACGGCGAGCGCGTGCGTCATCTCCGCGGTGTCGAGGAAGTGGGAGGGGTTCCAGTCCGGGAACGCGGCCGCCGCGAGCATCTCCTTCGTCGCCCGGTCGGCGAAGCGGCGATCACCTTCCAGCCGGTACATCAGCGCGAGGGTGTAGACGCGATCAAGGCAGGCGCGGCTCTGCGAGAGGAGCCTGGGGCCGACGAGCTTGTGCTCGCAGGTGGGCGCGTCGAGGAGCGAGACGGCCCTGTCGTGGAGCTTCGCGGCCCAGTCGGCAGCCGTCGCGTCGGCCTTGATGGTCTCCTTGAGCCTCGCCAGACCGTCATCCGTGAGGATGAGCCGCGGATGGCCCGGGCGCAGCGTGGCGAGCAGCTCCCGCCCCCTCGCAGTCGCGTCATCCTGTGCCCCGGCGCCAACCGCCGCCAACGCGCACACCCCGACCACGAGACAGCCGGTCAGGTAGTGGTGCATCGATCCGCTCCTGTCCGCCGCACCGCCGCGAACCCACGGGTGCGGTGTTCAACGGGCGAAGGGGAAGGGCCTTGGTGGGGAGGGCCGTGGGCCCTGTCAGGGTCGTTTCGTTGTCTGCGCGTGGTCATTGGAGGGGCCGCATGGAGGGGGCCCGCGCAGCGGGAAGGACTCCATCCGGCCCGTTGCTCCGTGGTTGTGGGCCGGATGGGGCCCCCGCCCCATGCGGCCCCTCCAGGAGATGGAATGACCCCGGGGCCGTGTGACGACATGTCTGCAGAGTGCGCGTGTGCCGCGGACGTGCGCACTCCTGCCGGGCGGAATGCACCTGACGACAGCGCGCGGCACGCCCGACACCGACGGCGTTCTACCTAGGGGTGGCCGCCTTCAGAGGGCGGTTGAGGCTCCCCGTGCGCCGCGTTCCATGTGGCGACGGCGAGTCGCACGCGCTCCTCCAGCTCGCGCTCGTACACGAACGTGCCATCGATGCGGTCGGCAATCGAGGCCAGGTCCCTTGTGTTGACCACCTTCACGAACCGCGAGGGGTTGCGCTTGATGTGCCGCCACACCCATGTTGGGATGTAGTACGGCACGTCAAGAGCCGGGCACGTCCCTGGGTGTTCCAACAGGAGGCCCTTGACCTGCATCAACCATGCGACACCTGTGCCCAGAGGCAGCGTGAGGTACGGCCGGTCCATCAGGAGGCAGTAGGCGAGCACTGCGCGCTCCTGGGGGGAGGTCTCGGCCAGCGTCCGCGGCAGAGAGCGCCTCACCCGGCATGAGGCCCGTCTCGCGCACAACCAAGTCCACGACCTCTGGCCAATGGCCATCACAAGGAGCGCGGAAGAGACGACCAGAGCCAGGCCGAGCTGCTCGCTGTACCTGTCCCTGAAGCCGGCTACACCGATCCGCTCCAGGGAGACTTGCGGGGCCAAGAGAAGGGTGCCCGTGCTAACCGTCGCGATGAACGCGAACGCCGGCCACTTGTCGACAATGGTCTTCAGAACGTCCAGCACGTCGCCAAGCTTCACGGGGGGTCACCTGGCCCCGCTATGCCATCTGGGCCCTTGATGACGGGCGCGAGCTGGGAGCGTTCGTGCCCGCGCGCGCTGGCTGCCGTCTGCGCCTGCGCCAAGTCAATGCGGGCTTCGTACCCATGCTCCTGGAGCATGTAGACCAACTGCGGTCCATCAATGAGGGTGATAGGCTTGCCAGTGGCGAACTCGTGGGAGTCTGGGCCGTAATACGAGGTCGTGACCAGGATACCCCGCGCTGCTCCCTCGTTGATCATCGTTCCGTAGAGGTCGCGAACCGCAGCCACCGGTACGATGCCCACGTACCTCTTGGCCTGGATAACGTACTTCCCGCCTCTGATCGGGTCCGGGTCGAACGCGATGGCGTCGACCCCGCCGTCACGGCTGGCCCTCGTCACCCGCACCTCCGACCCGTCACTTGCGAAGAGACGCTGGAACAGCTCGCGAACCAGGTGTTCGAAGTCCGCCCAGTCCATCGTCGCCAGGTTCTGAGACGAGTCCAGACTGTCGAGCACCTCTCTGGCCTCAATGAACCTGGCGTCCTCTGTGGCCATCTCGAGCAACGGCCGAACCGGCGCCAGTTGCGCCAGCGGGCCGGCGCTCAGAGCCTTCATCCCGCGCAGGCACTCCGCCGGGTCCACGCTCGCCAGGTTAAGGCCCTCGAACGTCTCGCGACTCGCCCTGTACGACTAGATGCAGGACGTGAATGGGTTTCCGGTCTTGCTGTCGATGCCACGAACCCAACCGTTGAACACGACGGAGTCGACATGCGGTGAGCCCGACAGGCCGAACACTCGGTGCACGCATAGCAGCGCAACCTGCTGGATGGCGGACTCGTACAGCGCCGCCGCTTCCTTGGGCTTCAGGGCCTGTGGCTCGACCGCGCTCCGAGTCGCCACGTAACGCCACGACGCCGTCGCCGGTAGGTCGGCGGGCCCGGGAAGCCACGACGACACGACGAGCGTGGTCCCGCCTGAGTCCCAGCCGGCCTCGGAGTCAAGGTCGTGGGCATCCCCAGCCTCCAGTTGGGCCAGCGCCGTAGTCACGTACTGAGCGATCGCGTCGTGGTCTCCGGCGGCAACCAGCTCCCGGGCGTTCGCGACCTCGGCTTCGTGCTCTCCGCGTCTCTGCCTGATCTCCTCGACACTCTGGCAATGCTGTTCCCAGGCCGCTGTTCTCGCTGCCTCCCAGCCCACCACGCGACGTCGGTGAGACTCGAGGGTCGTTTCATTGAGCCGACGAGTCTCCAGTACCTCGTCCTCGTGCGCCTTGCGTGCGGCCGCGACGGCGTCTTCATGGCGCCGCTTGTGGTCCTCGCGCTCGAGAGCCCAGGCAGTGGCCAGTTCCTTGGCTCTGCGCTCGCGTCGCGCTCGTGGCCCTGGCAATAGCCGCTCCACCAGGCTGGCGTGTTCACGCAGCCCACCCCTGGCCTGCACCTCTGCCAGCGACGGCAGCGGCTCCTCGCGCGGGGGCACGAAGACTCGAGGTGTGCGCAACGTCGGCGCAGGGGGCTTAGGGTACTTCCGGTCGTAGTCGAACTGGGGGAGTGGGCTTCGATCAAGCAAGGCCGCCCAGTCGAAGCTCACAGGCCGAGCAAGGCCTGTCGCCAGGATCGTACGCCATTCCTCCAGCTCGGCCTGCGCCTCACCTGTCAGGCGGTCCGCCTCTAGCCGCATGGCCTCCTTGTCCTGCGCGAGCTTCAGGGTCTGCTGTCGGCGCGCTTCTTGCTCTTGCTTGCGGCCTTCCTGCTCCCTCTTGCGCTGCTCCTGCTCGGCCCATCGTCGCAGGACCTCCCACGCTCTCATCTCCACCTCTTGAGGGGAGCGCCCCCGAACCACCTGTGCCTTGCCAAGGTAGTCGTTCGTAAGAGTGGTCTGGTAAGGATAGATGGTCGGCAACTGGATCACCCCCAGCCGACTAGCCGGCAGCTTCCAGTGACTGCAGTGCGCGCCGGTCGGAAGGCGCGAGCGGAGGCACCGTACCGACCGCACTATGGCGCGCCAGTCATTCTAGCTGCTACGGAGCTTCGGGCCCCGAACCGGCCTGTCCTGCCCACGCCCAATGCCGCCCCTGCAGGGCTGCAATGTGTGTGGGCCTCGGACCCAGGGCTGCGTCCGCATTGGCGGCAACTCAGCAGGGGCAGGCCCCTTCCCACCCCGCTCATCCCGAGTAGCCGCGGTCTGCGCGGCGTACCGAGGGACGAGCGGGCCTCCTCCTGTGCAACCGAAGGCGTCCCTCGTTACGTCGCTCGCATACTGCGCTCGCTCCTACTCGGGATGAGCGGGAACCTGGCAGCCCCCCCTGGCCGTAGGTTGCCGCCAATGGGGCTGCGTCCACTTCGCGGCCTTGCCCTGGGGCTACGGAATGCCGCCGCTTCGCGGCACAGGCGGTCCTGGTGGGCGGCCACATTGGGCCGCCCCTACGGGCACGCGCGGGCGACCGCCCGGTCGCGGGGGAGGAGTCGTCGCCGCTCCACGCCTCTGGTCGGGGGTGGCCAGCTATCCGGGCCGTGTGGCTATGTAGCTATGTAGCTATGTAGCTGTATGTCTACAGAGTGCGCATGTCCCCGAAACATGTCCATTTCACGGGGCCGAAATGGACATGTTCAGGGCGTGGCGCTCTCCATGGCCCGACGGAGCACGCTGATGAGCGCGTCATTGACATAGTATGTGTCACGTCCTGCCCTGATGCTTCGAAGCAGCCCCAGAGCCTCTAGCTCGCGGAGGTACCGCGATGCTGTCTCCCTCTTGGCGAGGCCGCCGTTGGTCACGAACCCGATCTTGCAGTAGGGCTGGTGGAAGATAAGCTCGATCATCTCCTGCTTGGCCGCTGCGATACCGGCGTCCTTGGCCCGCGCGAGTGCGTCTCCCATCAAACCTCGGATATCAGAGATCCTTTGCCGTGTGTCAGCGGCAGTAACCTCTACGGCCTCCAGCATGTACACGATCCAGTCCTCCCATGCCCCTTCCTCTGTCACTCGCCTGAGCAGGTCGTAGTACTGCCCGCGGCGTTCCAGGATGAACCCGCTCAAGTACAGTACCGGCAGGTCCAGCAGGCCGCGTTCGACCAGGTACAGGCTGTTGAGCACGCGACCCGTCCGGCCGTTGCCGTCCGCGAACGGGTGAATGGCCTCGAACTGGTAGTGCATGACTGCCAGCTTCACGAGGGGATCGAGGCCGTTGTCAGCATGGATGAACGCCTCCAGGTTGGCCAACTTGGCCCGGATCAGGTCCGCCCCTTCCGGCGGGGTGTAGATCGTCTCACCGAACGGCGGAGCGATGCGAGTGCCCGGAGCCTCACGTATGCCCGCGTCCGCCCGCACGATGGTTCGCACAAGGTCGAGCATGAGGTCGATACCGACGGGGCGCTCATCCAGCCTCTCGTACCCGCGCCAGAGGGCCTCGCGATAGCGGAGCACTTCCTTCGCCCCGGGGCTGGCGCCCATGAAGCTCTCATCCAGCGCCCGGTACAGCTCGTCCGTCGTCGTCACGATGTTCTCGATCTCGGACGACGCGCGAGCCTCCTGAAGGACCACGCCGTTCACAAGGATGCGCTGGTCGGGGATAACTCCTCCGACGCCCTTCAGTTCGGCCAGAGCCCTCGTCGCCGCAATCACGCGCTTGAGCACACGCTTGGTCTCAAGCTCGACCGACGGCGGCAGGTCGGGCAAGTCGTTGTAGGGTACCTCCGGATGGAAGCTCATGACCGCTCCCGTTCGCCGCGCCGCCCGGGGCCGGGGACGGTGTTCGGCATGGGCGGGGCCGGGGCCTTGGCCGGGACCGCCCCTACCGGCTCACGCGGCCGGATGCGTCGCCGGCGGCGAGCTTCTCCGCCTCGGCGACGGAGACGCAGTTGAAGTCGCCGGGGATTGAGTGCTTGAGGCACGATGCGGCCACGGCGAAGTCAAGGGCCCGCTGAGGCGAGTCGTAGGTCCTCAGCCCGTAGATCAGGCCGCCCACGAAGCTGTCGCCGGCGCCGACCCGGTCGACGACGGGCTCGATGTCGTACGCGCGGGTGGTCAGCATATCCTGCCCGTGCCGCAGCACCGCGCTCCACGTGTTGTGGCTCGCGCTGAGCGATCCTCTGAGGGTGATGGCCACGGTTCTCGCCCGCGGGAAGCGGTCCATCAGCGCCTCGCACACCGGCGCGTAGGCCTCGGCAGGCACGGTACCACCCGTGATGTCCGCCCCCGACGCGCAGATGCCGAAGACCTTCTCCGCATCCTCCTCGTTGCCCACGACGACGTCGCAGTGAGACACCAGCTCGGGCATCACCTCCGAGGCCGGCCGGCCCCACTGCCACAGCTTCGACCGGTAGTTGAGGTCGCACGAGACGGTGAGGCCGTCCTCGCGGGCCTTGCGCACGCCTTCGAGGCAGGCCGCGGCAGCGCCCCGCGACACGGCCGGCGTGATGCCGGTCCAGTGGAACCAGTTCGCTCCGGCGAAGGCCGCGTCCCAGTCGACCGCTCCCGGCTCGATCTCCGCGAACGCGGACCCCGCGCGATCGTAGAGCACCTTGCTGCCGCGCTGAGCGGCCCCCTGCTCGAGGAAGTAGATGCCGAGCCTCGAGCCGCCCCGCACGACGTGCGCCACGCCGATCCCGTACGACCGCAGGAACGCCAGGCATGCATCGCCTAGCTCGCTCTGCGGCAGACGGGTGACGTACTCGACGGGCGTGCCGAACCCGGCGAGCGAGGCGGCGACGTTCGCCTCCCCACCGCCGTAGGTGACGTCGAAGGTCCGGGCCTGAGAGAAGCGCTGCACGCCGGGCGGCGACAGCCGAAGCATGATCTCCCCGAAGGTGACGACGGTCTTCACAGCCTACCTCCCCAGGAACACCCTCGCCGGGGCCGCCTCGGCTCCGGGGATGAGCAGCGGCGCGCAGACAAGCTCATAGCGGCCGGGCTTGACGCCTGAAAGGTTGACGCCCTCGAGCAGCGCGATCCCCGCCCCCAGCAGAATGTGATGGACCTCGATGCCGTACTTGCGGAAGCTGCCGACCGACAGGTAGTCGATCCCGACAAGCGCCACGCCCGCGTCCCGCAGGGCCTTCGCTCCGCCTCTGTCGAAGCCGACGGCGTCCTCGGCGAAGTGCGGGTCGCCCCAAAGGGAGGAGTTGCGTGTCTTGAACAGCACTCTGTCTCCGTGAACGAGGCTCGCGGACGCGACGATGTCGGCGGTGATCCACTCCGCGTCGCCGCAGTCGACCACGAGGCAGGGGCCGCAGAGCACGGACGCTGGGATCATCTCGAGCGTCCGACCGTCTGCAATGAAGTGGAGCGGAGCGTCCACGTGAGTCCCGTTGTGGGCGGACATGCGCAGCACCGAGTGGTACGTCTCGTCGCCGCGGGCGATTGAGTGGATGAACTCGCGCTCGAACCGTGGATCGCCGGGCCAGGCGGGCGTGGTGTCGGCGAGAGGGACCGTAATGTCGAGCCAATCCATCGGTGGTGCCTCCGGCTTGAACGGTGTAAGAGGCTTCCGGACGGGCGTCGCCTTCGCCTGCGCGGTGTGGCTCGCGGCCCTGCTGATATGCTCCTGCGCGCAGCACCAGAGCGTGCCGGGCCAACAGGCCGATCCGCCGGCGCTCGGCGACATCATCGTGTCCGAGGATATGTCGGTCACCGCGTCGGACGGCATCACCTTCTCCTTACGCGGGGCGACGCTCAACATTCCAGCCAACTCGCTCGGGTACGATGCGGCGGTCCGCCTCGCGCTGTGCCGCAGCACCGCTCTGCCGGAGGACGTGCCGCTGCCGGAGGATGAGAAGACGTTCGCCGTGGTGTACGCGTACACGGATGTGCAAGTCAGGGGCCGGTGGCCGCTAGACTACCACCTCATCAGCGACTTCGGCGATGCGGGGCCCGCCGATCCGGGTCTGCGGGTCTACAGGCTCAATGTCGCGGCGGGCACTTATGACCAGGTCACGACCGCGACCGTCACTGAGACTTCCGTGACGCTGCAGATCGAGCCAGGGTACACGCTCATCACGGTCCCCCAGGGCACCCCTCGGGCGAACGGCCTGGTGGGCTCGGTCGTCACTCCCGAGATTCTGTTCCCTTCGACCGTGACGCCCGGCGTCGATAACGCTTTCTGCATCCGAAGCGACGGCACGGACCTCGAGCGGCTCACGAACTCGCTCGCGCCTGGCTTCGTCGACCGGCCGTACCTATCGCGCGACGCGCGACGCATCGCCATTGTGAGATCGAACCCGGATGCTCGGACGGAGGTCGACCGGCTGTTCCTGACCACCCCCACTGACCCGATCATGCACCTCCAGAAGATCGCCGAGGCACCTGCCGGAGAGAGGATGGGCGACGTGTGCTTCGAGCCGGCCGCGGCGTCCATGCTCGTGGCGGGCGCGGTGGCCGGCAGCGGGGTGATCGGGGACGGGGTGTTCAGGGTCTATGTGACCTCCGCCAACCGCCCGGAGCTCGTCTACGACGATCCCGCGGACGGCGCGCCGCGCTCTGTGGCGGTGTCGCCCGACGGCTCGATGATGGCCGTGACCACGAGCCGCTACTACCCGGCGCAGTTGCCGGGCAGCAACTACGACGCGATACTGATCCCCGTGGCTGGGCCGTTCGACGACGCGAGCATCGTTCGCCTCACGTACCAGTTCCACCACCCTGGCGGCACGGGGTCACCGATCGGCGGCACTCCCGACAACGGCATCCCGGCAGGCTCCGTGGAGAGCGTATGCTACGCTCCCGACGGTTCGGCGGTGTACTTCGCGGCGACCGTTGACGGGCAGGCTCGCGTGTACCGAGCCGCGCCGGACGCGAGTAGCGTCACGGCCGTCGAGCAGCTCGACGGCGCGACCGCCCCCGCGATCAGCCCGCAGGGCGACATGCTCATCGGACAGAAAGACGGCCAGATCGTGGAGTACGACATGGTCAACGACCGCGTGCGGTGGGTCGGGCCCCCGGCCAACGGATTCGGCTTCGGGCTGGTGTCGGATCGAGTGTCGAAGGTAAGCTGGGCCGGGCGCTGAGCGTCCATCCTCCAAGTCATGCTGGGACTCCTATCACGATGGGCGACGACGCAGTCCAACCCGCACGCCGAAGCAGGCAAAAGCAGTCGCCCGCCCGTCTCGCGCGTATCCAGCGTGCGATGGCGAACAGGCAGACGGACCTGCACGTCGTGATCGAGGATGTGGGCAAGGAGCGCAACGTCAGCAGCATCATGCGGACATGCGAGGCCGTGGGCGTGGGCAGGGTGCACGTTATCTGCACCGACGGCGCCGAGCAGGCCGTCTCGCCGACCATCAGCAAGGGCGCTGAGCAGTGGCTCGAGGTGGACTACTACGACGAGCCGGGCACGTGTCTCGCGCGTCTTGCCTTGGCGGGAGTCGCACTGTACTGCACCGGGCTGGATGCGCGCGCTCGTTCGTTCCGGGACATCGACTACATCAGGCCGTGCGCTATCGTGCTGGGCAACGAGGTGGGCGGCGTGTCGGCCACACACCTCGAGCTGGCGGACGAGGTGATCATGATCCCTATCATGGGTCTGGTGCAGAGCCTGAACGTGGGCGCCGCCGCGGCGGTGGTGCTCTACGAAGCGCAGCGGCAGCGGGCGGAGGCGGGGATGTACGTCGATGCAGGCTTGTCCCCGGTGAAGGGCGGCCTTGCGCACGACCCGCACGGGGCCGTACGTAGTTAGAGGCTCCTCGCTCCTGGGTGGTTGGGCCATTTGGGGGACGGCTGGATGTGTTGAAGCAAGGAGCCTCAGAAGCCAGTATACTCCCCGCCAGTACCCCTGCAAGGCCCTTTTCGGGCCCATTGAGGGGAGCTGTCAATGCCGGACAGCGCGTGCGGCGGCGACGAGCCGACGAGCTGATGCGGCCGACGGGGCTACATCGGAGGTGCCAGCGTTGGTTAGGCTCAGGCCGGTCGTCATGGTCGCTCTCGGCGTCCTCGCGGCGTGCGTGGAGGCTGCTTCGCAGCCCGACTGCGATCTGTGCGTGTATGGCGGCACCTCGGCGGGCGTCATGGCGGCGGTCCAGATGACCGACATGGGCGCCAGCGTGCTGATCGTCGAGCCCGGGCAGCACCTCGGCGGCCTAACGGCAGGGGGGCTGGGGGCCACGGACATCGGCAACGCGGCAGTGATAGGAGGTCTCTCCCGGCGGTTCTACGACCGCGTCGCGCGCTACTACGCGCAGACCTACGGAGAGGACTCGCAGCAGGTCAAGGACTGCTACGGGGGGTTCCGGTTCGAGCCGCACGTCGCCGAGGCCATCATCGGCGCCTTCGTCGCCGAGCGCCACATCCCAGTGTGGTTCGGCGAGCGCCTGGGGCGCGTCCGAGTGCGCGACGGGCGCATCGAGGCGCTCGTCCTGCAGAGCGGCAAGCGCGTGGCCGCTAGGGTATACATCGATGCAACCTACGAGGGCGACCTGATGGCCGCGGCCGGCGTGACTTACATCGTGGGCCGGGAGCCCAACGCAATGTACGGCGAGACCTACGACGGCGTGCAGGCCGGGCGCCAGACGCACCAGTTCACCGTGCCCACAAGCCCCTATCGCAGGCGCGGCGACCCCGGGAGCGGGCTTCTCTGGGGCATCGCCAGCGACGGGCCGGGCGGGAACGGCGAGGGCGACAAGCGCGTCCAGGCCTACAACCTGCGGATGTGCCTCACCGCCGATCCGGCCGATCGGGTGCCCTTCACCGCGCCTCCGGGCTACGATCGCACCCACTACCTACTCCTGGCGCGGTGGCTTCACACGCGCGGGCCGGGCGAGGTGCCTTACCACAGCATCATGATGCCGAACGGCAAGACGGACACGAACAACAACGAGCCTTTCTCGACCGACTACATCGGGATGAACTACGACTGGCCCGAAGCCGACTGGGACACCAGGGCGGGGATCTTCCAGGACCACCTCGGCTACCAGCAGGGCCTCATGTACTTCCTTGCGACCGATCCTGCCGTGCCATTGGCCATCAGGCGCGAGACGGCGCGTTGGGGCTTGGCCGCCGACGAGTTCACATCCACTGACAACTGGCCGCACCAGCTCTACGTCCGCGAGGGCCGGCGGATGGTGTCGGACTACGTGATGACGGACCGGAACTGCCTGGGTACGGAGACCGCGCCCGATGTCGTAGCGATGGGCGCCTACAACATGGACTCACACAACACGCAACGGTACGTGGCGGACGGGCGAGTGCTGAACGAGGGCGATGTGCAGATCCGCCTTCCGGGCCCCTACCCCATCTCGTACCGGTCGCTAGTGCCGCGCCGTGGGGAGTGCGAGAACCTGCTGGTCCCCGTCGCCGTGTCCGCGTCGCACATCGCCTACGGCTCGATCCGCATGGAGCCTGTGTTCATGGTGCTCGGGCAGTCGGCGGCCACAGCCGCGTGGTTTGCGGCCCATGACGGCGTCGCGGTGCAGGATGTCGATGTGCCGCGGCTACAGGAGCGCCTCAAGGCCGACGGCCAGATCCTGGAGTACACTCCCCCTGCCGAGGAGAGCTCCGTCGCGCCCTTGATCGACCCGAAGTCCATGCCCGGCATCGTGCTCGACGACTCGGAGGCCGAGAAGGTCGGCACGTGGGTCGCTTCGGCGTCGGCTTCGGCTCGCCGAGTGGGCACGGGCTACGTCCATGACGATGATGCCCGCGACGGCAACGCTACGCTCACCTACAAGCTGGGGGTTCCCGACGCCGGCCGGTACGAGCTGTTCCTGATCTCCCCGCCCCATCCGAACCGCGCGACCCGCGTTCCGGTGACCGTAACCGTCGATGGAGCGGACCCCGTTACGCTCTTCGTGAACCAGCGCGGCGCGGCCGACGGGAGCGACACCAACAACGGCTAC
>Ga0315280_10000692_pt1 | contig 61408 bp, 62 predicted proteins | sample YL17G06_40_MG_FD_203697 | JGI IMG/M metagenome (GOLD analysis project Ga0315280, IMG submission 203697) | Sediment microbial communities from Yellowstone Lake, YNP, Wyoming, USA - YL17G06_40 | ecosystem: Environmental > Aquatic > Freshwater > Lake > Sediment | place: USA: Wyoming | collected... | reverse complement strand
CCATCAGGAGGAGCACTACCTCGAACACTATCAGCGGGAGCACTCTGAGCTAGGTGTAAACTCTCTCTTTCCGTTAGAAGATGCTTGGCTGTTCAGGATCGCCTCTCCCCAAAAGAGGGAGGTTGATCGAAGGACTGAAGGTAAGCTACTGGCAAAAGATTTGGTTAAGAAGGAGAGCATACAAGAGTTCTTACTCAATCGATTATCATTGAGTTTGCATATGGCCAAATGTAGGGAATTCTCTGCAAAAATGTTGAAAGACGGCAGTTTAGGGCATCGAAATGTAAAGTAAAACTCTAAATTAACAAACCTAGTTGTTGTTTACGTAGTTTTCAGACTAGGTCGCCAATCCCCTTCTTGATTTTTACCTCAATACGCCTAGCCAAGCCGTATGGCCCTGCTTCGGGTAGCGGCTTGCTGTCTTCGCATGCGTCTTGAAACATTTTTTATATAGATGAGTGTTAAGGTTAAGGCTATGCATGAGGCAAGAGATTGGTATACTGAAAAGATAGTTCAAGCCACTCTGAAGAATCTCAAGAAGAACGGTTTCACCGCCTTCTATGTGCCTTCGAAGGAGGAGGCTCTCAAGAAGGTACTTGAGATGATTCCTATAGACGCAAAGGTGGGAGTAGGTGGTTCTATAACTACAAGAGAGATTGGGTTAGTCAAAACTCTCGGTGAACGTGGAAATTCTGTGGCTGACGCGTGGCAATCAGGCCTATCAAAAGATCAGCTAAAAGAGATTAGGCGAAGCCAACTTAACTCAGATGTCTTCATCTCCAGTAGCAACGCGGTGACTGTGGACGGGAAGTTGTTGAATGTTGATGGAACAGGAAATAGAGTTGCCCCAATGATCTTTGGGCCCCATAAAGTGATAATTGTGGCAGGGGTGAATAAGATCGTGAAGGATGTGGATGAAGGGCTCAGCAGAATTAGGAATGTTGCAGCCCCAATGAACGCGAACCGTCTCGGACGCAAAACTCCATGCGGCCTCACAGGAATGTGTGCTGAAGACCGATGTGAACCTCCTGAAAGGCTATGCAACATCATCACAATCATAGAAAGAAGACCACACGACACCGATACGACAGTAGTGCTAGTAGGGGAGAGGCTAGGATACTAGGTTACATAGGCGCGCTAGCTTTTCCTAAATCGACATGTCCGTGTTGGTTAGGCTGTGAAGCGGGTTATTGATCTTGCTTTCCACGGCTTTTCAGAGCGGATAGCGTGGATGGCTGTTAGCATATTCATGTCAACCCAGAGAATTTAGGAACATGCTGGCACGCTTCACCCTTTCTTTGAATATTTTGCTCTCTGCCAAAGAGCCTTTATGGTATGTTACCTGTTCTTCCAACTCACGGCTACAGCTCCGCTTCTACTTTGATTTCACATATTTCTCTGGGGTTCTATCAAACTTCTGTTTGCACATAGGTGCACAGAAGTAGTAGGTTTTCCCCTTGTATTCAGCCTTCCACCTTGAAGTCTTCTCATCGATCTCCATATTGCAGACTACATCTAAAACCATTTCCCTCATCTCCCTTGAAGGCATATTGGTTGAAAAAGATTAATTTATTTTTCGTTCGTAAATTATTTTGGGGTTTCCCATATTTATTTCGCATCCTGAATTGTTTGAGTAGCTTCCTGAGAATTGGCTGAAGATCAATTTCATATATTGCTGTTGCAAGAAACCTATGTCCTTCTGCGAAGATTTAGAGATGTTGGAATATGGTAGTCAACGAAGATCCAAATGCAACCAAAATTGTGGCTGAACCTTTAAAGCTTAAAGATCTAGTTGCATATCAGAAAGATGCCGTCGTAAGCCGGACGTTAATTGATGAAGAGAGAGGCACTGTAACGCTTTTTGCATTTGACGAAGGGCAGGGACTCAGCGAGCATACAGCACCCTTCGATGCATTGGTTATTAGTGTAGAGGGTGAGGTGGAGGTTACAATCTCGGGTAAGAGTCTTCGCTTGAAGGAAGGAGAAATGGTGATAATGCCAGCTAACGAGCCGCATGCACTCAGAGCAGTCAACAGATTTAAGATGATTCTAATTATGATAAGAGCGAAGTAAGCTTCATATCAATAGAGGCACTAGAGAGCTTGAGAATTCTGTGGGGCCTTTTTCTTTTTCCCTGTTCTAACCAAGCGTCTATGTTTCCTTGAATTCGACAAAATACGGAGCTGTCATAATAGTTCACGGAAAGATTGGAAGCTGAAGAGTGAGGTTAGCTTCTTCTGTTTCACATCTGTCAAACTGGTTACAACACCATCTAAATGAAGAGAACTAGGAATCAACTCTTCGAGTATCAATTGGCAAGCACAATTGTAAGCAAATGAGATACGGAAGTTTGGCTTCAATACTCAAGAAGACCACTAGGAAAGCAAGTATCATAGAAGAAGAGTTAATGAGGTATTGGCAAACTGATGGAATCAGTGCTGATAACTTGCCATATAATAATGGTGCGGGAATACAATTGGAACTACGATTCGAACCACGCCCCCTTTTTGTTTGTACAGCATTCTATCGGTCTTTTACCGGCGCTTGTGCATCCATTATGTGTCGTAGGGCTTTTCTCCATATTGTTGCGGCTAAATACCCAGCTACAGCCCCGCTTATAGTTCCGGCTACGAGTATGCTTATCTCCAATATAGGATTTCTGGGTAGTAACGGCAAGATGTTGACCGTTACGTAATAGCTTGTGAGGCCCACAACCGCTGTGCTTAAGGTCAGGGCAACCATGAGTCTACCAGTCTTCACATCACCGCTCGCAGCTTTAACCTTGAAGAGCAGCATGAATATATCTACCAGCTGCCCGTAGAGCAAAGCAAATGTTAGGGTAATAGGAGCAAGCGGGGCTCTCCAAATAGCCGTCAACAAACCGCCGACTAACGCTACCAAAGTTGCGCCGGGAAACCCTAGCAGTAAGAAGCTTAAAGCTAGAAAAAGAGCTTGAAAAACTACGACTGCTTTATCGATCGGGGTAGGCATAAGGATTTTAGAGATGAAAATCAAAACACCAAATAAAGCGGCTAAAGCCACCCTTCTGGACTTACCTAAACCCATGGCTCATGCCCGACTTAAGTTCTCCTTCCTTGAAGCCCCATTCTCACAAATAATGGCTAGATCTTATCAGCTATGTTTCCGCATAGTTTGAAATAGTATGTTGCTTCAGTTGATGTATCGAGGCTTTCCATCCGAGTTTGTACCTATCCCTTTTTCGCTCACCCTATTTTTGAACGCGAATAAAGTTTTCATCAACATGTAATGTTTTGGTGCGGTCGCCGGGATTCGAACCCGGGTCGTTGGCTTTCCTCCCAAGGCGGTGGAAGGCCAATGTCCTAGACCAGGCTAGACTACAACCGCACAACAACGTTTCTATCAGATTCAAACATAAATTGTTTACCCATACATGGTCCCGTTAACTTTCAGACGAAAGTTGAAAAGTTTTGCATTTAGAATATTTAGAAAAGGCTTTGTTCTATATAGAAAGAGCCTTCAATCCCATCCAATAAATTGGAGGAGAGGCATCAATCCGATCCAAAAAATTGGAGACACCCCTCCCCCTACTCCTATAGTCATGAGTCCCCTATTGGCATGTAAGTATGATAAATCACTCTATGAGGCACACTAATGAGCCTACGAAAGCCCTATACTTTCAGTTATCTCTAAAACAGAAATAGTGGCTATGTAGATATTGCGTTGTCCAAGGTGGCTTAAATTGTCTGAGGAGCGGAGATTAAGATTCAAAATAAGACGAGGAGACTACGAGGTTGAGCTTGAAGGCGAATTTGAATACGTCAAGAAGAAGTTTGAAGAGTTCCTTGAGTCTCTGCCAAGCCTTCCAGCACCAAGCCAGCCTAGCTTAGACAAATTTGTTTCTCCAGAAGACTCAGCAGCTCAACCAAAAAGTGAGCTTCAGGGCATTGTTGAGCTTAACAGTGAAGGTGAACCTAGGCTTACACTTCCTGTTGACTCAATAACAGCCAAGGAAGCCTTAGCCCTAATTCTCTACGCTGCTCACCCAAAACAACTGACAGACGACGAGTTAAGCGGACTGCTAAGCTCATGCTGGAAAACAATGAGGGCTGAAGCTATCAGAGCTAGGGCAAGTGAGCTTAGGAGGGAGGGTAAGCTTGTTGCTGAGAAGGGTGCCTACAACCTGTCAGGTGCAGGAATCCAGTGGATCAGAGAAGAGGTTACTCCAAGACTTAGACGAGCCTGAAGTTTGGTTGCGAGCAAGGAATCCGGTGATTCTGCTTTAGGGTCTGAAACCCTCTAGAATGGCAACCCCAAGCGTAGATGCTGTGAGGTCAGCTGTTGTTCCTGGATTAAGCTTGTTGCCCTGAGCTCTAAGCTCAGCGTCGAAAACCTCAAGTTCACGTCTTCCGCTCTGCGTTAACATTCCTCCCCTTCCAAGTATTGATTTAGCTTTGGAAGAAACCTCTTTAGCTATGTCCATACCGGCTTTCCTCCTAATCAAAGTGTCAGGTTTTTCTGAAAGTATTTTGAGAAAAGTTTGAACAGTAGCAGTGTTAACGTCACCTGATTGCTTTAGGATATCTTTGAAGTAGGGGTATCCCAGATCGAAGGTTGTTGCATAGTTTGAAGTCCACTCAAGGGCAACTGAGTCGTAGAGAGATGACTTCCTGAAAACTTCAAGCAGGGTAATTCCGTCCCTCAAAATCCAGTCTTTCGATCTAGAATCCTTAATGTCAAGATCCTTAACCTCACCTAGGCCTCCAGCCTCAGTAGCCTTAACAGCCTCATAGAACAGCACAGCATCCTCAGGCGTTGTTGAACCAACAACCCTCTTCACCAGAACTCTAAGCTTACCCGCTGAAATGCCACCTGACTTAGAAGCCATCCCAGCAGCAACCGCTATCGGGCAGAGGAGAACCACCGATCCTAGACATGTGTTACCTCCATGCTGCCACCTACCAGCGCTTTGCACTGAATCCAGAATAAGCCTCCCAACCCCAACATCCTTCAGCTCAATCTCCTTCCTTGAGGCAAGAACACCTCTGGACGCTGCTGCACGGAAGCTTGAAGCCAAAGCAACACTTGAAGCCAAAAAATGCTCGTATCGAGTTCCTCTGAAGTCAGCTGTCCTATGCACGTTTCCAGGCTTAGGGTAAGCACTTACCTCGAGGAGGAGGGCGAGCTGAAGACACCCTGAAACATAGTCCTCCACACTCATAGAGTCTATGCTCATCCTTCATCGTGAAGTATAGAGCTGCAGACGCTCTATTTCAATCCTCTCAAAAGAGAAAAGTCGAAGTCACTCAAATAAACCTGCGTCCTGAACATAGCTTCTACCCAACCTGAGCGCAAGCCCAGCCTTCTCCAACTCAACACCGAGATACGCAGCATGATCCAGACGTGAGATCAGCCCCCTCTCAATTATAGTCGAACAGATCTCAAGAGGATCCTTACCCCTAACAGCTAAGCTAGGCTTATCTGAGCCATACCTGTAATGGAGGGCAACAACCTCCCCGCGATCCCGGTCGAGAACAAACCTAAAACATCCTTCAGGGTCATGGATAAACGTCCTCTCCCTAGAGGGAAGCGTTTCAGCTTCGCCTAAAGCCTCCAAGCCATAGGGCTCCTCTCTCCTACGCTTCTCCTTCAAAACAAGTAAGTCTAGGCCCAAGTCCTTTGGAGGCGCATTCCTCTTTTTAGCCAAGGTAACCATTCTGACAGCTTCCGACAGCTCCCTAACACAGCCCCTTGTCTTATCACTTGCCTCTGTTGTCAAAACTATTCCAACACCAAGCTCCACCCCGACCCCTGCGAGAAGAAGGTTAGCGCCAACAGAGTCCCCATCCATCAACTCAGTCACGTTGCCAGCTCCCAGCAGAACAGGAACATCAGGGTTCCTCCTAGCAAACTCGTAGTAGGCAACCAGAGAGTCAACCATGTTAGGCATAAGGATAGGTGTAACCACAGGGTCAGCGACCAGCCTCCTGAACCCTAAGCCTCTTGCCTTCTCAAGGTTACTCTCAAGCTGCTTAACCTTCCCAGCTGGGTCTGAGGGAATCTCACGCTTCTCCGTTGCAGGCGTCACCACAACCGGCGTATCCCAAGCAAACTTGGAAACCTCCTCCATGGTCTCAGCGTTCACGCTTAGAATTAGGTCTACCCCAGCCCTAACAGCAGCCCTAATCTCCTCAACATCGTTTGTGTCTATGCTTACAGGTTTATCAACAGCCTCCCTAGCCACCCTAACAGCTCTCTCAGCATCCTCAGAGTAGCCTCCGCCTGCAACCATGCCGACATCAACAATGTCAGCTCCAGAATCCACATAGTACCTAGCCCACCTCTGAATCTCCATGTCAGAAAGCCTTGAGGCATCAATGATTTCAGCCAGAACCCTAGGAGGAAATCCTCCTCCAACCCAAACAGTCCTTCCGCCGGAGCCAACCTGAACAGAGGCTTCAGGCTTAGCCTTATTCTCATACTCCCCGTAGATTGCGGAAAGCTCAGCTAAAGCCTGCTTCTGAATCTGCTCACGCAGCAGCTCACAGGAAGGCTTCGATGTTGAAAGCTGGGTTTTACCCAACACTTCAAGTGTTACAGGTATATCCGCAGCGTGCCTCGGACCCTTGAAGGCTGGAGCCCCAACTCTACTATGGATTGTGGATGTGTCACCTATAGTCATACCTGGCACGAGGATAAAATTGAATTTTGAAAGGCCTCTAGACGCAAGCATATCTGATATGTACTCAGCGGACATTAGGGCTGCAACCTGCCTTGGAAGCACAGTAACCTCAGCCTCAACAGAGCTCTGCGCAACATACCTCCTAACGACGCTTTCAGCCAAAATGCCTGTTACAACTAGAACCCTCAACCTGAACACCGAAACCTGTTTAGATATGAAAAATAGTGCTGAACAGGAAATAAAGTTTGAATGCTCTGCAGCTAGTCCCTTATAACCCTTACAGAGGCACCTGAATTATTCGCTGAAGCGCAGAATACAGTTCCACCAACCTCTCTGTCAAGGAAACCCCTAACAGCCGAACTTAACCTCTCAGCTTCTCTGTCACCTTCCACGAGGCCGTAGGTCGCTGGACCGAAGGAGCTTTGCCCAACACCGTAGGCACCCTCACTAAGCATGAAGCTCATACAGTCCCTAACAACGGGCTTAACAATCTCAGTCGCAACAGATGGGAAGCCAACCCCCTGAAGCTCTGTTAAGCATCCGCCGAAAGCCTCAATGTCCCCCTCAACCAAGGCTGGAAGAACCTTCATCAAAACAATCCTACAAACCTTCCCAACCTCAGCCGCTGGAAGAGGACACTTCTCACGGAATATCTGAACCTCCCTATCGCCGTGAAAGTCTGTTGCAACATTCGGAACTGCAACAACAAACCTCCAGTCTTCAGGAAATCTGTAACGGAGAAGCAACGGTGGAGGCGGAGCCCTTGAAGCACTTGAAGGAAGAAACGCCTCTTTAGCCTTACCCACACCGAAACTGTGGCCTCCATCAAGAATTAATCCGCCGCCCTCGAAGGTTGCGACACCAACACCTGAGGTTCCGCCTCTACCCATAACTGAAGCTAAACCCCTAACAGTCTCCTTAACACCGAAAAGCCGAGCTAAAGCCATGGCAACAGCCAGAGAAAGCTGGGTTGTCGACCCAAGCCCAACATGGTTTGGGATAAGGCTTCTAACAATAATGTTGACGCCTCCCCTTATCTTGAAGTGCCCTAGAAACCTTAATGCTAGCTGCCTAACAAGTTCAGCCACTTCGCCATGAACCTTAATTTCACGTCCACGGTAAACCTCCAGTATGGTAGCCGGTTGGCTTAACGCTACTCCTAGGCTTCCATCAACCCTACCCAGCTCACCATTAAGATCCATTAGGCAGAAGTGTAGCCTAGAAGGGGTTTTAACACGAACCCTAACCATAAGTTTTCCTCCAACCTTCAATCTGGTTAAGAAGCCACCCTATGATCTCTGTGTACTCAGACTCCGGGGAAACCCTTCCGGCCAGCTCCCCGTAGTTCCTCACGAGGCGAATCAGGTTCTCAGCCTCATCAAACTTGCCTTGCGCTAGGAACTCCCTTATGCGTGTGCAGTGGATAATTGACTCAACAGCTGCGAAAACTCCTCTGCAGTATGGCTGAGCCACAGCCATCCCAGCTTCAACAAGCCTAGCCTCACATGTAACTTTACCCCTATCCTCATCCTCCTCAATCTCCTCTACAACAAACTCTATGTATCCGTCAGCAAACCTAAGTCTAGGTGCAACCACAACCTTAGCTTCATCAAACCAGTCGTCTGGAATCTTTCCCTCAGGATTCGCTTCCTTGAAAGCAGTTCTGAAGAAGATGCTTGGTCTAGACGTTATGTTTGCAACTCCACACCTAGATTCACGTAGGTTCCTGTAGGTCAGGCTTGACCTGAAAGGTTTAAAGATAATTCTCTGCTTCTCATCCACACTCATACCCATTGGAGCAGCATTAGGCTTCTTACCTTTACTGTAGGTTGAAAGAACAACCTCGTAAACCAGCCGCTCAATGAACCCTAAAGCCTTAAGCGACCTCATTCTTCTCCAATCCCAAAAATCATCTCGCACGTGAACTTAGCTTGCGCACTTGCATAAAAATGGTGGCTTAAAGTTTTTAAGGCGTTTGTGCAGCTGGCTCCCGCAAGCGTTTATGAAGTAGATTAAGCTGTTATGGTTTCGGTAGCCATGAGGGCTAGGGAAGGAGACTTCATCGGAACCGTTGAGCAGCTGATATTCGACGTGAAGGGTTTGGTTCATCCGCCTAGGAGGGTTGTAAGCTATCTTAGGTATATTCCTGATGGCAGGGGCTCCAGAACTTTAGGCGGGGTCAGATACAGGAAGGTTTACCCACTTACTGAGAGGATGAGGGTTCTGGAGAGAAGGTGGCCAACCTACATTTATTTCGACAATGTTTTCGGGAGGAAGCTTCAGGGTGTTCCGAAGAACAGGATAGCGTACCATTATAGGCCTCAGAGGAAGGTTGTTGAGCTTAGAGGTAAGGCTAAGCCTGATGATGTTGAGCTTAACGCTCTACAGCTTGTTGATGAGCTTAGGGACGCCACAGTTCTACCTTCAAGGTTTTTCGGCATATCAGGTTCAGTGCTTGTTGGGTTGCACACCTCAAGCTCTGATGTGGACCTGATAGTTTATGGCTTGAAGGCTTCGAAAGATGTTTACGAAGCGCTTAAAGGTCTTACTCATGCTGGAGGGGACTTTAAGCCATATGGTAGAAAAGACTTTTGGAGGCTGTACAGGTTCAGGGCTTTGGAGAAGGCTTTAGGCTTTAATTCCTTCCTAAAGCATGAGAGGAGAAAGGTTTTCGTCGGAAGGTTTAGAGGCAGAAGCTACTTTGTTCGCAGCATAAAAGATTGGGGCGAAGTTGATGAGGTTTACGGCGAGAGGAAGTATCAGCCAATGGGCCGTATGAGCGTTAAAGCTGTCGTTGCAGATGATTCTGAAGGCATATTCACTCCATGCAGCTACCTGATAGAGAGAGTAAAAGTTGTTGAGGGAAGCAGAAAAATTACCCCGAAGGAGGTTGCTTCCTTCAGAGGTAGGTTCTGTGAGCATGCGTTTATCGGGGAAAAGATTTTTGTTAGAGGCCAACTTGAGAAGGTTCTATGCAGAGGCAGGGAAACCCATAGGCTGGTTATAGGGGAAAATCCAACAGACTGCATGGTATGTGACCAGTTCACCCATTCCCCCCAAGACATTTTTGATTAGGGCTGAGGTAGTTACTCTTATATACATTAAATTAGGAGATAGATACTGGGGATTGAAATGTCTAGTAAAGCTATAACTAAAGTGCAAGCGTCCATAGTGATTGCCATCATAGTGATAGCCGCTATAGCAGGTGCATCCTACTATGTATTGGTGCCGCCAACGCCACCGAAACCAAAAGCACCAAGCAAGATTCTGATAGGTGCAGATTTACCGATGACAGGAGGCCAAGCTGAGTTAGGTAAAGAAGCTAAAGAGGTTCTTGACATATGGATTAGCGATGTCAACAAGGAGGGTGGGATCTACCTATCCAAATATGGTCAAAAGGTTCCGGTAGAAATTATGCTTCTAGATGACCAAAGCAATACTGCCATCTCGGCGCCTAATATTGAGAAACTTGCTAACGAGGGCGCAGCTGTTATCTTCGGGCCATCTGGAACCCCATTCGCTCTATCAGGTGCTCCAGCAGCAGAAAGAAGCAAGATAGCGATTGTTCCTATCAAATGTTCAACTGTGAAGCTAACGAGATTAGGGTATACCTATGTGTTCGCAGGCTACAGATCATTCGCCGACGACTTCCCAAGCCTGTTCAATGTGATAGAAGAGATGATTCCTGCTGAGAAGAGACCTAAAACATTCGCCATCATAAGTGACAACACTGCCTTCGGAACAGAGTCTCTAGAATGGTTTGTGAAGGTAGCAAAGGAGCGGGGGTACGCAAATAAGATAGTGTTGAAAGAGAACATTACAGCTAATCAGGTGGATTTCACAGCGTCCATACTGAACATCAAGAAGGCCAACCCTGACTTGCTGTTCGACTCAATTTTCTTCCACTCCACGGTATTCAACTTCTTTAGACAGATGAAATCCAACGACTTCTTCCCGAAAATGTATGTTGGGTGGACTGCACACAGCACAATGTCATGGGTTGAAACTCTGGGCAAAGAAGACAGCAACTACGCCTTCATCATACATTGCTCGTGGCATGAGAAACTACCGTTCCCAGGCGCCAAGGAGCTAGCGGAAAAGTACAGAGCCAAATATAATAAGGTACCGCACACCGACATAGGGCTAACGTATGCTGTTCTACAAGTCATAGGAGACGCTATAAAGAGAGCTGGCGAGCCGGATAGAGAAAAAATCAAGACCGCGCTTTATGCAACAGATCTCACCACCGTACTGGGAAAAATTAAGTTTCGTCAACCTGGAGAAACCGACACAGGCAGAATAATCACTCCTAAATATGTAGCGCAGTATCAAAAAGGAGATCTAGTGCTGGTATGGCCGAAGGAATATGCCACAGGTACCCTCATATATCCTGCACTTTCATGGGGCGAGAGAAAATAGCGCTAGAGTTATAACACTCTACCCTCCACTTTTTTATTTTGAAAACACTAGTAGTTAAGAGGATTTAGTCATGCTCATAGGTGAACAGGTAAGCAAATATTTTGGGGGTATACAGGCTCTCAAAAACGTCGACTTTCAAGTTGGCGAGAAAGAAATAGTAGGTCTTGTAGGCCCGAACGGCGCTGGCAAAACAACATTATTCAATATTATAACAGGAGTTTACAAGCCAAATACCGGTACGGTGGCTTTCTACGGCAAGAGGATAGATGGGTTTTCTCCCTCTAAGGTATGTAAGATGGGTATCGGCAGAACCTTCCAAATAGTTAGGCCATTTGCAAACCTAACAGCTCTTGAGAATGTAGCTCTAGGAGCCATGCATGGGAAGGGTTACCGCCTATCTAAGGCTAAGAAGAATGCTTTGAAGTGGCTGGAGTTTGTGGGGCTACTTGGAAAAAGAGATCTGACTGCGGGAAGTCTCACGTTGGTGGAGCGGAAGACTCTTGAGGTGGCTAGAGCATTAGCTACTGAGCCGAAGCTCCTCCTTTTAGATGAGGTTATGGCTGGACTTAATCCTGTGGAGCAGGATGGAGCCATAGAGCTTATTAGAAAAATAAGAAAGCAGCTTGGGATAACTGTATTCTTAGTTGAGCATGTTATGAAGGTTGTTATGAGTGTGTCTGATAGGGTTATGGTTTTGAATTTTGGAGAAAAAATAGCTGAAGGTTCTCCAGATAAAGTAGTTAACGATACTAAAGTAATACAAGCATACCTAGGCGTAAAGCAGGTGGGAACGCAACCGAATGCTTGAGATCAGAGGATTAGATGCTGGATACGGAGACTTAAAGGTACTATGGGATGTTACTTTAGATGTAAGAGAGAAAGAGGTCACTGCAGTTTTAGGTCCAAACGGCGCTGGTAAAACAACGTTGCTTAAGACTATCTCAGGCCTGATAAAACCGAATTCTGGTGAGATTAGATTTCTAGGCAAAGAGATCAATAAGCTAAAATCTTTTGAGAGAGTGAGGCAAGGCATAGTTCAGATTCCTGAGGGTAGGCAGCTCTTTCCCCAATTAACAGTTGTGGAAAATCTGGAGTTAGGCGCATACACAAAGAACGCTAGAAAGAGGCTTAAGGAGAGTCTTGAAAATGTGTTTCAGCTTTTCCCTATTTTAAAGGAGAGGAGAAATCAGTCAGCATCAACGCTGAGCGGAGGCGAGCAGCAGATGTTGGCTATAGGAAGAGGATTAATGGCTACTCCAGTGCTTCTGATGCTTGATGAACCCTCCTTGGGCTTAGCACCTAAATTGGTTCTTTCGCTGTTTGACACCATTAAGGAGATTAATAGGTCGGGGATTACATTGTTACTTGTAGAGCAGAATGTTGCTTCAGCGTTGTCAATTGCGGACCAAGCTTATGTTTTGGAGAACGGTAGAGTGATTATGAAGGGAAAAGGTGCAGAGCTCTTAAACGATCCCTATGTCAAAAAGGCTTACGTAGGGCTGTAAAATGAAGAGCAGGATAAGTTTGCCGAAGAGTATTACTAGCAGATTGAAACTAGCAGTGTCTATTATAGTGATAGCTGCAATATGTCTATCATTTTATTATTATCTAGGTTTGAGAGGTGAGCTAGGAAACTTACCTCCCATCCTCGTAAGTGGGATTTTGGTAGGGGGGCTATATGGTTTAGTTGCAGTAGGGGTTAGCATAATCCTTGGGGTTATGAGGGTGATAAATCTATGTCATGGAGAGCTTCTAGTTCTAGGAGGTTTTTTTACCTTTTGGGCTGTGAATTTTGGCTTAGATCCCTTCCTTGCGATGCCGATAGCGTTCATCATCCTATTCGTGTTGGGGTTAGCTCTTCAGAGTTTCATAATTAATCCTTTACTCAAGTACGGGTTAAATCCTCCTGTACTAGTAACTTTCGGTGTTGCTCTTGCTTTTCAAAACATCATGTTGCTGCTCTGGACTCCGGATGTTAGAATTATTCACACAGCCATTTCGGACATTAACCTCCAAATTTCAGGGATATCAATCCCTATGACTCGTGTTGTGGCGCTTCTAATAGCATTGGTTTTAGCGTATTTAACAAGACTGTTTCTTGTTAAAACTTTTTTTGGTAAAGCGTTGAGAGCAATCTCTCAGAACAGTGAAGTGGCATTACTGATGGGGATAGACACTTCTAGAGTGAATATATTCTGCTATGGGTTAGGTGCTGGGCTGGCGGCTGTGGCTGGGAGTTTAATAGGCATAGTTTTCAGCTTCAGTCCAGTCATAGGGGGGCCATACATGCATAAGGCCTTTGCTGTAGTAGTGCTTGGAGGCATGGGTAATGTGATAGGCGCTGTTGTAGGCGGCATCATACTTGGGGTAAGTGAAACTTTTGCTTCTTGGCTTCTTGGCGGCGGATACACCAACGCAGTAGCGTATCTCATCTTCATACTGGTGCTCATAATAAAACCAACGGGGATCTTCGCTAAATGAAGGTTTCAGGCGGCTTGTTTAGCTCACTTCGTTCTCCCGTAGTCTATCTATTCATACTTTTCACTGCCATAGCTTTTTTAATCCCAATTTTTGTGCGAACACCCTACATCCTTTTCATACTTTACCTATGCTACATCTATGTGGTGCAAGCTGAAAACTGGAATCTTATAGGTGGGTTTGCTGGGCAGATTAGCTTAGGTCATGCTGCTTTTTTTGGAATAGGATGTTACACCACAGCCATGATGTGGATTGCTGGGTACCCGCCTATTTTAGGGATAGTGCTTGGCGGTTTATTGGCAGCTGGTTTTGCAGTTTTCCTCTTCCCCACATTTAGGCTGAGAGGCACTTACTTCGCTATTGGTACACTGTTTCTCGCCGCGGCTTTACAAGGCTTCTTATTAAACTGGAAGTTTGTAGGAGCGGGTGAGGGCTTGTATCTGCCTGTTCCAAAAGAGTTCTTGATAGAGCCCTTCTACTATATGGCACTTGTACTTGCATTGGCTTCAACAGTCACCTGCTACATGATTGCGAAGTCTGGTGTTGGACTTACTTTTAAGGCTATTAGTGAGGATGATTTTGCAGCTGCCTCCATAGGCGTTGGAATTACTAGGTATAAAGTTTTGGCGTTGGTTATAAGCGCCTTCTTCTTCGGCCTGTCAGGTGGGGTTTATGGCCACTATCAAGCATTTATAGATGCATATTCAATCTTTGGAATATATTGGGGCGTTACAGGACTTTTTATGGCAATCATAGGTGGAACAGGTACGGTGGTAGGGCCGATATTAGGGACCTTTCTACTAACTATAATAAGCGAGTATTTAGCTAAATTGGGAGAAATTCGCCTTCTCGTATATTCTGTTGCCGTCATAATCGTGATAAGATTCGCACCTGAAGGAATCTGGGGCATTATCACTAAGAAAGTTAGACCTAGATTAAAAACTTACATAGAAAAAAGTAAACCATTAAAGTAAGAACAAAACAATATAAGAAATTTTAGAGGCGTTAATTCCCTATTCTCTGATTAAAACAGCAACCTCATAAGGGTTCAGTTTTCCTCCTTCATTCGCCTTCATATTGTTGTACACCTCATATTTTCTGTTTTCTGCCAGCGAGTTTTTCTCCAGTCTTGTAAAACTCTCCCTTCACTGCAAGTTCAGCTTCTTCTTCATTCTCTTTTGACCAGCTTCCAAGAGAGTATCCTGACCAAGGTTGCCCAGGAGTTAATTCTAATTTCGGTAGGCCTTCTTCCTCCCATAGTTCCTTCCCCTTGTCCATGTACTCCTTTTTCGGAAGTGCTGTTGGTGGGTAATCCCATTTTCTTGTTGCATCTATTAGGATGGCTGAGGTTCCTGAAGGTTTCGGAAACCTCTGTTCTTCTGTTGAAGCATCAGGCGGTGCTGCTGATGGATCTAACATTGATGATTTTCCTGTAACTATCCTTACATCGAGATGAGGCTGCATCCTAAAGCTTAACGCCCAGTTAACCATCCACTCGTTTCCGGGGTCAACATCATCGTCCACAGCTATGATGATCTTACCTATGGTTGGATCTAGAGCTACAGTAGCATTCAGTGCCTGCCATGGTTGACTTTGGTTCTGTTTCTTCATCTGTATTACGCAGTATTCCCAGCTGCCGCTTGATTCATGGAACGCTACATCCAGTATGCTAGGTATGTTGCAGTCGTACTTCAACAGTTTATAAAGCACAGCCTCGTAGCTTATGGCCCTTATCTTGCTACTTTCACTTGGCGGAAACTGACTTATGTAAGCTTGACACACAGGTTTTTTCCTGTGAGTAATACATTTTATCTCGAAGTATGGATTCATTGCTCTTACACCAATATATCCAGTGAATTCTGCAAATGGGGCTTCAGGCTCCAGATATTCTGTTGTTATTTCGCCTTCAAGCACCAATTCTGCTGTGGCAGGAACTTCTAGATCTACTGTTTCGCATTTTACAAGGTCTATTGGTTCTCCAGCAATTCCGCCTGCTACTGTATATTCATCTACACCGTACGGGATCTTTGCAACACTAACCATCCCTATGGAGGGGACTGTGCCAATAACGAATGCAGCTTCCAGCGGCTTTCCCATCTTCTTGCATTTACCCCAGTGAATGCCGATGTGTTGCGCTGGATGCGTCATAATACCTACTTTCAGGGGGTCCTTCACCATACCTCTGTATGTTCCTACGTTTCTAACCCCAGTTTCAGGATCCTTTGTCACTATGGAGGCGCTTGTGAAGTATGGGGCTGGATCGAATCCAGGGGTTGTTATGGGGATTGGAAACTCGTCTAGTCCACCATGTTCCTGAAGCTTATTCCCAACATGGATCTCTTCTTTCACAGGCACATTACTTTTGTTAATAATTCTAGGCTCTATTGGATTTCGTTGAGCTTGAACCCATCTCTCTAATATTTCCTCAGTTTTGCACTTCATTCCAATAGCGTAAACATCTCTAGAGGCGCCGAGTAGTGCTACTGCTACGCTGGCGTCATATTCTCGTCCCTTATGGTTTACTGGTTTCTCAAAGAGGAATGCTTTTCTCTCACTTTCCTTAAGCCCTCTATATTGGCATCTGACGAGAGGCATAAGCTCCGTGTATATGTTTATTCTCCTCTTCATAGTATGGAGTTTCCCTCTCGCTTTCAGAGCCTCCAAGTTTTCCCTAACATCCTTGTAGTAAGGCACTTTCACTCACCTACATCCTAGTTAACATAAAATGAAATGTTATACCATCGTCCGATTAGATTCTTAAAACTTTCGCAGGGTTCTACAGCAGAAAAATTGAATATTAAGAGCAAGTAAAATTTCAAATAGTTAGTTAACATAGAATAATGTGTGATGATTATGGATATTAGAACAGTAATAACTAAGGTTGAGGAAATGGGTGAACTTGTTAGAATACAACGTGAAGTTGATCCTGACACTGAGCTTGCTAGTGTTCTCAAAAGAATTGATGAGCTTAGTTATAGGCCTGTAGTTCTTTTCGAGAAATTGAAGGGCAGCGGTAAAGTACGGGTTTTAGGGCATTTGTATTCAGAAACGAAGAGGTTATCAAGGTTACTCAACTTGCCCGATGACCCTCTTGAATACAAAAAAAGGGTTCTGGAACTCTGGAAGAACGCTATAAAGCCAAAAATGGTGAAGACTGGTCCTTGCAAGGAAAATGTGGTATTGAATGATGGAAAGAGTTTTGATATAACAAAGATAATTCCTCCTATAATTGGTGCTAAGAACTCTCCGAAGAATCGAAGGTACTACCACCCCCTCGTTGTAACTAAGCATCCAGAAACAGGAGATAGAAATGTTGGAATCTATCGAAGCTGTGTTCAAAGTCCAACTGAGATTTCAGTTAACCTGAGACCTATCAAACACGGTGGCTTTCACTTCACCGCAGCAAAAGAGGCTGATAAAAAACTTCCAGTCGCCTTAGTTATAGATGCAGCGCCTCAAATAACTATGGTTGCTACCACCAACATTCCTTACACGCATGACGAGTTTGCCTATGCAGGTGGAATGATGGGGGAGGCTGTTGAACTAGTCCCCTGCGAAACCATAGATCTAGAGGTACCTGCCTCAGCTGAAATTGTGATTGAAGGAGAGATTTTAACACCTTACAAATATGGAACTGATGGGCCTTGGCCTGAATTTCTAGGGTATCTCAGCGATGTACTTCACCCACCGATAATGAGTGTTACAGCAGTGACCTTCAGAGATAATCCAATAAACTACGTATTTATCCCAAGTACGAAGGATGATTGGAACCTAGAAGGATTAGGTTACGATGTTACTCTTTATAGTGTTGTAAAGAACTTCGCTCCAGACCTCGTTATAGACGTCAACCTTACGTCGGGGTCGTTTAAATATCATCATGCTATCATTCAAGTTAGAAAGAGCGATCCAACGCATGAACCGAGAAATATAAGTGTGGCATTAGCTGCGTTTAATTGGGCTAGCTGGCTTGATGTGGTAATTCTCGTCGATGAAGACATCAACATATACAACTACGAAAAAATAGATTGGGCCATCAGTACTCGATGCGACCCCTCTAAGCAGATACATATCCTACCAGTTGGGGCTGGACATAAAGTAAACCCAATATGTGGAGTAAGGGAAAGTACAGATGGAAAGATATCTAAAGGCAAAATGATAATTGATGCAACTATCCCATGGGAATATAAAAACATCGAAAAGATCCCAGGTGTTAAATACTTTACCGTAAGCGAGTGGCTGGATGTGAAACTTAAGGACTATCTATCTCCTAAAGACTTTGAAAAATGGTCGGGAAAGACAAAGTAAATATCGACGAACTTGACGCAACATATCTAGAGATGCGCTGTAGCCTATGCCGAGGGTTAAAGTAAGATTCATCAGCTTTACGCATTTGACGGACGGCGAAAAAGAAACGTTCTTCGACAGTGTGGATGTGCTAGATTTATTGGAGAAAGTTAAGAATAGATATGAGAAGATGAAGGAGAAGGCATTCAATCCTAAAACCGGCAACCTATACCCGGAATTCATAATCACCGTTAATGATAGGCAGGTGCATGATTATTCTACGAAATTAAGAGAAGAAGATGTTGTTTCTATTCTTCCGGTTTTCAGCGGGGGTTAATAATTCTCCTGAGATTAATAAGATGAATAGATAGAATTAATATGCGGGGATTAAAAATTGGTTAATATGCTATACCGTGACTTTAGAGAATTTCTAAATGCCCTTGAAGCAAGAGGTCTTGTTAAACGGGTTTCGGCTGAGGTCGACAAGGACTGGGAGCTTGGCTGCATAATGAGAAACATCATTAGGCAGCCGAGAGAGGAGGACCGGTATGGAATTATCTTCGAAAACGTGAAGGGATATAATATGCCAGTAGTTGTCGGCGCATATGCCTCTAGAGATGCGTATGCTGTTGGACTTGGCGTTAAGCCTGAGGAGATACTTGAAAAATGGGCTGACGCTCTAGACAAACCTGTGGAGCCAGTGCTGGTGAATGATGGACCGGTGAAAGAGAACATACTAACGGGAGAAGACGCGGACCTCTTAAAAATCCCTATACCAACATGGACACCGGGCAAGGATGGCGGGCCTTACATCACAGCTGGGCATTCGGTAACTAGGGATCCTGAAACAGGTATCCGAAACGTAGGAAATTATAGGATTCAGCTTAAGGGCAGAGATAAGGCAGGGATACTCATAGTTCCTGCCCAGCACATTGGAGTGATGTACTCGAAGTACGAAGCCGCTAACAAGCCTATGCCTATCGCCATAGCTATCGGAACCATACCTTCAATAACCATGACGGCAGTAACGAAGGTCCCTCAGGGCGTTGACGAACTGAAAGTAGCAAGTGCTCTGAATAACGGACCTATCGAACTAGCTAAGTGCGAAACGGTTAACCTAGAGACTCCGGCCACGGCAGAGATCGTTTTGGAAGGCGAAATTCCTCCTCATGAGAGGGAAACCGAGGGGCCATTCGGCGAATACACTGGGTATATGGCAACTCCAGGACCGAGACCGATAATCAACGTAAAGTGTATAACCCACAGGAACAGACCAATGTGGCCAGCAATAATAAGCCAAAAGCCTCCCAGCGAGAGCATGGTTCTACAGGGAATAGGCCTCGAGGCACTCTTCTACTGGCACCTTAAGAGAAAAATGGGTTACCCCATCGTAGACATTCATGCTATACAAGCCACAGGTCTAGCTACAGTCGCTATATCGTTTAAGAACAGCTATCCCGGACACGCCAAGCAGTTGCTCTCATCCGCGATAGCGATACATCCCGTATACGTAAAAACGGTGATAGCTGTCGATGACGACATAAACGTGAGGGACCCAGTTGACCTAGATTGGGCTGTCGCATACAGAGTGCAGGCTGACAGAGACATGGACCAAATCCCCAGGGCTCCCAGCTTCCCTCTTGATCCATCCATAGGGCCTCAGGATGTTCCGAGAGAACATAAAGTCACAGGCGCAAAACTGCTAATCGACGCAACCAAGAAGTGGCCTTATCCTGATGTATCTCTTCCACCAAAAGACATGCTTGAAAAAGTTAAGAGAACTTGGCATAGATACGGTTTGCCGCCGCTGGCTTCTTAATGAGAAAATGAATCGATTCACCACGAGTTGGAGAACTAATATTCTAAAACAGGTTAGACGTGAATAGTCGAACTATTTAGATTGTGAGATTTAAGGTGGAAAAGCTACCAGTCGTGGTAGCAGTTATGGGAAGCGTGGTTTTAGACTCGACCTTCGCAATCTCCTCTGGCGTTTCAGCATCTAAGAATGTTCTGGGCGCCTCATAGCACTTGGTGGAATTCAACACGTTTGAGTTTCTCAGTAAACTATAATAAACTAGAAGTAACACGATCTAGAAAAATAATGTCCATCAGAAAAGATTTATTTAGAAGTTGCAAACACATGTATAGCTGATTTCTGTTGGCACTGCTAGAAATTAAGAATCTTACGAAGCGCTTCGGAGGTCTTGTAGCAGTTAACAATGTGAGCTTTAATGTTGATGAAGGCAAGGTTATTGGCATAATCGGCCCAAACGGCTCAGGAAAGACAACACTGTTTAATTTGATATCGGGTATTTATCCTGCAGATACAGGGAACGTATTCTTCAACGAAAAAAACATCACCGGTTTACATCCATACGACATTTGTCAAGAAGGAATTTCCAGAACCTTTCAGCTGGTTAGACCCTTTCTTAACCAAACGGCTCTCCAGAACGTACTGGTAGGAATAATCTATGGGAGAAGGAGGTATCGAGGAAGTTTGGATAAAGCCACTGAAGAGGCAATGGAAATACTGGAGTTTTTAGGGCTATCGAAAAATAAGGATAAGTTAGTTCTAGATATGACAGTGGCAGAGCGAAAGCGTGTTGAAATAGGTAGAGCAATGGCCACGAACCCTAGATTGCTAATGTTAGATGAGATAATAGCAGGTTTAAACCCTACTGAAACAAAGGAGTTCTTGAGTTTGATTGATGACGTTCATAGAAAGGGGGTTACATTATTAGTAGTTGAGCATGTTATGAAAGCGGTGATGACTATTTCCGACTTCCTGATAGTGCTTGACCACGGAGAGAAGATTGCAGAAGGCCCTCCAAGTGAAGTAGTTAAAAGTAAGAAGGTTGTAGAAGTTTATCTAGGTGAGGAGTATGTCTCTGCTTGAGATGGAGCATGTCAATGTTTCCTATGGAGCCATCCAAGTTTTGTGGGATATCTCACTAGACCTAGAAGAGAGCGAAATTGTATCTATAATTGGCTCCAATGGAGCTGGAAAGTCAACAGTGCTTAAAACAATAATTGGGGTGCTTCGTCCAACTTCAGGTAATATAAAATTTAACGAAGAAAAAATAGATAAGCTTCCACCTCATTTGGTTACACAGAAAGGTATTATTCTTGTTCCTGAAGGTAGAAGAGTTTTTGATACCCTGTCGGTATTAGAAAACCTCGACCTAGGTGCGGCTGCAAAAGAGAGTAGAAAACAGAAGGATAAGAATCTTAAGTGGATTTTCGATCTGTTCCCCATACTTAAAGAAAGGCAGAACCAATTGGCTAGTACGTTAAGCGGCGGTGAGAGGCAAATGTTGGCTATAGCACGAGGGCTAATGGGGATGCCTAAATTACTAATGTTAGACGAACCTTCTTTGGGGTTATCTCCAAGGATTGTAATTAAGCTTTACGAAACTGTAAAAGAAATCAACAAAGAGGGTGTGGCAATCCTATTGGTTGAGCAAAATGTTCCTAAAGCTTTAGATGTTAGCCGGAGAGCTTACGTCTTAGAGACAGGGAGAATAACGCTTACAGGAAGTAGAGAAGAACTATTCAAGAATGAACATGTAAAGGATGCTTACCTAGGCCTATAGAGATCAGTGGTTTCACTTCACATATTTTTTTAAAAGTCCCCAGATCCCTATAAACCGTTTTGACCGCATAATCCCTCCGACTAAAAACATCCCTACAAGGACCAGCATGAATCCGAGAGTAGCCCTGTGAAGGTACGCCATTTTAGTCCAGAGAACCTCTTCCACAAACATCAAAACTACCCCGCCTACGAGTGGGCCTGCGACGAGACCTGTCCCTCCTAAAAATGCCATAGTTGGTGGAATAAGCGTTATATCTATTCCAAAAACCATTTCAGGAGAAATGTAACATGTCCACCAAAGATAGAAGGCCCCTGCCAGACCCGGCAGACAGGAACTAAGGACTAAAGCTTTACACTTGAATCTGAAAGCATTAATACCGAAGGTTTGAGCTACCTCTTCATCCTCACGTATACTCTTAAGGGCTAAACCGAATTTTGATCTCTCAAGTTTATAGTTAATGAAGATGGCTATAACAAGAAAGCATATTATTGCGTAATATGAGATTGTGAGGCGATTCGCCATCTCTATGAATAGGCCATGGGGCCCCCCCGTTATTACTAGATTGTATGCTATTAGAAACATCAGATTTGCCAGCGCAAATGTACCTATTGCGAAGTAGAAACCTCTAAGCCTAAAGAATGGGAAACTTATAGCTACAGCCATGGCCGCTGCAGCGCCAAGCGCAAAGAGGAAAGGCAGAGGAACTGGGAAACCCATCTTCAACGTTATGCCGAAGATGTATGCTCCTACACCAAAGAATATAGATTGCCCTAGGTTCACATATCCCATATAACCCCCTAATATGTCATAACTCTGAGCCAAGATCACGTATATGAAAAGTAGCATTAAAAAAGCAACTATATAGTGAGGAACGAAGTACGGAAGCACAACCAACACTGCTATGACTACTGGCAGTATCAACATATATCGTGCGAAAGTTATCTTCAATGTCTACTTTGCCCCACGAACACCGAATAGTCCAGTTGGTTTTATCAGTAAGATAAGAATTAGAATGAATAGTGCTGTTGCTGGAGACCAATGTGCTCCAATATAGTATGAACATATTGATTCAGCGAAACCTATTGTGAGACCGCCAACTAGTGAACCTAGCAAGCTACCTAAGCCTCCGAGAATTATAATGGTTAAACATTTAAGCATTAGCGGTATCCCCATGTATGGGTCTATAGTGAAGATTGTTACAAAGAATAAGCCTGCAATTGCAGCGAGAACCGAACCTATCCCAAAAGAGAGCAGTCTCATCTTCGAAATATTTGTCCCTATCAGCAGTGCTGCTTCCCTATCTTCTGTCACTGCTCTAATGGCTCTGCCGGTATAGGTCTTTCTGAAAAAGCCATGAAGAACAACTGCCACGACTACTATAACAACCAGAGCTAGTAGACGTAAGGTTGATACCGAAACTTCAGCGATAGAAATTGAAGGCATAGAATAAGTTACGCCAATAATGTCTCTACCCCATGTAAACGCAAGTAGATCGGATACAGCAAGGGAAACCCCAAACGTCACTAGGATCGATGCCCGTACCATTTCGTCTAGAGGTTTATCAGCAATAGGCCTGATGAGAACTCTCTCAAAGGCAAATCCGCCTATCAAGAAGACTGGTATGAGTATAACCGCGAAAACAAGTGGATTTACTTCTAATAAATTGAAAAAAAAGTAGGTGGTTATGCCGCCCAATATTATGAAGTCACCATGGGCGGCGTTTAACACTTTTGATACGCCGAAGATCACCGAAAGCCCTAACGCAGCAAGTGCATATATTCCACCTAGCAACACGCCGCCTATAGCTACTTGCGTAATCTCTCCTAGCATTCTAGTTCTCCTATGCTATCCTCTCTCCGCCCAAGGCTTCATTGGGTAGACGTGTTCTGCTGTTGCAACAGATTTCGGCCATACTGCATTGAAGGTACCTTTCATTATCTGGACACAGAAGGGATTAATTGTTCCAATACCTGAATATTTGCCATCTACTACCTTGCCTTGTCTTGCATACCATACTCCGTCCGGTGAGCCTGTTGTCATAATATGTAATCCCCATATAGCGTCCAGAAGCTTCTGTTTATCATCAAGCGACTCTGACGCCTCAATAGCGGCTGCAGCTATTTCAAGTCCATAGAACTGAATTACACCAAAAGCGTACTCAATTGCGTTAATTCCGATGTTATCGCATATACGCTTTAACATCTTGTAGTTGCCCACCTTCCAGTCAGGCACCCAATAGTGCTCACCTGTAACATACTCAGCATCTTTCCAACCCACTACGTCGAAGAAGCCTTTACCACTCCAAGTAACATGGAATTCCCTTGGACTTAATCTAAGCTCTTTCGCTTGCTTGTAGAACGTTGATCCAAACACAGGGAACGATGCTATGTACACGATGTCTGGGTCAAGAGCCTTCATCTTTGTTATTACTGCTGTGAAGTCCTTGGTTTCAACTGGCGCTACTTCCTCATAGACAACCCTCATGCCTATACCTTTCGCGAGATCTACAGCGTTCAGGTAGTTATCCTTTGCCCAAAGTGAATCCTCGCTTATGAATGCTATTGTTTTCGCTTTTCCTTCAGCCTTCAGCATTTGGAAATACTCGTATGACCAGCCGGGATAGCTGCTATCTGCCAAACACCCTACTACCCATTTTAATCCTCGGCTAAAAATCGATGGCGAAGCTGCTTGCTGAGTAATCATTGGTACTCCATATTTCTCTGGAACCGTAGTGGCAGCAAATGTTGGAGGACTGCAGTTCGGCCCTATTAATATGTCGACCTTATCCTCAGTAACAAGTTTTTCATAGAATTTTATTGTTGTTGCAGGGTCGCTCTTGTCGTCGTACCAGACAATCTCCACAGGCAACCGCTGCTTATACTGCTTAACATATAGCCCACCTTGTTCGTTAATGATCTTTGCCCACTCTAGACTTAGTTCGTTCGTCATCCAATACATTGGTCCGTATCCCCCTGTCTTTGCGCATGTCATCCCGATCTTAATCGTTCTTGGAGGCTTCTTCTCAACCTCCACAATTTTCCCTGGAGCTAACGTCTGTCCAGCGTAGAATCCTCCTGCTCCCACGATTATTGCAACGAGAACTATTGCAACAACGTATTTAGTCATTTTTTTCTGCGACAAGATTTTCCACCACTCTAAATTTCTTCTTGCTGTCAATTTATAAATCTTATGTGCTTCTATTAAATACATGAAGAAAATTTATAAGCAAAGTATGGTGGCGTCAAAAGATGTGTTAAGCTACTTTCTGGGCCAACTCTATTTATCATAGCTTATTTTGGTCGTAGCGTTTAATGCAATCTTCGTGCCACTAACTTCGTAGATTGCCGGTATGAAAGTACCTTTTGGAATATTGATGAGAATTAGAGTATTTGGTCTTTACCCTGTTATTTTTCTTCTAAGCATGTAGGCAGATGCTATAATACACATTCCTAGAATAACTGTAAACGCTAGTAGTTCCACTCTAACTAACGGGTTTTCCTCCAGTTGCCTCTTCTCTTCTACAGCAAACGAAACGGATGAACTTACCAGATTACCCCAACTAGCGTACATGGTCCATCGACCGATAGAGTCAGGAACATAGGAGTCTTTGAATGTTCCAGCCGACGAAGTGGCTAGGGTTCTATTAAAGGTGGTACCGTCAGGCTTTCCATATGTTAGGATTACTATAACTCCGCCATAAGCCGGTGTGATTGAGCCACTAATACTCACGGTTTCACCTCGATTGATCGCGAGTGTAGAAGCTAAGCATCGGATTGAGCTTGTACCTTTTTCTATCACACTAATTACTGTATACGTGTCAACTTCTTTTTCTGTCCCATTCCACCAAGAACTGGCATTTATTCTGTAGACGCCAGCATCCGTGGGTCTCCAAAGTTTGGTTTGACGTATATCTCCATCAGTTTTCCATTCTTCACGATCGATCAATGTACCATTTGAATGGTAAATTTCGCACCTAATAAGGTGGAAGTGTGTTATGTTTGGCTCGATGTAGCCGGTGTTTAAATGAGGGAAGTGAGCGGTTAGAGGAAGATAATGAGCATATCGTATAGTTATGTTGACAAGTTCGTTGTTGAGCCAATACCAGCTTTTGTCTGTATACACATCTAATCCATGACTTGCTCTTTTAGAGCTCGGAGCCAGCATAGGATCATTTTGACCCGCTACTCCAACCTGCGTTGTCGGAGTAAGAGACATAGAAAGAACTACTATGACCAGAAGATAACGTGTATAAATTAACTTGAACATTGCTCTCGATGGCTTCCTGTACTAGCAATATTTCATTCCGAATCTTTGCTATTTGGAATTATCTATTTTGTTTAGAACTGTAGCATAACCTTAATTGTCTTCTCTCCTTTTGAAGATAGCATCTCAAATACTTCTTTTACTTGAGCGAATGGAAATCTATGGGTTATCATAGACTTTATGTCTATTAGCCCTCTTGAAACAAGGTCTACAGCTCTTGGGTATTGGCCTCTGCCGCCATTTCCACCAACACCGTATATGGTTAACGTCTTCATGATGATGGTCACTACATCAAGAGGAGGTATACCTTTCTGTACTCCCATACACACAGCCTTACCCTCTTTCCTAACCACATTTAGCATTATAGATGTTGTTTGAGGTACACCAGCAGCATCTATAACAGCATCAACACCCTTGCCCTCAGTAACCTCCAGAATTCTTTTAGCAGGGTCCTCTTTCGCTGAATTAATGGCTGTTGTGGCTCCATATCTTTTTGCGAGATCAAGTACTTCCTGTCTGACGTCTGTTACTATTATTTCTCCAGCACCAGATAAACGTGCTATTTGAGTTTGTCCCAGGCCCATAGGCCCCTGACCAAGCACCGCCACACTCTCCCCTACCTTAATTCCTAATCTATCAAAAGTGTTTAATGCAACCGTAAACGGCTCGAGGGTTGCTGCCTCCTCAAAGGAAACATTGTCTGGAAGCTTTACAAGGTTCGACTCCGGTACGAGCATATACTCACGGTGACAACCATCTAAATGCAACCCAGCTAGCTTCTTGTTTCTACAAAGCACGTAATTTCCTCTTTTGCAATCTTGACACACGTAACATGGAAATGAAGGAATTACTGCGACTCGATCTCCGGGTCTAAACTGCTCAACTCCCTCTCCGATCTCTTCCACTAATCCACTAAAGTCGTGGCCTAAGATTCTCGGAAGTACAGTAGGAAGCTTACCTTCATACTCGTGTACATCGGTTCCACAAATGCTAACTGCCTTTATTTTTACTATAACCTGCATTGGCCTTAAGCTAGGTTTTGCAACATCCTCAACATCAAGTTTTCTAATTTCCTTTAGTATAGCTGTCTTCATCTAAACACCTTTTAAGATTAATTAAGATTAATAGACAATATTAAGATTTTATACTTCCACACTACATACACATGTAAGGTGATTTTTGTTGAAGTATGGTGGGTACGTTGGAAGTACACTCCGCGTGAACTTAACAACAAAAAATTTGAAAACAGAACCGCTAGACGAAAAATATGCGGAGATGTTTATTGGAGGCCGCGGTTTAGCTGCCAAAATTCTTTTTGATGAAGTACCGGCGAAAACGGATCCACTTGGATCAGATAATAAGCTTGTATTTGCAACAGGCCCACTTGTTGGGAGCTTCATTCTAGGCAGTTCGCGTTTTGTACTGTCAACAAAGTCTCCTTTGACTGGCATATATGCCTACACAATAGGTGGCGGATGGTTTGGTCCAGCACTAAAGCGCTCCGGCTTCGACTTAGTAATAGTTGAGGGAAAATCTGTTGAACCAGTCTACCTCTTCATTGATGACGGAAAAGCTTCTTTGCAAGATGCGAGGTGGCTTTGGGGTATGCCTATTTTTGATGTTATTAGACTTGTCAAGGAAACTGTAAGTCCTGAGGTTCGTCTTGTTTCAATAGGTCCAGCTGGTGAGAAGCTGGTGAAGTTTGCATCCGTAATAACAGATGATAGGAGAGCTTCAGGTAGATGCGGCACAGGAGCAGTTATGGGCTCAAAGAAACTTAAAGCTGTAGTCGTTAGAGGAAGAAGGGAGATCACCATAGCTGACAATGAAGCATTTAAGCAAGCTCTAAAAGAGTCTTACGACCGCCTTAAAGAAAAACCTGGTCCTTGGGATGGCTTTCCTGAAACTGGAACACAGTCAGGTCCAAGACAACTTGACACTTGGGGCATATTCCCAACGCGGAATTGGCGGGAAGCAACCTTTGAAGGCGCATCGAAAATCAGCCACCCAGAGTTAAGGGATAAATTTGTTGTTAAGGATATTGGCTGTCCCGGTTGCCCAATAAAATGTACAAAGATTACTGTGGTGCGTGAAGGCCCTTATGCAGGTGCTGTAAGTGATGGGCCTGAATATGAAACGCAGTACTCGTTTGGCGGTGCCTGTGGGGTGGATAGCCCAGAAGCCATTATTGCGGCAGATATGATTTGTGACAACCTTGGTATTGACACTATTTCTGCAGGAGTGACCGTTGCTTGGGCAATGGAATGCTTTGATAATGGACTTTTAACCCTTAACGACACTGATGGGTTACAGCTACGTTTCGGAAATCATGAGGCTCTAATAGAGGCTTTAAAAAGAATAGCTTATCGTCAGGGGAAACTTGGGGAGATGCTGGCTGAAGGGTCGAGAAACGCTTCTCTAAAGCTTGGGAAAGAGTCAGAAAAATACGCGATGCATGCTAAAGGTCTTGAGTTAGGCGGATACGACCCCAGAGGTGTCCGCGGCATGGCAATTGTTTTTGCCTGTGGACCAAGAGGAGGATGCCATCATGCCTACGGTGCCACAGCCTATGTCGAGTATCCCAAAGGCATACCGCTTGAAACCAAGGGAAAGGGTAAGCTGGTTCAAGGTACAGGTAGATCAAGAATACTATTTGACTCATCATGCATGTGCACGTTTATGCTAGCAATTCCGTTAACACACCTAGCTAAACTGGTCTCAGCAATAACAGGTATGGAACTTGATCAAGAAGAATTCATGAAAATCGGTGAAAGAATAGCTACAGTTGAAAGAGCCTTCAATGTAAGGGAGGGAATTACTCGAAAAGACGATACTTTGCCAATTAGACTAATGACTGAGCCTCTTCCATCAGGGCCAAACAAGGGTCAAGTGGTAACTTCTGAGGAGCTTGAGCTTATGAAGCATGAGTTCTACGAGGCAATGGGATGGGATGTTGACACAGGCATTCCAACAAAAGCGACGCTTGAGGCTTTAGATCTGGGTGATGTTGCCGACATATTAGCTAGATTAGGTAAGCTTCCTAAATAATCCATACTTGCTATTGGCATCTTCCTCCACTATTCTTATTTACTCAATATCGTGAATATTCTGGGCTTCCTCAAACAATCGTGCAGCATCTCTCTTCTTGGTGAGAGATAATCCTATGAAAAAGTAAAAACCAAGATCAGCTAATATACGGATTCTAAGACATTTAAAAGCTAGAGAAGAAGGTCGTAGTAGCTATGAGAGAATTTAGGGACAGGGATTGCATAGAAACCACTGAAGGATATCTCTTCACGGTGGTTGGAAACGTCCACCCTAAGGACAGGGTTCTAGCCTACCTTAAGTATGTTCCAAGCAGTTCGGGGAAGTGGGGTAAGGGTCGAAAACACTATTTGAGGTTGCTTAAAGACTACAATGTTCCTTCTTTGGAGGAAACTTTCAGTTTTCTGAGGCAGAAGAAGCCGCAGTACATGTTTAACTCAAAAGTTTTCAACGTAGAGTTTTCAGCTGTACCCTTGGAATCTATCAAGACGCATCTTCGTCCGGAGGGGAAGTTGAAGCAGCTTAGGAAGATTATGCCTAATCTCGATGCGCTTCAAAGAAAGACTGTTGAGCTGGCTGAACTTATTTCGCGTAGAAGCGGTGTTCCGCTAGGAAGCTTCGGCGTCACGGGATCTCTGCTTATGGGCATCCATAGAGTTGAGTTTTCAGACATGGATCTGGTTGTGTACGGCTATGAGAACAGCTTGGCTGTTAGGGAGACCCTTAAAACAATGCTCAGCCGAGGATCAGGCGTCGTTAGAAGGCTTCACGGCAGAAACCTCGCAGATTGGATTGAAACTAGGAGGAAGCTCTTCCCGTTGACGAAGGATGAGGTGAAGTCCTTCTTCAGGAGGAAGTGGAACATAGGTGAGTTCAAAGGATCAAAGTTCTCCATTCAACCCATAAAGACGGATGCTGAGGTGAATGAGAGGTATGGAGACAGAATTTATCAGCCTGAGGCGATTGTTAGAGCTGAAGCAAGGGTTACTGACCCATCCAACTCCATGTTTATGCCAAGTGTTTACTCGGTTAAAGACGTAAGGTTGGTTAGAGGTCCTGAGGTAAACGATGTGTTTGAGGTTGTTAGCTATGAAGGTTTCTATGGGGAGCTTGCTGATGCTGGGGGCATGATTCAGGTTAGAGGTAAGCTTGAGAGAGTTGAGGATAGGAAAGCCTCAACACAGTTCCACAGAATTCTGGTTGGATCACCTGAGGCTGGTGGAACAGACTTCATTAAGCCAATTGAGTAGCTTCATCTTCTTAACCCAAAAGGAGTTTATATATTAAAACCGAGAATACTCTAAATTGTGATGTTTGAAATGTCTGGGAAACGTGAAATTTGGGAAACTCTAAGCGAAGAAACTAAGGATTTGGAGAGAGCAAGACAGTCCCTTATTGAGGAACTGGATGCCATTAACCTGTACCAAGAAAGAGTTGAAGCCACAAAAAACCAGTTTCTAAGAAAAATCTTGGAACATAATAGAGATGAAGAGAAGGAACATGTTGCCATGCTGATGGAGTGGATTAGGAAGAACGACTCAAAGCAGGATAAGGTGTTCGAAGAACACGACTGAATCATAGGTTTCTCCTGAAATTAAATGAATAATTGACGGTAAGTATTACTGTTCCTTTACTGTGAGGCTTTTTGGTGAAGAAAGCTATTCTCCTGCTGTTGGAAGAGTTTCACGAGTTCCTCTGGAACTGATAACTGTAGTCTGCGCTATAGCTAGCCTTATTCTGGTAGTCTATGACCTACTTAGGTAAAGATAATAGATGTCTGGTCAGCGTAAGTTTAAATTTCACTTTTACACTTAAGCCAGATAGCCTCGGGGGATCTGGTTAGCCCGGTGGTGTAGTGGACAAGCATAGGCATTGATGCCTCTTGAGTTGCGGGCTTTGGATCTGGGTGCGAGAAGAAACCCGTCGACGGGAGATGAGACAGCATAAACCCGAATTCGAATCTCCCCCGGGCTACCATTGACTGGAGTTAAATTTTGTCGGTGGTAACAATTTAACAAGGTTTGCACACAAACCCTTTTGTGTGGTTGGCAAGATAATCTACTGTCATGTACAGGGAGCAACGAATACGTAACATGAAAGAATTGAGGGATTATGCTCGTGTCTTAGATGAAGATGAAGGTATAAGGATTTTTAGTAGAGCAGAAGGCTTCGTTAACGGAGGCTTCATCTTCTTAGGAGTGTACATGGAGAGATACTGCGTCAACATCTGCGATAGAGTTTGGGATCGCGGACGCCGGGCCTACGCGGTCGGCCGTAAGAATAAGTATTTCTATTTCAACGACTTCGAAGAGACTTGGAAATTCCTAGAATCGACTATCAGACGTCCATTAAAGGCTTGGCTCTTCTGAAACAAAATCATAGTCAAGGCTTAAAGTATCCCGAAAATGTCAGCGAGTTTCCGCAATGTGCCTAAGGCTTTTGTCTGCGTAGATTCATCGATTTCTCCGTAGCGTTTAGCGAAATTGTTGAGTCTAACAGCCATTCTTTGAATTACATTTAGCGCCTTGGAGGTATTAAAGTCGTTATCCATGTAGTTCATAAACATAGTTTCAAGTTTTTCCAGATCCCTGATAAGCAGAGCATGCACGTTCCTAAAACGCCTACCAGTGATCGGAAGGTTGCTGAAGTTGTCAATTGCACTTGCGATAAATTGCAGTTTCCTCTTCGACTTTTTCAGTTCAACTGTACTGAAATTAACTGTTTCTCTATAGTGTTTGGTCAGAAGGTAGAAACGTAAAAACTTGTAATCATTTGATTTTAAAATGTTTCGTATACTGATGACGTTGCCCAGTGCTTTACTCATCTTACGTCCACCTATCTTCAGAATGCCTGTGTGAAGCCAATGCTTCACGTACGGTTTTAGTCCTGTAAGGGCTTCACCCTGCGCTATCTCAGCTTCATGATGAGGAAAGATGAGTTCAACCGCTCCTCCGTGTAGGTCGTACTGGGGTCCAAAGAACTTCATTGCGATCGCCGTGTCTTCGATATGCCAACCGGGTTGTCCAGAGCCCCATGGAGAATTCCACTTCGGCTCTTGGTCAATTTTTCTCCAAAGTGAGAAATCCTCAGGTTGCCTTTTTGTGGAGCAAAGTTCTATCCGGCGAAGCGAGATCTCCTCTCGACTCTGGTTCGAGAGGGCACCGTATTCATGAAACTTTTGGACACTAAAGTAGACTCCTGTCTTCGTTTCGTATGCAAAGCCGTTTCGGATAAGTCTTGTTACTTGATCAATGATTTCTGGAATGTGATCAGAGGCCCTCGCGAAAGCATTGACGCACTCGACTTTAAGGGATTTCAGGTCATCGAGAAAGTATTCCTCATATTCCCTTGCAAGCTCGAGGAAATTCACATCTCTTTCTTTTGCTTTTTTGATGACTTTTTCATCGACATCCGTTATGTTCATAAGGAAGAACAATGGGTAGCCTCTAAACCTCATATATCTTGCGATAACATCGAAGGCGACGTACGTTCTGGCGTGTCCAAGGTGGCAATAATCGTAGACCGTTGGACCACACACAAACATGCGCACTTCGCGGCTGGCAGGGAGTTTGAACGTTTCTCTACGCCTTGTCAATGTGTTGTAGATTTGCATTATGGCTCACGACCATCATTTTTGGTTTTAACAGTTGAGGGCTTTACGCCTAGTGTTCTGGCAAGTTTTCTAACTTCATCACTGCTCATCCAGTTCGCTTTAAGGTAATTGAAAATCTCATCATCGGTCATCCTGATTCTTCTTGCCTCCTTAACAGTAATTTGGTATGCTTCTATCTCAGTCGATCTATCCACGTACTCGATTCTGTCGTCGAATAGCTCCTTTCCTTCCATGAACTGTTTTACATGAACAAGCTCATGGATAACGTCAAGATAGATGTCTCTTTCATCACCGTGTTTCAAGTAGTACACGCTAACCATGATGTGACCGTCTTCACCGCAGACCCCCATGTAACCCCATCTTGAAGAGAAGAATTCGACCTTTAACTCGTTAAGAACCTTTTCCGTTTCGTCCCAAAAGACTTCTCTGACTACATCAATCTTCTCAAAGCCTTTGAAGAAGTCCGTGAACTTGTACAATGTCACCTTAACATCCCGAGGGATAACTACATTCAACATAACAATCATTCATGTAACTTATCAAGGATCTAAAAAAAGTTTCCAATTTAATGGAGCCGTTGACGATGAGCATTACCGGTTTAGATTTTTTAGAACAGCAATCAAGCAAATCGATAGTCGAAATGCCACTCCTTTTTGGTCTTTCGAAGAGAAATCTTTATCGGTATCCAAGAATCAATCTTCGTCAAATGAAATGTTCGTTAACGGTAGAAATTCATGCTGGAAATTAATGAAATGAACATTGACAGACTGCTTTCCACAATGGTCAAATCAGTATTAGTATTATTCTATGCCCGTTGGTGTCCCTTCTGTTTAGCTTTTAAGTCTAATTTTACGGAAGCAGCAGACTCAGGAATCTGTGTCTTCGCTACGGCTGATCTAAGTGACTTAAACAATCCTCTCTGGGAGAAATTCAACATCAAGGTTGTTCCTACGTTAATCTTTTTCCAAAATGTAAGGCCAGTGTTCAGAAAAGACGGAACACCTGGGAGGGGCTTACAGATAGATGACCTCGTTTTCATCATTAAAGAAATTGAAACATATCAATCTACCAGCGTCGGTTGAGAAAAGATGGTTAAGATAAAAAATATGAAACATGAAGACTTCGAATTTGCCTTAAGGTTAACGAACTTAATGAGTTGGGATTATGCAAGGAGAGATTTCGAGTGGATGACTCATTTTGAGCCAGCAGGGTGTTTTGTCGCATTGGACAGCTACAGGAGAATTGGAATCACCACCACGATAACCTACGAAAATCTAGGGTGGATTGGTAACGTAATTGTTTCCCCGGAACATAGAGGAAGGGGTATAGGATCCCGTCTAGTAGAACATGCTGTAGATTACTTAAGAAACAGATCCGCTGACTTCATAGGTTTATACTCTTATCCTGAAACTTTACAATTCTACAATAATCTTGGATTTAGAGAAGGTGAGAGCTTTCTTAGACTAAGTATACGAGGGGGATGCGGTTTTTTTGAGAAATCAGAAAAGATGAGGCTCGAGGAACTGAAGGGTGTGATAGAATTGGATTCAAAATGTTTTGGTGCCTGTCGGAAAAAGGTGTTGACTAAAATCTTCAATGAGTTCAAAGAGCTGTGTAGAGTAACACTCGTAGACGGGAAGGTTGTAGGATATATTATGGGCACCAAATCTGCTGCCGGCATAGAGGTAGGACCTTGCATATGCCACCCCAAGTACCGCGAAAACGCTTTGAACCTCCTGAAAGCCACCTTGAGCCACGTAAAAGCTAAGAAAATAAGTATGGGGGTGCCTATGAGAAAATTCAAGCTTGTTAACAAGCTTAAGGAGTGGGGGTTCAAAATCGACTTCAAGGTCATAAGGATGTTTTACAAAGGGCAAACACCCGCGATGAAGAGTAACTTCATATTCGCCATGGAATCCCTTGAGAGAGGATGACCAGAGGGTTTAAGACATGATATTTGCTCAAATTCACGCCGCGGCAATGCAAAATTTTTGTTATCTGATTGCAGATGAAGAAACAAGGCATGCCCTGGTTGTAGATCCGTCTGGAGAAGTTGAAAGAATCCTGAAATTGGTGGAGGAGAAAAATCTGAAACTAAAATACGTAATTAACACGCACGCCCATCTAGATCATATTTCAGGAAGCGAAGAACTAGCCGCAAGAACCGGCGCGAAGATCGTCATGCACAAGAAAGCAAGAGCTAGGAAGGACATCGGTTTAGACGATGGGGACGTAATAGATCTAGGCGGCATAACGCTGAAAGTAATTCATACTCCAGGGCACTCTCCTGAAAGCATATGCTTGCTGGCTAACAACAAACTTTTGACTGGAGACACTCTCTTTGTGGGAGAGTGTGGAAGAACAGACATACCAGGTGGAAATACCGAAGATCTTTACAATAGCCTACTCAATAAACTGATGATGCTGAGCGACGATTTAGAGGTCTATCCCGGGCATGATTACGGAGACCGAACTTCCTCCACTTTGGGTTATGAAAAGAAACATAATTATACTTTGAAGCATAGAACAAAGGAACAATTCGTTAAATTTATGATGGAAGATTGACACGCTCGTCAGATGAAATATAGTATAACAAGCATGGACATGACCTAGAAGATCGTGAATATTTGATGTCTGTCATAGAAACTTTCAATCTCACTAAAAACTACGGCAAAATCTCTGCAGTAGATGAACTCAATCTGCACATCGAAGAAGGCGAAGTTTTCGGGCTACTCGGGCCAAACGGTGCAGGCAAGACTACTACAATCAAGATGCTCGCAACTTTACTGAAACCGACTTCAGGTTCAGCGAAGGTTAATGGCTTTGATATTCTGAAAGCGCCGGCGCAGGTAAGGAGAAGCATTGGAATAGTTTTTCAAGAGCCGAGTAGCGACGAGCTTTTAACTGGTTATGAAAACTTGAGGCTGCACGCTTTGATGTACGGAATTCCGAAAAGCAAAATTGAAAAGATAATCAGCGAAGTTCTAGAACTCGTCGAACTAACTGACAGAAAAGACGAACAAGTAAAGCACTATTCTGGAGGGATGAGGCGCAGATTGGAAATCGCACGCGGGCTAATGCACAAACCAAGAGTACTTTTTCTGGACGAGCCTACACTCGGTCTTGACCCGCGGGGACGCGAGAAAATGTGGGAATACATCAAACGTCTTGTCAAAGAACTTCAGATAACGATTCTTCTTACCACACATTATATGGAGGAAGCGGATTTTCTCGCCGATAACGTCGGCATCATCGACTATGGAAAAATCGTTGCACTCGATACTCCTTCTGCGTTGAAAAAAATTGTTGGAGGAGATTTGGTCACAATCAAAGCACAGGCTCTGGATTTGGCGCGTGTGAAGAAGCTGCCTTACGTGAAAAAAGTTGAAGAGATTGATGGAAAAATTTCACTCACCATTGATAATGCCGCGGAGAATTTGCAATCGCTTTGTAGGCTCATAGGCGAAGTGCAGTCCCTCGAAGTCCGCAGTCCCACACTCAACGATGCCTTTTTACATTTCACAGGTAGACATATTGAAAGGGCAGAGGGCGGATGGTTCAATAGAATTGTGAGGGAGAGTGTGACAAAATCATGAGCCTTCGAGGAATTTACGCGATCTGGTGGCGAGAAATGGTAGTTTTCTTTAGGGAGAAGCCACGCGTTGTTTCCGCGATAGTTAATCCTCTTTTATGGCTTTTCATTTTCGGTGGAGGTTTAGGTGCAACTGTGAGCATCTCAGGAGTCAATTATCAAAGATTTATCTTCCCTGGAATTATCACGCAGACCTTTTTATTCTCCTCGATCTTTTACGGCGCGTATTTGGTTTGGGACCGCAGAATCGATTTGCTCAAAGCAATACTTGTCTCTCCCCTAAGCAGGGCTTCGATTTTCCTAGGCAAGGTTTTCGGAGGAGTGACAATAGCTTTACTAGAAGCGTTAATCGTTTTGTTGTTCGGCACATCGCTTGGGGTAAATTATACTTTAACTTCCTTCACGTTAACACTTATGGTTGTTGCTGCAGCTGCCGCGAGTTTGGTTGCCATGGGATTAGCCATTGGAAGTCTCATGGAGTCACCCGAGGGGTTTCAGCTCATCGTAAGCTTCGTAGTCTTCCCCCTCTTCTTCCTATCAGGTGCTTTATTTCCCCTCGACAATTTGCCTGTGTGGCTGGAAATTTTTGCCATATTCGACCCCGTAACTTACATAGTTGATATTTTGCGGGGAATTCTCATTGGCCTACAGCACTTCAGCACTCTGCAGAATATTTTAACTCTAGTTGCCTTTGCAGTTGCTACAAATCTGATTGGAGTTCAAGCTTTTAAAAGAATGCAAGCTTGATTACTCCTCTCGCGCACCTTTCGTGGCTGTGAAAAATTAGACTCATAAAATTAAAAAGCTTAAGAAGCTTAAGCTATTTGTACCAATCTAAGCTTTCTGAAACAAATTGAATCAGATCTTTGAAGAAGTTTTTTGCTTTTAGGTTCATTGAAGTCTTTTCAATCAGTTCAACAGCTCTTCCGGCATATTCTTTAGACACTTGCTTCGCCTTATCGAGGGCGCCACACTTTCTAATTGACTCTCTTACGTATTCCAGCCTCTCCTTATCCAGCTTCTTAGTGCCAATAAGTTGTCTCAGCTTCTTCAATTCATCTTTTTCCAACAGTTGATAGGCGTAGACTATGTGGAGAGGTTTCTTACCTAGGAGAATGTCTCTTCCAGGAGGTCTTCCATACTGTTCTTCTGACGCAAACATGTCTATGATGTCGTCTTGTATGTCGAATGAGTAGCCTATGCATGCCGCGGCTTCCTTTATGATTTGTAGATCCTTGTTCGGGGCCCCACCTAATACTGCCCCTATTGTCATAGTTGCCCTAAATAGGGATGCAGCTCTCTTCGAAGCCATAGTTTTCCATTCATCAACACTCGGCTCCTTATACTCGAAAAGAAGATCTAAGGCTTGGCTTTCATTCACGGCACAGTAATTCTCCACAAGCGATCTAACCGCTTGCTCTAAGCGGCTTTTGTTGAATTTCGCGTTGAGGAGTGTTGTTAGTGCCTGAGAAAACAGGATGTTTCCATAGAATACTGCTAAACCTTCTCCAAACCTATCCTCAAACTTACCCGTGAAGAGCTTATGGAATGCTTTGCCTCCTCTCCTCTCTTCGTCTCGGTCTATCAAGTCATCATGTAAAAGTATGGAGTGCCGGTAGAGTTCTATGGCAACACATACATCAAGAATATTCTCATCTCTCTTGCCTCCATATCCCTCGTAGGCCAACATTGTGCTGCAGGACGCTATTCTTTTCCCCTTTCTGGACAGAAACTCAGCTGCAAGGTCATATGCGGCTCCAATAAATGGATGATACTTTTTCGCTTCCTTGCAGAGCCTGCTGGAAAATGCATCTAGCTTCGGCTCTATTATTCTACCGTACTCTTCAACCACCTGCTCGTATCGTTTGTTGCGCTTCAACAGATTTCACCTTTAGGCCTAAGTCGTTAGGTGTTTAACACACCAGCCATTGTGTGCGTCAGTCTATTTCACGTTGCCTTTTTCAGTTTGCATGTATTTTCCTCAATTTCCCTGAGCATTTTTCTAAAGCTACGTTTATTTTTTCTGATTATGTTGACGAAGGCGCTTCCCACTATTGCTCCATCAGCTCCGCTTTCCACTATTTTTTTAACATGCTCAGGTTTTGAGATTCCGAAGCCGACTGCCATTGGAATTCTGTTCTTGGTGTAAGGGAGGAATTTCTCAATTAGTTTGACTGTTGAATCTTGAATATGTTCTCTTGTGCCTGTGACGCCGTAAAGGGAGACTAGGTAGAGGAAGCCAGATGCGGATTCAATGATTTTTTCCAGTCTTTCTATTGAAGTTGATGGTGCAGCGAGGAAAATTATGTCGATCTCATGAGATTCAGCCACCTCTTTGTACGTGGAAGCTTCCTCAAAAGGAAGATCAGGAACTATCAGGCCATCAACTTTACATTTCCTTGCCAGTGTAAGGAATTTTTCCAACCCCATTCTGAATATTGGGTTGTAGTAGGTTAGGATTACTATTGGGGTATCATGTTTCTCTTTAATTTCTTTAGCGGTTTCCAGCACCATTCTGGGTGTAGTTCCTGCTTTTAACGCTCGGAGGGTGGCTGCTTGGATTGTTGGGCCATCTGCTATTGGATCAGAAAATGGGATCCCGAGCTCAACAATGTCTGCTCCTCCATTGATTAGTGCATCAACTATTCTAGGTGTATATTCAGGTTTCGGATCTCCAGCAGTTACATAGGCTATAAGGGCGCCTTCACCTCGCGCCTTCAAATTACGAAAGGTTTTCTCTATTTCCCTCATATTTGTACCCCTAGGCGGTCGGCAACGACTTCAACATCTTTGTCGCCTCTTCCTGACAGGGTTACCACAAGTATATCGTCCCTACTCATTGTCTTTGCCAACTTAACGGCGAATGCTAGTGCATGTGAGGGTTCTAAAGCAGGAATTATCCCTTCAAGCTTCGATAATTCCTGGAAAGCCTGCAAAGCTTCATCATCAGTTGCGTAGACGTACTCTGTTCTTCCAATGCTTTTCAGGAAAGAAAGCTCAGGTCCAACCCCTGGATAGTCAAGACCAGCAGAGATGCTTTGGGTTGTTTGTATTTGCCCCCACTCATCCTGTAGAACATAGCTCAGCATGCCATGGAAAACTCCTTCACTCCCAGCACATAGAGAGGCTGCGTGTTTTCCAGACTCCAAGCTGCAGCCTCCAGCTTCAACGCCATAAAGTCTTACTTCACTGTTTTCCAGAAATGGGTAAAACGTGCCCATCGCGTTGCTTCCGCCCCCGACGCAGGCCACCAATCCGTTCGGAAGCCTTCCCTCTTCCTTTTGAATTTGCTCCTTAATTTCACAGCCGATAACGCTCTGGAAATCTCTAACAATCATTGGATATGGGTGGGGGCCTACAACTGATCCTATGAGGTAATATGTTGTTTGAACATTTGTAACCCAGTCTCTTAAAGCCTCGTTGATAGCGTCCTTCAACGTTTTAGAACCTGACTTAACTGGATGGACATCAGCACCCAGCAGCTTCATCCTGAAGACGTTAAGCCTCTGTCTTTTAATGTCCTCTGTGCCCATGTAGATTTCAGCCTTTAATCCAAGAACAGCACAGGCCATGGCTGTTGCAACTCCATGTTGGCCAGCCCCAGTTTCCGCGATAACCCTTCTTTTACCCATTCTTCTTGCGAGAAGAGCTTGACCTAACGTATTGTTTATCTTGTGGGCTCCACCGTGGGGTAGATCTTCCCTCTTAAGATAGATTTTCGGGCCGCCAACCTTCTTTGTGAGGTTTTCCGCGTAGTAAAGTGGAGTAGGCCTTCCCGCATACTTGGATAGATAGTTTTGAAGCGCTCTCTTGAATTCTAAATCTTCTTCTAGTTTTTTGTAGGCGTCTTCTAATTCTTCTAAAGCAACTATTAGTATCTCAGGCACAAAACGTCCACCGTACTTTCCATACTTACCATTAATTGGGTATTGAGCTAGCTTACTCGTGGATGTACACCTCCTTAGCGTTCTTAACAAAATTGAAGATTTTACTTGGATCTTTGACGCCCGGACATTGTTCAACTCCACTGCAAACATCAACCACATGCGGTTTAACAACGTCTATGGCGTTCCTAACGTTTCTAGGATTCAAACCTCCAGAAAGAATCAGAGGTTTTGGGTATATAGCCTGTTTGACTCGTTTACTCAGTTCCCAGTTATGAGTTATGCCTGTCCCGCCGAATTTTCCCTCGACACGTGAATCTGTTAATATTGCATCAAAGAATTCGGAAGATTCTATGGCGTTTTCCACATCCTCGCTGGATTCTACATGTAAGGCTCTTATCAAGCCTGTCTCAGGATGATTGCTACGGATTAAAGAAACATCTAGCCTTCTATCTCCATGAATCTGAACGTAGCTTGGCTTCAGCCTCTCGCAGATCTCTATAAGGATTTGAATATTGGCTGGAACCGTAACGGCTACGCAGTCGACGAAGATAGGTACATACTTCATCAGCTTCTCAGCTTCCTCTAAATTTAAATTCCGCGGTGATGAAGGCACTTCTACAATGACGCCGACAGCATCAGCTCCAGCGTTTACAGCGTCCAGTAAATCTTCTTTACGGGTTATCCCACAAATCTTTACCCTAACAACTCTCATAGGGATCCAGCTAACTCCTCAACTTTTTTCTGAACGTTTTCCTCCCTCATGATTGCAGAACCAACTAGGAAGGCATGAGCACCATAGCTGTGAAGCATGCGTATGTCGTTTGGCGTATTAATGCCGCTCTCGCTTACAACTATCTTCCCGTGAGAAGCTGTTTTCCCCAGAATTCTTTTTGTAACATCTAGGTCAACCTTTAATGTTCTTAGGTCGCGGTTGTTTACGCCAACTAGGTCAGCTTCCGTGTCAAGAGCGAATGAAAACTCCTCTTCAGTGTGGGCTTCTAGTAAAACCTCAAGATTCATTGAATGCGCGTAAGAGATCATATTGTAGATGTCGCGTTCACAGTATCCTCTTTCAAATAAAGCTTCTATTAGCAAAACAGTGTTCGCGCCGATCTTGGAAGCTGCTTCAAGCTGCGTAGGACTGATAATGATATCCTTCATGAGAAGAGGAAGATTGGTTCGCCTACGTACTTTGATAAAAGCGTCCAAGGAACCCATGAAGTGTTTGGGTTCAGTTAGAATCGATAGTCCAATTGCTCCCCCCTTCTCCATAGCAAGTGCAACTTTCTCCACATCAACGTTCTCTTTAATTACGCCAGTGGAGGGCGATGAAGTTTTGATCTCGGCGATAATAGGTGCGCATCTACATTTGGTTATTGTTTCTTTTAGGTTGAGTGATGGGGCTCCAGCTGATATTTTTGTTTCGTAGTATCCCTCATCAACCCTTCTCTTTGCATGTTGCGCTAATCTATCTAGAAAGTCAGTCATACCTTGATTCAAGCTCCTCAAGTTTCGATGGATCTCCGCAAACCTTAATTAACATCTTAAGTTTGCTGTAGGCTGCACCGCTGTCAATCGATTCTTTAGCTAACTCCACTCCATGGCTTAAGTCCTCAGCTTTTCCTCCAACCATTATTCCAGCAGCGGCATTAACGAGAACCAGGTCTCTTTTTAGGCTGTCAGAGTAATCACAATGATTTAGAATTCTAAAAATAATTTCAGCGCCTTCATCTGGTGTAGTGCCAACTATGTCTTTAGGCTCAGCCTTCTTGATGCCAAAATCCCTTGGAGATAATTCCAGAGAAGTGGTTTCATTTTCCTTTAACCATGCGATCAACGTTTTGCCAACTGTGGAGATTTCATCTAGCCCATCTAGGCCATGGACTATCATTGCCTCCTCGCATCCGAGGTTTCTTAGCACATGCGCTAGTGGCAGCAACAATGCTTTGTCATAGACACCTAGAAGCTGAGCATCGGCGTTGGCAGGATTTGTTAAAGGTCCCAGAATATTGAAAACAGTTCTGATACCTATGTCTTTTCTAGGTTTGATAGCATACTTCATAGCTGGATGGAAAATCGGAGCGAACATAAAGCCTATCCCAACAGCCTCAATTGCTTTTTCAGTTTCAGTTGGTTTCGTGTTAAGGTTAAGACCTAGCTTTTCTAGGACGTCAGCACTACCGCTTTTACTTGTAACGGAGCGATTCCCATGTTTGGCCACAGATACTCCTGCGCCTGCAACAACGAAGGCAGCTGCCGTACTGACATTGAAAGTTTTCAGTCGATCTCCACCGGTACCACATGTGTCGACAAGCCTACCATTTACCCTTGGATGAATTTGTTGGGAAAACTCCCTTGTTATCGAAGCGAAAGCCGTAATCTCCTCAATCGTTTCCCCCCTCATCCTTAAGGCTGCTAAAAATGCAGCTATCTGGGAGTCTGTAGCTTGACCTAACATTATTTCCCTCATTATTTCTTTGGATTCCTCGCTGGTTAGATTTTCTCCACATACAAGTTTTCCAATGCCTTCCCTGATCACGGTAGGTTCACCCCATCAAGAAAGTTTTTTATGATTTTCTTTCCCTCCTCTGTTAGAATAGATTCTGGATGGAACTGTACGCCTTCGATTGGGTAGGTTAGGTGTCGAACACCCATAATTTCGCCGTCGTCAAGCGCCCTAGCAGTTAACTTAAGGCAGGATGGGAGGGAGGGCGCATCTCCCACAAGCGAGTGGTAACGTGTAGCCTTAAGGGGATTCCTTACCCCTTTGAAAACGCTTTGGCAATCATGCTTTATCAGGCTTGTTTTTCCATGCATTAGTCTTTTGGCGTTCGTAATCTTGCCACCGAAAACATGGATAATTCCTTGGTGGCCGAGACAAACCCCTAAAGTGGGAACCCTGTGACTCATGTGACATAAAATCTCTGAGCAAATCCCGAAGTACTTTTCATCTTCAGGTGTACCAGGACCTGGCGAAATTACTATTCTCTCAGGTTGAAGTTTAACCGCCTGTTTCAAACTTATTTGATCGTTTCTGTGGACAACGGGTTTTCCTCCAAGCATACCCACATATTGAACAAGATTGTAAACGAACGAGTCATAGTTATCGATAACTAGAACTTTCATAACCTCTCACCGTCTGAGCTTTTTATGGCCGCCATCAATGCTTCCGCTTTATGATCAGTTTCAAACCATTCTTTCTCAGGCACTGAATCAGCTACTATGCCCGCGCCAACTTGGATGTAAGCCCTGTTCCCATTAGATATCAGGGTTCTAATGGTAATCGCGAAGTCGGCGTTTCCGTTAAATGAGAAGTAGCCAACTGCGCCTGCGTATGGACCTCTTCGTGTCGGCTCCAATTCATCGATTATTTGCATAGCTCTAACCTTGGGTGCCCCTGAAAGTGTGCCTGCAGGAAAAATAGCTTTTAACGCATCATAGGAGCTGCAACCATTTCTGAGCTTGCCAACTACCCTTGAAACGATATGTTGCACATGACTGTATTGGTGGACAGTCATGAATTCTGGAAGGTGGACACTGCCGAACCTTGAAACTTTTCCAAGGTCGTTTCTCGCTAAATCTACAAGCATTACATGTTCAGCCTGTTCTTTAGGATCTTTCAACAATTCTGTTGCTAGCAATTTATTTTGTCTAGGATCCTTCGTACGTGGACACGTTCCAGCTATCGGAAAGGTTTCTACAGTGTCATTGTTAACTCTCATAAGCATCTCAGGGCTGGATCCAATTATACATCGGTTGCCCATCTTCAGGAAGTACATATATGGGGAAGGATTGATTCTTCGAAGTGCCTTGTAGAAATGGATCAAGTCGCCTTTGAAGTTAATGTCATAACGCTTGGAGATAACGGCTTGGAAAATGTCGCCAGAAGAGATGTACTTCTTGGTTTTCATTACGGAGTTTTCAAAGTGCTCTTTTTCGGTGTTCACTCTAGGTGATGTGAAAGACAATGTTTCAAAATCGCTGGATTCTTCAGCTAAGTTTCTGATTCTGGATGAGTGATCATCGTTTAGATAATAGTAGAATGCTTGTCTTTCTCTATGGTCGAATACTATTCCATCGTTGAAAATTCCCATTTCAATGTCTGGGAAATTTAAGTCATCAACAGTGTTTTCTGGAAGCTTTTCCCAGTACCGGATTGCGTCGTAAGAAACGTATCCCACAGCTCCACCGATGAATCTGAACTTCCTATGAGAAAGTGATCTACCTGCAACAATTTTCTTAATCACCTGTAGAGGGTCATTGACTCTACATCTTGTTTTCACACCGGCTGCTTTATTTTCGACTTGAGCTACCGAGTTTTTTACTTGAACAACTGCTTCAGGGTTAGCTCCTATGAATGTGTATCGAGCAAGATTTCTAGGGCCTTCAAGGGATTCTAGTATGTAAGCGTACTCATAGTCCTCGTAAAGCTTTGAGAAAACTGTCAAAGGCATATGCGTGAACGGAATCTTTCTAAATTTTAGTTGGTTAATGGTTTTCGGCATCTGATGTTCAGTTGCCCGCCGGTGTCCAAACGTAATACCCCATGCTCAGCGTTTCCTCCGTAAGTGTGAGACGCAATTAGGCATTATTGTAATATTTAAGACTTACGTGTACATTTTTGTACATGTAAATTCAACTCAAACCTGATATGAAATTCTCGCTAAATAATTCTAGCGGTCCACTCTATACTTATGAGGAAAGACTTCATGTTGCATGCTGGTTGAGGATATTGCAATGTAGATGCCACTATTTTAGTTCTTCAATGTTTTATGAATTGCATTGTGTAATTGAAGAGATTGCCTTTGCTCTCTTTCAGTTTAAACCCGGCTTTTTCACACAATTTCTTTGTGGTTCTTCTTAATGGGTAGTCTGGGTCTGGTAGGAATTCGCTAACAACTAAAATTCCATTATCTTTCAATACTCTGCGTATTTCTTCAAGTGCTCTTTGTTTATCTGGAATTTCCTGTAGCACAGTAATCATGTAAACCAGATCTAAAGACTTGTCGGAAAAAGGGAGTTCATATGCGCTTGCTACTTTTGGCTCAATGTTATTAACATCCCTATTTTCAGGGTTCTTCATGCTTTTTTCTAATCTACTTATCATTGCTTGTTGAATATCTACAGCATAGAGTTTACCTTTCTCGCCGATGGTTCTTGCAGCATCTATTGTATAAGTACCTGGGCCGCATCCGAGTTCCATTACTGTCATCCCATTCTTGATTCCGCTTCTTTCAATTATCTTGCTAGGTGGCTGCATCATTTTTCTTAGACCACTCTCAAGAAAACATCCAATGAATGATGGTGCAGGAAATTTCCAGTATCTCCTTACAATTCTAACCACTATAAGAAACGCAGCTATAAATGCTAAAACGTACAACAGAACATCCCAAGTCATTCCGCTCACAAACCTAAATTGAAGGATGAAACATTTAAAATATTATTCAACCAGCTCTTTTCTTCACCGATCGACTATTCCCCTTCACCAAAATACTTGTAAATGACGGTCTTCGCCTACCGTCAGGTAGAAAACTAGAATCGCTTAAAGGCAAAACAGTGTCACCTGAAGACATCGTCAAAGTTGTAGATCAACCCTTATTTAAGGTCAGGAAGCAGTCTTAGAAAACCTAAAAAATGCTAGAAGGGTCAAGGAGGGAAAATAGACTATCTGAACAGGGAACAAAGATCCTAGAATAGAACATATATTCAGGCATCGTTAACTTGCCGGCAAGCCCTAAGGGGCAATTTTTTGTTTATTTTACATGCTTCTGAGGCTTATGACTATGGTGTGAGGGGGGAGGGGGGGTTTCGATTTTTTGGATTGGATTGATGCCTCTCCTCCAATTTATTGGATGAGAAGCCTCTATCTCGTCCAATAAATCGTAGGGGGGTATGGGGCTCCATACATGGGTGGGATACGGTTTTTTAGGCAAGGTTTCCCTATGCATTAGCTTTTCTTTACGGTGTGAGGCATCCAATCCAATTTATTGGAGAGGAACGAAGCCTCCCTCTATATAGAACAAAGCCTCTTCTAAATAGAACATTACTACGAACTGAAATTTAGCGGCACACCATTTTAGGAAGTGAGGTCTGCTGGAACATATCTCCTAAGCTTCTCTAATGCGAAATTCTTCTCGCTGCCTCCAAGCTTCGAGCCCTCTATGCTCTGCCTCAGCATCGATATCGATTCATCCATGGCTTTACGGTCAACAGGAAAAGGAACACCGTCCTTGCCTCCGAAGGCGAAGGAGTACTTAACAGGGTCCCTCCAGCTAGGTGGCTTCCCATAGATGAGTTCAGCGATTAAGGCTAAACCTCTAACAGTTGCTGGGCCTACCCCTTTAACCGCGAGGAACTGCTCGTAGTTGCTTGGCTGGAATTCGTATGTTCTCCTTAAAGCTTCCCAGTCAAGCCTTCTAGGTGTAGCCTTGTAGTGGGTTACGTACTCATGTCCAAGTTTGGCTTCAACCCACCTTGCTAGGGACTGCTGGCTAGGATGCCTAATCGACCTGTAAAGCCTTTCTACACGCCTAGGGTTTTCTTTTGAGAGGTCTACGCAGGTAGCTCTACTTTCACTACTTTCCTTCGCGGTCATGTCTAGGACGCTGCTGTGAAGCTTTTCGCCCACTATGCCTGTGTGAGGCTCCTCAACGAAGCTTCTTATTCGGCTTGAAAGCCAGTGGTAGCGTCTAGCAGTCTTCTCATCAGCGTTCATGCCCTGCTGAACCACAGTCCACTGGCCACCTTCAGAGAAGAACATCATGTGGTGGTAGATCTGGTAGCTGTCTTGGATGGCTGCGCTGTCAACCTTAGCAGACATCCTGCTCGAATACCTTAAGCTTTCAACATTTTCAGCTGACAGCCCCAGCTTAAAGCCTTCCACACCAATTTGCTTCAAGGCTTCTCTTGAACGGGCACCCTTACCGCCTGCAGCCTTAATCCCCAAGTTCGATTCACAGAAAACATTTTTGAGGACACCGCAGGTCACTGTTGTTGATCCACTGCTGTCCCAGTCGAAACCTAAAACGTTTGAACATGCCTGGAAGAAAAATGGGTCTGAAAGCCTAGCTAGAATATCGCTAATGCTAAATTCTTCCACCATAATGGTGAATATGGCTCTTGCAAGCCTAATCATCCTCGACGTAAGCCATTGAGGCGCATAGCCTCCATGAAGCCTTAAGTCAGCTGTTCCACTGCGCCTTAAAGCCATCCCCGGTCAATTCAATGCTTGCGGCGGTTAGATTTTAATAAATCGCCCAGCAAAGCTTTCATTGAACACCATTATGGTTTAAGTTGAGCGGCTATGCAGGTTCAGAAGCCTCAGAGAAGGGTTGCATGTAGGGAAATAATAGATAGGCTTAGCGATACACCTAACCCAACCGGAAAGGATCTGAATAGAATTAAGATTGAGGTATGCAAGAAGCTTCAATCTGATCCTCCCAGCAACTCTGAGCTTATTTCGCTTCTAAACGAAGATGAGAGGAAGAGGCTTCTCTCAATATTGAAGCTTAAACATGTGAGGACAATAAGCGGCGTAACCGTTGTCGCAGTTATGACGAAGCCTTACCCATGCCCAAAGGATAAGCCGTGCGCCTACTGCCCTGGAGGGCCACGCCAAGGGGTTCCTCAATCCTACACTGGACATGAGCCTGCTGCCATGAGAGGCATACAAAACCAATATGACCCTTATAGGCAGGTTGCAAGCCGCGTAGTCCAGCTGAGGGAGATTGGCCATAGGGTTGATAAGGTTGAACTCATAGTGATGGGCGGAACCTTCCTAGGCTCACCGAGAGAATACCAGCAGCACTTCGTTAAAGGCTGCTTGGACGCTCTTAACGGTTTAAAGTCGAATTCCTTGGAGGAAGCGAAGAGGGTTGCGGAGTCTCCTGAGGCTGAGATGAAGATTGTTGGCATAACCTTCGAAACGAGGCCTGACCTATGCATGGAGCCACATGTGGACCTAATGCTTAGCTATGGGGTTACAAGAGTTGAGATTGGTGTTCAAAACCTTTACGACGATGTGTACAGGCTTGTGGGTAGGGGGCACACAGTTCAAGATGTGGCTGACGCTTTCCAGAAGTCTAGGGATGCTGGACTTAAAATCGTAGCCCACATGATGCCTGGTTTGCCGGGATCAGACTTCGATAGGGATCTAGATGCCTTCAAAAGGCTGTTCGAAGACCCGTCATTCAAGCCTGACATGCTGAAGATCTATCCATGCCTAGTTTTGGAGGGCACGAAGCTTCATGACTGGTGGGCTGAGGGAAGCTACAGGCCTTACACAACCCAAGAGGCAGCGGAACTAGTCGCTAGAGTTAAGGAGATTGCTCCAGCTTGGCTTAGGATTATGCGTGTTCAGAGAGACATCCCATCAAAGCTGATTTTAGCCGGGGTGACTAAAAGCAACCTACGTGAGTTGGCTTTAGCAAACCTGAAGTCTAGGGAGGCCCGATGCAGATGCATAAGATGCAGGGAAACAGGACATAGAATGCTGAAGGATGGGGTGAAACCTGACCTTGACAGGGTTAGGCTTGTAACACAAAGCTACGAGGCTTCAGGAGGCATCGAAGTCTTCATATCTCTGGAGGATCCTGTTGAAGACATACTTCTAGGCTACGTTAGGCTGAGGATACCTTCAACTAAAGCCCATAGGCCTGAGATTACTTCGGAAAAAACAGCCGTGGTGAGGGAGCTTAGGGTTCATGGGCCGCTTGTTCCCGTTGGGGAATATGATGTTGAAGCCTATCAGCATAGGGGCTACGGTAAGATGCTTCTGAAGGAGGCTGAGAGGATTGCTGTTGACGAGTTCAGTAGAAGGAAGGTTGCGGTTATGAGCGCTCTTGGAACCAAGCAGTACTACGTGAGGCTTGGCTACAGCTTCGATGGCCCCTACATGTCACGCATCTTTTAATCTAAACAGAAATAGCAAACAGGAGTTTAAATAGCTGTTTTAGCAATCTACGCTGATAAGTTCATTTATGAAAACAAGATTATAGGCTTCAATACTGTTAATAGGTGTGTTGGAGGAAGCTTACTTTGAGCAATGAGCTTACTGGCTACCGAGGTGAAGCTTTAAGCCTCCTTAAGAAAGCTAACGCTTCTATTGGAAAACAGATAAGGATTACCAGAAACGGAGAAACCTATGAGGGAATTCTGATCCCTAGAAGCGAATACGGAGACGAGAAGCATATTCTTGTAAAACTGAAAAGCGGCTACAACATAGGCATTAAAGTCGCATCTAACATGAAGGTTGAAGTTACAGGTGTAGGCGCTAAACCAGCCTTCACACGTCCTCCAGCCCCAGCAGCCAAGGAGGAACTGCCTAAGGTCGCTGTGGTCAGCACAGGCGGAACAATTGCAAGCAAGGTTGACTATAGAACAGGTGCGGTTGAGCCAGCCTTAACCGCTGAAGACCTGTACGCAATAGTTCCAGAGCTTTCAGACTTAGCTAAAGTTAAAGCCCATGTGCTCTTCAGCGAGCTAAGTGAAAACCTGACGCCTAAACATTGGAGCGAGATTGCTTACGCTGTTGCCAAGCAAATTGAGGAAGGCGCCAGCGGCGTCGTTGTCGCTCACGGAACAGACACATTGGGCTATACGGCTGCCGCGTTGAGCTTTGCTCTTCAAAACCTCCCTGTTCCAGTTGTTCTGGTTGGGGCTCAAAGGTCTTCTGATAGACCTAGTTCAGATGCTGCTCTAAACCTGGCTGGAGCTGTGGCTGTTGCCGCTGAATCCGATTTAGCTGAGGTTGTTGCTGTTATGCATGAGAAAACAGGTGATGAAGTTGTGGCTGTGCACAGGGGAACTAAGGTGAGGAAATGTCATACAAGCAACAGAGACGCCTTCAAGTCTATTAACATGCAGCCACTTGCACACTACAACGTATTAGAAAAAACCTTCGAGATGACAGGTGAAAACTACAGGCAGAGAGATCCCTCCAGAAAAATGGTTGTTAAACCAACCTTCAACGAGAAGGCTACTTTGATCAAGTTTCATCCGGGATCAGTTCCAGAGCTGATAGACTGGTATGTTGAGAAAGGCTACAGAGGAATAGTTCTTGAGGGAACTGGGCTAGGCCATGTAGGCCGAACATATAACGCCCCGATAAAAAGAGCTGTGGAGAAAGGCGTTGTGGTAGGCATGACTTCGCAGTGCATATGGGGCAAGGTTCACATGACTGTCTACTACACGGGGAGAGATCTCCTAGCCCTAGGGGTTCTGCAGCTTGAGGACATGCTGGCTGAAACAGCGCTGGTGAAAATGATGTGGGCCCTAGGCCAAACTGAAAACCCGGAGGAGGCAAAGAAGATTATGCTTACAAATCTGGCAGGAGAGTTTTCTGAGAGAAGAATTCCACAAGAACGGTGAACCGGTGAATGAATAAACGAAACGAATCAATCATAGAGGCATATCGATTAGTTACCCAATATTGAAATATTGATTAGCTGGATGTAGAATCCCTAGTATTATTTCGGTGAATGTAATTCAGTCTAACATGTTGGTTTGAGGTAGCTTGGTTGGGTAAGTGGCTTGTTTGTTGTGCTTGGCCATACGTTAACACGGTTCCACATTTAGGAACCTTCATCCATCTGCTTTCAGCAGATGTTTTCTCTAGGTACTTGCGTCTCAGGGGGGAGGAGGTTGTTTCAGTTACGGGTTCAGATGAGCATGGAACCCCGATTGAGGTTGAGGCCATAAAGAAGGGTATTCCGCCGAAGAAGCTTACTGACGTGTACCATAATGCAATCTGCGACCTACTCAAAAAATATGGGATAGAGTTCAGCAACTACACTAGAACTGAGAGCCCGGTTCACAAAGGTTTCGTTCAAAGTTTCTTCAGGAAGGTTTACGACAACGGCTTCATCTTCACCATGGAGGTTAAGCTTCCGTACTGCGGTAAGTGCGAAAGATTTCTGCCGGACAGGTTTGTTGAAGGTGTCTGCCCACACTGCGGAGCAGAAGGCGCAAGAGGAGATCAATGCGACAGCTGCGGTAGGGTTCTAGACCCAGTTGAGCTTAAGGATGGTAGATGCGTTTTCTGCGGGGCACCCCCATCCATAAAGTCCCAGAAACACTGGTTCTTCGATCTGCCGAGGTTCGCAGATCAACTTAAAGCCTACCTAGAGTCAAGTCCGCAGCTTCCAGACAACACAAGAAACTTCTGTTTAAGGTGGATTGAGGAGGGCTTGAAGCCTAGGGCTCTAACCCGGGATAATAGGTGGGGCATCCCGTCGCCTTTCCCTAGTTCTGAGGGAAAAACAATCTACGTGTGGCTTGAAGCTTTGCTTGGATATGTTTCAGCAACTGTTGAGTGGGCTGAGAGAATTGGGAAACCTAACCTCTGGAAGAACTTCTGGTTCGACAGCAATACGAAGAACATTCACTTCATAGGCAAGGATAACATCCCCTTCCACGGCATAATTTTCCCAGCGCTGCTGATGGCTTCTAAGGAGGGCTACATAATGCCGTGGCAGATCTCGTCCACTGAATTCATACTTTTCGATGGGCAGAAGTTCTCTAAGAGCCGTAGGATAGGTGTCTGGATGGATGAAGCTTTGAAGCTGGCTGAACCGGACTACTGGAGGTTCATCCTAATATCCATTAGGCCTGAGGTGAAGGACGCTAGCTTCAGCTGGAAGGAGTTTGATAGCAGAATAAACTCTGATCTAAACGACGTGGTAGGCAACTTCATCCACAGAACCTTAACGTTTATTCAAACACACTTCGGCGGCGAAGTGCCTAAACCAAGCGGATTCGACGAGGAGGATGAAAAGCTCATTCAGGAGATTGAAGGCAGCCCAAAGCTCGTTGGAAGCCTACTTGAACAGATGAAGCTTAGAGACGCCCTTATGGCTGTGGTTAACCTTGCCAGGTTTGGAAACCAATACCTTAGCATCAAGGAGCCTTGGCATAGGGTTAAAGATAAGCCTGAGGAAACAGCAACCTGCCTCTACCTTTCAGTTCAGCTTGTGCACTCACTATCAATATTGCTCGAGCCCTTCATGCCTTTTACAGCTTCAAAGCTTAGGCGTCAACTAAACCTTGCTGAGGAAGCTGAACAATTGAGCTGGGAGAACGCTGGTAAGCTCTTAATTAATCCAGACCATAAGATTGGTAAGCCAGAACCAGTCTTCCATAAGTTTAATGTTTCAAGAAACATGAAGTAAGAGGCTGCCTTAAGGTTCCATATTTCTTCTTTTCAAGATTCTTCTTAGGGGCCTTGCAAGCCGGTATTTCGAAGCCGTGAGGGCATTTCTTGGGGTGCCCTAAGCTGCTGCAGATTGATTCAGAGAAATCATCTGTCATGTGATGTGAAAATCCGCAAACCATCTTCTCATCGATTGGAATTCTAATCTTCCTGTCCATGTAGACCTCCATCAACCTATGGTTTCTCACAAGTTTCCTAGCAGCTTCTCTACCTTCAGGGGTTAAATTTACTCCTTCTCCAGGCTCATATTCAACATATTTCTTCGTCTTCAGACTCTTCAACATCTCAACAACACTGGCCATCGATACTTCAAGCCTCTTCGAAAGGTGTTTCACTCTAACGATTGATTTGCCTTCTTCCTTCTCCAAAACCCAAATCGTTTTTAGGTATTCGTCCACGCGATGCGAGTTGCAAAACACCATCTTGTGAACCTTGTCTAGACTCCTCTGCATAGCTCTGTCAACCTTTGGAGGAGAACAGGAAAGGCTTCTTATATTAGGGTTTCTATATTTAGTTAGGGTGCCCTAATCATTTTACGCATCCTTCTGAAGGATATGCCGTCAGAAGACCTATAGCATCTTGCGGTTGGTGGAATGAAGAGAGGATCTTGATGATGCTAAAGGTTAAGAAGGCGAGTAAAGAATGCGTGAAACTTCCCTTTGGCCAAGTTTGAATTGAAGAGGGTCAGAGAATGGATGTTGTAATAAGGGAGCTAACGCTGGTCGGTGCCTTCATTCTAGGCCTAGCTCATACGCTAGAACCATGTGAAGATAAAGCCGTAGTTTCATTCTACACGCTTTGGGGTAGTGCACGGTGGAGAGATGGGATCTTGCTTGTAGTCCTGTATGGCTTAGGGATGACGCTAATAGATACAATCCTAGGATTTACATTCTCACTTCTTGGCGTAAACCTCATAGAAGAGAGCAGAGGCATATTGCAAGCGGTGGCTGGAGCAATCACTCTGGTATTTGGTTTTTTCATGTTAACCGGATGGTCGCCTATCCACTTAGTTCACCATCACAACGGCGTAGCACAAGAGAAGGCGGAACCTAAGCATTTTGGAAGGTTATCAGCGCTGTCCTTTGGAATTGTTAGGGGGTTACCTCCATGCCCTTTCGAGCTAGCTGTATTCCTGTGGGCTGCGTCTGTAGGTAATATTCTGCTTGGAACCTTAACAGTTTTTGTTTTTGGGATGGGAACAACAATTGGGCTTATACCCCTCGGATTCGTCATGGGCGGTCTCGCAAACGTGGCCAAGAGAGTTAAGTACAGTGTATGGATCCCTAAGATTTGTGGGTCAGCCCTAGTTGCCATGGGGATCATCATCCTCGTATCCCCATTTTTCGGTATAGAGATCTAGGGCCCGCGGAAGGGGAGAACTCGAAAGAGTTACGTAGAGTTTTGGTATACTTAAGTCTGCCCGATCAATTTTGCCACTATTACTTTACGCGCTTCTCTTGCGATATGGTTCAACCCAGTAGCCTTACATGTTTGGTTGAGATTAAGTTGTTACCAAAAGGTAACAAGGTTTATAAGCAGGTTTGTTACCTATTAGTAACAAAGAAAAGGTAGTGAAAATAATATGACAAATGATTGGGATTCCCATAAAAGGATTGATTCAAGCAGAGGGGTTCGTTTCCCATTTCCAAACACGTTCCTCAATGGCATAGATGAGTTCATGCAGGAAATATTCAATGAAATGGCATGCTCCAACTCAAACTGTCAGGTGAAAGAACGTAGGCTGCCTGATGGAAGCACCGTCAAGGAGTTCGGCCCAGTCGTATACGGGTACTCCATATCCAGCGGCCCTGACGGTAGGCCTGTGATAAGGGATTTCGGAAACGTAAGACCGCCTATCAGGCCTCTGGAGCCTCAGAAGCCGCCTCTAAGGCCAAGAGTTCCCTTCTCTCTTTCAACGCCTCAAGATGAGGTTGAGGAAAACCAAGAACTGCTGGTGGATACTTTGGAGAGAGATGAAACGGTTGAGGTTGTTGCTGAGCTGCTTGGGGTTGATAGGTCTGATATCCAGATGAAATGTGATGGAGGGTCGCTGACAATTAATGTGGACAGAGGGGAGCAGAAGTACAGCAGAAGAGTTGAACTTCCAGCTGAGGTTGACTCAAACAACATCGAGGCATCCTACAAGAACGGCGTTCTAAGAGTTGTTCTGAAAAGACTTGGATCGAAAAATGATGGTGTGAAGGTCAAATGGCTAGAGTGACGCAGTTAATTAGCAAAATGCATCCTTCATGCTGGAGGTGCGGAACCAATGATGGAGAATGGTACCGCTATAAATACGGGAAAATGTATCTCTGCATGGAGTGTCTTAAGAAAATAAGATGTGACTTCCCAAAATTTGCATCTATACTCAAAAGGAAAACTTGAGGTGTCTATAGGTAGGAAACCAATGTTTGCGGATACTTCTTAAGCAGAAGTTTTTCAAGCTCATCATTTAGCATTAGGTCTAGCTCCCTATGTTTCTTCGATAGGAAAGCTGTTGGTTTCGTGGAGTAGGCTATTGGCCCCTGTATGACCATGGGGCTTTGTATCTCATCGAAAGTAACCGGCTCAACCTGCATGATTTTGGCTAGAATACTATTGAGGTTACCTGTGCCGCTTAAGGCCCTAACTATTCTATTAATCTGCCCTTCAGCAACAGGCCTTAAGCCGAAGCTTATCGGTGAAATTTCCCCTATGGCCTGGAGCTCACCAAGGTTTCCGGTAACACCGTATCCTACAGATTTGAATGGGTTTATAGGCTGCTCTTTTATGATCCAAACCTCTGAACCCTGCGAGAAAATTATGTCGTAAAAGTTCTTATGATCCTTTCTAACCAGAGTATGCCATCCTCTAGGATCTGAGTCATACCTCTTAATTATCTCCTTCCTGATGACTTCAGCAGGCTTAACCTTATCCGACAACTAGATTCACACTTTTCCTAGAGGAAACCTCTAGATTTACTGATTAATATTAACCTTTCCTCTAAGAGCCATACGCGAGGAGATTAGAGAAACAGCTTATCAATTTTCCTGTAGATGATTGAGGCACACTGCTCAGGTGTTAGGCTGTCACTCTCAACAATCACATCTGGGTTCCTAGGTTCCTCGTACGGCACATCTACCCCTATAACTTCACCTAGGTCCCTGATTTTCTTTCCTGCCCTAATTCTTCTATGTGCATCTAGGTAAAGCTTCCTCTTCACTAGACTTTGCTTCCTTTTAGTCTCCCTCTCCATACATGTTCCAGCTGGACATTTCACGTATACCTCAACAAAGTTCTTGATCAGTTTTCTCGCCAGCGCCCTCCACCTTCTCCTATGCCCAGTAGCATCAAGCAGGACGTTTACCCCCTTTCTATAAAGGAATGCAGTGATGAGAACCAAAGCCCTATAAACAAGCTCCCTTTCCTCCTCTCTGTAGCTTGGCTTAGGCACAAGAATCTTCCTAAACTCGTCTAGGCGTATGTGTTGGACGTCAATCCCTTCAGCTTCCAGAATCTTCAGAAGCTTAGTTGCTATCGTAGACTTACCTGAACCTGGAAGACCGGTTAACCAAACAACGAAGGTCAAACAATCATCTTCAATAGTTTTTTATGAACTGAACTGTTGAGGCTTGCAGCTAGGTTTAGCCTTGAGTCCAACCCAACTTCTAGGTTCTCTATCTCCAAACCAGCATCGTCTGTTACTGCGCAGTTCGCTTCCTTGGCAATTAGGTATGCCGCCGCCACGTCTATTGCTCTACCCTTCTCCTTCGACATATATATGAATGAGTCAAATGCCTTTGATGCAAGCAAGCAGAGGCCAAGTGAAGCGCAGCCAAGAACCCTTATCTTTTTGACTTTGCTAACTGCTTTGGATATCCACCGCAGCGCCATCGGGTTAGGTGAATCAATAGCAAGCATATCAACATCTTTGTCAACACTGCTTCCTCTAAGCCTCACACCGTTTCTGAAGCTTCCACTCTTCCTCCAAGCGTAGAAGCGATCTTCGTAAACAAGATTTTCAACGTAACCAAACTCTATATCAGAGAATCTTCCACCCATTCCCACTAGAGCAAGTGAAATTGAGAAGAACGGTATTCTGAACTTTGCGTTCAGGGAGCCGTCGATCGGGTCGCAGACAACCATATGCTTCGGCTTCTCCCCAAAAGTTATTTCGCCAGCTTCCTCTGAAACAAGAATGAAGTCTTGCTTCACTTTCCGCCTCAAACTTTCAATAACGACTTTCTCAGCAACGGAATCCATCCTAATGGTTAGGTCACCTGCTCTCCCAACGCCTACAACTTCCCCGCCTACGTCTCTGCCGTAGAAGCGGGAAACCGTTTTCTTAACGTCTTTCGCCGTAGATCGAAATATATCCAGCCAATCCATCGCTAACCAGTATCCTGAACAAATATTAGCATAGTTCCCTTAAATCAGTTTTACATCTGGGGCAACTGAAACATGAGGCTGAAACCAATGTTTTTATTTTCTTTGCATCCATCTTAGATAAGGTGTTTCCTATGCCGAAGGTGGGAGAAGTAATGAATGTTAACGTTCTGAAAATAGATGGTGAAAAAACAGTTGACGAAGCCGTAGGGATAATGGGTGAGAAACATGTTGGAAGCCTAATAGTAACCTTGGAGGGAACCCCTCAAGGAATCTTCACAGAAAGAGATTTAATCACAAAGATTCTCTCCAAAGGCGTTGACATGAGAAACGTGAAGGTGAAGGATTTCATGTCTAAACCCATTGTGACGGTTAAGCCTGAACTTGATGTTCGTGAGGCCGCTAGGATTATGGCTCAACTGCATGTGCGGAGGCTTCCGGCGGTTGATGAGAAGGGGAGGCTTGTTGGAATATTCACGTCATCAGACCTAGCTATGGCACTAGCGAAGTCTCCACTTAAGTTCTAGTCAGGTTTGGCATGATAGGAATGTCAGGTTACAAAGAAAAGTTGGTTTGTGTCGATTGCGGAAGGAAGCTACTTCCAAAAGAGAAGGAAAGTAAGTGGCACCTATGCCACCACTGCGACAAACCAGTATGTTTTGACTGCACTCACTATGAAGGCATCCTCAAGGATTCGCTGTATATGCCATATGTTGAGGTTATTAGGCTCTGTAGAAAATGTTACGGCGGGAAACGGTAATAAGCAACATCTAAAGTTACTGGCTTAAAATCTAGGGAAGGCTAATTCATTTAACAGCCTTCTTGATGTCGATTTCAAGTATGTCGGTGACTCCCTTCTTTTTCAATATTGGTATTAGTTGCACAACCTGATCTTCTCTAACGGCAACCTCAACAGCATACCCAGGTTCTTTTCCTCCGTAAAGCCTTGAGATTGTTGGGCTCTTCATTGCTGGAAGAATCTTAACAACTTCCTCCAAGTCGGATTCTGAAACATTCATCTTAAGTAGCTTTAAGCCCTCAGCTCCCTTTGCACCTTTAATAAGCGTTATGAATCCCTCGATCTTATCCTTTTTCTCCCTGCTCTGTAGGCTTCGCTTATTCGCTATCACTCTCGCTGTTGAGCTAAATAGTTCGTGTACTATATCCCAACCATTTTTTCTAAGTGTTTCACCTGTCTCAGCGCAGTCAACAATCAGATCTGCAACCTCAATGAAGGTTTCTGTTGCCCCATAGGAACGGATGAACCTATAGGGGAACCCGCCTAAGCTTCTACCACAAAGCTCTTTTGTAAGGTTCTCATACTCAGAAGCCGCTATTATCCTACTCTTGCCTTCAGCTCTAATCCTACCTATGAATTCGCTGAAAACCTTAGCTTCATCTTGCCCAGCGCTTAAGATTTCCTTCAGCCCATACCTCTGAGGCACAGCAACAACAACCTTAACTCTGCCAACCCCTAGATCCATAAGCTCCTCCACTTCGGCATGGTGCTCCAAGATCCAGTCAAGCCCAGTGACCCCAAGATCATATTTTCCCTCCTCAACTAGGGGAGCTATGTTTTGAGCTCTGTGAATACGCATCTCAATCTCAGGATCATTTGAGCGAATTGAGTAAGACCTCTCGCCCGCAGCTCTTAATCCATACCCAGCCCTGTCAAGCAGGTTCTTAACGCTGCTCCATAGGTGACCCTTCGGCAAAGCCAGCTTTATGGAAACCATCTTCTATTGCAGCCTACCACTAATTTCCCATATAATCTACGTTTCGCTTCTATAAACTCTTTTACTCATCCTCAGTCTAGTTTCAAGCACATCTATATAATCTCGGGAAACTTGTAGAAAAAGAAGTGTGAGGTATGTATGGTGAAAAAGCATTGTTTGTTAAAAAATAAAAGAAGGTTGTTGGTTTAGTATGGCAATTTGTCTATCCAAGGATACATCTGCTTCAGACTTTTAAGAGAACGTTCTATCTCTTTGTCTGGATGCTCGTAGCGCTCCAGCTTGCCTGCTAAGTAGTCATCGTAGGCTTGCATGTCGAAGTGCCCGTGACCGCAAAGCAGGAACAGCAACGTCTTCTTTTCGCCTGTTTTCTTGCATCTTAAAGCTTCATCGATGACCGCTCTAATCGCATGTGCCGGTTCAGGGGCTGGCAGTATGCCTTCAGACTTAATAAACATTGACGCAGCATCGAAAACGCTTACTTGGTCGTATGCCTTTGCATTCACTTCACCCTTATTCCTTAACAAACATAGTGTTGGAGCATCTCCGTGGTACCTTAACCCACCAGCATGTATAGGTGCCGGCACAAAAGTGTGGCCTAACGTATGCATCTTAACAAGCGGTATCATGCGTGCTGCGTCCCCATGGTCGTACATGTACGGTGCCTTTGTTAGCTTTGGGCATGCTGTTGGCTCTGTAGCGAGGAACTCAACAGTCTTAGGAGCCTTCCCCTGAACCTTATCATGGTAGAAAGGCCAGAAGAGCCCTGAGAAGCTGCTTCCTCCTCCAACACACCCAATAACCATGTCTGGGTAGTCATCAGCCAGCTCAAACTGCTTTACTGTTTCTTGCCCAATCACTGTTTGATGTATTAGAACATGGTTTACGACACTTCCAAGTGTGTATCTAGTATCACTGTGTGTGACTGCATCCTCCACAGCTTCGCTTATGGAGATTCCTAGACTGCCTGGGTTTTCAGGGTTTTCCTTTAGGAGTTTTCTGCCGAACTCTGTTTTGTCGCTTGGGCTTGGGAATACTTCCGCGTTCCATAGCTGCATAAGGGTTTTTCTGAAGGGTTTCTGTTCGTAGCTTGCCTTAACCATGTATACTCTGCATTTCATGTCAAACATGTTGCAGCTGAACGCCAGCGCTGAGCCCCACTGTCCAGCACCTGTCTCAGTGGTTAAACGCTTGATTCCCTGTTTCATGTTGTAGTATGCCTGTGCGACAGCTGTGTTAGTTTTGTGGCTTCCAGGTGGACTGCCGCCCTCCCATTTATAGTAGATCTTTGCAGGCGTCTTCAAAAGCTTCTCCAGCCGTAAAGCCCTGTACAGTGGGCTGGGTCTCCAAAGCCTGTATGCATCTAAAACCTCGTCTGGAATGTTTATCCACCTATCTTGACTGATCTCCTGCCTCACCAGCTCTTTTGCGAATACAGCCTCAAGGGCCTTCGGATCTAAGGGCTGCTGCGTTCTTGGATCTATTGGCGGTGGAAGTGGTGATGGAAGGTCTGGAACGATGTTATACCATTTTCTCGGTATATCTTCTTCTTGGAGCACTATCTTCGTATTCATATCAATTACACAACCTATAAGCTCTAAAATGTTTAGATAAGTTTAATTTAAATCTTTCCAGTACATAAATGTACATATAGTACTGGAGTGAACCAAGGCTTGTGGAGTAGAGTGGCTGAATGCCTTAAAGGTCGTCCAGAGAGACTCTCTGTAGCAAGAATTCTCGTTGTAAACGGGTTTTGCGTCAGAGATAACAGGATCTTCTGCAATGAGATCGAAGTCCCTATTGTAGGTGTAGCAAAGGCCGCAGGAGTTGACAGGAGAACAGTCGTCGAAACCATAAAGATGATTTCCGAAGTTCCTGAACTCAAATCAATTTTCACAAATATAAGGTCAGCAGGCTCTTCACTGAAGGAAATTGCCAGAAACCTAGACTTTGGAGTGATTGAAATCACACCAGACGACCCGAGAACTATTGGGATACTGGCCAAAGCAGCCTCACTTGTATCTGGAAGAGGTATAACCATAAGGCAGACACTATGCGATGACCCTGAATTACATCCAGAGCCAAAACTAACATTTATTGTGGAAAAGAAAATCCCAGGTGAACTAATTCCAGAATTTTTGAAGATAAAAGGAGTCGAAAAAGTTTCAGTCTACTAGGTCTATTGTACCTCCTGCTGTGTTGCATGACTATATATAAAGCTAGGTTTGGGTCGACCGTTTGTTAGCATGAATGTGGCTGGATGACTAATATTCTTCGTGGAGGAGTTGTTCTGCGACCGTGATTGGCTGCTAGGGATTGGAGACGAGTCAACGAGGGTCTCGTGAAGCGTGGTGAGATCCTCCTTGACCTACGCATCCTTGACAGATGGGATTCTGAGCTAGAGAGGATGAATAGGGGGAAGGAGGGTGGACAGTACGTTTACCCGGAGATCTTCATCAGGCTTCTAGGCTATATGCGCCTGCTCTTCCATCTGCCCTACAGGCAGACAGAGGGGTTCCTGAGGGCTCTGAGAAGATTCGACGCGAGAATCCATGTGCCTGACTATTCAACAATCGATAGGAGGGTGAACCGGCTGGATGTGAAGCTGGATGAGGAGGCTTATGGCGATGATGTGGTCATAGCCCTGGATGCTTCAGGCATCAAGGTGGCGAACCGAGGCGACTGGATAAGACGCAAATGGAAGGTGAGACGCGGCTATCTCAAGATCCATATCGCGGTCGACACGAAGAGCAAGAAGATAGTGTCTATGGACGTTACCAGCGAGAAGGTTGGCGACGGCAATCGTTTGAGGAAACTCGTACGCGAAGCATCCCAAAAGGCTAAGGTAAACAAAGTATTGGCTGACGGCGCCTACGACTCAAAGCGCAACTTCAAGTACCTCGCAGATAGACAGATAGAGCCCTGCATAAAGGTGCGGAAAAACAGCTCTGGAAAGGCTGAAGGATGCATGACCAGAAAACTCGTCGCAGCCGAGTTTCTCAAAGATGAGAAGGCGTGGAAGCGAAAGCACCGCTACGGCCAGAGATGGATGGTTGAATCCGCATTCAGCTCACTAAAACGAACCTTCGGAGAATACGTCTCAGCCAGAAAAATCCGAAACATGGCGAAAGAGATGATGCTCAAAGCCTCGCTATACAACCTACTGATAGGAATAACCGCAACAATACAAAGCTAGAGAAACCTGAAGACAGACAACCCAGGCGAGAAACCTCACTAACCTCAGTCATGCAACACAGCAGAAACTCC
>Ga0315280_10000691_pt1 | contig 61538 bp, 55 predicted proteins | sample YL17G06_40_MG_FD_203697 | JGI IMG/M metagenome (GOLD analysis project Ga0315280, IMG submission 203697) | Sediment microbial communities from Yellowstone Lake, YNP, Wyoming, USA - YL17G06_40 | ecosystem: Environmental > Aquatic > Freshwater > Lake > Sediment | place: USA: Wyoming | collected... | reverse complement strand
TGTTCAAGTGCTTTCTCGAATATGTAGCCTGCGGCCTTGCAGATTATCTTTTGGTTCTGGCTGATGTCGGCAAAATCATGGTAGTGTGTATGGGGGTGGGGGGCCTTTGCGCCGAATTTGGCGGACCGGGTACGTGCGACAACATTTACCCAAAAAACTACACCTCGCTACAGAATTCAACATCTCGGTGAAATATCCAGGTTAAGCCCTAAAGAAATGGTGGACAAGCCAGCAAGAAAGAGCGTTAATATCAGGCGTGACAGGAATAATTACGACTGTGATTTGCCTGACTCTTGCGGCACCGCCGGTTGCGGCAGCGGTTCAGTCGCCTGAGGCCGACAATACAAAAACATTTATTCTGCTGCCCGAACCACAGCAGGTCAATTACTTGCCTGGAACGTGCAAGTTGACGCCTGAGCGGTTTATTTTCCTGGACATAAATTCGCCGGAGATTCGGTTGAACATAGGACGAATTATCCAGCAGTCTCTGGCGCAAGTGGGACCTACCTGGCAGTTGACTGCGGCGAAAGGTAGTAGACCGCAGTACATTGGCGCTAGTGTCATAATTGACGCGTCGCAGATTTCCCCGCCAGAGGCATATCAGCTACTTATCAATGAAGACCAGATCCGGATAGTAGCTCATGATCCGGCGGGAGCTTTTTACGCTGCACAGACTCTCAGGCAGATTTGTAGACAAAGGGCAGCGACAAACCAATTGCCGTGCATTGAGATACATGATTGGCCTGATTTTGCCAATCGCGGTGTGCTGCTCGATATCAGCAGGGATAAGGTTCCCAAGATGCAGACGCTGTATGAGCTGGTCGATCTGCTCTGCCAGTGGAAGGTGAATCAGCTCCAGCTTTATACCGAACATACCTTTGCCTATCGCAATCACGGAGTTGTCTGGCAGAACGCCAGCCCGATGACCGGCGAGCAGATAATGGCCCTGGATGCTTACTGCAGAGAAAGATTTGTCGAGCTGGTGCCAAACCAGAGTTCGTTCGCTCATCTGGAGAGGTGGCTGAAACACAAAGAGTATCTGCATTTAGCTGAGCGCGAAGATTACCCGTTCAGTTTGAGTCCGGCAGTGCCGGGGTCAATAGAATTTATGGCCGAGCTTTATGATGAGCTTCTTCCGCATTTTTCCAGCAGGCAGTTCAATGTGAACTGCGATGAGACCTTCGATCTGGGCTCGGCCAAAAGCAAAGAAATGTGCGATAGGCTGGGCAAAGGTAGGGTGTACCTGGATTTTCTTTTGAAGATTCATAAGCAGGTTCAAAAGCATGGTCGCACGATGCAGTTTTGGGGCGATATCATATTGCGCAGTCCGGAGTTGATACCTGAGCTTCCTGCCGGGGCGACAGCAATGGTCTGGGGCTACGAGGCAGATCATCCCTTCGCGGAGCAGTGTCCGAAATTCGCCGCATCAGGGGTTCCATTCTACGTTTGCCCGGGCACGTCCAGTTGGAACAGCATCGCTGGCAGGACTGAAAACGCGATCGGCAATCTCCGCAACGCTGCCGAGAATGGCCTGACTAACGGCGCTATCGGATATCTCAATACTGACTGGGGTGACAATGGGCACTGGCAACCACTACCGGCGTGCTATCCGGGATATGCATACGGAGCGGCGGTGAGCTGGGCGACAAAGACCAACAAGAATTGCAATCTTGCAGAGGTACTCAATCTCCACGCATTCAAGGACAAGGCTGCCGTTATGGGAAAGATAGTGTGCGACCTGGGCAATGCTTACAAAGAGCCAGGCGTGCTGCTGGGTAACCAGTCCATCCTCTTCTATATTCTGCAGAATCCTGACTGCCCCATCCATTCCGGCCCTTATGCGAATTTGATAGTTGAGCGTCTGAAAAGAACACGCGATTATATTGAGGATGTCGTACAGCCACTTGCCAGCGCCCGGATGGATCGTCCGGATGCCGGCCAGGTTGCCGACGAAGTGTCCAACGCAGCCGGGCTTCTACGTCATGCGTGCTCTTTGGCAATAGCCCGGCTGCAAGCACCGGATGGGAAAATTGCCGGTATTCCACCCGATGTGCGCAAAGAGCTGGCAGTCGATTTGGCCAAGATAATCAGCGAGCACAAGCGTCTTTGGCTTCTGCGTAATCGTGAGGGTGGTTTGGTCGACAGCGCTGCCCGTATGGAGCGGCTGTTGGAACTGTACCAGAGTAATTGAAGACATCAACTCGCGGTGTTTTGCAGGGCCGGGCATAAAAAAAGGCTGCACGCAGATGCTTGCAGCCTTTTATTAATCCAGGTTTTGCGGCCCTTACAGTGTTCTTCGCCTTCGAAGCCAGCCAACCAAACTTATGCCGATGCTGCCCAGCATAATAGCGCCAGGAGCAGGAATGGGCGTAACGGAGATATCGTCAATCAGCCAGTACTTACCCGTACCAGACGAGGTGACTACGAGCTTATCGACAAGGCCACCGAGATTGGGTGTCCATGCGACGAATTGGTTCGGGGGCAGGTTCTTGTAGGTAGCTGATCCCACCATTGTGGCCCCTATGTAACCAGTTACTGTCATAGACGTCGCGGACCAAGACTGATACGCATCATTCATTGCAAATGATGAGACATAGAGCTTGTCCAGAGTGAACGCGACTGGACTGACCACGGTAACATTGAGGTAGCCGCTATCGCCATTGTAAGCTGCCCTACCATTGCTCGGAAAGAGGTAATGGTTGTTGTAAACACCCTGATAAGTTTTTCCAGGACTGGGACTACCCTTGGCAACTTCCCATCCTGTCCATGTTGCACCCATGTAGTTAGATGGCACAACACCCCAATCACATATGCCTGCTCCGCTGTTCGGCGTGGGGAGATCATCAAAGTTAATTGTCATCCCCGCAAAAGATGTACACGGAATCGCCATTACCACAACTATCACACTAATTGTCACTAAATTCTTCATTTTTCACACCCCTTTTATTCAAAAAGGTTTACATTAAAAAGTTCTGCGTCTTCGAAGCCAGCCAACCAAAGTAATGCCAATGCCCCCCAGCAAAATAGCACCCGGAGCAGGAACCAACACCAGTTGATCCTGTTTGGCGTAGCACTTGTCCCCCAAGTGTCCTTGTGCATAGAGGTTCAATGCCCGGACGTTGCGTATATCTGTCCAGCCTGAGTTCTGGGCAGCGCTGTAGAATGTGTCCTCAAGCGAACCAGGCAGCCACGTCTGAGAGGCCTCGTCTTCGATGAACCAAATTACCCTCTGAAGAGCGCCAGCCGAGGCTGACCGGCCACTTGCGGGATTGTAATCATAGCCAGCCAGTGTTCCTGCGCGGAACTTGGTGTATAGGTAAGCCGTCATAGGGTCGAGCGGATCGCCACCCAACGGACCGTTGGGACCGTTATTAATACCTCCGCCTATCGCTTCGGTGCTCACCATCACATCGTAAGTGCCACCAATGCCAATGTATTCTTGTTTCTCTATGCAGAATGTCTGAAAAGGTCCTGTCTCCACCGTGATGTTTTTGAGTTCCTGGCTGGGCGTCAGCGTGAACTCCCCACCACTTCCGCTGTAGTAGCCGTTCATGCGGTTAACTGTGACTGTGGGAACCGCGATGGCAGAAGTCCCGACCAGAAGACAGATTGTCAGAATACAGACCGCTTTCTTAACCATCGAATTACTCCTCCAAATAACTTGGTTTCTATGAGTGGCAATCGGTAGGTGATGTTAACATTGTACCCCCACATTCCCCCAGATGCCGACTAATTATATTGGTATCATACCTTATGATGTTCGTAAAGTCAAGCATTTTCTTGGTGATCGGCCGAAACCTTTGGTTTTCTTGATTGATCAGGTGTAATAAGACAAACAATGCCGTTATTATAGGCCTTTTAACGGCGATTTGAGCAACCGTGCTCACAGATTCTTTGTAACCCTGATGCAGGATATTTGCAGGCAATGATATATTGACGCCAAGGCTACTGACAGATAATATTCCTGTCATTCAAAGGGTTGTAGGTGTTTCTTTTGCTCAAAAGATGGGAAATGACACAGAAAGTCGTGAAAGGGGAATAAGATGAAGAAAGTGGTGTTCGTCCTGAGTGTGCTAACAGCTATCGGTCTTCCAGTTTTTCCTTTCATAAGTGCCGGGTATGCAGCCCAGGTAGATCAGGCAAAGCAGAGCGGGTTGAATCAGCCGCCCAAAGGGTTTGTGGCCCTTTTCAATGGCAAAGACGTAACGGGTTGGAAGGGACTGGTAGGCGATCCGAAAACTCGCCAAAACATGGGCCGTCAGGAACTTGCTGACGCTCAAGCTAAGGCTGATGAGGTCATGCGCGCACACTGGAAGGCAGTTGATGGGGTCCTTTGTTTTGATGGCAAAGGACATAGCCTGTGCACGGCAAAGGAATATGGCGATTTTGAACTACTGGTGGATTGGAAGATCGAAAGCGGGGGCGACAGCGGCATTTATCTGCGTGGCTCGCCCCAGGTCCAAATTTGGGACCCTGCGAATAGGGGCGTCGGTGCAGAGGTCGGTTCGGGCGGCTTGTATAATAACCAAAAAGGTTCGAGTAAGCCTCTGAAGCCGGCTGACAGGCCAATCGGCCAATGGAACACGTTCAGGATCATTATGATCAACGAATTGGTAACAGTGTATCTAAATGATGTCTTGGTAGTTGACAATGTGGTCATGGAAAACTACTGGGAGCGGGATAAGCTGATCTACCCCATCGGCCAGATAGAGCTGCAGTCGCACAACAGCCCCCTATATTTTCGCAATGTATTCCTCCGTGAAATCCCGCGAGAAAGCGGTCCTGCAGGGCTCAGCGACCAAGAAAAAGCTGACAATTATGTGTCTTTATTTAACGGCCAGGACCTGACCGGCTGGACGGGCAGCACCAAGGGCTACCTTGTCAGGGATGGTAAGATAGTTCTCGACCCAAGACTCGGCGGCGGCAATCTGTACACAGTCAATCAATACAGTGACTTTGTCCTTCGTTTTGAATTCAGACTAACGCCCGGTGCGAACAACGGCCTGGCGATTCGCGCCCCGCTGTCAGGCGACCCGGCATACGTCGGCATGGAGATTCAGATATTAGACGACACTGCTGCCAAGTACAGCGGCCTCAGGCCATACCAGTATCACGGTTCCATTTATGGTGTGGTTCCTGCCAAACGTGGCTACCTCAAACCTATTGGCCAGTGGAATTCCGAAGAGGTGATAGCCAGGGGCCGGCGGATCTCAGTAGTGCTAAACGGCACTACTATTGTCGATGCGGACATCGATGAGGCGGGTAGACCCAAAACCGTAGATGAACGCGACCATCCGGGACTAAAGCAGCAAGAAGGTCATATTGGCTTTTGCGGACACGGTGACTACGTCGAATTTTGCAACATAAGAATCAAGGTGCTTCGGTAGTCAGCACAGGTGAGGCGAATCAGATGCCGGTGGTCCGGATTGCGGCTAGAATACCCAATAGACCCAGCACAAACAAAGCCGCCCTGAGTATGCGCATGAATTGCGTTCTGGGCTCGATGAGACACCAGACGAATGCCCACAGTGCTGCGATGAGGCATATACGCAAGAGCAACGATAAAACTCCTCCGAGCATGGCAAAATTATAACCTATTTTCACATCCAAAGTCAAGAGGAAATGCACCACTTTAACACCAAATTAGGGCTTTTTGCATCGTCAGGGGTCTGCAGCCGTGCCTGCCAATGAGCGGCAGGCATACTACAGGTGCGTTGATGGGTCGAGGTGTTCGCTGGCACAGGCGGCGGATAGAGGGGGGATACATGCCATTATCAGTACTGATAACACGGTTTTGGGCGTGTAATTGGTACCTGAGCCGGGGTGTGTGATTCAGTCGTGACCAGGAAGATGTGCCAATATTTTTGGGCATAAATTTAAAGAAATCGGACGTAACGAGCCGAGAAAAAGCCAAGATACTGTTTCGGTTTCACGATTTTACCGGCACTTAATTAGGAGAGACAAGGATGCATTTTCTGGCAGAGATAAAGAGATGGCTGGGCGAGATTACGGAAATCTCACTACTGCTGATCGCCCTGGGGATTGCATTTGAAATCCTGTTTGGCGAGACAGTTCCCTTTTTCGGGAAGATTGTCACCAATCTGACCGGGTTGATTACGGCTCTGGGCGAGAACGGGCTGGTCGGCCTGATTGCTTTGGGCATCATTTTGTTCCTGTTCTACAGGAAGAGAGTGGTTGCATAGCATAGGCTGATACGCTCTCTTTCTATCCCGAGCAAGTCATACGAGCCAGCGCTTTGGATCGGGCAGGCCGTTAGTAAAATGGCCTGCCTTTGATTTTGAAGCCGCAACGGAGATGAATATGAGCACGAGATCAGCAGGTGTATATGGACTACTGGCGGCACTTATCGGCGTCGCCGGTGGTACGGGGCTTGAGCCGATTGAAACCGTCGGGATAGATGCAAATCGGGCTATTGTCGTCAACCAGAAAGTATTCTTTCCCATTATGATCTGGCTGCAGGATCCGGCAAACTTCCCATCGGCTCGTGCGGCTGGAATCAATACGGTAGCAGGGTACTGGCGGGGCTCCGGCGGCACCAGGGATGTAGTCGAGTATATGGAGCTGGTCCGAAAAGCCGGATTCTATGGTGTGATGCCGTTTGACGAACGGTTGAAAGGCAATCCGGCGCTTCTGGCGTACATCCACGACGATGAGCCCGATTTGTCATCCTTGAGGAGCGATGCCAATATCGTGCCCGGCGAGGGCCTGCGGATCAATGAAAAAACGCCGCTTTGGCAGATTTTTGACGGTGTCACCCATAGCTGGTCGGTCCTTGACCCGTTGCAAGGGGCGGAGTTTACGCTGAGACTGAATCAGCCTGTTGAGGTGCACAGTCTGGCTGTCTGGCTGACCATCTCCGAAGGCCTGGCCGTAGTCAAAGATGTTTCGTTCTTAGCCGACGGCACTGAAATTGTGCGGAAGGCACTTGATAACAAGGCAGGTAAGCAGCAAGTTGACCTGCCGGCTCCAGCGAGGTTCAGCGAGCTTTGCTGCAGAGTCCACTCGACTTATCCGGGTGAGCAGGTCTGGGGTTCTATCGGTGAGATCGAGGGATTCGACAAAAACGGCAACAATGTACTGCTGTGCCCGACCCGGCAGGTTCCCCGGAAATGGCCGGCCCAGATACAGCAGCAATATCGTAGCATAAAAGCCTCAGACCCCACGCGCCCGGTTTTTATGACCGTTACGGGCTATTTTCTTCCGTTCTTCAAAAAGTGGTCCGAGCAAGAACGCAGCAATCTTTGCCCGCAGTATGTCGCAGCGACCGATGTCGTCGGGTATGACATATATCCTATCTATGGTTGGAATAAGCCCGAATGGGTACATCTTGTCCATGATGGCACGGCAGCACTGTGTGACCTCGCAGGGAATAAGCCTGTCTACGCCTGGATTGAAACTTGTCGTGGCAGCCAGTGGACCGGCCCGCTGGAGGGGCAAAAACCCGTGACGCCGGCTCACATTCGGGGCGAGGTCTGGATGGCCATCTGCCGGGGCGCGACCGCAATCGGATATTTCACCCACATCTGGAAACCGGCGTACAGGCAGTTTGGTGTGCCGCCCGAAAACGTCCAGGCGATGAAGGATATCAACGAGCAAATTACCCGCTTAGCGCCGGCCATCCTGTCTGAGCCAGCACAGGTCAAGGTAAGTGTCGCTTTCGAGAATCAGCTCAACGGCGACATCTTGGCCAAGAAGTGGGGCGGTTACACTTACCTCTTTGCAGTCAATTACGATTCACGACAGCTTGCCAGCCGAGCTCAGATCGAGGTAGAGGAACTCAAGGGCGGTACAAGGGTCGAGGTTATTGACGAAGACCGCACGCTCACAGCCGACGGCGGTTCGTTTGCGGATCAGTTTGGCCCGCTCGGCGTGCACATCTACAGGATAAAGCAGTAGCCGGCCTTTTCCAAAGGGCAAGGAGACTGCCGCCTCCCTCTGCTTTCACAGGGGCAAGCTAATGCCCCGAAAGCGGCGATGTCTCGTGCCCGCATGGTCTTGCCGGCTGCAAGAGATTTGCAGTCAACTGTTGAGCCGAGAGTACTATGCTTTTTTCGATTTAGCCTTACTCTTGGTGCTTGTCTTGGCTTTTGCTGGTTTGGCCGTCTTTTTGCCCGACTGGCATCCACATGTCCTACACATTTTTGCGCCTTTCAAGAAGGTATTAACGACCGAGTTTATCGAGGGTATTTCACGGTACAACCATAAGGCTTAGTTTTTGCGGTACTGACTGGCTTACCCGCCAGAAGCTCCGCCAGAGCCTGGTCAACATAGTTAATCAATTTTTCGCCGGCCTGCGTTTTGCCCAGCGGCGAATTGTCAATAGCACCCTCGTACACGATGCTGCCTCTCCGGTCTATTATGAAGATATGGGGCGTCGTCTCGGCGCCGTAGGCATGGCCCACCTGCCCTGACCTATCGTCGAGTATCGGATACGGCAGCTTGTGCTTCTTAGCAAATTCGATGTTCGCCTCCGCAGTTGTGTGGCTGGTGCTGTTCATCGAAAGCCAGGTGACATTCTTGTCCTTGTACTTGTTGGCCAGGTCGATCATCGTAGTAGCCTTATTGTAATGGTACTGAACGAACGGGCACTCGAAGTTGAACCACTCCAACACCACAATCTTGCCCCTGTAGTCGGAAAGGCTCACGCTTTTGCCGTCAAAACTCTTGAGGGTGAAATCTGGCGCATTCTTGCCTGCCGGTTTGACTGCCGGCTCCGCCGCCGGCTTTCTGGCTTCCCTGGCCCGCAGCGACCGTTGGATCTGCTGCCGTTTCTGCTCCAGCTCCTGCAATCTGCCGGTGAATTCCTTCTGCTGCTTGGCGATCAGATTTTCCAGACGCTTGACCGTCTGCGCAGCCTTTTCTTTTACGGCTATCTCGCGGATTTCCCGCAGTTCGCCGATATACTGCTCCTGTTCGGTTTTCAGCTTGGCAATCTGGTCTTCGAGATTTTTTAGCGCCGCCTTGCGGTCGAGTTCAGGCCGTTCAGACTGCAACTTCTCGCGCATTTGGGCCTTGAGCTGCTGCTTTTCTTCGTCGGACATCTGTTGCCATTTTTCCTTCCACTTAGCCCTTTCTTCGGGCGAAAGGTCTCGAAAGGCTGGTCCGAGGGCTTCTTCAGCCTCCGCACGCAACGCCCTTTTCCTTTCTGGCTGGGACTTTTCGTCCTGCCCAAGAGCAGGCCAGGCCACCACCAGAACCGTCAAGGCCGCAACCATTGGCATCAGGCATCGCTTCATAACTCTATCCTCCAAAATCAGAACCCTTACGATTCAACCGATTGACGATCAGACCATCTCTTTGCGCGCAGACTAACATTTATCCTACAGGCACGCAAACAAAAAAAACGCCCGTACAAAGTGGCAGGCCGCGATAATAAAGGTTTTCTCGATCCCCGTTTTTCGATGCTCGATTTGGCAGCGGCTGCTCCCGCGGCCATCTGGCATCCGGTATCAGGCATCAAAAAAGCTGCTCCGGCAGATACCGGAGCAGTTCGCTCGACATAGTCTCTTTAAAGTGTCTAAAGTGCGAAGTGCCTAATGTGCCTAAGATTTGCTCACTTTAGGCACTTTAGAACTCAGGATTCTCTCAGCTTGCCCCTCAGGGAGTCCCAGCGCCTCGTCGAGTTCTCGGCGTGGTTCCTTCGCCCCGCTGGCCTGGCTGGCCGCCAGGGCCTCTGCCGCCAAATCCCCTCGTGGGCCTTTCAATCATCGTTGTGAGACGGTCTTCGGTTTCCTTGGCCTTCTCTTTTACCGCCAGCTCACGAACGGCCTTCAAATCGGCAGTGTTCACTATAATGAACTGTTCACCTTCAGCCGGTGGCTGCATTCGACCTTGTAGTCTGGCAAGTTGCGCTAAAATCGTTCCGATCGCTGCCTGCCGTACCTCACGGGCCTTAGTAAACTTCTCCCTTAACTGGGTTTTCTCTTCCTCAGAGAGGTTCGCAAATCCCTCCGGCCTTGGCTGGGCTTTGAGGCCTTCTTTGAGCTTGGCAATCTGTTGTTCGATCGCCTCAATCACTTTCTGTTGGTCTTCGAGCGACATGAAGCCGCCACGACCACCTCCGGCACCGGTGCCTCTGCCCGTGCCTCGTTCCTGGCCAAATGTGACCCAGGCCATCGACAAGGCTACTGCAATGACGACAATTGCTGCTAGGTACTTCTTCATAGTTACTGACCTCCAAAAGTATGTTACTGAGCTACAACTCAACTGGCTCCCACAGTGAGAGCCAGCATTTGACTGTGGAGTGCCTAAAATGCGGAGTGACTAAAGTGTCTAAAATTATAACTCTTGACTTTAGCTAACTTTAGGCACGTTAGCTCACTTCACAATTCGAGATTCTCTCAGCCTGCACCGCCGGGAGTCGCCGCACCCGCGCCGCGCCGTGGGCCTGGTCCGGTTCCTCGTTCGCCCGGCTGGCCCGGAGGCCCACCCCGAAACGGAAACCCACCAAATCCAAACCCTCTCCGGCCCGCTTCAACGAGCGCCGTGAGACGGTCAGCCGTTTCCTTGGCCTTTTCTTTTGCCGCCAGGTCCTGGATGGCCTTCAGATCGGCAGTATTCACTATGATAAACTGTTCACCTTCTGCCGGCGGCTGAACCCGACCTTGCAGTCTGGCAATCTGGGTGACAATCGTCCTGATCGCGTTCTGCCTTTCCTCGCGGGCTTTTGTAAGCTGTTCTCTTAACTTGGTTTTTTCTTCCTCGGAGAGGTTCTGGAATGACGTGCCCGGTGCAAGGCCTGGGGCTTGGATGCCTGCCTTTAGCTTTGCCAGTTGCTCTTCGATGGCTTTGATCGCCTCCAGTTGGGCTTCACGCCCGAACATTGCACCTGCGGCGCCGAACCTTTCACGCATTTGGGTCCTGAACTTCTCCTTTTCTTCCTCGGTCATGTTCTGCCAACGTTCACGCATCTTGGCCCTTTCCTCCTCGGACATTTGAGGTCCGAATCCGGGACGTTCTGTCGGCTGGCCCTCTCGCTGCCCAAATGCGGTCCAGGCTACCGCCAATACCATCAAGACCACAACCATTAGGATTGAGTACCTCTTCATAATACTATCCTCCAAAAAGCGAAAGTGTTAAATTGGGCCAACGCGGACTTTCTCCGCTGGGCCGCACATACATCTTACTACAAGGGGGACGCAAATACGCAGGGTTTTATTGCGTCAAAGCCAAAAAAGTCGCCAGGCTACCAGGACAAAGCCTGACGATTCTCGCCCGAATGGGGTTGCCCTGGCACGCGGCGCCGGGTTATAATTGACCAAGAGCGTCAGTTAAAAACTGCTATTCAGGCCAAAGCGGCAGTGCCGGCTATGCGACGAAAAAAAGCCTTCACACTAATAGAGCTCCTGGTGGTAATTGCCATAATCGCCTTACTTATGGCGATATTGCTGCCCAGTCTGCAGCGAGCCAGCAGACAAGCAAAGGCCGTTGTCTGCCAGGCTAACCTGCACCAGTGGGGCCTCGTTTTTGAGACGCGCATCGCAGACGACGGAGGGCGTTTTGCCGCCAACGCAGAACACCGCTGGGAGTGTCCGGCTGATCCAATTCTATATTACGGCGGTGCTTTTACGAAGCATTTCCTCTGCCCGATGGCGCGAAAATTCGGATTCGCACAGCAGGTTGGAACTTTCCAGGCCTGGATTTGCCCCAATCACCTCCGGCGATGCGGCAGCTACGGCTCAAACGGCTGGTGTTTTGCTATGAACTACGGCGCTCCGAGAAATCTGGCCGAAGCTGCATGGCAGCACATCAATCACAAAAATGCAGACAATATCCCGGTTCTGTTGGATAGTCGCCGGCCTAGTGCATGGCCCGAAGCTTCTGCAGGCCCACCTGCTTATGAAGATGCACCTGACCTAAGCATTTGGCCGGGACAAAATATGGACTCTTTCTGCATCGACCGCCATGATGGGTTTGTGAACGCCCTATTTCTGGATTGGTCGGTTCGCAAGATCGGGCTGAAACAGCTTTGGACGCTGAAATGGAGCCGCAAGTTCGACACCTCAGGTTCCTGGACCAAAGCCGGAGGCGTCAGGCCGCAAGACTGGCCTGAATGGATGAGACACATGAAAGACTACTGAAATTCAGCCAACAAATTATTTGGCGGTTTTTCCCCATCAATTTTCGATTGCACGCCTGACTTCGCCAATAAAACCCGAGATTTCGGCCAGCATTTTTTCTTTGTCGGAAAGATTTCGCTCGATCAGGTCCACTATCTTCGAGCCAATTATTACTCCGTCAGCCCCGGCCCGGGCGATGGCGGCTGCGTGTTCGGCTTTGCTGATTCCAAAGCCCACACAAACCGGCACGGGCGTAACCTGTTTCAACTTGTGGACCAGTCCTTCAACCAAATCAGAGAGCTGTTCCCTGCCACCGGTAACCCCTAAGAGCGAGACTGTGTAGATAAAGCCTGTTGTTTTGGACGCGATCTGCTTCATCCGCTCCGGGGCGGTGTTCGGCGTAACCATAAAAACCGTATCCAGGCCAGCCGAGCGGGCAGCATCGTATATCTCGTCGGCATCATCGATACTCAAATCAGCCACCAAAACACTATTGACCCCAGCGTGATGGGAATCTCGGAAAAAACTCTCTATGCCATACTGATAAATTAGGTTGTAGTACATCAGTAATCCGATGGGAATGTCGTTGTGGTCCTTGACCTTGCGAATAAATTCCAGGGCCCTTCGCACTGTCATCCCACTTCTCAGCGCCCGGATGTCCGCCTTCTGGATTGTCGGCCCATCTGCTATTGGGTCGGAGAACGGTATGCCCAGCTCAAGGATGTCCGCCCCGGCGTCGATAGCGGTGTTCACAATCGCAAGACTTGTGTCAAAATCGGGGTCCCCGATGACGAAGAATGGAATCAACGCCAGCCTACCAGCTTGGCCAAGTTCATAAAAAGCCTGCTTATATGTCTTCATCTTCTGCGTGCCTTTCCCAATTAGAAGTTGCCCATCTTTCAGAGGCTATTATCTCTTCACAGTCGATGGATCCTTGTTGTCTTGGGCAGCGGAAAACTGCTTCCTGCCATCGGTTTAGTCATAATGTGCGACAATACGATTTGTTTCTTTCGGACACTCGGTCAGCACAACCCATTCTTTTTCCGGATCGAAGTTGGTGTAGCGTTTTCCGTTCAGTTCGCAGCGGGTGATTTTCTTGCCTTCGGGGTGGCGGAAACGGATGAAGATTTTCTTCGGCGGATTGCGGCGAGGCGGGTCCACTGTCACCTCGATTCGGCCTTGTGCGGCGCGGGACTCGTATTTGACCGACATCGGGCCAAAATACGTTGCGGCGTTTTCTATGCCACAGGTCTTGCCATCGGCCAGCCAATAGCGCGGAACAGCCGCGCCGAGCCACAATTCGTCACCCCGCTCCTGGATGAACATCATTCGCAGCCAAAAAGTGGAATTTGCTTCGTCCGAAGATTTATAATGGTCGCCACGCCAATCGCCTATATTCGGAAGCGCGTGCTCGGTCATCATCCGCGTATCCGGCCAATAACTGACGGCAAAGGCGTTGAAATAGGCGCGCAAGAAATGCTTCGGCTCATCGCGCAATAGATACGGAATCGGGTTGCACAGCAAATTCGCCTGCATTGATATGCCGCCCCTACCGAACCAGTATCGCTCGAAATCCTCGCCCGTAAGGTTATAGCCGTACTGCTCGGAGATATAGAGATTGTCCTCGAAGTCCTTGATGATGCAGGTGCTCATCCGGTCCCAGGGATCGAGCAAGCCGGTACGAATGAGATGGATTGGGCCTTCGAGCGTTTCGGTAATCCAGCCGAAGGTTCGCCCTCGCCGGTGCACATCCGGCGGAATGTGAGGAATCCAACTGCCGTCCCGCAAACGCACGACGGGTGAGCGCCGCATCGCCTCGGTAAATGCCGCCAGAATATCTTTGCGGTAGGCCTGGGCTTCTGCCAGCAGGTGCTTACCGTCCGGTAATCCTGCATCTGCCAGTGCTGCGGCGGCGTTTTGCATCCCAAACCAGGAGTACACGTTTGTCGAGAGCCAGCAGCGCCAGTCTTTGATATCTTCCAAAACGCCGGGCGGCAATAAGCCGCGCTCAATCGCCCGTATCGGCGACTTTTCAGCCTCGGCGATGGTCCGCCGCCTCTCGCGGATAATCCACTCGCAGCCCTTTACGATATTAGGCGCCGCCCGCCTGAGCCAGTCGGCATCGCGGGTGTACCAGTAATGTTCGCCCAGGCACCATAGCACAAAACCGTGGTGCTGGTTGTAGTCGCCGTCTTCGTACCCCCCTGCCCCATAGAACTGGCCCTCCTTGCTTGAGAAGTCGCCCGGCAAACCGACCGTACCCTGATAGTGCAGCCAGGTTTCCAGTGCTTCTTCCGCCCGTTTATGATAGCCGCGCCGGTCGAGGTCGCTGACCATCATGCAGGATTCATTGCTGAACGCCCCATACGAGAATGTCCCTACCCGTGCCACGTAGCGGTTGCTTTCGCCCACTTCGCGGTCGGTATTGAGCAATAAATGTGAGACGTGAGCGGCGTAGAAATCGTTTATCATCGGCTCGGGCGTAAATATCTTTGCCCCTTGCGCGACGCGCTGCCGCCAGTAGTTCCGCACAGTCTCGAAGCACTGCTCAAAGCGCAGCCCGCGAAGCTTCGCCCACTCTTTCTCGTCCGTCAGCGTTATAAATGGAATGGCGATATCAACTATCCGCTTTGATTTTTCTCCGGTCAAAACTGCACTATACACCACTTTTTTGCCAGTTTGCTCCAGGCGATAGTCCGTTGCCGCATCAGGCGAGCTGACAAGCATCCGCAACCGTCTGGGCTTGCTGCTCCCTTGAACGAATATCAGCCCACCATCGAGCTCCAATGGCTCAGTCGCTCTGGCGGCAACCTCTATATCGAGTTTTGCTTGGGCCTCTTGGTCGCCGGCCCGTTCCATTTCAAATCGCGACATCAATACAAGTGTATCGTCAGCATAGATTCGTTCGCCCGGCTTCGGCACGCCATCGAACGGAACCACAACAACAGTCTGGCGATACCGAACCCTTTCGCGCTGCCACTGAGCAACCATCATCGGCAGGCAGCCGTCGAGGGTGTGCCGCTCGACCAGCTTTGCACCGGATAGGCCGAACGCGTACCGGATCGAATCTCCGTCATACAGGCAGCGTTTTGTGTCTTTGCCTGGTATGCGGGTCAGCCAGTTGTGCCGACAGAACACACTACCATCAGCTTCCAGGCCGAAATACTGCCGCCCGCCCTCAAAGCCCAGCGGTATATAATGAGGCTCTTTCTGGGGAACGTCCTTCCACGCGCCCGTCAGCGTCTGCTCAGGCACCTCATTCACCCGGGCGTAGATATTCTTGAGGCGATTTTCCTTCCATGCCCGTTCTGCTTCAGCGTATGTCACCTTATCGCCCGACTTGCGAACAATCACACCGAAATCGGGCAAGAATATGTGGCCATACCTCAAAAGGTCTGATGCGGCAAAAGAAAATGTCTCACAGGCAGTCCGTACAGTCACGACCGTCTCATCGAACGAATTATAGCCAACGGGCTTGGCGTATAGGATACTACTGCGGATGCCGTCCATTCCGCCGCGCACTTTTGACGTCCACTTATGTTCGGGGCCGACTTTCACGTTACTGGCGGGCGAAATTGACTCAATCCGCTCGACCAGACCGTTGAAAGCCTCAAGATGTCCGCCCCAGTTTTGCTCGCTTTGGCCGGCGGTTCCGCCCCACTGCACCTCAAACTCAAGCCTATCCCAAACCGAATCAGTGTAAGCCTGCAAGGCTTCAATTGCCGGCAGCGGCTCATCAGCAATCACCCGCAGTTTCAACGTTGAACGATAGCGGGCCGCAAAATCCTTCATATCCGGGAATTCCTTGGCATTTACCGGATTGAAGGTAAACGTATATGTCACGCCCTTGACATCGAGATTGGTGTCGGCTTTTAGCCACTTGCCCTGGAACCAATCGCCCACGTTAAGCCAGCCTGAGCTGCCGGCCCCGGACGGACTGTCACGCGGTATCCGATGGCGAGGCCAAGATGATTGCCAGTATTCCAGCCGAATGCTGTTCGGATTGGGCAAGGCTTTGGCGTCCGCGAATTTGACCTCCACGCGGAAGACGTCCCTGGGGTCTTCCCAGACAACGCCATAGTCTTTTTGCTGGCTGTCCCACCGTGTAATTTGGCCGAACGGCACGACATTCAGCGGCTCACCCGGCTGCGCCGCCAAACAGAGTGCCAACGGCAGCACAACACTCACTAAAAAAACCATAACAGCAACTCTCATTGGTCTTGTCTCCTTCTACAAAAACTTTCGCCGCGACAAAGACAACCTGTTTTGATACGATTCGTTCGCCGCCATTGTACCACGTAGTTCCTATTCGGCAACATTGACATACCTGCAGTTGACTGGTAACATTATCGCTTTGGGATTATTGGAGAATCAATAAATGCCCACTGTGACCTTAATTACGGGCGACGGAGTTGGGCCGGAAGTTGCTGAAGCTGCGCGAAGGTGCATCGACGCAACCGGTGCGGGCATCAATTGGGAGATAGCAGAAGCCGGCGTGGAAGTGATGGAACGGCTGGGAACCCCCCTGCCAGAGACAACGGTCGAATCTATCAGGAAAAACGGCGTCGCCCTGAAGGCACCTGTGACTACGCCGGTCGGGAAAGGCTACAGAAGCATAAACGTGCACCTGCGCCAGACGCTCGATCTATATGCGTGTCTGCGCCCGTGCAAAAGCTATAAGGGCGTGCGCAGCAGATACTCCAACATCGACCTTGTAATTGTACGCGAGAACACCGAGGACCTTTATGCCGGCATCGAGTTTGAAAAAGGAAAAGACGACACGGCTGAAATCATCAACTGGCTGAATAAACACAGCACGCGAAAAATAACCGGCGACTCCGGCATAAGTATTAAGCCCATTTCGGTTAGGGCGACCAAGCGGATTGTCCGCTTTGCGTTTGAATACGCCCGCAAGATGGGACGCAGAAAGGTAACCAGCGTTCACAAAGCCAACATTATGAAGTTCTCAGACGGGCTATGGCTTGAGGTAAGCCGGCAAGTCGCAGAGAAATATCCGGACATAGAATTTGAAGACCGCATCGTCGACAATATGTGCATGCAGTTGGTTCAGAAGCCGGAGCTTTACGATGTGTTCGTGCTGCCAAATCTGTATGGCGACATAGTCAGCGATCTATGCGCGGGGCTGGTCGGCGGCCTGGGCGTAGCCCCCGGAGCAAATATCGGCGAAAAAACCGCTATCTTCGAAGCAACTCACGGCAGCGCCCCAAAATATAAAGGCCAAAACAAGGTTAATCCTACCGCCCTGATACTAAGCGGCGTGATGATGCTCCGGCATTTAGGCAAAACAGCAGAAGCGGACAAACTTGAAAACGCCGTCGCCGCTGTAATTGGCGAAGGTAAAAAAGTGACTTACGACCTTAAAGATGACCGCAACGACCCAACAGCGGTGGGAACAAGCCAGATGGCCGACGCCATCATTGAAAAAATCAAAGCATAACCTGGAAGGTCTTGCAATTGGACCAAGATGGCTTCTGCAAACTCATTTCAGGTCAGAAAAGCGGCCCCAGCGCTGCGGTTCTGCGTTTCTTCTTGAACGTGGCGGCGACATTCTACTCAGTCGCAATTGGATTACGGACATTTTTGTACGCTAAAGGACTTTTCAAGACCCATCACGCCGGCGTAAAAGTTATAAGTATCGGCAACATAACGGTCGGCGGAACGGGCAAAACTCCACTTGTCATCTGGCTGTACAAGGAGATAACTGAAAACTCAAAACTCAAAACTCAAAACTACAAATGTGCGATACTCACTCGCGGCTATAAGGCAACTCAAAACTCAAAACTCAAAACTCAAAACTATTCCGATGAGGCGGCAATTCTTTCGCAAAGATGTCCACAAGCCAAAGTGATTGTGAATCCAGATCGAGTCGCAGGTGCCGCTGAAGCGGTGAACAGATTCGGCGCAGAAGTGCTTATTATGGACGATGGATTTCAACACCGCCGGCTGGCACGAAACCTGGATATCGTGACAATTGACGCAACAAGACCTTTTGGCTGCGGCAGGCTTCTACCGGCAGGGCTGCTTCGAGAGCCCGTCACCGCACTTGCGCGAGCCGACGCCGTGGTTATTACAAGGTGTGACCAAACCCAGGAAGCTGAGCTGGCTGAACTTGAACAGAAACTCCGGCAGATTAACTCCAATATGGTAATTGCAAGGTCCATCCACGCTCCTATTTGCGCAGAATCTGCGGAGCGCAAGAAAATCAGCCTGGAAAGTCTAAGGGGCAGGAAGGTATTCGCGTTTTGCGGGATAGGCAATCCGCAGGCGTTTCTCAGCACCCTCAACATGCTCGGCTGCGATGTCGTCGCTTCCAGAGTCTATGATGACCATCACTATTATGATTCCGATGATGTTGCCAGTATTTATGAACAGGCGATGTGCGGCAAGGCAGAGCTGATCCTTACAACGCACAAGGATTGGACCAAAATTGTCCGGCTGGGCGATTTAGGAGCAAAGATGCCTCTTGCGTATTTGGCTATTGAGCTTAAATTCATAAGTGGAGAGGACAAGCTAAGAGACTTGATTGAAAACACGCTTGTGGGTAAAATTCCTCAATAAACTGGCGGGCTAAATATGATTAACCGTAGCAAGAAGGCCTACAAGTCAATGACGACAAGTTCGAGTATGGAAGATAGTACGGCAGGCAAGTTACACCCAATCGACTCGCTGCTCGAGGAGCTGTCCCGGCACCGAAAGCAAAAACAGATTATAGTCTTTACAAATGGCTGTTTTGATATCGTGCACAAAGGGCACGTTGAGCTTCTTAAGCTATGTAGGAAGCAAGGAAACATCGTTGTAGTCGGATTAAATAGCGACAGTTCCGTAAAGGCTATTAAAGGTCCAGAACGGCCTATAAATAATGAGTATGATAGAGCCGCTGTTCTTGCCGCCCTTGAGTTTGTCGACTACGTCACAATCTTCGATGAGCCCAGCGTGCTCAGCTTGGTCAAAAAAGTGAAACCCGACGTACTGGTGAAAGGTCAGGATTGGGCTAAAAAGGGCGTGGTTGGCCGCGAGTTCGTCGAATCATACGGCGGCAAAGTCGTTCTCGCGCCGATTGTTCAAGGCCAAAGCTCAACGGCAACTATCGAAAAAATAAAGGCGTTGCAGAAACAGCCATTATGAAAAACGCTATAAAAAAGCAGGTTACGGGCACGATTGAAACGCATAAGAAAATGCTCGCTGAATTTGAAGCGCACGGCCTTGAAACGATTGCCGCCGCCACCCAGGCAGTAATAAAAGCATTAAAGCGCAACGGCACTATTTATCTCTGCGGCAACGGAGGCTCAGCAGCGGATGCTCAACATATAGCCGGCGAATTGGTCGGCAGATTCAACAGGCAGCGAAAGCCTCTGGCTGCCGTAGCGTTGTCAACCGATACTTCTATCCTAACCTCTATTGCCAATGATTATTCTTACGAGCAGGTCTTTGCCCGGCAGGTGGAAGCACTGGTCAGAAAAGGTGATATTCTGTGGGCATTTTCGACCAGCGGTGCTTCGGCGAATATTATTGCCGCTGCAAGGTTGGCAAAGAAAAAAGGGGCTTGTGTATTGGCTTTTACGGGGCGGGCCGGCAGCAAGCTCCAACGAATCGCCGACATCTGTTTTTGCGCTAATGACGTCTCGACAGCCCGTAGCCAGGAGATGCACCAGCTTGCGTACCATATAATTTGCGACCTCGTGGAACAAAGTTTTGCGAATAGTTAGACCAGAAATAGGGTAATCTCGGTATGGCTGAGAAGGCGGTATTCCTAGATCGCGACAACACTCTGATTGAGGACCCCGGCTATATCAAGGACCCGAACCAAGTGAAACTGCTGGACGGCGTCCCTGAATCGCTGGTGGAGCTTAAGACCCTCGGATATAAGCTGGTGGTCGTATCTAATCAATCAGCCGTCGCACGGGGCATTGTCACGGAGGAAACTCTCGATGAGATTCACGACCGCTTACAGGAACTGTTGGCGGAAAAAGGAGCAACTTTAGATAGAATTTATTATTGCCCCTATCATCCGGACGGCGTCGTCGCCAAATACCGCAAGGAAAGCGACTGGAGAAAACCAAATCCCGGCATGCTGCTGGCTGCCGCCGAGCAGATGGATATCGACCTTGGCCAATCGTGGATGATCGGCAACAGCGATAGTGACATTGAAGCCGGCTCCCGAGCCGGGTGCAGGACAATACTGCTAAGGCCATCTTCGCATCCCAAACAAACCGACCCGCAACCTTCATCGGCAGGGCCAAAGCCCGATTGCACCAGCATAAATATGAAAGAAGCCGTGAACATCATAAAAAAATGTGACGGTTCGCGTATTGAAATGAAAAACCAGAATCAGTCAGCCGTCCAAAACCATACTCAGCAGCCTATAGAAGAAGTTGAAGAAAAGCCACCGGCGCCGGAAGAGCCGAAGCCACAGATACCTCCACCACAGGCAAGCGTGGCAGCCGCCGAGCGGCAAATCACCGGTGAAAAGAGCGAGCAGTTGCTGGGCAGCATTCTCGAACAGCTAAGAAGAATGGAAAGGGCCGAGATGTTCGGCGAATTTTCCATAATGAGGCTGCTGGCTGGAATTGTCCAAATCCTCGTTCTATTCTGCCTGCTGATGGCGATATGGTTTTTGACCAGCCCAACCGGCCGAGGCAACGCTGTCTCCGTATCGCTTGGATTCGCGGCTGTTCTGCAATTGATGTCGCTAACTTTCTACGTGATGCAGGGGCGAAAATAGTTTTTGCCAGCAATCGCAACTGGTCAAGAAAATGCAATGATGGAGCATCTCGATACAGTTAAGACACTTATTGTCCGCTGCCCAAACTGGGTGGGTGACATAGTTATGGCCACACCCACGCTGGATTGTCTGCGAGAAAGCTTTCCAGGTGCAAAAATCGTCGGCCTGTTGAGGAAAAAGGCCCACGGTATAGTCAGGGATGGCCCCTGGTTCGACGCGCTAATTGATTGCCAGGACAAATCCTGGACCGGAATCTGGCAGACGGCAAAACGGATACGCCAATACACAGGCGATGTGGGCATTGTGCTGCCGAACTCCGTCCGCTCGGCGATGACCGTCTGGCTGGGCGGAGCAAAAGAGATTTACGGCTATCGCCGCAGTTTTAGAGGCGTCTTTCTGTGCGGCGGACCTGAGCCAGTCCGGGACAATCACGGCATCCAGCCGCTGCCTATGACCGAGTATTATCTTGAAATCTGCCGCTGGCTGGGGCTCAAAACCGCAGAGCAAGTAAAACCGAGGCTTTTCATCGGTGAAGAAGTCCTCAGGCGCGGAGAATCGTTAATCCGAAAGTACGGCATCTATGAAGAGGACATAGTGATCGGCATGAACCCAGGGGCGAGTTTTGGAAGCTCAAAATGCTGGCCCGCTGAAAACTTTGCCGAACTGGCTGAGCTGTGCGAAAGTCACCTCGGTGCCCGCATTTTACTTTTCTGTGGGCCAGGCGAAGAGGATATTGCACAGACCATTATCGGACAAAGTCACGCTAAAATTATTGATACCAGCCAAGATAGAATTGACCTGGAGCTGTTGAAGCCGCTGGTTCGGCGATGCAACCTGCTGATTACAAATGACACAGGCCCCCGCCATTACGCAGTGGCCTTTGACGTGCCGGTTGTGGTCATTATGGGGCCGACCGATCCTCGCTATACCAACAGCAATCTGGAGCACACAATCGTCCTTAGAAAGGAGCTGCCGTGCTCGCCTTGCCACAAGAAGGTCTGCCCAAGCCGGCACGAGTGCATGACAAAGATAACCGCCGGCGAAGTTTTTTCGGCGGCAAAAAAACTTCTGAAAGAGTGCAAACAATATGGAGCTCTCCATATATCGCAAGAAATGGCTTAGCATAAAAAAAGACTCCTGCCTGCAGGACGCCCTCTTACGGTTTTCGCGGCAGGTTGCCCTATCTTTCGTAGACCGGTACTACCAGACCGGCGCCTTTGAGCCGGGATATATAACTCTACTGTGTGAAATGGCAACGTCGTTCCCGGATACGGAGCTGAATAACCCGGCGGCGTCGGCTCTTTTTGAAATCATAGTTGAAAAGTTGTGCGATGATTTTGAAGATGTGCCCGTGGAAGTCTACTGCCGGGTTATGTCTGAGGTCATCTCTTACTGCCGAAACGCTCGCCAGGGAGCATCTCTTGACAGAGCGATGGCCGACTTTGGAATTCTTTCGCCCGAACACCTTTACGAGCGGGCAATTTTCGTACACACTCATCGCTATAGCTACAATAGTACCAATCCGCCCGGAAAAATCGTCTTGCTATCGCGCGTGACTATCGGCGCAGACGTTGCCATTCTGAGCGTAATGATACAGCGTTTTACAAGAATCTTTCCCCAAGCAGAAATCGTTGTCATAGGCAGCAGCAAACTGCAGGGCGTCTTCGGCGGAAATAAGCACATCCGAATATGCCCGCTTGATTATGCTCGCAGCGGCGGCCTATTTGAACGCTTTTCAAGCTGGCACAGCGCACTGGATATTCTGGCCGACGAAATGCCGCCTGGCCAAGAAGATCGCACGCTGCTGGTCGATCCGGACTCCCGAATCTCCCAGCTCGGCGTTTTGCCGCTAACGCATCGAGACAATTATCTATTCTTCAACAGCCGCCAGTGTGCTGCATCCGCGAGGGACGCCCGTATGGCGGAACTGGCAAATCGCTGGATGGATAGCGTCTTTGGCGTATCAGAGTTTTGCTACCCGGAGGTTTGGACCATCCCGTCGATAAGCCTCAAGACGCGAAAACTGGCGGCACTACTCCGCTCGGCAGGATGCAAGCAGCTTGTTGCCGTCAACTTCGGCGTTGGAACAAATCCACGCAAAAGGCTGGGCTTGGATTTTGAGCAAAATCTGTTGCGAGAAATCCTGAACGCCCCCCAGACCGTAGTGCTGCTGGACAAAGGTTTCGGACAGGATGAGCTGTCCCGATCGGCTGCATTGCTGGATAGTATAAAAAATCGGGGTGTCAGCACAGCCGATATGAGCTTTGACGATCCAGAATACCCGATTTTTTCGCACGGCTTACTTACAATAGGATGCAGCGTTGGCGAGATTGCCGCCCTGATCGCCCAGTGCGACGAATTCATCGGATACGATTCTGCGTGCCAGCACATCGCCGCCGCTGTCCGAACGCCGGCGGTAACTATTTTCGCAGGCAGCAACGATATGAACTTTGTCAGGCGCTGGAGCGCTTGTGGAAAAACGCAGCATAAAATCGTGCACGTTGACACGTTCACCGACCCCCAGAACGTCAATACAAGCGAGGTCATCTCGCGGATCATGGCGGAAAGACCCAAAAAACAAGACAGAAGACAGAAGCCTGCCCTGAGCGAAGCCGAAGGGACAGGATTCAGAATTCTTGATACCGACTTAGGTTTGCCAAAACCGGTGCGCGATCTTAAGAAACAGACGTTATGAAGGTGCTTTTTATCTATCCGTCGGGCGGCTCACAACTGGGCTTTAATTATGGCGTCGCCCACATGGCCTCCGTTCTGAAACAAGCCGGCCATCAGGTGGGCTTTTGGCAGCTCTGTGAAGACATTGCGCCGCTGCCCACCGAAGAACAATTCACCGCCCGTCTGCTGAAGGAAAAGCCGGACATCCTCGCCTTCTCGGTGGTAACTAATCAATGGCCGTATACACAAACTCTGGCATCCTGGGCGAGGTGTAAATTGTCTATCCCCTTTGTGCTCGGCGGCATTCATGCTCTTGTCAGCGTACGAGAAATCCTGCAAACCGGCTTATTTGATTATGTGTTTCGCGGCGAATGCGAAGAAGCCTTTTTAGAGTTCGTCGAAAAACTTCAGCGCGGAGAGAACGTGGAGGATGTGCGAAACCTCGCCCTTGCTCATAATGGCCAGATCAAAATTAATCCCGTCCGGCACTTGCCTGATGTGACGCGGCTGCCTCCGAAAGATTACCAGAGCATGGATTTTCAGAAAATGATCGATGCCAAAAACGGATGGGTGGGCCTGATGGCTTCACGAGGATGTCCGTTCTTCTGCACGTACTGCTTTAATCACGTCATGGTCGAGTCTTATAGAAGGGACCTTAGTTGCACGTTCAGGCAGCTTAATTATATCCGGCAGTTCGGCGTTGATAAAGTAATTCAGGAGATTGAATATCTACTAAAGACCTACCACAATATCAAGATGTTCATATTCGATGACGACCTATTCACGTTCGACAAGTCCTACGTGAAGCGGTTTTGCCAGGCCTATAAGAAAGTCTGTAGCATTCCTTTTGTTGTCAACGCGCATGTCGGCTTCTTCGACGACCAGTGCGCACGCTACCTATCAGAAGCCAACTGCAAAATCGTCAAATTTGGCGTCGAGTCGGGCAGTCCGAGAATTCGCAGCAAGATTCTGAATCGTCACATGACCAACGAAAAAATCATAGAGGCGATAAAGACGGTGGGCAAATACCGGATGCACAGCTCAGTTTTTTTGATAATCGGCTTCCCGCACGAGGAACGCCAGGACGTATTTGAAACGATTAAACTTATGGCCGCAGCCAAACCGGGCCGATTCCGCTGGACGTATTTCTTCCCGTTTCCAGGAACAAAGGCGTATCAAATTAGCCTGGATGGCGGATATATAAACTTGCAGAAAATGAAGGGACTGAAGAACTTTACGGATGATTCTTGTCTGGAATTCGGCCCCGAACAAAACCTGTTGCTTAAGAAAATCGGCCGCATTATGCCGTGGTTTGTCAACGCCTATTCGGACCTGCCGGTTGCTGGGTTTTACGCTGAGAAAACCAAAGAAATCCTGGCGATGGACGAAGACCAATGGAACAAGGTGGGACCTAATCTACTGGAAGAAGACAAAGAGTACTCTGGCCGCCACTGCGAAAACGGATTGTCACATTATGCCGTGAAATATAATCCATTTATGGGCGTCATTTCCGATTATTTCCTAAACGATGACCCACAGCGTGAACCATAATCGCCGAACCGTCTCTTGCCAACGGTTCATTGAGATTTCAAAATCGTTTTTTGTCGACGCAGATTTCGAGGGGATTTTAAGAAATCTTGGCTTGACCTCCATCGACTCTGTCTTTTCTTATAGCGCCGGAAAAAGTCTTGCTAAAAAAAATCTCGCCACCTTCCGCAGCCGTCTGCAGCTTGAGACGGATTCACTGGGCACGGCGTTATTTTTGAAACGCTACAATAGGCCCCCGGCCTTGGTCCAGCTTATGAGCTGGCTGTCGCATCGAAGTCGAAAGAGCTTCGGACTGGCGGAATTCGCCTCGGCAAACCAACTGTCGGCAGCAGGTGTAAATACGCCAAAGACCGTCGCGTACGGCGAGCAACGCGGCGTTTTCTTCGAGAAAAGAAGCTTCGTAATAACCGAGAGAATACCGAACGCCGAGTCGCTGGAGCGAAAACTGCCTGCTTTTTTTGCCGCTCCGGCGACGCCGGAAAAACTGAAGCTGCGGCGAAATTTCATTGCCCGATTGGCGGCTTTTATAAGAAAATTCCACCAGACAAACTATCGCCATCGGGACCTATACTTTTCGCACATATTTTACGATGATTCAGGCACATTTTATCTGATAGATTTGGCGCGAGCCTTTAAGCCACTCATCTGGCGTGAGCGATTTCGGATAAAGGACATCGCCCAGCTATATTATTCAGCTCCGGGAGCGTATTTCTCCGGCACGGACCGGCTGCGTTTCTACCTGGGATATGCCCAGACCGATAAGGTCACCGGCAAGGACAAATCATTCATCCGAAAAGTGGTGGGTAAAGCTCAGCAGATGGCACGCCGTAACGCCAGGCACGGCAGCAGCGCACCATTTGCGAACTGAACAAACCTGCGGTACTATGGAGCGATGGGCAAAAAGATCGCCATCATAATAGAGCGAATAGATGCAGCCCTCGGCGGAGCTGAACGCTCTATCCTTGAGTTGTCGGAGGCCTTTTCCGCACTCGGCGTCGAAGTGACGCTACTTGCCGCAAAAGGCCAAAGGCAGACCAAGAATGTCCACATTTTGTGCGGCAATAAATCCGGAAGGCGAACTTGTCATCGCACCTTCGCAGAAGCCCTGAGCAAACATCTGTCGGAAAACCGCTACGATGTAATTCACAGCGTTTTGCCTTTTGACTTTGCCGACATTTATCAGCCGCGCGGCGGCACGTATGCAGAATCTATTCTCCGTAATGCCGCCAGCTACCAAAACCCGCTGATAGAATCCTACAAAAAGCTCACGGCTTTTGCCAACCTCCGCCGCACGGCGCTTATGCGGGCCGAACGAAGGCTGTGCCGGCAGCCCAATGGGCCGACAATCGTAGCGATCTCGCAGTACGTTGCCGAGCAGTTCAAGCAACATTATGCCGTCGCCCAACAGCGCATCGTGGTTATACCCAACGGCATAAGGATAAATGCCAAATCCAACGCAACCACGGCAGACAGACTCCGCCGGCAAATACTGGCCCGCCTGGGCACAAAAGAAACCGAGAAGCCTGTTTTTTTCTTATTTGTCGCTAATAATTTCAGGCTAAAAGGATTAGCACCTCTGATAAAAGCGATGCACCTGGCAACTCGCCGGCGAACCGCGAACGCCGCTTATGCAATCGTAGCCGGCAGCGGCAAAACGCGAAAATACTATCGGCTTGCCGAAAAACTCGATGTGCACAGAAAAATTATCTTTTTGGGGCCCGTCCAACAGGTCGATGAGCTTCTGTCGATAAGTGATGTCGCCGTCCTGCCCACTTTTTATGACCCATGTTCGCGGTTTATTCTGGAGGCGTTGGCTGCCGGGCGTCCTGTAATTACCACCAGATTCAACGGCGCAACCGAACTATTCGTTAATGATCGTCACGGCAAAGTCATCGACAGCCCTGAAAACGTTTCTCAATTGGCAGACGTCATTAGCCATTTCACAAATAGAGACAACATCCAGAAAGCCGCAGAGGCGATCGTTGCCGACAATCTAACAGAAAAAATCTCCGTCGACTGGGTTGCAAAAGAGCTGCTATCTGTCTATGACTGTATATCCCGAAAGAAGAGTGCCAGACAATGTACGCGACCTTCATAATAACCGTTATAGCGGCGTATTTGCTCGGCTCGATACCGTTTGGCGTGGTTATTGCCAGAGCACACGGCAAAGATTTACGCTCCATAGGTTCGGGTAATATTGGCGCAACGAACGTCGCGCGGGCACTCGGCAAACGATGGGCGTACTTTTGTTTCGGACTGGATATGCTCAAAGGCCTACTGCCGATGCTCGTGACAAAACTCGAAATTGGAAATTCAAAATTCGGAATTCCTACGCCAATCGGCCTATGGCTCTGGATAGCGGTCGGCTGCGCTGCAATCCTGGGTCACATCTTCCCTGTGTATCTAAGGTTCAAAGGCGGCAAAGGCGTCGCCACGAGTCTGGGCGTCGCATTGGGCCTTTGGCCTTATTTCACAATTTGCGCCGCCGCCGCCCTTGCAGTATGGGTGCCGACTGTTCTGGTATGGCGGCATGTCTCGCTGGCTTCTATCGCTGCATCCATCGCGTTTCCTATCGTTTTGATCTTAACTGTAAGCCTGCTGCCGGCGTGGAATTTCGCCGATCTCTGGCCGCTGCTTATCGCGGCAGTTGCGATACCGCTGATGGTCATCATTCGGCACCGCGAAAATATAAAAAGGTTGATCGCAGGAACTGAAAACAGAATCTGGAAAGACAAGCCCAAAGCGGATTGACCCACCCCAAGATGCTCCTGACCCATTTCTTGCATTTCCTCTTGACGCCACATCGCTTTTCCGTATCATGTCATGGCAATCAGTCTCCAGAAATCAAGGGAACAGACTAATGGCCGTTCTCAATTTCAAAGGCAAAGCATTTGTTCAGAATTACCACTTGCAGGTCAAATATCATCAGCTTATCCCTTGCAAAGAAAAATCCCTCACTAATAAGGTCTCGCTGCAGGACAACCTGATAATTGACGGCGATAACCTAAAAGTGCTTCTTCCCACTTACGTAGGAAAATAAAATGTATCTACATCGACCCCCCTTACAACAGCGGAACCGAAAAATGGCCAACAACGACAACGTCAACTACCCTATGATGTGTGAACTGATATGGTGAAACGCCATGCGCATTAGTTCTCAAGAAATCTCGGTTGAGTCCAGGGTTCTGAAATGGGCGAGAGAAACGATAGGTAAGAGCATCGAGGACGTCGCGCGTCGGCTTGATCTTAGTGAGAATGTGGTAAAAAGGTGGGAAAGCGGCGAGAAGCGACCGACTCTCAAGCAACTTCGGGAGCTCTCAACGTTCTACAAACGGCCGCTTGCCGCTTTCTTCCTTGCAGCCCCACCTGCGGAAGCACCGATACCGACCGACTTCCGGACAGTCCCAAAGACGGCCAAGAAGCCATTTTCTGAGAAGACCCTCCTTGCCATGCGACGCGCGCGCCGCCTCCAGACGTTGGCCGACGACCTAAGCAAGACCCTTGATCGTGAGTACCGCGTTGACATTGGTCAAGCCACGCTGTCAGACAATCCGCAGATGCTCGCTAGACAGGTACGCGAGCGTCTGGGTGTCGCGATAGAGGAGCAGTTGAACTGGAAGAACGAAGCCACCGCGCTCACTGAGTGGAGGCGTCGCGTCGAAGAGTTGGGCGTTCTGATCTTTGAGTTCCCCTTTCCCTTTGAGGAAGGTCGGGCTTTCTCCTTTGCCGAGCCCGAGCGGCCTGCAATTGTCCTGAATAGCAACGACCGCGCGACCAATGGTCGGATATTTTCGCTGTTTCACGAGTACGCGCATCTGCTCCTGCGACAAAGCGGGATCTGCGACTGGAGCGAACAAGGGAAGGGCGTTGAGCAGTTCTGCAACCATTTTTCTGGTGAGTTCCTTGTCCCCTGGCAAACGTTGCTTGCCCACCCATTGGTTCAGGCTCACGGCAAGACAACCGCCTGGGACGAAGAGGACCTCCAGCAGATAGCTAGGCAATTCAAGGTCAGCCGTGAGGTCATTCTGCGGCGACTTCTGATCCTCGGGCGGACCACAGAGCGGTTCTACAGGCACATGCATGAGGAATGGGAGCGCAAGCTCAAAGAGCGCAAGAAGCCAAAGGGTGGGAAGCGCATTCCGCCGAGACAATGTGTCAGGCAGAATGGCATCCCGTTCACGTCGCTCGTTTTGGAATCAGCGCGCCAAGAGAAGATCACCTACCGAGACGTTTCAGACTACTTGTCCATAGGGCTTAAGCACCTGGCTACGGTGGAATCACTGCTACGAGAGGAAAGGGTCCGGTATGGCTGACCTCTTTCCAGGATACGTGATTGACACCAACGCCCTTATTGACCTATGGAGACGGCGATATCCGCGAGACGTGTTTCCAACGCTGTGGCAGAAAATTGAGGGGCTAATCAAATCAGGAGAACTTGTTGCTCCTCAAGAGGTGCGGAACGAACTCCAAAGGCAGCACGATGAATTGTACGTCTGGGCGAACAAACAGAAGTGCTTCAAGCCCCTGGATCGTGACCAGATTGAGTGTGTCAAGCGGATATTGAAGACGTTTCCATCCCTAATCGACGAGAAGAAGACCGTGCCGGACGCCGACCCGTTCGTGATTGCGCTGGCCATCGAAAAGGGCTGGAAGGTCGTCTCCTCGGAGAATCCGGCAGGCGTCAGTGCCCGCAAGCGAATCCCAGATGTATGCGCGCACTATGGAGTACCGTGCCTGACATTGCTTGAGTTCTTCAGAGACCAGCACTGGAACTTCTGAACTCAACGATGGAACCGAAGGAATCCCAAGTCAGGGCCTTGTGTCGCGCGAAGACGTATCTTGGGCTTCTCTACGACTGGAAACTCAAGACCGATGAGATTGCTGCTGAGCATGGTGCTGATTTCCTGGCCAAAGCCTGGGCGAGTTTGTATGCTTCCACCAGAATGTCTGGTTTCCACAGGAAGTCGCCTTTTTCACCGTGTGAACACCCTACCTCATCCGTGTGATCTGTGGTTAGAGACAGAAAATCGCGGAGATTTATCCGGAATTCGCTTGAGAAAAAACCGGCTGTCAGGTATACTATATATCTAACAAATAAGCCAAGGGCTTATGAGTAGATGAGAAAATGGGTAAATCAAAAACCGCATTTACGGATTCACGCATGTACGCATTCACGAACCACCAGCGACAGGAATCCGTGGTTAATGGCCTGTTCTACAATTGTAGAGGATCCTCTACAAATCGGCCCTTTTTATGCAAAACAAAGCCAATTTGCCGAGAGCGAAAATGAATGCAAGCTCAACAATAACAAAGGATTATGAAAATAAATGCCCTTGCGGGCCGGACGGAAAACAAAGCCAATCAAAGCCAATTAGAGGCAAAGCCAATGTTAAGATGGATAAGCTGTATTTGTCACAGTGTAGAACGCGGAGGTCGCAGTTGCCGCGAAACGCCAGCCTGTCCTATACTAGCTCCCAGTCGCGCAGCCAGGCGTATTCTTTGGGCAGCGCCGCCCAGCGCTCGTCAGTAATGCGCGTAAGCCACTCCTTGTCTGCGGGTATCATGGCAAGAGACCGCGTGTACGAGGCTCTGGCAGCGTTCTCAACCTCATAGACCGTCGAAAGCCCCGGTATGACAGCGGTAACGGCATCATTCAGATTAAGGATGCACTGTAGCGTCAGCAAAGCCAGGTCGTTGTCCTCTTTGTTGCCCACGCCCAACCTTGCCTTGCCGTGGGTCTTGAAAACGCTGCCGCCGAAGAACGGCTTTATGGTTATTAGTCCCACATCCTGCTGCCGAAGCGACTGAAAAATGCTCTTATGCTCAGGCCCGTAACCGGAGTTGACCTCTTCGATATTTTCCTTAGCTGGCGGATTGCCCTTTTCCTTTGTCTTGGCTGTACAAGGGAAGATGAACATTTCGACCTGGGGGTACTTTTCAATCACGTGCTGCGCCCAGGGTCGGCTGTGGCTGGAGATGCCGAAATGCCGCACCTTGCCTTGCTTATGGAGTTTGTCAAACGCCTCGATCATCACCTCCACGTCAGCATCCGTATTGGTGCCATCCATCTTGGCTTGTATGCGCCATATATCAAGGTAGTCCGTCCCGATGTGCCGCAGGCATTCTTCCACATTGTAGAGTTGAGCCTTAACGTTGCAGTATTGGTCGTGACGCGGGCAGAGTTTGGAATCGTCCGCACCGACAATCATTTTCTCTCGTCTGCCCTTTATCGCCGCACCGTAGCACAGGCATTCCTCAGCGCCCGTGATGTCCAGATAATTCATCCCACAGTCTATCGCTTTGGAGACCACCTCGGTACGGTTCTTGCCAACATCGTCAGGGACTTCCTCATTTACGAATTTGCCCCACCACCAGCCGCCGCTTTGGTCTCTCCACGGGGCCTGCCAATGCCCGCCAAGCCCAATCTCAGAGATGATAAGCTGCGTCTTGCCCAGCTTGCGGTAGCGCATTTGGGGGTTGTAATTCAGGATCTTCGACGTGTCGGTCGAACTGCTACTCTTGCCCAAAACTGGCCTTTGGCTGGCCAACACGCCTGCGATTGTTCCCGCGGCCAGCATCGAAGTATCGTGGATGAAAGACCTTCTTGAAAGTCTGTGGTTCTTCATAATCTATCTCCCTCTTTAATTCGGTAGAAATCTGCCGTTCAGCAGCCGATACACAGCGACCGCCGTGCCGTTATAACTGAAATTTTGCAAAACTGTTGTTATAAGGCAGCTTGACGCCTACATTATAAACCGCATCTGCCGGAATTGCCAGCAAGAGGGTGGTCACATTGCGTTACTGTGTGTGACCAGATTCTGTGGCAGGGACTTGTTATTGCGGGGCCCGACTTGTCGGGGCGTGGCAACGAATCGCTACGGCAAGCGGTCACGAAGTGGGACTATAATGAGAAAGACCCATTGAACCAGACCAAAACCTGGATGGCCAGTTTGTAGCAGCGTCAGGGGGCGAGCCAGTCCCAGGCAACGCTGAGATTGTGATGGCCCGACCGTAACATACGCTCCTGAAGAGACCTCGGCGAGGCAGCCTGCCAATCCCGACCTGTCGGGACTGGCGCCCCCCAATTACAACTGGCCACCGCTACTTCTTAGCTCTTCTCGCCCTCCGTTCCCCCAGTAGGTCCATCGGGCCTGCTAACAGACCCGATACTGCCGCTATTATCAGGCGAATTGGCAAGATCGCATAGGTAGGAAATCCCTGAATTTGCCCCTGCCAAAGACTACAAGCCAAATAGGGAATCCCTACTATCAGCCCAGGAAAACACTACTTCGACGTACTAAAACCCCCATTTTCTGAGTCGAGTATAATCTAATTACTGAACTCTTGTAATTACATATATTTCGGCACAATGACGAGGTTTTCTTTAACTTTTCTGCCTTACCGTTCAAGAGAAGCCAATCCGCCGAGGATGGCAGTCTTGACCAGGTCAGCCACGCTGTGGGCATCCAGCTTTTCCATTATCTTGCGCCGGCTGGCCTCGACGGTCTTGGTGCTCACGTGCAGCACCCGGGCAATCTGCTTGGTATTCTTTCCCTCGCCAACAAGCTGAAGCACCTCACGCTCTCTTTCTGTGAGGGCCTCCAGAGGCGACGCAGGCGTCGCAGATAAGCGCTTCACGTAATCGCTGACCACTACGCCGGCAACTTTCGGACTAAGATACGTGCCGCCGCTGACTGCGGCGTGTACAGCCTCAACGAGATCGTCAAACGTACACTCTTTTAGAACATAGCCGGATGCGCCAGCCTTGAGCATGTCGGCGACAAATGCCCTGTCGGAATGAATTGACAAGGCAAGCACCTTGACTTTGGGAAATTCGCGGATAATCTGCCGGGTGGCATCGACCCCGTTGAGATTCGGCATGGTTATGTCGGTAATCACCACATCCGGCAGAAGTTCCCGCACAAGCTCAACTGCCTTTCGCCCGTCGTCGGCCTCGCCAACCACTTCCATATCCGGCTGCTTCTCAATCAGGCTGCGCAGACCCTCGCGGACAACTGCGTGGTCGTCAACCAAGAGAATTCGTGTCTTCATACTCTCCACCCAATTTAAGTTCCATCGTGTTTGAGCGGTGCCTTCATCGTAACCTTACACCCGTGGCCGGGCTTGGATTCAATTTCAAGATGTCCCCCCAAACAATCCAGGCGCTGACGAATACCAAAAAGCCCAAATTCAGCCGCCCTTGCTGCTACTTCTACGGGGTCGAACCCTACTCCATCATCTTCAACACTGACACATATCTGGCGACCGACTTTGCGGATAGAAATCTTTACTTCATGCGCGTCTGCATGCTCAAGAATGTTGTTAAGCAGTTCCCGCACATCTCGGAATAGGAGCAAAGAAATATCATCACTCAGTGGCTTGGGCTGGCCATCATCTTCAAACTCAGTCCGGATTCCGTGCTTTTTCTCAATTTCTGCGGATAGCCAGTTGGCCACACCCGCCTCGAAACCCAGCTCATGTAGTATGGGCGAACTCAGGTCAAACGCCAACGACCGTGTCTGCTCAACAGTCTGGCCCAGATGGTTACAGATTTCCGCCAATGCATCCTTAAGCTCTTTGCCGCACGCACAATGCCGAAGCGCATCCAGCTTGATCTTGGAGATAACCAGGGTCTGGCTTATGCAATCTTGCAGGTCCTTAGCGATGCGGCGTTTTTCACGCTCCTCGATCAGTGCCAATTCGGAAGCCAGAGACCTAAGCTGCTCCTGGTATTTCATAGCCCTTTGCTCCGCCCGCATGCGCTCCGCGTTTTTGGTGAGTGCCCACTTACCTTCCTGCTTAACCAGAACCAATTGATGGTTGTTCACCACATCTATGATCTCAAGCGGTCCGCACTTATCAAGACAATACGTACAAAGCACAAGCATCCGATAGCGGTGGATTGATTCATTTATCTCGTGTTCGTAATCCGCAAAACTTCTCCAAAGTCTTTTTTCAAGCCACATCGTATTACCTGTCACTCTCATCCCCGCGTAACCCCTGGCCAGGGCTCTATCGAGTCTATTACTCCATCCTTTCAGGACGGCTTGCGGATCGAATGTGCCGTCTTTAAGATACCATTCGCTATGTGGCAGGATTTCTATTTGTCCTCTTTTTAGGTATTCATGAAAATTGGGCACAGCTTTTCTGATTGCGTTTTCGGCTTCTTTTTTGCTGAGAGGTTCTGAAGTAACCCACATACAGAATTCGTTATTTTCTAATCCGGTCTTGAAGTAGGGTACAAGAATTTCAATTAGGTCCTCCTTGTTCTGGTAAAACGCGGAGAAGTGTGTCCCCCAGGACACGTTGTCTAATGCATCGATTCCCGTTTTTCTAACTAAGTCTTTAGATTCTTCCATCGTTGATTTCCTCTCCTTTTTTTAGCGGCGCTGTCATTGTAACTATACACCCGTGGCCGGGCTTGGATTCAATTTCAAGATGTCCTCCTATTTGTTCGAGCCGTTCTTTAACGCTAAAAAGCCCAAACTTACCTTCTCTAACTCGCTTTGCTAACGCTTCAGCAGGTTCAAATCCGACGCCATCGTCTTGCACGTCGACCTGTATCTGGCTGCCGATTTTTCGAACAGAAACTCTCACCTTATGCGCTTTTGCGTGCTTGACAACGTTGATGAGCAATTCTCGTACATTTCGGAACAGGATCGTGCGAACATCATCATTCAGAGGTTTCGTCTGTTTGTCATCCTCGAATGTCGTGGAGATATGGTGTTTGGCCTCTATTTGTTCAGTTAACCAGGCAGCCACCGCAGCCTCAAAACCTAACTGGTGCAATATAGGAGAGCTTAGGTCAAATGTCAACGACCTGACCTGACCGATGGCCTGGCTAAGGCAGTTACAGACCTCCTCCAAGACTTTGGCATGTTCGCCGGTCTTCATAGACTGATGCAGCGCGTCGACTCTGATTTTGGAAATGGTCAGCGATTGGCCGATTTGGTCATGTAACTCGGTAGCGATCCGGCGTCTTTCCCGCTCTTCGGCGACCGTCAACTGCGAAGCTACTGATCTAAGCTGCGACTGGTACTGGAGAGATTTTTGTTCGGCCTTTCTTTGCTCAGTTATGTCCTCTCCGGAACTTAGCGTAGCGATTACATTGCCTTTTTCGTCTCTCAATATGGTGTTGTGCCAGGCCATCAGTTGTTCGCGGCCATCCTTCGTGAGAATCGGATTTTCATAATACTCCGTTGAGTGAATCTCTCCACGCATTATCTTTTCAAAAATGTCTCTGACCTCGTCCCTGACGCTTTCGGGCAGGAAATTATCAAACCAGTTTTTGCCGAGGATTTCTTCTTCCTTGTATCCTAAAATCTCACAGCCTTTTTTGTTTATAAGTCCGACTCTTTGCTCAAAGTCGATGGCTACCAACATAACGCCCGCAACATCAAGATATTTTTGCGCTCTATCCCTTTCTTTTCGCAGCAATTGCTCGGCCCTTCTGCGCTCGGTGATGTCGCGTGTTATGTGCACCGCACCGGCAAGGTTCCCCGCCTGATCCAGCAATGGGTCAGCGCTGACCAGCAACCAACGGTTGCTGCCCGGCACTTGAAGTTCTGCGCTCTCGCGCTGACGAGTGTGGAGCATCTTTTGCAGGGGGCAACCGAGGATAGGTTTCTCTGAGCCGTGAAATAACTTACAGCAGGATTGGCCAACTATCTCGGACATCGCTACGCCGGTGAACTTCTCCGCTATTGTGTTGGTACGCAGTATACGGCCTTTAAGGTCCGTGATCGCAACCCAATCAGATATGGCATTGAACGCGTTTTCCCAATCTTCCTTGCTGCGCTGCGGTATATCTTCTACCTCGACCTTGCGCGAACGACGGGCGGGAATCTGCTGAATGGTCCTTTTTTTGCCTCCGTTAGCACTCTGCATCGCTCGGCCTCCTTACAGCGAGCAGTGCCGACGATATCCCCAGGTGCAGCTACGACAAGTCCGGTCTGCTCACACCTTCACCCTCCGGGAAATCGGTTGATATGACATATCTGTCCTATTCTCGGAGTTTGACCCCCAAAGTCAATCCTTTTTTTGCCGAAACATCGGAAAAATGCTTAGGCCGGAATGATGCAAAGCATCCTCAGAATCGAATCGCCCGTATTCTTGAATTGGTGCTCTTTACCCCCAGGTACAAATATCACGTAGTCGCCTTCGAAGTGATGCTCCTGACCCTCGTACACAAAAGTACCCTGCCCTTCAAGCACAAACACCTCGTGCTCGTTAGGATGCGTATGAAGCGGCGTGTGGCCGCCAGGCTGAAATTCAAACATCCGCATGGCAAAATTCTCAGCGCCATCATCTTTAGAAATCAGCCACCTTATGGCCACATCTTTCGCCCCTTCAGCCTCTACGGGAGCTTTCCGAATATTACCGCTCTTTTCTATCTTCATTTGTGTCCCTACCCTATCCAAGTTTCCGCGCCAGGATTTGCGAAACGATTTTGGGATTCGCCCGTCCTTTGGTTTTCTGCATCACCTGGCCGAGCAGAAAACTGCGAGCCTTATCGCTCTTTTTGCCGCCGGCGGTTACATCTTCAACCGCCCTGGGATTTTCGGCAAGCACCCGGTCAACTACCGCCTCCAGCTCACCAGCGTCACTTTTCTGAATCAGGTTAAGTTCCCTTGCTACGACTTCCGGGTTTTTGCCGGTCCCCACCATTGCGCCAAATATAGGTGCGGCGGAGGTAACGCTTATAGTACCTGCCTGAATCATCCCTGCCAACTGGGCGACATATTCTGGTTTTATGCCCAAATCGGATATGCTACATCCTTTTTCATTGGCTATTTTAAGGCCCGTCTGCGTTATGAGATTGCATACTCGTTTGGGCTCGCCTCCGGCGGCAACAGCCTGCTCGAAAAATTCAGCGGTCGAGCGTTCGGCAGTCACAACGCCGGCGTCATAGTCACTCAAATTATACTCGTTGACAAAACGCAACTGCTTACTGATGGGCAACTCGCACAGCCGCGACTTGATTTCTCCGAGCCACTCCTCCGACAACTGGACCGGCACAAGGTCGGGGTCGGGAAAATATCTGTAATCGGGGGCCTCCTCTTTTTCTCTTTGCAGCACCGTTACTTCACGAACGTCATCCCAGCCGCGCGTGGATTTTGTGCCCGTTTCCAGTGTTTTGCCGGTCTCCAAAAACTTGTCAATTTGCCGGCTCACTTCATAATCGATGCTCTTTTCCAACGCTCGGAAGCTATTGAGGTTCTTAATTTCGACTATCGGCGTCCGGTATTCGATGCCGTCTTTAGTAATAATCAGGTTGACGTTCGGCTCAAAACGCATGTGGCCTTTCTGCATATCCGCTTCGGAGACGCCCAGGTATCTGACCATTCGCTGTAGTTCCACTGCCAACGCTCGGACTTCAGCGGCGCTATTCATATCAGGCTCGGTGACAATCTCCAAAAGTGGCGTGCCTGCCCGGTTCAAATCAACCTGTGAAAAATTGCCGGCTGTGTGCAGATTCTTGCCCGCGTCTTCTTCCAGGTGCGCTCTTATTATCCTTATCGTTTTGGTCTTGCCGGACTCAAGCGGTATTTCGATAAACCCGCCCGTGCTAAGGGGCAAATCATACTGGCTTATCTGGTAGTTTTTCGGCAAATCAGGATAATAATAGCTTTTTCTGTCCCACTTTGTGAATGTTGCCACTTTGCAGTTAAGTGCCATGCCTACCAGGACGGCGTATTCCACTGCCTGCTTGTTCATTACCGGCAGGACGCCCGGCATACCCAGACAAACGGGACAGACCCTGCTATTTGGCGGTGCACCGAACTCCACCGCACAACCGCAAAACATCTTGCTCTTGGTACACAGTTGTACGTGTATTTCCAAGCCGACAACGACTCTGTATTGCAAATGATTCATCTGTTACAGTTATTTTTGTCACGATTCGAGGCGAAAGCAAGACAAAATCTTCGCTCGTGGCTCGTGGCTTCTCGTTCGGCGCGAGCGGTGGATTCCTTAGGCCAGGTTTGCTGCGCCCAGTTGATGCGACTCAGGGTAGAGTTATACAGCAACCTTGACCCTTTCGTAAAGGAACTCAGGGGCAAAATCCGCACCGTTAGGCCAGGTAGGCGTGCGCAGGTCAGGATGTAAGCTGAACTTCTCGAAGTAGGACTGATCTCTGAGAGGTCTAAAGATTTCACCCTTCAACTCTCCGGCCAGATCGACGTCACCCTGGGTCCCATCCGTGAAGCGAATGTGGATCGTAAAAGCTCGGACATATACAGCTTCTATAATCCTGGGTATCATTGTTTTACTCCAACGGGGGTACCTTGCGGAGCGGACGCTCGAGTTCCACAAGCCTCCAGTTTTCGAGAAGTTCGCTTTTGTGCATATCCAGCCACTCCAGCACCAAGCGTAGTGCACGCTTGGGGAAGCTCCCGTGTACCACTCCAGTCTCGATGTCCACCGTGATTTCGTACTCCCCGTACACCGCGTGGAAATGAGGCGGGCCGTGCTCGCGGTAGAACATACCAATCACGATCCCGAGAAATCTGGAAATCTCCGGCATTAGTTTTAGTTTGCCAACAGACTGTAAGCCTATCAACGGGTATCTGCGACAATGACTCTGACTGCTATCTCTTTGCTTGTCATACAATTAGCATAACCTGCAAGCACCACTAAGGCAAGATAAAAAACACCCATTGCTTGTCGCTCCCCCAAGAATGTGCATACTCTATTTCACGACTGGCGGCTGTTTCTTGTGCCAGTCTGTCTGGGCCTCGAGCATTCTGGCTATCCGCAATAATTTATCTTCACTGAAAGCCGGCGTAAGTATTTGAAGGCCGATCGGCAAATTATTCTGGTCGAAGCCGCACGGGACGCTGATGGCCGGGATGCCCGCTAAGTTAGCCCCGATCGTGTAAATATCCGACAGGTACATGGTAAGAGGGTCATCAATTTTTTCGCCCATCTTGAAAGCCGTCGTCGGTGAAACCGGCATCAGGATGCAGTCGCACTCTTGGAAAACCCTGGCGAAATCACCGCGTATCAAATTCCTGACCTTGAGCGCTTTTAGATAATACGCATCATAATAGCCGCTCGAAAGAACATAAGTGCCGAGCATTATCCGCCTTTTGACTTCTTTGCCGAATCCCTCAGCCCGCGACTTAGAATACACCTCGATATAGTCTCTGGCTCTGTCACTGCGATAACCATAATGGACGCCATCGTAGCGAGCCAGGTTGCTCGACGCTTCAGCGGTAGCTATTACATAGTAAGCAGCAATTGCGTAATCCAGATAAGGCATATCTACTTCTATGACTTGGGCGCCCAGCTTTTTGTATACTTCTATCGTCTCATATAGGGCGTTTTTTACCTGCTGGTCGGCACCGGCGTTAAACTGCGGCACAATCGCTATCTGGAGTTTCTCTATCGGCTCATAGAGTTTTTCAAGATAATCGCAAATAGGCGCGGTCTTTTCGTCTACGCTCGTGCTGTCGGCTGGATCATAGCCTGCTATAACGTTCAGCATCAGTGCCGAATCGGCGACCGTGCGGGTAATAGGCCCGATCTGATCCAGGCTCGAACCGTAGGCGACAAGCCCGTATCGTGAGACCCTTCCGTACGTCGGCTTTAGGCCGACCACCGAGCAGAAGCTTGCCGGCAGGCGAATTGAGCCGCCGGTATCCGAGCCAAGAGCAGCGTAACACAAGCCCGCAGCCACGGCTGCTGCCGGACCACCGCTGCTTCCGCCCGGCACCCGGCTCGTATCCCAGGGATTGACGGTTGTTTTCAGGGCGGAGTTCTCCGTGCTCGATCCCATGGCAAACTCGTCCATATTCGCCTTACCCACTATCACGGCATCGGCAGCAAGCAGTTTTTCGACCACGGTGGCGTTGTAAGGTGCGTGGAAATTCTCCAGTATTTTCGAGGCGCAGGTTGTCGCCCCAAATGTGGCGCACATAACATCTTTTACAGCGACCGGAATACCCGCCAGCGGCCCTACCGACTGACCGGATGCTATCCGCCTGTCAATATCTGCGGCTTTTTCCAGCGCCATGTCGGGATATGTGCTGATATAAGCGCCGATGATAGGATCGAGCCTGCCTATCTGTTGGAAAACCTCCTCCGTCACGTTCACACAGCTTATCTGGCGGGCGGATATTCTTTCGCGCAATTCTATCGCGGTTAAGTGCTCCATAGCAAAAGGTCACGTGCTATTCTGTCTTATTGCTTTTGTGATGCTGAAGAAGCCAATCGTAAAGCTCCTGATTATTGTATGCGGCCGTCCACGAATCATGCCCGGCATCAGGATAAACGGTCAGCTTTGCATCGCCGCCGGCGGCTTTGATGGCCTGCACCATCTCCTCGGATTCTTTTACGGGAACGACATTGTCTTTGGCGCCGTGAAAAGCCCAGACGGGCACGTTTTTAAGGTTGCCGGCCATAAAACGCTTGCCGCCGCCGCAGATCGGCGCAATGGCAGCAAAACGCTCCGGATGCGCAGCAGCTAAGGACCAGGTCCCGTACCCACCCATGCTAAGACCGGTCAGATAAATCCTCGTGGCGTCCACCTCATATCGGGCAACAATATCATCCAACAGGTTTGTCAAGACCTCAATTTCGTCTGTCCACCAAGAGCCGCCTGGACACTGCGGAGAAACTACAATAAATGGAAAATCTTTTCTTTGCTCGACGATCTTGGGCGGGCCGTGCTTTTTTACCAGTTCCAGATCACTACCGCGTTCGCCGGCGCCGTGCAGGAAAAGAATCAGCGGCCAGCGTTGATTTTTCTGCCCATAACCTTCCGGCAGAAACAGCAGATACTTGCAGTTCAAAGTCTTAGTTATCGTCTTTTCAAATGCCTGGGCGTGCTGGCCGGGCGGCAAAACGGATTCAGACCTCATTTCAACTTTCTCCACACTTACACAACCCACTAAAAATAGGCCAAATAGCACCCACAATGCCGAATGAACTGCTTTCATTGATAGATACCTCCAAATCTGCTTGCCAGTAAATTTCACGAGCCGGAACTATCATCCAGGATTTTCGGCACTTTGAAAAATTCTCCATCCCGCTGCGGGGCGTTTGCCAGCGTCTTGTCGGTCCCCAGCGACTCTCGGACCTCGTCTTCCCGCAAAACGTTGGCAATTGGCAGACAATGTGCCAGAGGCTCAACATTGTCCGTGTCCAACTCATTCATCTTTTCCACATAATCGAGTATCGCGCGTAGCTGGCCGGTGAATTCCTCAAGCTCCTGGTTCGTCAACTCAAGACGTGATAACCTGGCGACTTTTCTGACCTGGTCTTGGTCAATCTCTTTTGTCATTTTTCGGCAGGCTTATAATTTCGCTTGGGCGGCTTTTGAACCAGTCCCATGTGAATGGCTTTAGCCGAGACCTTGACTCTGGTAACTCTGCCGTCAACAACAGCCCGTACCTTTTGTATATTAGGCTTGAATTTTCTTTTGGTGTTGCCGGTAATTTTCCTGCCCACGCCGCCGAGATATTTAGCCTTACCACGTCGGGTGATCTTTCTACCTGCTGCTGTTCGCTTGCCCGTAAAATAACATACTCTGGACATATAATGCGCTCCTATTCTTGTAGTCTGTATGCTGTTGCCGGCATGTCCGGCAGAGCAAGCACTAAATAGCGATTTTCCCTAAGAATTGCAAGGGCAAAGAAGAATATTTTAGTCGAAGAACAATGACCCCGGATTGCGAATTGTTGGGGTGGATACAGCTTCTTTCAAGAAGAGTTTTGCAAAATGGAGATTAGGCACATATTATTTAAGGAAATCCGTTTCTTGATTTCCTTAAATAATCGAGCTAAGTAATCATCTATCAAGTAGTTAATGTTTGAAAAGGAAAAATAAGACAGCAAATTTTTCCTTTTCAAAGTGTGCCTAATCTCAATTTTGCAGAAGTTCAGTTTCAACTCTCAGGCTGTTGGACTCTGGCTTCGCATCAGATCAATGCTGGCTTGCTCGCAGGGTTTTAGAGAAAGGGGCTCGTCAAATTGAACCGCAACGCGGCACAAGGAACGATTTATTTTCTCAACCCGGCAAACCCGTGCAGTGCGAGTGAAGCTGGTCATATCTGAGAACTCGTTTGCTTCCAGGCGTGGTATGCTAAATCGCGTGATTAGCCGTTGGCCCGGCTGCGGACAACTCTCGTGGACATCGCATGTAAAAGCCATGCCCCCACTGGAAACGTCGACCATCAAGCCCTGGGAAACCGTTTTGGCAAAGTCTTCGGCAAACCAGATAGGCCACTGATAGCGTAATCTTGGTTCTATTCTGCGTTCTCTGGCATCATCCATTATTGGTTCTCCCACAGATTCTGCCCGTATAATGGAAAAATCGACAGATTTAACGGCTTGCTTTAGAACCATTGGGCAGCGAATTTTCTTCAAAAAGCAGATTTCTGCCAACGGTCAAATGAGAAAAATGGCATTTACACAGTTGCATTTTGCAGAATTGTTTAGTATTATGAGGGCATCGCGGCATGTACAGCGCCGCCAGATTGTAGGCTATGGAGCTATCAGATTCAGAGAATTACTGTCTTAGCCGGCTACAGTAGGCAGATATGTGAGAGGCAAACGGATGAGTAATTACCAAGCAAGGCGCATAAGCAACAGAGCCGGGGGGTTCACCTTGATAGAACTATTAGTGGTCATCGCTATCATTGCCATATTGATGGCAATATTGATCCCTACCCTCCGCAGGGCCAAGGAACAAGCACAAGAGGTCAGTTGCAGATCAAACTTGAAGCAGGTAGGGCTTATTATCTACCTTTATCTGCAAGACAATGATTTTTCAATGGCTAACTGTCATCAGTATGCGCCACACAGCGATAGTAAGTGTAATGAGTACTACTGGCGCCATCCAAATGGCACTTTTTATAGACACGATGAGGATGATTCTTATTGGGCTGTAGCCTATATAGATTACATAAAGAACACAAAGGTTTTTGGATGCCCAAGTTTCAAGAGCGCTGCTGAATTACTAATAAACACTAAACTGTATGGTTATGATCCCAAGGTGTTTTACGACTCAGCGTTTGCTCTCAACGGCTGGCTGGACAGAGAGAAGACCACGAGCATACGAACTCCCGCAGAGGTTGTTTTATGTCAGGACCACATTGAGCCAAGGATTGAAAATGGTGTCAGCGATATGCTCTTTAATAACGGTCCTGGCACGATGAATCTGACTCATTATCGAACCGGGGGTCGTCAGGATTGGTACAGGGGGATCTTTAGGCATAATATGAGATCCAGTGATGAATTCAGAACTGGGGGAACACTGAACGTGTTGTGGCTGGACAGCCATGTCAGTGTCATCAAAGAGACAACCGGCGATGATGTGCCTAAACGGTACTATGACCCGCTCGGCAAAAACTGATTCCGGATTCCTGCTGCATCACGTGATTGTGGAATATGGAGCTATCAGCTTCAGGAGGATTGTTGGCTTAGCCGGCTGTGGTTGGCAGATATATGGGAGGCCACCAGATGGATCATAGCGAGGCAAGGCACATTAGGAAAATGGCCCGGGGATTCACCTTGATAGAATTATTGGTGGTTATCGCTATTATTGCCATATTGATGGCTATCATCATCCCTGCTCTGAGGAAGGCCAAAGAGAGTACACGCGAGACAGTCTGCAGGGCGAACCTGAGAAGTGTGGGAATGGGCATATTTCTTTACCTGCAGGATAATGACTACGTGATGGCTAATACCAACACAACCAATGGGTTTTTCTGGTACGACGCCTCGGGCAATTTTAGGAGAACAACTGACGGAGACGCTTATTGGGGTGTTGCCTACAAGGATTACATCAGAGACACTAAAGTTTTCGGCTGTCCCAGTTTCAGGAAGGTCGCTGAGTTAATATATTCTGTTGATCCGATGCTGATTCAAGAGGCGGCGTTCGGCCTGAATGGATATGTCAGCCGCACCGAGAGTGGACAGGCCAAACTCTTAAAGACCACCGACATTCGGGATCAGTCAAAATTCATTATAGCTCACGACCATGCTGAACCGCGGATGGAACAAGGCGCCCGCGACATGTTTCATAATACCGGCGTCGGTACTATGAATCTGACGCACTATCGCCAAGGTGGCAGCCGGGTGAGATTCTATCCGGGCATTTTTAGACATAATATGAGGATCAATGAAGCTCTTAGAACCGGCGGCAGGGCGAACATTCTATGGCTTGATGGGCACGTATCGTCTCTTGAAGAGACTACCGGCGACGATGTTCCTAAGTGGTGGTACACGGGCGTAAAGTAGGATTAAACCCAAACGCGCCAGGCAGAATCCAGCGAGAAATCACACATCGAGAATTGCAATTGCGGAGTCGCTGCGCCGCTGCATTTAGGCCGTCAGGCTGCAATTGAGCGAACAATAGGCGACATCAGCCGGCGCAGAAAAAAGGAGACATAGGCGACTGATAATCAGCGTGCCATCACCCTGTCTCCACCTTGTGAAGTGCCGTGATGTGCCCCCGCGTCTTCCTATCGCAAAACTGGAGCAGGGGCTTCGTAGCGAAAGCCGCTCTGCGTGCACTCACAACGCTAATATCATATCAAACAGCCAGGCAAATGTCAAACGAATTGTGGCTAATGTTACTCCAGCAACCTACGGTTCCGATAAAGCCTTTTTCCTTTTCTCGTTCTCAGCCATATTTGTTGGACGAGGGCACTGATTTACAAATCTCAGGGCGTGCTCGATAAAGATTTCGCCCGCCATTTCGCCCAGGCAAGTTCTGCTTACGTAGTCATAACGGGCGAAACTACTCCAATCGACCTTCGTCAGGATATAGCCGAAGGCGTCGTTGGTAAGGCCAAACAGCAAATTGTGCTCGCCGTGCATCTTACGCTTGAGGTAGTAGCCAATATTGGGTAGGGCTTCGCCGGGGATAGTGAGGATCTGAGCATTTCCAAGATTCACCACGTTCACCTGTGTAGCCACCGCGTCTTTTTCATTCAGCCTGAAACCCAAAGGCGACAGCTTAATCACCGAGCGGATGATTTCGCTTTCGACAGGCATCTCGATTGTCGTACTGCCGCAGAATAGGGTGGGATTCTTCTGGGTAGGCGCATCGGCGATGATACGAAGCGACTCGTCTGCAAGAAGATGGCCGATGCGGACGCACTCATCCCAGGTCCTTATGTCTTTACCGTCCGGGCCTCGGCAGTCAGCCGTCACCATACCGCCAAGTGCGCCGTTTATGAATATACCGATTCCGCCGCCTTGCTGCTCAATGCGGTCGTAGAGCGGGCCTACGAAGTCGGGCGACAAAATGCCCTGCTCCGGCCCGATCACTTCGGGGTGGCAGGCGTAATTGACCAGCGTGGCAACAGGCTTATTTTTCGCGTCAAGTATCTGCATTACATGGCAGCGGGGGTCGTACAATTGCTCTGCGTAATAGTTGTAGGCTATTTTGCCCTGCGCCCTGCCGGTGCCAATCTTGATGGCGGCTGGTTGTAGCCCGGCGACGGCTTCGTTTATTGCCTCAGCTAATTTCGCGCAAACGGATTCGAGATATTTGACATCGGCGGCGGTCTTGCCGTTTTGATCCGGGAATCCGTAGCAATCCGGGCCGCTATGATTGTGTGTAGCGCCGATAAGGATATTCTGCGGCGGGATGCCTGGAACCTGTTTGCGAACCTTTTCGCCCAGCGCGCTTGGAAAACCAAGAAAGTCAGTACTGCAAATTGCGACGCGTGTGCCGGAGCCGTCCAGGACTAATGCTCTCACAGTCAGCCTGCCGAGTTTTTGCATGACCGGCTCAGAGGGTCCGATGCCGCCTGAGACGGGCAGAAGTGGGTCGGGGGTGACGTCACGGATGGCAACCGCCGCACGAAACTCGCCTCGTACAAAGCCGACATTGACAAAAAATAAAACCGCCACTACTAGCAACAGTATGCCAACTGACTTACTACATTTGCTGCCCATAACGCACCACCTTTCAATTTTGCCTACCTGGCTGCTTCGGCGAGCCGACGCCGGGCACAAGTCTAAAAGATAAGCCGACCTTAGTCAATTGACCAAACAAGCAACACAATCATAATGGGCAGACAAATTAGCGCAGGCCTTTTGATGCGGCTGGTAAAAAGGCACGGGCCGAAGTACCTGGGTAAATACTTCGGCCCGGTCCTGTGCATTAACGAAGTCCTCATCCTCCGCCCCAGAGCTGCTTTTTGATAAGTCGAACCAGAGAGTCCTTTATTTCCGCATGTCTTGGAACTGGTGCCTGCCTGCCATTTTTCGGATTTGCATAGATATCGTGCTTGTTGCCGTGCCGCTTCAGATAACAACCGCTTTTGACAAGTTCCCTTATCAAGGCATTTCGTTTCACACCTCAACTCCCACTTCCGTGCATTTTGAGCCAGTGCGTTTATCAGCGGTATCATATTCCTCGAGCATCATGCGGTATGCGTCAATAATATTTTCCTTCAGTTCATCGAGGGTCTTGCCCTGGCTAAAGACGCCTGGAATCTCCTTCAATTTTCCGACAAACCAACCGTCATCTTGCCAGTATTCAAGAGTAAAGAACCTTTTCATTCGCTGTGCCTTTCAATTACATCTACAAAGTGAATTTTATCAGATCTCGTGCAGGATGCCAAACAAAAAGGGCTGCAAGAATTCAACTCACAGCCCCATGCAGTTAATTGTAAGACCCATCCCTGGATTACGAAATACGACCTACGACATACGATATACGACCTAAATCATTCTTCGTCTTCTCAGCCAGCCGACAAGACCTACACCAATGCTGCCAAGCAGAATAGCGCCGGGAGCAGGAACTACGGTGAGCTGTGCCGGCGTGACGGAGTCGAAGGCCGGCCAATGCGTGGACCCAGGGGTCCCCCAATCGAGCACTGCCCTCCCTCCGTACCCACCAGACGTGGGCTCCACCACGCCGAGCGTGGAGAAGCCAGGGCCAGCGGTCTTGATCAGCAGCGACATGATCGTGTCGCCCGCCAGAACCTGATCCCCCTCGTATGGATCCCCAACCTCAACGTCAATGTCTGCGATTGACTTCTTGTCGGCGCTCAGGATTCCGTCGTTGTAAGGATCCAACGGGGAGGTGTGGGCGACGTCATACCAGTCCCACCACGTGTACAACCCGAAGACAGGCAGCGACGTGAAGGTCACCTCGCCCGCCGGGGCGAGGTCGAAGCCCCCATAGAACCACGTGACCGGCTTGGTGGCGGTGATGTTCACGGTGTAGTCCGTGTAGGGTTGCAGGGCGGAGAAGTCCGCGCCTACAATGGTGGCCTGAAACAGGACGCCGTCTTCGAACGAACTATTCGACGCCAGCGTCACAATGTTAGCCCCGGCTGTGCCGCTGACGGCCAACATCAGACCTACTACTGCACAAATTGTTACTAACCTATTCATGACATTTCCTCCGAAAAATGTTAATTATGTTGTTCGTTGTTCATTGTTTGTAGTTCATTGTTCATTGATAATCGATCATCTGCTGCGGGACGCCCGCGGTAACAGACCCCCAGGATAAACCTGGGGGCTAAACGCTATACCCTATTCACTATACCCTAATAAACCCTCCTTTCCGCCGAATCACTGGCACGGTGGGCCTTCCACTGGTGCCCGTCCCGGTGATAACGGCACCCGATATTCCATCAAATCCGAGGATTGGCCATCCTCCAAAAGCGCCGCTATAAAGGCTAACAAAATCTGAAACGCTTATTTGCGATATACGCGGCTTAATTAGACCGACATTATCGGGCGTAAGGGATGTGCTAAGGTAGCGTTGATGAGGTGGCGAAGGATAGCGAGGAAAACTATCCTTAAGAGGAAAGACTATCTGAGAGAGAGAGAGAGAGGAGCAACTCAAGACCTAGAGATGTTGAAAAACCTTTCATCACTCTATTCTCCGTATTGTTTAAAAAATAATTCTATCAGAAAACCCTATAGAGTCAAGGGATTTTTTTCTAAATTTGCTGTGGGAAGGTCTTTTTTTCGTAACTACTGTGATGAAAAGGTCTTAGACAACATCAATTTTTGGGGTTTGTGGGATATGGTTTTGGTGACTGGCGCCATTTCTCAGCCCTTGATTAAAAAAAACGCTACGACGCCGACCTTAGCCTGCTTCTGCCCAGGTTAGAACCAAGCCCTTCGAGGACAGGCTTTTATCTTTTTCTTCTTGCCAGAAGTAGCAGATCGCCAAGACCAAGCAGTGCCGCCGTAGCCAGTCAAGATCAAAACGGGCAAAGAGGGCATAATTCGTTTGACCCTGGTCAGTAGTTGTATGCCATCCATTTGAGGCATTCTCAGGTCAGTAATGAGCACATCACATGGTTGGCGGCGCAATTGCTCAAAGCAATCAACTGGGCGGGTGAAACAACGGACTTTCAGGCCGATCTGCCCAAGTGTTTTTGCGACTGCCTGACACACCTTCGGCTCATCATCGACAAAAAAACACGTTTTGGCTTGATCTGCCTTACGTACCATAGAAGAAAAGTCCTATCCTGGTCTTCCCGAAGAATTTTTTCAAAATTCCAGCTACTTGCGTGTGAGCATCAGACCCGCCACGGTGCCCGCATCGTGCAAAAGCGCAAACGGTTGGCTTGCTCATCTACCGGGAACTCTTCCTTAGCCGGGTCCCACTTCAAGGACCGGCCCAGCTTGTATGCAATAATGGTTAGATGTCCCAGCGAGGCCGAGCGATGACCAATCTCCTGGTCACAGCTTGGCCGCCGCCGTGTCCGAATGCACTCGAACCAGTTAGCGTGATGGTTGTTGTCGCCAATGTTCACCTGCCGAGTCTTCAACTTCATTTCCTCGAAGATCTCCTCAGGGCCGCCTTCGATGGCCCCGCCGGTCGACATCGACGTGACCCACCCGCGCTCTCCGACAAAAACCCCTCCGAAGTTTCCCGCCAATCGGGCTGTTGCGGGAACCGCCTTGTACAGATCCTTGACCATCCCCCAGTGGTCAACCAGGTGAAGGAGTGTGCCGCTAACGTACTTGCAGGTAAGAGTCGGATACGCTCCGCTGCTGGGATGGATGATCTCCACCGGCCCGCTATTCTCCATGCCCAGCGCATACTGAATCACGTCCGCACTATGTGAATGATGCCAGGTTACCGAGGCCGTGCCAAAATCCTCGCAGAATGACCACGGGACCACGCCCGGCGATGGATTGATGTGGTAAAGCTGGTTGTACGGGTGCCAGGCGGCTGGGCCAACCCACAGGTCCCAGTCCAAACCTTGCGGCACCGGTTCAGCCGGCAGGGCAAAATCCAGCGGCACGTACGAGCCGCCGGACTTCTGGACATCCATCACGCCGGCGTAGGGCTTAAAACGATCAGCTCCGATGAAACCTGCCAAGCTGTTCCACAACGTGAAAACCGATTTGACCTTGCCGAGACCGCCGTCGCGCACGAACTCGCAGACCTGGCGAATCGTCGGAATAGAACGGTACTGCGTTCCGGTCTGGAAGACTCGCCCGTACCGGCGCACCGCCTCGGCCAGTTCGCGTCCCTGGCGAATTGTTATTGAGATTGGCTTCTCGCAGTAGATGTCTTTGCCCGCTCTGGCGGCGTCAATCGCCTGCAATGTATGCCAGTGGTCGGGCGTGACAATCACGACGGCGTCAATATCGGGTCGAGCCAAAAGTTCGCGATAGTCATTATACGCTGCACAGCCGTGATACATGCCGCTGGAACGGTCGGCGGCGTAGGTTTCCTCTACGCGGCGCTTGCCGTCCTCACATCTCAGACGGTCCACATCGCAGACGGCCAAGACTTGAACGGCGCGGTCGCCGATCAAGCGGTGCAAGTGGCCGCGTCCCATCAGACCATTTCCGATCAAGCCCACAGTGATCCGCTCACTCGGCGCCGCATTACCGTCTGCGCCACGTGCCCGGGCGGGGATAATCCACGGCGCAGCGATGATGCCAGAAAGCGCAGCCGTGCGGCCCAAGAACTGACGCCTCGTGATTCGGTGGATGTCAATTTCTCTGGCGTTGTCCGTTCGTGTCATTGCTCACCTCGTTTTGCCAGTTGGATGCTTACCTTGTTGAATATATCGATGCTCTGGATGATTCCGCGGGTTGAGCCGGATTGCTCCGGGACATACTCGACGCCGAACATTGTGGGCCTAACCCCGCGCCGGCGAATTTCCTTCAGGAGCGGCTCGATTTTGCCGGCATCGTTCGGGAGTTTCTCGATGGCATCCGGCGAGCCACCCGTCGGCTCAGCAATCAGGGCCTCGATGCCCATTTTTCTGGCGAAGTCACTTACCCTACGGCAGCCGGTTTCATCAGATGGCATCGGGCCAACGCTATATGTCAGCAGACGCACGCCGGCCGCATCCAGCTTCAGCCGGATCTGCCTCAGCTCATCGCCATCGAGATGCCAGTCGAAACTTTTAGGAATCTCGCGGCCGACCGTCTGCCGACTCGAACCACCAATATACAATAAGCCCAGTTCAGCCGCCTTGTCGATCGTCTCGAACAGCGTGACGTTGCTGACGCGGGGTGGCGTGAGCCCCAAACGCCAGCCGATCTGCTCCTGCGCCCGGATGGCCGGCGTTAATCTGGCGCTTGGAGTTGTTGGCGCCGGCAGGTCGCCCAGAACGAACTGAGCGGCCGCCAGATAGAACTGCAACATCTTCGGGTCCCAGAAGACGTAGGGATTGTGCGCGATCGTGCAGTAGAAGACGCGGCCCCGGCCATATTGCCGCACCCACGCCAGCGCGTAGTCGTTGTCTGCGCGCTCGAGCTTGCCGTAGGCCGGACCCTGCCGCAGGTCCGTCTTCTCGGTGTCGATGCTAAGGAGCACCCGCACGCGGTTACGGGAGTAAGGCTCATGCACCCGGAAGAACTCGTCACGGTAGTCGAAGCCCTGCCCGGCGAAGGCCTGGTTCACCGGATGTGTGGGGTCATCGAGTTTGATGAAGACGTGCTCATCACTGGCGCGGTGGTTTGCGCCGCGTGCGCCGAGGCAAACGGCGAACTCGGGCCAATCTTCGATGGCACCTGGCCATTTAGTGAAGGCCACCGATGTGCCGTGAACACCCATCAGCCCTCCGCCGCTGTAGACAAACTCGATCAAGTTTTGTCTTAACGTCGGGTCTTCAAAGAGATTGCCCACGGTGTTATTCAAAAATACGGCGTCAAACTGGCTTAGACTCTCAGCCTTAAAGATGGATGGCTCTCTGCTAATAACGGTCTGGAAAGCGCCGGTCTTTTCGCCCATCAATGTAAAAGCCAGATTGCAGGTAGATATGGAGCGGTGTCCGCGGTATCCGACATTAAGGTCGAAGATCAAGAGCTTACGGGGTTTGCAAGGCGCAGCGATTGCTTTAGTGGGAATCGCCGCCTCAATCTTTTGCCGCTCCCCAGGCTCAGGGACAACCTGTGCCCTTGCGCCGCTGGGTCTAAGCCACGGCGCCGCGAGGACGCCGGCTGCGCCTCCCAGAAAGTCACGCCGCGTGATAGAGTTCGTTGGTATTATCGCTTTTCGCATACCCTCAATTCTCTCCTTACCGTGCTTATGGTTCGACGCGTACAGTTATTTGCCGGGCGGCAGCAAGACTTGGCCGCCGCCAGCCGCCGCACACGCTTCAATCGCCTTATTTATCGCCGCGGTGTCCGGTGTTTTGCCATCGCCTGCCGCACCATAGTCTCGAATGCTGAACACGCCCGGCGTGCCGGCAATGCCTGTTTGAGCAGCGGCCATCAAGGCCGTCGTGACAAGCACCAGCGAAATAGCTCTTGATACGCCGGCGCGAGGCCGCCAGATGTGATTCGACTGCATCATAGGTCAAATTATAAGGCTTGAATCAGGTGGCGGCAATAATATAGACGCCGGCGCGAAAAAGTCCTTGTGAGTTGCAGTGACATAACTATAATGGCAAAAGTGCAGTGACAACGGAGGCTCGGCCAGGAGTAGATTGTGACGCCGGGCACAAATATAGATTGCAAAACAATTATCTACTGGTAGGAGAAAAAGAGCTATGAGTCAAACTACGGCAAACACGTCGCGTCGCGAGTTTCTGAAAAACACGGGCCGGTTCGCTGCGACCTCTGCGATGGTGGGGGCGATCGGGCCTAAGATATACGCCGGGGAGGATAATACCATTAGCGTGGCTCTGGTCGGCTGCGGCGGGCGAGGCGGCGGCGCAGCGTCAAATGCGCTGTCCGTCAAGAATGGTCCCATCAAGCTCGTCGCCATGGCCGATGTCTTCGAGGACCGTCTTACCCACAGTTATAAGAATTTGAAGAAGGAGCACGATAAACAGGTGGACGTGCCGGAGGATCGCAAGTTTGTCGGCTTTGACGGCTACAAAAAGGCAATGGATTGTCTTAAGCCGGGCGATGTGGCAATTTTTGCAACGCCGCCGGCATTTCGCTGGGTGCATTTTACGTACGCCATCGCCAAGGGCCTTAACGTCTTTATGGAAAAGCCGATCACCGTGGATGGGCCGAGCACTCGCAAATTCCTGAAGCTCGCGGAAGAGTCCGTCAAAAAGAACCTCAAAGTTGGCGTCGGCCTGATGGTTCGCCATTGCAGAGGCCGCCAGCAACTGCTCGAACGCATCAGGTCGGGCGAAATTGGAGACCTCGTTATGCTGCGGGCCTACCGGATGGGCGGGCGGGCGGCTACCTGCGGCCCTAAGCCGGCCAACACCAGCGAGCTGCTCTACCAGGTCCGCCTGTTCCACAGCTTCCTGTGGGCCAGCGGCGGGATGTACAGCGATTACTATATTCACCAAATTGACGAGTGCTCCTGGATGAAAGGCGCCTGGCCAATCGAGGCCCACGCCACCGGTGGCCGCCACTACCGCGGCGATGCAGTCGACCAGAATTTTGACAATTATTCGGTCGAATATACCTATCCCGACGGCACGAGACTTTTCTACTACGGTCGCAACATAACCGGCTGCCAGGGCGGTTTCGCAAGCTACGCCCACGGCACAAAAGGCTCGGCCGTCATTTCCACATCAGGCCACACGCCGGGCAGAGTCCGCACCTACAAAGGGCACAAAATGGAGAAAGCCGACCTGATATGGGCGTTTCCGCAGCCTGAGCAGAGCCCTTATCAGCTCGAGTGGGACGACCTGATAGACGCCGTCCGTCAGGATAAGCCCTACAACGAAGCCAAACGCGGCGCCGAAGCCAGCCTGGTGAGCTCAATGGGTCGGATGGCTGCCCACACCGGCCAGATAGTTACCTACGACCAGGTGCTCAACTGCGAGCATGAGTTTGCTCCCGACGTTGACAAGCTGGCGATGGATTCTCCTGCCCCGGTGCAGGCTGGACCGGACGGCAAATATCCTGTCCCGCAGCCGGGCATACTCAAGCAGCGGGAATACTGAAAGCGCAAAAGTGAAAACTAAAAGCGTAAAACGAAGGTCTTCCTCAGTTTTTCGTTTTACGCTTTACTCTTTAAGTTTCCAAGTATACGCCGGCGGTTTCAAGAGCCTTTCTTAAATTGGCGTATGGAAGGTCCCTTGCTCCATAGTTTTTGCCGGCGCAGAGAGCCGCTGCTGTGCCGGCAGCTTGGCCTTGTCCCATACAGCTCACGGTATTCCTGGTGGACATGTGGGCGTCGTGGTTCGAAGTGATCATCATACCTGCAACCAAGAGGTTGTCTATTCCTGCCACGCGCAGCGCCCTATAAGGTATTCCATACGTGCCGCCATTTTTTATCTGTAAGCGCGGCGCGGAGTCGTGGAAACCATAAGCCATTACGTCATCGTCAAAATGTCTGCCTTCGAGCACATCCGAAAGCGTGATATCGTAATCACAAGTTATCAGTCTGCCACGCCTGATGCAGAGCTGCGGGCTCGTTCTGGCGATAAATGCCTTTTCACAGCCGGGCACATATTTTCTAAATAGTCCTATTGCTTTTGCCTGACGTTCTCTTAGCTCCAATTCGGCTTTGGCCACCTCGTCTCTATTTGTAGGACTTACGGGCATTTTGAGGTTCAGCTTGATGAACATAAAGTAGTTGTCGTGAACCGTGGTCGTAACCATTGACATGCCGATTTTGCCGGCCTGCTCTCTGAATTCAGAGGGAAGAGTCGCCGACGTGCCGTCCAACCGCACGATTTGCCCATCCTTTCCATCGCGCGGGCCTTCGGCGTATTGAGTCAGAGCATCGTGCGATTTGAGGAATTCGTAGTATTTCTCAACGCTCACATTGGCGACGCCGATGCTGTTTGCGACCGCGTAATCGTTCGGTTCGCTGAATTTGGCCCCGGCGTAAGCGGCCAGGTCGCCGTATGCCGTGCAGTCCACGAACGATTTTGCGTAGAACGCCTCTCTGCCGGACCGGCTCTCGGTAATTACACCCTTAAGCCGGGCACCCTCCATAATCGCTCCCGTCAAAAGTGTATTGACGCATATAAAAACACCCGCCTCGGCGAGCATTTCGAAAGTGACGAGTTTGTACATTTCAATGTCAATGGCGGTGCACACCGAATCGAAATCGTAGCCTTTGAGCATCTCAGCGTGCCCCGAAGTGCCGCCGACTTTCGCAAGGCGGTCGATAATTTCCTGGGGAATCCCGCGCACGACCTGGCGTTTTTTTACTCCAGGAAAGGCCTTCCACAGGTTATAGAAGCTATGAAGGGCGGTGCCGCCTTCTACGACTGTTCCGCCCGGATAACCTTTTGCCTCTATCAACGCTGTCTTAGCGCCTTGACGGGCGGCGGCGATAGCTGCCACGACGCCTGCGGTGCCGCCGCCCGCTATGACGACATCGAATTTCCTTACGGGCAATTTTCTCGGCGGTTCCTGATAATTATCGCCGGATTCAGCGGTGGTTCTTGCCGGGCTGGCTTTTGCCAGGCCGGCATGGACACCCATTCCAAGCATTAGAACTTGTTTAGTAAAATCTCGACGATTCATTGTTCATTCCTTTCGGTTACAAACCCATGCATTGAGCCTATCCGCGATGCTTTGATACGCAGGTAATAGGAAACTTGCGCGCCAGATTTTCAGCGGGCAAGAGGAATATCTATTCTATTACAACCTCCTGCACGCCGGCTGACCACTTTTCCTGCAAGGCGATTTCGATTTTGACCGCATCGGTCTTGACCGGCTCAAAACCAACTTTGTTAAAGGCGTCCTTATCTATCCGGTATGGCGTGTTATTCTTTACGGGCTTGAAGTTGCCTTGTGTGTCGCGGTAAAGCACCTTCCAGGATTTGGGCACACGGCACTCGCCCCCGCCGGTATCGTCGAACCAGTAGACCTTGACGCTGGAGAGTTCATGCTTTTGTCCCCATTCAAACTGGAGCCATTCGGTTGTGCCTTTATGAGGCCAGAAGTCAAGCTGCAGGGCCGATGAGTCGGATGAGCTTTGCGGCAGTACTTGGTCCTTGATTGCATCCAGGGACACATGGACGAACGAGGCGGTGGTCTTGCTTATGTACGTGAGGGTATCTGCCGGTTCAGCCCGGGCAGCCTGTGGTTTTCGAGCCGGCCATACCGTCATCTGGCCTCGGCCGCGATGAGCCCAGGCGTAATACGGGATAGCGGTAAACTTCTTTTCGCCAGATAGCACAACGTCGCCATCGGCCGTGCGCTTGGCTACACGGGCATTGCCGGTAAGGACCATAACGCCGTTCAGAAGTTCCGGCCTGTATTCGGCTTTTAGTTCTGCTTCGTCCGGAATCACCAGGTTCAAAACTTTGCCGTCGTTGTCGGGCCATTCCAGGCAGAAGACAATCGGCCCACGCTGCAGGGCCACCCTGTCGCGGTCGGCTTTAACGTTCGGATGGGCGATGACCCTACGGACCGGCGTGTGCAGGTTCAGCTCAATCGTGTCACCTTTCTGCCACTTGCGCTCGATGCGGGCAAAACCTTTCTCGATGCTCAGGGAGATGCGCTGGCCATTGACCAAAAGCTCCGGCTCATCTTGCACCGCCTCAAGGAATTTGTATAGGTCGCTCGGTACGGGCTGATTTTTTGCCCAGCCGGGGATGCGAACATAAATGGCAAAGGTGGCGGCATTTTCCGGCTCGACCCTGATATTGACCGTGCCCTGCCACGGATAGCGGGTCTGCTGAGTCAGCTTAATCTTGTTGCTGGCTGTTTCAATCACAGCGTCACCGCTAATAAATAGGTTCACATACACATCATCGTTCTTATACGCGTAGGCGTAGGCCGGCACAGAAGGCACAAAGCGGGCAACGTTCGACGGGCAGCACGCACAGCCAAACCAGGGACTTCGAGCGTGCTGGCCGGTGGATTCCAGAGGGTTCGGATAGAAGAACAGATCGCCCTGCATCGAAATCCCCGATAACGCGGCGTTGTACAATACTCGCTCCAGGACATCGATGTATTTGGCGTCGCCGTGCATCAGGAACATTCGATGGTTCCAGAGGATGTTGGCAATGGACGCACAGGTCTCGCAGTAGGCGGTCATATTTGGCAGCTCATAAGGGCCGGCGAAGCCTTCGTGTCCGCCTGCTGCGCCGATGCCGCCCGTAACATACAACTTGGTATCGAGGACGTCCTTCCATATCGTGTCAATGGCCTTGATATATTCCATGTTGCCGGTCAGTGCCGCGACATCTGCCATGCCCGTGTACATATACACCGCCCGCACCGCGTGGCCAACGGCTTCGGTCTGCTCGGTGACGGGTTTATGGTCCTGGGCGTATGTGCCGTAGAGTCCGCCGTCGCCTTTGGGCCCGCGGTTGCCTTTTCGGCCTCTCTGGTCCAGCAGGAACTTGGCCTGGTCGAGGTACTTCTGGTCGCCGGTAACACGATATAGCTTGCAAAGCCCGATTTCGATTTCCTGATGTCCCGGCGGATCGGTGCGCTTGCCAGGGGCCAGCGTGTTGCATATTAGCTCCGCGTTTTTCTTGGCGATATTCAGAAACGTATCGTCGCCGGTGACCTGGTAATGCGCAACCGCTGCTTCGTACATGTGCCCCATGCAGTACTGCTCGTGATTCCACTGAATGTTTGTCCAGCGTTTCTCCGGCTGCTTTTCAGGCAAAGAGTAGAAGGTGTACAGGTATCCGTCGTCCCATTGGGCGGCCTTCAGTATCGTGACCAGCTTGTCCAAGTACAGCCGCATCATCGGCTCAGGCTGCACCTGGAGCGAGTATGCGGCGCCTTCCATAATTTTGTAGACATCTGAATCGTCGAAGTTTATCCCTTCGTGTTTGCCTTGCCGTAGCCCGGCTGCCTTTTCGAAGTTGCGGATTCTGCCGGTCTGTTCGCATTGCCCGAAGGCGTAGGGGATTGTAACCTTACGGCTGGTCTGGAGTCGTGGCGTCCAGAATTCGTCCTGGATGTTGACTTTGTTAAAGGGCACCGGCTTGATGCTATAATCGCGTGCCGGTGCTCCCTTTTGCTCCTGGCCTATGCACAGGATTGTGCACAGCTCCAATGCCAGGCTCGCCGTGAAAACGCCCGCCAGTACTTGTCTTTGACGCAGCATTAGGATTACTCCTTCAATAAATACCGTTTTTACTGAATTCTGCCCAAGATGATACGCGCTGATGACTGGTTTTGCAACATCACATCTGGATGACTGTGCCGATAGAACTTTGCTGGCTGGCAAAGTCCCGATTATATCTTGGCTGCTGTTTGCCATAATGGCCTGCCATCTTCATCTCAAGCTGATCAAATCGAATCCTCAGCTTCTCGGTGCTCAAAATGTTGACCTGCTCAAACGCATCTGCCTGGCACCAGCGGATTACCGCCTCGATTTGTGCCGGCTTGCGATTGTCCATCTGAATCATCCGCTCGATATGCCTTGCCCAATTCTGAAGGTTGGGCTTCTTGAAATCAGCTTTTCGCTGGACAATCAAATCCAAAAGCAACTGGGCAAGTCTGAGTGATTCAGGATTTGGACAATTATATATATGGGTCTTATTCAATTGGTCTTTCTGGTTATGTACGGATTTTACGTACGCTTGCGTACGGATTTTCCGTACACCGGAGGTATCATTTTCCGACCACCCCGTCCCTTTTTCCGACCACTCTGGTGCGCGATATCTGTTAGATTCTCCCAGTTTTCCTACTTTAACTTCAATGAGTCCTTTGGATTTTAGGCATTTTATCGAATTTATGACTGTATCCTTGTCCAGGCCTGAATCCTTTGCCAGGCAGCGGATGCCGGGCCAGCAGCAGTCATTTTGGCCGATGCGGTCGATCAAGACGGCAAGAACTATCTTAGCTGAGGCCGGCAAATCCCTTCGCCCGGCAACATCCTTGGGCAGCTTATAAAATCGCATACCGTAGGTCGTTTTTGGTTTCTCGTGCATCGCCGTTATTAGTTATATGAAAAACAAAATGTTTCCATAATTATATCAGTGAATATGATTGTTGCAAAAAAATTTATTTTGTGTCGTGGTGATTTTGAGCTAAGTTCTTGCTGGAAAAGGAATAAAAAAATTTTTCGTTTTTTCGATTTTTCTTTGGCGCTGGTACCATTTTCTGTTTGAAATCTACAGACAACAGTCTACGGGCAAAGGACTTCACGTAGCGAGGATTTTGTGCTTTGCGTTAGCCTTGTCTGCGTGATATGTGTGGCAATAAAAGACAGATTGAAGGAGAATGGGAAATGACATCTCGGCTCAGCCGTCGCAGTTTTCTCAGCAGCACTACACTTGGTGGCATTGGCTTGTTGATCCTCAAAGACAGCCGCGCCGCTCGCAGTTACCAGGCCAACGAAAAGATCAATGTGGCTCTGGTCGGCGTCGGCGGGCGCGGCCAGTGGTTCGTGGATACGATTCCGCGGATGGAGAACGTGGTTGCCCTGTGCGATGTAGACAGCCGCCGAATAGACGAGGCGTTTAAGCGGTGGCAGGAACGTTTAGCCGTCGCCGGCACGGCGACGGACCGCGCGATGCATCGCGGGGCTAAGCTGACCGAGAATAAGCCGAAGGCGTATCGGGACTTTCGCCGGATGCTCGATGAAATGGGCAAAGAAATCGACGCGGTCATTGTTGCTACGCCGGACCATACCCACGCTGCGGCATCCGCTGCTGCCATCAAGGCCGGCAAGCACGTCTTCTGCGAGAAGCCGCTCACCCGCACGGTCGGTGAGTCCCGCGCCTTGCGTGAGCTTGCCCGCAAGCACAAGGTAGCCACGTCTATGGGTAATCAGGGCACCGCCAGCGGGCCATTCCGCCGGGCACTGGAACTGATCCGCGACGGCACGATTGGCCAGATCAAGGAAGTGCACATCTGGAACACGGGCGGCGGCGCGGACCGCAAACAGCCGCCCGGAGAGAAGCCTCTGCCCGACTGGCTGGATTGGGACCTATGGCTTGGCCCGGCAGCTTTCCGCCCCTACCATCCGGAGTGGCTGAACCGGAATCTCTGGCGTGACTTCGGCACATGCCAGCTCGGCAACTGGGCCTCGCACAGCGCGAACCTGGCGTTCATGGCCCTGAAGGTGCACGAACTCTGGCTGGGTAGCCAGGCTGAAGATTCTCGCCCCGTCATCCGAGTTGAGGCAAAATCCTCGGGGATTAATAGGCTCTCGTTCCCGCGCTGGGAGATAGTAACGTGGGAGATACCGGCGCTCGCCGAGTTCCCGCCCATTACGTTCACTTGGTATAATGGCGTTTCTGCCGGCGTCCGCGAGCTGCTGGAAGGCATTATCGGCGATGGCCTCGACTGGGGCGACAAGAAGGAAAAGAAGTGGATGGACCACGCTGGCGCAATAATCGTCGGCGCCAAGGGCCGCATTCACACGACAGGTCACAACGTGACTTTCCGACTCCTGCCGCAAGAGCAGTTCGCCGGTGTCGATACGGACAGGCCTGCAAAAGTCGAGCCGTCGCGCGGGCATGAGATGGACTGGTTCATTGCCTGCCGTGGCGGCAAGCCAGCCTGGGCCAACTTTGACTACGCATCGGCGCTCAACGAGTTTCTTATGCTCGGCAACGTTGCTACCCAGTTCGAGGGCAAGGTCGAATTTGACCCGGTCGCGATGAAGATCGTCAATAACGCCGAGGCCGATAAATTTTTGCGCAGCGAATATCGCCAGGGATGGTCAATGTGAAAGGTGAGCTTATGAAGACCATAACTCGCATCTATTACTGCTTGTTTGTCGTAATGGCGCTGGCGTGCACGTCATTTTCTGCTGACCAGGTCCCGGCGCATCAAGCCAAGCAGATTGCAGACGCTGCGCCCGCCAAAGCTCGTGCCGTCCCCACAAAGCCTCGGCGTGTGCTCATCTGGATTACGCCGACCGATGCCGATGGATTCGACCAACTCACCACAAGCATGGCCAAAGAGACGTTCAAGAAGTACGCAAGAGATATGGCCGCCGTTGAGCAGGTCCTGCAAAATAGTTTGCTGCATTGGGTCGTAGGGTATGGCAGCCTCTGCATACCATTTGCGGAATTTGGCGGTATGCACAGCATACCCTACGCCATCGCCGCGAACCGGCATTGGCCACTGTTCCCAAAAATTCTCGGCGGCACCTTTACCGGACATCCGTGGAACGAAAAGGTCGGCATTACGGTGGATGAGCCGGGGCATCCGCTTGTGGCGGCATTCTGCGGAAAGGATTTTCGCCTGGCCGACTCCGCCGGAGGTCAGGGCCGCCCCGCACACCAAACCAAAAATGGTGGGCATAGCCCACCCTACAAACCCGCTCTTTCTGCGGCACGTGCTGGCTGGAATTCAATTCGCAATCGGTGATTATCCACAGATTACACAGATTCCACCGAAAAGGTAGGGAGATCGACAATGACGATACAAAATGTCAACAAAGGTGCCGAACGGCAAAATCTGACGCGCCGGGAATTCTTGACGACCAGTTGTATGACCTTATCCGGCGCGGGCGTCGGCCTGATGGCGCAAGGGCTTTCGGGTAAAGAAGGCCCAAAACCTGCAGAAATGCCGGACATCGATCCTGGATATGTCGGGCCTCAATTCTTCGACAAACGTGAGCAGGATGCGCTGCTGGAGGTGCTGGAATCCGGCTCGCCATTCCGCTTTTGGGGGCCGGGCCAGCCGGTGAAGGTCCTACGCTTTGAGCAGGATTTCGCCAAGTATATGGGCACGCGCTTTGCGCTGGGCGTAACCTCGGGCACCGCGGCTCTGGATTGCGCGGTGGCAGGTCTCGGCGTCGGGCCGGGCGATGAGGTGGTTGTGCCGGCTTACACGTGGTGGTCGGACTATACTTGCGTTATCCACGCGGGGGCGCTACCCGTCTTTGCCGACATCGACCGGACCTTTAATCTCGATCCCGTGGACTTCCAGCGGAAGATCACTGCCCGCACCAAAGCCGTTATTGCCGTCCACCTGCTCGGCGGACCCTGCGATATGGACCCGATTATGGAGGCGGCACGCAAGCGCGGCCTGGCGGTCCTGGAGGATTGCGCACAATGCGTGGGCGGCTCTTATCGCGGAAAGAAATTGGGCTCCATTGGCGACGTGGGCATCTACAGTTTTCAGATCAACAAAATGATTAGGCCTCGTAACAAAATAACATGATGAATTTGCCAAAATCATGTTGGTCGAATGGTATAGTTCCAATTGCCATGAAAAGCATCGGGGACCAATCGGATACACGTCATC
>Ga0315280_10000690_pt1 | contig 61590 bp, 55 predicted proteins | sample YL17G06_40_MG_FD_203697 | JGI IMG/M metagenome (GOLD analysis project Ga0315280, IMG submission 203697) | Sediment microbial communities from Yellowstone Lake, YNP, Wyoming, USA - YL17G06_40 | ecosystem: Environmental > Aquatic > Freshwater > Lake > Sediment | place: USA: Wyoming | collected... | reverse complement strand
CCCGTTGCCCCACGGATTCTCGGACCAGCCCGGGACGAGGACGAAGGGGAGCCCGCGATAGCCTCCTTCGGCATTCGCTTCTTCGATGGCCAGATTCACGGCCAGCCACATGTCGCCGCCTTGCGGGTGCGCCGGGTCGCTGGGGCCGAAATAACCGATACGAACTTCCGTCAGATCCCTGGGTTCGGGATCGTCACGCCCAGAACCTTCGTACACGGTCTGTTTCTCTCTTGCTTCAAAAAACGGCCGCTGCCTGCCAGTCGCTCCCGGAACCGGGGTGAATCCAAAGACAAGCGCCCCGAGCATTAATAGAACAATTCCTGTTCGCTCTGTCATATAAAGGCCCGACAAGAGAGATCCGAGGGGCCTGCCGATGAACGGCACGCCGTTCTGAATGGCTCTTAAATATGGAGTACGTCCCGCTGCGCGGGGCGCACTGCACATAAAACAAAGGTGCCTGATAGCAATCTCGCTATTGAGTCTTGCGGGTGTCCGCAACTGCCCGGCTGACCCGGTCGCGAGGCGGGATATAGCCCCGCGGGATATTGAGGTCTTCGCGTGAGTAATACTTCCACTTCCCGGTCTCCCGCCGGGCCAGGAACACATCACCGACATCATCCAGGGCGGCGCTCAATGGAATATCACCGGTCACCCCCGGCCAGGGTTTGGGCATGTAGGCGATCATGTCCCGTATCTTGGCGCGATTCAAGCCTGCGACCTGAGTGGCCCAGATCAACATGTTCATCCCATCGTAGGCATGAGCGGCGTAGGTTTCCGGTTCCTCCCCATAGCGCTCCCGGAATGCCTGCTTGAAAGCTTCCAGCTTCGGATCCTTGCGATCCGGATTCCACGGAAAGCCACAAATCACTCCCTCGGCATTGTTGCCCGCCACCCGGATAAAATCGTCCTGCACGCAACGGTCGCTGCAGAAGAAGGGCTGATTCATTCCCATCTTACGCATCTGATTGAGCACCAACGCCCCCTCCTGGGCGTCACCCCAATGGACGATGGCATCGACGTTGGAATCCTTGAGGCGGCCAAGCTCCATGGAAAAATCCGTGCTGCCCACCCTGTAAGCCATCTCCATGACGATCGGCTTCTCGAGCCGCCGGCTGCCGTCGTTGATCTCCCGCACGCCGAAACGGCCATAGCGATTGCTGGAGCGGATAATGCCCACGCGCTTGTAGGCCATCTTGCGATAGAGATAGTCCACGAGCAGATAGCCCTGCTGGCGGTCGTCACCCATCGTCCGCATGACCCATGGAATGTTGGTTTCGATGTAGGTGGGATCAGAATCCCCCGTGGTCATCATCGGGACTTCCGCCTTAAGTGCCACGCGTATGGCGATGTGGGTATTGGCGCTGTCGATCGTACCCAGGATCGCCCATACCTTGTCTAGGTAGGCCATCTTGATGATCTCGTTTCCCGAAGCTCCCCACAGCCCGTTGTCATTGGCGATGACCAGTTCGAAGGGGATTTTTCTCTTCAGATACCCACCCCGGGCGTTGGTTTGTTCGATCGCCAAACGGGCGCCCTGCAGCATCTTGATTCCGAGAGACTCCTCGTGGCTCTTGCCGCCCGTGGCTACCGATACCGTCGACATGATGGGGCCGATAAAGCCGATCTTGACGGTTTTGACGTCGTCCGGCTCCGGGATTGCCCTTCCAGGCCCGGTATACTCCATCTGCTCCAGAAAATGTTCCTTGAACGGAGTGATGCCGCTGAACGGTTCCACATCCTGGGATGTATGGGCGTAGTTCGTATCCTTTTTGATCCCCAGGTCGGGAACCTGGTAAGCATTGACCGAGTTGATCTTGCCGAGCAACTCGCGCACTTCAGGGCTGTCGAAGGGGAGCATGACCGGATAATCACTGGGAGCAGGCGCTTGAGCTCTTGGCGCCAGACCCGCACCCATCATCACTGCAAAACAAAGGATCATAAGCCTCAGTCTCATAGGATTCCTCCGTAAAATCGGGTCCTTGACCCGGCTGCTGTCACACACCCGCAGGCATTATTTCTTTGACACCGAGGTAACGTGTACAGATCGTTCTTGCAGCCCGGGATAGTAATCGTCCCCCATCGCCCAACCGAGGCCCTTGGACGTTCCCACCCAGGCATCTTTGCCGTCGATGTCCGCGCAGATAACAAAGGTGTGGGGAACACCGACCCCCAACTCCACCGTCTCCAGGGTTTCCGTGCCCTTCTTGACCACCGCCTTTCCCACGGGTGGGTTGGGCCCGGTGGTGTACTGAACCCAGGTGTTGGTCGCGAAATCCGCGATGACGCCTACTCCCTTGTCGGTGCAAAACCAGGCCTCGTTGGCACTGCGGGCTTTGACGTTATTGGTAAATTCGTTCGGCAAGCCGCCTTCCTTGCTGAAAAAACCGCGCCAGTGACGGCCGTCGTAACGGCACGTTCCAAAGTAAGTTGAGATCCAGAGCACCTTGTCCACATAACTCACGCCTGTGGTAATGACGTGGACAATGCCGTCATCGCGGTAGAGGTCGATTTCCATTTCACCATCGGGATCGATATATTCCTTCCACCTTTGAGTCGCGATATCGTACTCGAGAACGCCGCTGCCCCAGATGGCCAGATACACCTTGCCGTCGTTGTAATTGACACCGTAGTTCCAGATCTCCTCCATCGGCGAATTCTTCTCGGTGAAGATGGTCCACTCGCCCGTGATGGTGTTGTAGCGGCTGGCGCCTGCGGTTGTGGCGGCCCAGACATTGTCGTTTTCGACTGCGACGGCATAAACGACGTCGTTGACCAAGCCGCTGTTGAGCTGGTGCCAGTGGTCGAAACGGCCGCCGCTAAAGCGCGCGAGGCCGCCGCCGAAAAGAGCCAGCCACACTTCGCCGGTTTTTTTATTTACGTCGATGCCGGTGACGGCTCGCCACGGAAGGCCGTCCTTCTCGGTCCATTTCTGGACCTTTCCCGTGGCCTTGTCGATGCAGGCCAGGCCGTCTTCCGTCCCGACCCAGACGCGCGGCCCGTCTGCCTTGACCGCAAATATGTGGTCATTGGGAAGACCGTCCTTGACGGTGAATTGCTTCCACCGGGTATACACATAGGGCAGATTCTTTTTGGGTGCCGCGGGTCTTGCCATCCCGCCGACTGGCCACGCAGCAGCCAGCAGGATGCTCAGAAAGAGGCTCAGCGCTGCCGTAGCTCTTGTGACCTTTGCTTTCATGATTCCTCCCCCGCGATTGCCGAGAGTTCAAATGCCCAATTAGAGCGTTTTCAGAAATTCGATCAAATCGTTCAATTGATCTTTCGTCATGTCATTGGTGACGCCGTGCTTGTCATAGGGATTGAATCGAGTCCAGATTTCTTCCAGACTTGGCACGATGCCATTGTGGAGGTAAGGCGCCGAGTCGTAAATATTGTTCAGATGAGGGGTTTCGAAAGCGCCCGTCCGATCGTATTGCATCTGGGTTCCCACGATGTGTACTTGGCGGTCGGTATACTGCGGCCCGGCGTGACAGGTGCTGCAACGGTTCTCGATGGGGATCATCTCCCCCGTGTTCTTCATCGTACGGAAGAAGATCTCCCGGCCCTGCCGCTGGGCTTCGGTGAGTTCGGCTCCCAGTGGACGGTAGCGATTGGGCGGACGAGGAATCGTCGAGATGTATTGGACGAGTGCGGCAAGCTCCTCCGGCGCGAAGGGCTGGATGCGGGTAAAGAAAACCGCCAGGCGAGGGCCGCATTCGTGCGATAGGCTCGGGTTGGTCCCTTCCCATTTGAAGGGGGCGGTGTCCAGGATGCCGCGTAGCGTGCGATTGTCCACCGGGCTGATGCCGATGCCATCGGGCTCAATGTCGAAGGTAAGGCCGTTGACGTGTCCGTCGGGATGGCAGGAGTGGCAGGAAAACTGGCGCTGGAAGGTTATCCGGGCGCTGTGGAAGAGCCGTTCGCCGGCGCGGGTTTTGCTGATCTCGGTGGGACCGCCAAGGTCCAGCGTTTCCACCGCCTCCATCTTCCTGAGGTCTATCACGGTTAAGGAATCATCCAGGGAGTTGGCGACAAAAGCGGTGCTTCCATCCGGAGTAATCACCACTCCGCGCGGGCTGTTCCGAGTCGGGATTTGCCTGATGATAAACTCGGGCGCCTTGCCCAGGTGGTTGGGGAGGACTCGTTCACGCTCTTCCCACGTGGCTGCCTTCAGCATGGCAATGAGCTTCGGAACATCAATGACAGCCACGCGGTCGGTGCCGGAACTGGTCACGAGCGCCCTCTGCCCATCCGGGGTGAAGGCGACGCCGGTCGGATCGGCAAAGTAGGAGTTGGGTTCGTCGAGCAGCACCTGATCGACCGGGCCTTCTTTCCAGATCACTCCCAGGCCGTTGGTGATGGTCCATCCCTGGATCACGCGCGTCATGGGCACAAGATTCTTCGTGCGCATGAGGGTGCAAAAGGCGAACTCTCCGCTGGGATGCCAGGCTATGCCCTGCAGATAATTCGCTTCGGGCGCGACCAGGCGATCTGTGACCTCCATTTGTTCCGGGTCGACAACCGTGATCTCCGATAGCGATGGGGTTCGGAAATCGACGAATCGGGAAAGGTTATTTGTGACCAGCATGCGCTTCCCGTCAGGGGAGGCGTCTATCGACCACGGCCCGCGGCTCGCCGTGAGTCGCTTGATTTCCCTGCCGGAGTCCAAATCCAGCACGGAAATGCAGTCGGCTGCGGTATTAAGCACGAAGAGATGCTTGCCTTTACTATCGGTGCGCAATCCGTGGGGCTCGTCTCCCACCGGAAGGGTCCGCACGACCTTGCGTGCCGCAACATCGATCACAGACACGCTATCATCAAGCCGGTTGGATACAAAAGCCCGGCTGCCATCCGGGCTGAAGGCGATATCGGTGGCCTGCCCGCCGGCTGGAATTTCGGCCGCCTTCTGCCGCTTCAGGGTATCTACTACAATGACGCTTCCAGAGGTTTCACAGGTGACGAAAAGCTCCCTGCCGTCGGGAGGGCGCAGTGCCATCCGCAGCGGCGTCTTGTAGCGGGGCTCTTCCGCCGTTTGAGGCAGCCGAGAAGGATGTGCGATCTCCTTCCAGGCACTATCGAGATCGAAGGCCTTTCCGTGAGCCTTTTCGTGGCAGGCCAGGCAGGTAGAACGCGTAACCGGCTTCAGACCTGCCGATGCCGCTGCGCTTTTGTCGAACATGATTGCCTGTGGCGAATACTCACTTCCCGGCCCGTGGCAGGCTTCGCAGCCCACACCCTCCGTCTGCGACAATGGGTCCAGAGCCGTTCCCGGGTTGAGATTAAAGGCCGTGGCGTGGCACTTCAGACAGGCCGCGCTCTTCTGAGGAACTTCCGCAAGTCCCTGCTGCTTTGCTCGCTCCAGTGCGGCAGGGGTGGAAAGTGTAGCATAGGCGCGGGCGTGGGCTGTCAGGCGCCAGCGGCTGAACTGATATCCCATTTGCGGCCCGCTGTGGCATGGAAAGCAGGTCTCGACGCCCGCGTATTTGGGCCCTTGGACGGCAGGTGGTCGCTTTTCCGTGGTCTTTTCCGGCTCGACGAATTTCCGGTCGGCGGGCAGTGGATGTGCCAGCGTTTTCCAGGCATCCTGAACATTAATCTGGGCCCGCTTGTGCACTGCGACGTGGCTGCCTTTGACATTGTGGCAAATCATGCAATCGCGCTGAACCGGCATCTTGAGCCCGGCCTGCATGGCCGCTTTGCGGTCCATCATCACCTTTGCGTTGGCATACTCGCTGCCCGGCCCGTGGCACTTCTCGCATTGGACTCCATCCCCGATAAAAAAGGTCGGATCCTTTTCCCACTTCTCTGCTTCGGCGGCGGTAGAGTGGCAGCCCAGGCAGATCGGAGCTTCCTGCGGTTCCTGGGTGATCCCGCTCAGTCTGACGATTTCTTTGGCTTCCGGCATGGACAGGAGAGCATAGGCGCGGGCATGCTTCGAAAGAAGCCACAGATCGAATTGATCGCCCATCTGCCTGGCCTGATGACAGGAACCGCAGACCCGGGTCCCCACGTAGTAGGGGTTTTTGTCCTCACCGCGCAGCCCAACCACAATCAGAGCCGGCAGCGTGATGGCCAGCAGCCCGAGCCAAAGCCTGAATCCCAGTGTTGGCAGCCTTTTATTTTTGAGCATCTTGGACCACCTTCAAGAACTGGTTTGCCTTGACATCTCTCAATTGCTGTATCTTCCCCCCCGGCCACCGGATTTCGACCAGATCCGTTTTGGCAGCCTTGCCCAAGCCGAAATGAGTACGCACGTCCGATTGGGACAGGTAACCCTTGACTCCAACGACATCCTCTATCTGCCGCAGGGATCCGACGTGCACGGTCACGCGGGCCCCGATGGCGTCAGTCTTGCCGTTGAGTTTCTTAACCTGCACCACGAGCCAGTTGTTGCGGTTCCCGCCGTCGTTCCTCAGTAGTCGGGGACGGTCGTTGAGATTGCACACCACGATATCCAGGTTGCCGTCGTTGTCGAAGTCCCCATACGCTACGCCTCGCCCGACGTATTTCTCATGGAAGTATTTGCCCGACTCATCGGAGACGTCGAGAAACTGCAGATCCGCCTTGCCATTGTTGCGGAGCAGGAGGGCCTCTTCCGTGAACTCATGCAGCGCGTTCCCGTTGGCGACGAAGAGATCCAGGTAGCCGTCGTTGTCGTAGTCGATCATGGCGGCGCCCCAGCCGGTGTACTGGCCGCAAGCCAGCGCTACCTTGGTCCTGGTGGTAGCGTCATCAAAGAATTTGACTTCATTGAGCAGGAGCGAACTGTAAGACATGTCCGGGATGAAAACGTCAAGCCAGCCGTTGCGATCGACATCGCCGATGACCGGTCCCATGGAAGACACTCCCTGGCCATGTTCGCCAAAAGCCAGACCAAGCATCAGAGCCTTTTCCTCAAAGGTGCCCTTGCCGGTATTTTCATAATAGTAGTTCTCCATGGCATCATTGGAAACGTAGATATCGAGGAAGCCGTCGTTGTTGAGGTCGGCCGCCATGGCGCTCATGGCGCGGCCTTCCGGATTGTAGACACCAGCCTCCCTGGTGACCTCAGTGAAGGTGCCGTCGCCGTTGTTGCGATACAAGGCATCCGGCTGCCCGTGGTAACTAAGAGGCCCGGGATGGCCTGCGGCTGCGTAAAAAGCGCGGAACTTCCCCTCGTCATATTCAAGGTAGTTGGCTACGTAGACATCCAGAAGGCCATCGTTGTTGTAATCGATCCAGGGCGCCGAAAGACTCCAGTGAGGATCTGCCAGGCCGGATTGCGCGGAAATGTCGGTGAATGTCCCGTCGCCGTTGTTGCGAAAAAACTCGTTTGGTCCATAGTTCAGGACATAGAGATCTACATCGCCGTCATTGTCGAAATCGGCCGCCGAGCATCCGAAGCCCATGCCGTGGCCAAGCACGCCTGCCTGCTCCGCAACGTCTGTAAAGGTGCCGTCGCCGTTGTTACGGTAAAGCGCGTTGAACAGCTTATCTTTGAGGTCGCGCCCGCGGTTGTCATTGACGTCCTTCTGCCAGCGGCCGTTGACAAAATAAATATCCATGAGGCCGTCGCCGTTGTAGTCAAAGACGCAAGCCCCGGATCCGGCGGCCTCTACGATGTTGTCCATTTGGTAGTCGCCGAAGCTGTGTTTGAAGCGGATTCCGGCGGTATCCGTAATGTCGGTGAACACCGGCAATTTCGGCTCGGCCGACAAGGCGCACCCGACCAGCACCAGTCCAAGAATCAGGCACATCTGTGCTCGTCCCATAGTGATGTTTTGCTCCCGCTGCTATTTCTTGAGTGACATTTCTATCTGAGTGGCCCGGCTGTTCCACGGGGCCCCCATGTCGATCCATTCGATGAAGGTGCGTTTCTCGATCTCGTTCAACGATGGTGCGCTCGAAAGTGGCATCATTTTGGCCTTCGCTTCGAAAAGAATTCGATCCCACGGCCGCGAGGTATTGCGCCCGATGATGTGCCAGATGAGCGAACTGGTTCGCGCTTTCCCCGGAGTAACATAGGCTCTGCCGCTAACGCCTGGGTCTGAAGCTGGTCTGGGCGGCGCAATGAGTGTCGCGTACGTCCGGCCGGCCGCAGCTTCTCCGGCTTGGGTGTCTGCTTCGAGGTTTTCATCAAGGCTGGGCAGAGAGCCACCGGAGCCATGGCAGGAAATGCACTTGACTCTGATGATGGGTGCTACATCGTGCATAAAATCAACTGTGCGCGTGCGCTCTGGCGGAAGCGTGAGCTGCACGGAGGGCTTCGTTACTGCCTTCACGAGGCGGTTCTCGGGCACAAGCTCAGGATCTTCATGGCAGCCAATGCATCCGCGCGGCTCATTGTTTTTGACCCATATCCAGCCGCAGGACTCGAGCGCTATCCCATGGGCATCGAGCAGCTGAATCTCAATCGGAATGTCCGCAGGGACTTGTACGTTGAACGAACCATCATCCTCCACAGGGACTTCGCCCAGAAACCGCCGCGGGAGCATGGGAATACGCTGTGCGGAAGACAGCGCCGCTTCATTCGACGAGGTTCCGTCGCCGCTTGCGAGCAGGCTGTCAAGATCTCGGGGATGCAGCGGAATTCCTTCTAGAAACCGTGCGCGCTTGACCGTGCCGGGAGGCATCCACTCCGCCTTGATTAGGTTCGAAACGTATACATTCAGGCTGTAGAGCTTGCCCATGGGCATCTCTGCCGGTTTTTTGGGCTCACCCTTCGATTCCAGGGCGGACGGGTCCTCAATTTCGCCGGTGCGCCGCAGAACAGAGGTCGAGCGGCCATCCGGCTCCTGGCGCGGAGCCAGGACTTTGGCCTGAATATCATGAAAGGCTGGATCGTCAAAAACCGGATCGAACCTTCCGGAAACGGGATCGATTTCATATATCCCATAAGAAGCACCGGCGGCTTCAGGAAGCCGCGAGACCAGAACTTTTCCGTCCGGCAGTGGCGAGGGGTACAGGAAGTGGCCGTCGGCCGCTTTCGTGATCTGCCGGTATGAGTGGTGGTTGCGCCGGAGGCTCACGCAGGAAAGGAAACCCGCGTCGTCTGATGCCGCCAGATCTGTCTCCACAAAGACCGCGAGTCCGTCGGCGGTAATACAAGGCATGCGCTTGAACCGCCGCCCTTCCTCGCCGGCGATGAGCGCGAAGTCCGTACCATCGATGTTAACGCCGAATAGTGCCAGGGTCGCTGTCTCTTCGGGGTGGCGACGCCTCAAAGATGCCAAGATCAATCGACCGTCGGGCATGAGAAACGGGTCCATTGCCCCGGACGGGCTGAAGGTCAGCCGGAGCCTCCCCGTGCCATCCAACCTGCACGAATAAAGGCTGGCTGCCGGATTTGCAGCATATTCGTCGAGAACACCCGACAGGTCGCTTACGAAGGCAATCTGGTGCCAGGGCTTATCGGAAATGAGCGTGTAGAGCGTGGACAGATAAACGGGGTTTCGGCAATTTCCCGTGCCGCGAGTAATCTGCCGGAGCCCCTGTCCATCCGCCCCGATCTCGAAAATGCTCCACGGGTCCCGGCTCGTTTGTTTTCCGGCAAACAAAATGCTCTGCCCATCAAAAGAAACCTCGGGATTGCAGGCGCCGAAAAAGCCTTCGGCCAGCAGGCGCTGGCTTTGGTCAGGATACACAATGATAATGCGCGCGCCTTCGCAGGAGAGGGCGCCGCCAGGTGTGATGGCCTGCTGCATCGCGCTGATGGGGACCTGTGTCAGCACGATCGGGCTGGCCACGAAGGAAGGGATCGCTCCGTACAGAAGCGCGCTGGCAACTGCAATCAATGAGGCGCGAGTCAGAAAACCGTACATAGCTCTGGCCTTTCAGAAGTTCAGCGTCTTCATCACAAGACTGGATCAAGCTGGGAGACACTCTGGCAGAGTGAGTTCCGCCCCAACCGCCAACGCGACAGCCCTTAGCTCTCGCATCATCCGATCGAACCTATCGGGACGCAGAGATTGTTGGCCATCGCTCAGGGCCTTCCGCGGGTCACAATGCACTTCGACAAGCAACCCATCGGCGCCGGCCGCAATGGCAGCCTTGGCCAGGAAAGGCACCATCCACCAATGGCCGGTCCCGTGGCTGGGGTCCACGATCACAGGAAGATGAGAAAGCCTCTTCAGCATTGGCACCGCATTCAAATCCAGAGTGTTCCGGGTTGACGTCTCGAAGGTGCGAATGCCACGCTCGCAGAGCAAGACGCTGGTGTTGCCCTCTTTCATCACATACTCGGCCGCTAGGAGAAACTCTTCGATCGTGGAACCCATCCCGCGCTTCAACAAGACCGGTTTCCGGCATCTGCCGACCTCTTCGAGGAGGGAGAAGTTTTGCATATTGCGCGATCCAATCTGCAGGATGTCCGCATATTTGCAGGTCACATCCAGATGGCGCGGGTCCATGAGTTCTGTCACTACCGCCAGTCCCGTCTGCTCGCGCGCCTGGGCGAGCAGCTTCAGGCCGTCAACCTTGAGTCCCTGAAAACTGTACGGGGACGTGCGTGGCTTGAAGGCGCCGCCCCGCAGTATCTTGGCTCCGCTGGCCTTCACCGCACGGGCGGTCGCCATGAGTTGCTCTTCGTTTTCCACAGCGCAGGGCCCAGCCATAACCACAACCTCGGAACCCCCAATGCGCAGCCCGCAGACATCTACCACAGTACGTTCGCGCTTGGCTGGCTGGCCGGCCTTAGCGAGCAAATGCTGCGCGTGGCAGATTCTCTCGTTGTAGCGGAGGGCATTGGTGTCCGGCATGGCGGGCCTCCTCGTTACTTACCCTCTCCCTGGAAAGGTGGCAACAGCCTCGATCTCAACCAGAAGATCACTGCGGCAGAGTTGCGCCTGCACACCCACGCTGGAACCGCGCCAACATCCACCAGCAGCGCTGGCGCTGTTCCTTGTGTGCGGACGCCACCACCGGATGGTGATCAACAAGCAAGAATCGAAGTGTGAAAATGCCGGTTTTTATCATTTTCTTGCTGAGGCTATCGCATAATAATATGGGTGTAAAGTGCTATTTAATGCATATGATAACCAATATAATAGTTGTATGTTGATTTTATGGTGTGTTTAGGTATTATCGGTATTCCATCAAACGGGAAGGGGGCGTAACGCATTGAAGGGAAAGATCTCACGGATGGATCATAGCGGCGCCGAAGTGTTGAAGAACGCTGAGCCAGCGCGCACCACGGAAATCAACGTTGGTCCTCGCCTCCGCCTGCTGCGGCAGGAGCGCGGTTTTTCCATCCGCTCGCTCGCAAAAAAAAGCGGACTCTCGGTGAACACGCTCAGCCTGATAGAGAACTGCAAGACTTCCCCCAGTGTCTCCACGTTGCAGCAACTCGCCAACACCCTGGGTATCGCTGTAACCGCTTTCTTTGAAACCGGCCGTCCCCAAAACAGCGTGGTATACGCTAGCTCAGGCCACCGGCCGCGGGTCTCGTTTGCTCATGGGACATTGGACGATCTTGGCGCAGGATTTATCACCTCCGCAGTTGAGCCGTTTATCGTTAGGCTGGTGCCCAGCGGAGGGAGCGGTTCCCAGCCGATAGTCCACACCGGCTATGAGTTCGTCTATTGCCTGAAAGGGCGGATGGTGTACCGGGTCGACAACCGCACATACTTGCTTGAACCGGGCGACAGCCTCCTGTTTGAATCGCACCTGACGCACCAATGGCAGAATGTGCAGGCGGAACCGTCCGAGTTCCTGCTGCTGCTCTGCCCTGCCGACTCCCACGATCGTCCCATGGAGCGCCATTTTTCGCAGGCGCTATAGCGAATCCCAGACTGGATCTGCTGAGGATCGAAGGCAGAAAGCGGTTCGTCGGCCAGTTGGTAGTTCGGATTTGCAGTTCGCATGTTCATGCCGTTCAACAGGTTGAATGCCTCGGCGATGAACTGGCAACTGAGGAAGGCTGAGGCTCGCGGGGTTTTCAGTGGTCACAGACGTTCTCGCCCACCTGGAGCGTGCCCGCGAGGTAATCCGATACCAGTCTCTCCGGCGTTTCGGCCGCAGCCCCAAGCACCACCTGAATGCCCTGTTCAGCGAACAGCCCCAGGGCGCGCTGCCCCATGCCGCCGGCGATGATCATTGTCACGCCGCGTTCCGCCAACCAGGGAGGCAACAGCCCCGGCTGATGCGGAGGAGCCTCGATGTCCTCCCGACTGGTGATCTTCTTTTCGGCGGTGTCCACATCGACGAGGGCGAATCGTTCGCAATGACCGAAATGCATGGCCAGTCTCCCGTTCGCCAGGGGAATCGCGATTCTCATAAGCTTGTCCTCCTTGTTTCTCGTGTTTGTTACTGCTTATACCAGAGCATGAGCCTCGTCCAACGCGGCGAGGGGCTTGATGATACTTCGCATGACTTCCGCCATGGAAGTCTTGGCGTCGTGATGCACAAAAGCACGCCCGCTGTCGCAGGCTTCCGCAATCTTCGGGTCGATCGGGATCGAGCCAAGGAACGGCACACCCATGTCCTCGGCGATGTGCCTGCCGCCACCCGAACACAGGATGTGGGTGACTTCACCGCACTTCGGGCACACAAATCCGCTCATGTTCTCCACGACTCCTATCACCGGCACCTGGAGCTGGCGACAGAATGTGATGGACTTGCGCACGTCCACCGCGGCCACCTTTTGCGGAGTGGTGACGATCACGGCGCCGTCCAGTTTTCCGATGAGCTGGCACACGGAAAGCGGCTCGTCCCCCGTGCCCGGCGGCGAATCAATAATCAGGTAGTCGAGGTCTCCCCAGGCCACGTCCTTCAGAAACTGCTTGATGATCCCCATTTTCAAAGGCCCACGCCAGATCACCGCGTCGTCCTGGCTCCGCAACAGGAAGCCCAGGGACATGACCTTCATCCCGCTCAGATCCACGGGGAGCAGTCCTTCCTCGGACCCGCGTATCGTCTCCCGCTCGAGGCCCAGCATGGTCGGAATGCTCGGGCCGTGAATATCCACGTCCAGCAATCCCACGCTCTTCCCCGACATCATCAGGGCCGCGGCCAGGTTCACGGCCACGGTGCTCTTGCCGACGCCTCCTTTGCCCGACAGCACCATCACTTTGTGCCGGATGCGGCAGAGCCGGGATTGGAGTTGCCGGCGTTCCTCGAATTGCTCTTCGCTTTCGTCTTTCTGCCGCTCGGATGCCGAGCAGTCCTTGTCCTCGCAGGTGTCGCAGGTCGCCTGCGCGCCGCGTGACTCCTTCCGGGGACCCCTGTGATGTCTCAGATAGTCCTCACACGCCGCTTTGAGGGTATCAGCCGCCAGGAGGGCGCAATGCTCCGACTCCGCCGGTAAACCGCCGAGTGCATCAAGGATGTCTTTCTGCTTTAGCGCGGCCGCATCCTCAACTCGCTTGCCTCTGGCCAGACTCGTGGCGATACTCCCGCAAGCCAGCGAGGACCCACATCCGTCGGTGATAAAGGAGACCCGTTCTACTTTCCCGTTTTTGGCGGCCAACCAGAACTCCATGGTGTCGCCACAGGGCCCGGTGATGCGCGCGTGACCGTCGAAATCCTCGAGCGGCCCATGATTGCGCGGGTGCGTCGCGTGATCGCGCGCCACCGCGGAAAAGCCTTCCATATGGGTGCATTCCATAGCTTTCATTGCCTCCTATAAGCCAAGCTGATTCCAGACATGTCGGACGTCCCCGACACTGGTCGCTTGGGTTTCCACGACCGCCCGTGCCTGCATTTGAGCCAGGGTTACGGAGGGATCATACCGAACCCGCCCGGCGATCCTGGCCCCGGCACGGCGCGCCTTGTCCTCGATCCGATCCGCCATTTCCGGGTTGAGGTCCCATTTATTCACGCAGATCGCAGTCGGGATGCTGAAATGCCGCGTCAGGGAGAGAACCCGCTCCAGGTCGTGTTCCCCGGAGACTGTGGGTTCCGTGACGACCAGTACGAGCGTTGCGCCGGTTACCGATGCGATGACGGGACAACCGATCCCCGGAGGGCCATCGACGATGATCAAGGCATGATTCTCCACCTCTGCGATGCGACGGGCTTCGCGGCGGACCACGGAGACCAGTTTGCCGGAATTCTCCGCCGCGACATCCAAGCGCGCGTGGACCATGGGGCCGCAGCGGGTCTCCGATATCATCCACTCGCCGCAGAGGCGCTCCGGAAAATCGATGGCTCGTTCCGGACAGAACCGGACGCACACGGCGCAGCCTTCGCAAGAGACGGGATCAATGGTAAATGCGGCCCCGCCCGCGGACCTTCCGTTCATTTTCACCGCGCCAAACCGGCAATGCGCCAGACACGCGCCGCAGCCGTTGCAGTCATCCTGGCGAATGACGGCTTCATGACCGCTATAGAAGTCGTAACGTTCTTTTATCCGCGGTGAGAGGACAAGGTGCAGGTCCGCCGCGTCCACGTCACAATCGGCGATAACCGGCCGGTCGGCCAACACGGCAAAGGATGCGGCCAAGCTGGTCTTGCCCGTTCCGCCCTTGCCGCTGATGACAACCAGCTCATGCATATCTCTCTCCTTAAGCCGAGGCCCGCTTCGTACCCAAAATGATGTACAAGGCTGCGTCGGCCGCATTCGCGCTCTCGAATACTTCATTGTCCTTCACGCCGAGGAAATATTCCGTGCGAACGGCGAAACTCCCAGCGATTACGTCCTCCATAGCCTTCAAGTCTGTGTGCCTTATTTTAGAGACGTAGGAACCGGGATCGTGGAATCTGTCCTTGAAAAACTTCGACTCGGGGTTGAGCAACATGACAATAATCTTGCCGTTAGGGCGTAAAACCGAAGCCGACTTCTCCAGCGCCTTCCGATAGTCCTCGACAAACTGAAGTGAGGCCACATAAATCACGGCATCAAAGGAAGAGTCTGGAAAGGAGATGTCCTCGGCTCGCGACGCCACGGTTCTGATTTGGTCCGGTGCGCAGTTTAAGGCTTCCTGAGACACATCCAGCCCAGTGACGTTGAAACCGCGTTTGGCCAATCCACCTTCTATAATCGCCGGGCCACAGCCGACGCTTAGGACATCGCGGCAGCCTTCCATGTGTTGAATAAGGTACTGAAGCTCAAGCTGGAAAACCTTTTGCCAGAACTCATTCCGACATGACTCGAGGTACCGCTCTGATATATCCCTGGAGTCTTTCATAACGCATTCCTCACTAGCCTTGCGGCCCCGAGGAGGGTGCCTATCGCGTAAGGGATCAGACGGGATGTCTGTTCCTCCTTCGTTGGAAAATATCGAGAATACTTAAACTTAGTCTGTACCATGCCTTATTTCGCCAGGCGGCCATCCTCTCGCCACACTTCGGGGCTAGAATATTGGTGCCTACCAGGTTTTCCCTAAGCGCCGCGATGGAACAGGCCCAGAGACATGTCGAAAGCCGCTCACACTCAGGATTCGTCCTCGCACGGCGGTTTCCCGCAGCGTTCGTCCTGTCCGCAGCAGGTCCGGCCCACTTGTTCCAAGGAGCATTCGCCCCCGCGTTGGCCTGTTCGGCCATAGCCGGACCCTTTAAGAATGAACCCCGCCCCGCCACTGATCAGCCGCTGGACCTTTCCATGGCATTTCGGACATTGCATGATTGGTTCCTCCGTGATCGCCTGGCGGCGCTCGAACCTGAGGCCGCATGTCCCGCACTCATATTCGTAGGTCAGCATGGCTCAACCCCCTTCGGAATCCTTCAGATTCATTTTCCCTTCGTCGGTTCCGACCGGTTTGGTCTGTGCGATGACCGTCTCTCCCGCGCGAACCTTTTCGCCAGGTTCGGCTAGCACGTCCACGTCGGCCGCCGGCAGGTAGATATCCAGCCGCGAGCCAAATTCCATCATGCCGATTCTATCGCCCGCCTTAACCGGCGTCGGTGTCTCATGGCTTAGCCAATAGACGACACGCCGAACGACCGGCCCTGCGATCTGGGTAACCAAACAACGCGTCCGTGGTCCCTCGATCAGGATCTTGTTGTGCTGGTTTCGTTCGGACGACTTCTCCTGAAAGGCGAAGAACCTTCTGCCTGGAAAATACCCGAGAAACATCGAATGTCCGGCCATGGGCGCCCGGTTGACATGAACGTCGAACAGACTCAGGAAGATGCTTATGCGCACGCTTTCGGTCTGCAGATACATGCGCTCCGCCAGGCGCGTTACCGACATCACACGACCGTCCGCACCGGCGAGAATCGCGGATGAATCCGGCGGAGGGGTTCGCTCCGGGTCGCGGAAAAAGTAGAGGAGACAGGCGGTTCCTATCAAAAACAACAAGGCACCCAACATGAGGGTGTTTAGGACAAACCCGGCGCATGCGCTTACAACTGCGGTAATCCCGATAAACGGTAACACTTCTTGCCGTATCCTCATCGTACCTCCCGAGCCGGAACGATCCTCCCAGCATTCTTCAGACTCATGGTCTTCCCGATCAGACTCTCGAAGAGCCCTCGGTATTCCGGGAGCGCTTCCACGATCAGACGCCCTTTGGAATATGCTTCGGCAATCCGCCGGTCATCCGGAATTTCCAGGAGGATGGGGATGTTTTCTTCCCTGCAGAATGCATGCACCCGCTCGTCACCGATCCCGACACGATTGACCACCACGCCGAAGGGTATCCCGAGCTCCCGGACCACGTCCACGGCGAGTTTCAGATCGTGGAGGCCGAAGGGCGTCGGCTCCGTGACGAGCACGACGAAATCCGTTCCCCGGAGCGTCGTGATCACCGGGCAGGAAGTTCCCGGAGGCGCATCCAGGATCGCCGGCACGCCGTTTCGCAGACGGGCCTTCACGGCGCGGATTAGCGGTGGGGCCATGGCCACGCCGACGTCAAGCCGGCCTTGAATCAGCGTGATGTTCCGCGCCCGGACCGTTTCGACAATCCCTATGCGCTTGTCAACCTCATGGATGGCCTTCCTGGAGCACACCTTGGCGCAACCCCCGCAACCGTGACACATCGCAGGGAAGACGAGAGGCGCGGTCCCGAACGAGACAATGGCGTGGTATTGGCAAAACCGGCTGCATTCGCTGCAGCCGTCGCAAAGCGACTCATCCACTTGCGGAACCGGAATGGTGACGATTTCCTCCTCGCGTAGGTCGCCATCGAGAAACAGATGCCCATTTGGCTCTTCCACGTCGCAGTCCAGAAGTTGCACGGCGGAGCCGAACACCCGGGCCAGATTCACAGACACGGTTGTCTTGCCGGTTCCACCCTTGCCTGAAGCGACCGCGAGAATCATGAGAAGCCCTCATTTGGACCTCTTGCCGGGACTCCGATATAACCGATGGGCCTACAGATGATGGCGGTCTCGATCATGCCCAATGCCCCTCGACGTCCGCCGCGTTGGCCTCGGCAAGCAGTCCGGCTCGGTACTGCTTGAGGGCTGCAGCCACCGTTGGAGCATCGCTGTTGAAAATCCTGATCCCGGCAGCGTGGAGAACGCGAAAGGCTTTGGGACCGCAATGCCCGGTTACCAGGCTCTCGGCCCCGGACCGGGCCACGGTTTCCGCCGACTGGATTCCCGCCCCCTGCGCCGCGTTCAGGCTTTGCTGATTGTCGATCACCTCGAAGCTATTCGCGTCCGAGTCATAGACGAGGAATTTCGGGGCCCGGCCGAAACGGCTGTCCAGGGGGGCGTCAAGATTGTCCCCGGATGTTGTGAATGCAATTTTCACCTGATTGTTCTCCTCAATTCATGAAATTGAACGTCACCTTGGGTATTTCCCAAGGTAGATGAACCAGTCGAGACATCGTGCGTCTTCGGTGGGCTTCTTCATTTGCCCTTCAAGCCGTCGGGGAAGTTGATCAACCCCTGCATGCTTTCGGCCTTGAACTATGGAGCCTTCTCGCCGATTAACGGCGGTCTTGCCGGCTGTTCGACGCTTTGTTTTCTCCTTTGCTCGGCTTGCCCGGGTATCGACCGCACCCGTTTATGGGCCGGCGCACCCGTCGCAGTGCGGATCTCTATGGCGCTTACTGCGCCGCTGTCTTCGATTCGATCTCTTCCAGCCGTTTCTTGATCGAGTTGAGTTCCAACTGAAGGGCATCGGCCTCGTTCTTGAGTACCTGCTTCTCCGCCTCTGGATCGGGTTTCAAGTACGGTCCGGCATATGCGCCAAACCGCATCCAGCCAGGCAGACCGGTTGCGTAGAATCGGTGTCGCCATCCGCGTCCGCCGCCGAAGCCGCGACCCGCGCGGGCCAATCCGCGGGCGAAGCCCATTCCGAAACCGCGTCCAGGCACGGGATTCGCGTATCCCGGCATCCCAAAGCCTGCACAGTAACCGGCACCGCGTCCGGTCATCGCACCCACTCCCATGGGTCCAGTTCTATCTCCTCTTGGCACTGTAATACCCTCCTTTTCATAACAATTTTCTTTTATTCCCTGGTCATCGCGGCCCCGCATTTCGGGCATTTGCGCTCGACGCAGGGCACGCCGCGTTCATGTGGTTCCCTCTGCCCGCACTGTGGGCAGATACAGTTGCCCCCGGGTCCGCCGGCGAAGCGACCTCCCATCCGGCCGGCCCCTTGGCCACCTCGGCCCTGACCACGCCCCCTGCCTCCTCCCATCCCGCCTCTTCTATTCATAGACCGTTCCTCCCGGTGGAGACCCATTCCCCTAAACCGGCCCCTGCCGCCGCAGCCCGGCATGGCGAAAGCATTCCGATCAAGGCCGCCCGCAAGCCAAGCCTGGATGACCTCGCGCAGATCGCCGGCCACAAAGGGGATGACCCGAATGCCGTTGGCGGCGACCATCTCCTGCAGCGCCCTGGAAATCGCGCCACAAACCAAGGTGCCGATGCCAAGCGACGCGAGGCGAAGCGCCTTCTGGACGGGCAAGTCATCCGCCAGAAGTTCCTCTGTTTCGCTCACTACCTGTCCAGCCTCGGCTTCGACAAGGTGGATCTGTCGAACCACATCAAAGACCGGCGCGATTCGATTGTCCCAGGCCGCAAATGCCGCTTTCCTCATCCGGTGCCCTGCTTGTTTTTCCGCGAATAAATGCTGCATTTGCCGTGCCAGAATTGGTATTCGCCGTAGAATGGCGTTAAGCTCTTTACGTGCAAATATCTATAGGTATTTCAGAGGCGCGGGATCGGTCCGTATAGTAGCTGTTGCGCTACTGTGTCGCGTTCCAAGAGGTGCGATAGCGCTAAGATCTTGTTGGGCACAACTCCCAATGATGCGTGGATTCCTGCACGCAACAGGTGCTTTTGCGCAATTCTTCCAATCCCGCCCGTAGATGTGATCGGACCCAAGGGGCTGAGATGGCGTAGGAAGACCTGAGGTGTGCCGATGCGGGGACGCCCATAAAGCAAGTAGCCGGCAATGGCGGAACCAACCTCTCCGAGCAGTGGCAAAATCCTTTCGTGCCGGGTTTTGGTTTTCTTCAGCCGGATCTCGGCTGTGCGTCCGAAGACATCCTTAACTTGCAAGGAGCGTACTTCTTGCTTTGGGCGCGTTAGCATCCGCATGAGTTTGCCGTTTCCGCGGTTCTCGACCGCATAAATATTGACAAGGGTTTGGCGTTTTTTGATAATGGCCCGCCAGCCTTTCTGGTTGGATTGCAGCCACTTTCGCGGAGAAAGAGAGTATGAACTGCAAGTTCCCCATCAGCAGCCTCAACTGAGGGCGAGGCCTGGAGCCCGGTGGGCTCCCGGACATATTCGGCCCTCGGGTGCCTCTGCCCGCCTGATCCTCCCCGCCTCCGCGGACGATCGGCGGCGGAACACGCAGCCGATGGCCCAAGGAGGAAGTCATGAGCGAAACAAATGATTGCCGACCCATGCGGGCCGAGCCGGCGCGGGGCCTGCACCATGCCGTGGCACGCCGGGCCGTGGCCATGCTCGGCCGTTTGCCGGTAAAGGACGAGATTGTCTTCTGCGGAGGCGGTGCGCTAAACGCGTGCCTGCGCGAACTCGTTTCCAGGGCGCTCGCCCACCAGGTTTATCTTCCCCCCGAACCCCAGATCGTCGCCGCACTGGGTGCAGCGCTTTCCGTCGGGTCTGACCAGGGGCAAATAGCGGACAGGGAGTCTCGATATGAGTGACAACATGACCGTGGACTGCCGGGGGCTGGCTTGCCCGCAGCCGGTGCTCAACACGAAAGACGCGCTTCAGGGCGCCGCCTCACCTTTCCTGGTGATCGTGGACAACGAGGCGGCCTGCACCAACGTGAGCCGCTTCGCCGAGAGCCAGGGCGCCCGGGTATCCGTCGCGCAGCAGGGCGGGGAGTTCCATCTGACGATTCAGCCCGGCCAGGAGGCGCGAGCCTCCGCGGCGCCGCCCATCGCCTGCGCACGCACGGACACGAGCGCGAAGAACCTGGCGGTCTACATCTCGTCCGAGGGCATGGGCCGCGGGGACGAGGAGCTCGGCGCGATCCTGATGGCTGCTTTCCTGGATACGCTGAGTCATTTCAAGGGGCAGATCTCGCATGCGATCTTCGTCAACGCCGGTGTCAGGCTCGCCGTGCAGGGCTCTCCCGTGCTGGAGCAGATCCGGCACCTCGAGCAGATAGGCGCCGAGGTGCTCGTATGCGGCACCTGTCTGAACCACTTCAGCATCAGGGACAAGCTCGCCGTCGGAAGGGTCTCCAACATGTATGCGATCATTGAGACGCTATCCAAGGCAGGGAGGATCATTCGACCATGAGTGATGCGAACGATATCAAGCTTACCCGGGGCGTAAAGGCGGCCGGCTGAGCGAGCAAGCTGCCTCCGGGGGACCTGGAGGCCGTGCTTGCCGAACTGCCCATGACGAACCACCCCGACCTGCTGGTGGGTCCGGCCACCGCTGACGACGCCGGCGTCGTCCGCGTCAGGGATGACCTCGCCCTGATCCAGACGGTGGACTTTTTTACGCCGATCGTCGATGACCCGAGGACCTTCGGCCGTATCGCCGCCGCCAACTCCCTGAGCGACGTCTTCGCCATGGGAGGCACGCCGCTTACTGCAATGAACATCGTGTGCTTTCCGCGCAAGAGCCTGCCGCTGGAAGTGCTTCGCGACGTGCTGCTGGGCGGCCTCGATGTGATCAGACAAGCCGAGGCGCTGCTCGTCGGCGGCCACAGCGTCGAGGATCCGGAGCTCAAGTATGGCTTGAGCGTAACCGGCATCGTGCACCCCGACCGCGTGGTCACCAACGCGCGCGCGCGGCCCGGAGACAGGCTGATCCTGACCAAACCTCTGGGCACGGGCGTGCTGGCCACGGCCATCAAGGCAGGGATGGCCACACCCGAGGCGTTAGCGGAAGCAGTGGGTTGGATGACCACCCTCAACCGGGACGCGGCCGAGGCCATGCAGGAGGTCGGCGTCCACGCCTGCACGGACATCACCGGGTTCGGCCTTCTCGGCCATGCGCTGGAGATGGCGAGCGCCTCCCGTGTGATCATCGAGCTGTGCGCTTCCCTGGTCCCCCTTATCCCCGGCGCACGGGATCTGGCTTCCATGGGCATGATTCCCGCAGGCAGCTTCGCCAACCGTAAGTTCTGTGATCGTGCTGTCACGGTGGAAGACGGGGTCGATCCGCTGCTCGTGGATCTTCTCGCCGACGCGCAAACATCCGGCGGCCTCCTGATGGCCGTCGCCGGCGATCGCGCTGAGGCGCTCCACGCGGCGCTGGAGCGCCGACGGGTCCCTCACCCCGAGATCGGTTGCGTCAGCTCGGCCCGTGCGGGAAGGATCACCTTGCTTCCATAGCAATGCCGCCGAAAACGGCGAGGCCGCGGCAGTCCGGCGAATATCGGTCAGAACTTGTATCCGATGCTCACATACAAGGTGCGAGGAAAGCGCGGACCGTAAACGTAACCCGCATCGCGTTTAGGTCCCTGATCCAAGTCCTTCTGGTAGGAATTCGTCAGATTCTTCGTTCCAACGCTGAATGTCATTTTGCCATCGGCGCCGAAGCAGCTGAAAGATTTCGAGATGCTCGCATCAAATGTTATGAAAGAAGGGGTTATATCCAATCGATTTGCAGGAATAAAGCCAGCATAATGCGGCACCTTCATCGATCCAGTGAACTTGGCGCCAAGGAAGACCTCCACGAGGCGGGGATGCTTCCAAGTCGCAGTTGCTATTCCATAGCGGTTGGGCGTGCGAAAGAAATCCCGGCTGTTGAAATCCGGCTCCGGCTGGTCAAAACGGGATCTTTGTACCACATAGCCGAACTCCACCTGGAACTTTTCCGAGATCCCGTAGCCCAAATTCAGTTCCACTCCGGAAACCTTCACTTTTCCTGAGTTGACTCGAATGAACTCCAAATCGGGAGTCCTCGGATCGTCGTCCTCCTGCACGTTAAACAGGTTTCTGATCGCGGTATGAAAGAGGTTGAAATCGAGCATCGCAGAGCCTCGTCCTAACTGCGGCCGCCATTCGGTGCTAAAAGTGTAGGTGAGGGAAGATTCCTTCCTCAGATCCCTGCTGTTTCGAATCACCCGTCCTTCACCGCCAACTTGAGTGATGTGCAAGTCTTCGTCGAACAGCTGGGGGGCTTGGAATCCTGTAGCCACCGATCCTCGAAATTTGAGGTTTTTATGAGGGTTCCACATCAGGGATGCACGGGGCGAGCTAATGATGGCGTTGATTTCTGAGTGTTTGTCAAACCGCGCTCCGTAAACGAGTTCCCACCCCTTGGCAAAAAACCAGTCATCTTGAACGTAGAGTCCCGTATCGGTATAGGTCTCATCGATGATTCGTCCGTACGCAGGCTGAGCGTCTCGCACCCAGTCACGATTAAGCTGGCTTCCCCAGGAAAGAACATGGGAATGCAAATAGTGGTTGAACTGAGAGTCGAGGACCCATAGCGGATTATCCGTGTTGCCGTAAGCGTTCGGGTCCATTCCCGACCCGTAGTAGGTGTGGCGGTATTGCCCGGCGAATGAGACGGTGAAACGGTAATCGAATTTCGAGCTGATGCTGTGATACCAGCTAAGACCAGCGGCATTTCGTCGGCTCCGGACCGACTCAGCGACGTTTGCCAGGTATTCCGGCAGATCAAGGCGATCCCCACCCCGACGGTTCTCTTGCACGCGGTTGAAATCAAATGTCAGCTTGGCCTTGTCGTCCAACAGGCGGTGATCGAACCGGAATCCCAAAGCCTGGAAGTTGCGCTTGGCCACCTCTGTGAGACCGTCTCCTGTCAGGTCCAATGGCTTGACCCTATCGAGTTGGCCATAAACGGTAAGCGCGGTCCCCCGATCTGCCGCAACCCAATCGGCCCCGGCGCTCACAGAGAAGTTGGGCAGTCCACCCATCGGTTCATATCGACTCTCAAAATGGGCGCCACTTTTAGGCGGCCTTAAAGGGATGACGTTGATCACGCCCGCCACCGATCCAGGGCCATAGAGAGCCGATCCGCCTCCCTTTACCACCTCAATCCGATCGATCATCGCCACGGGAATCTGTTCGGCCCCGTAAACCATGGCCAGCGAGGACATGGTCGGTTGTCCGTCGAATAGAATCTGCGTGTAGTTTCCCATCAAGCCCAGCAAGCGGATCTGCGAGAAGTTGCAGTTCTGGCAGTTGTTTTCTGTTCGAATGCCGGTAGTGAATTCAACCGCATCCGCCAGGGTACGAGAGTCTGACAGCTCGATCACGTTGCGCGGGATAACCTCTATGCGGATGGGGACACTTTTATGCGGATGGGGACACTTTCGATGAACCTCTCGGTGCGTGTCGCCGTCGCTGTCACTGTTATGACCTCATTTTTGATAGCTAACCAGAGGACCACATCGATCACATTTTTTTCACCGGCTTTTACTATTACAGAGGTAAAGGTTTTCTGCTCAAATCCTGTGGCCGTGACCCGCATTCGATAAAGACCGGGAGCTATATCCGAAAAGCAATAGAAGCCTCTTTCATCTGTGAACACCCATCTATCCGCAGGCGCCCCCCTGCCTCCCCGCCAGCGCCGGGGTTCCACTGGCACCGGCTCCAACGATATCCTGGCTCCGGGCACCACTCTACCACTGGGGTCTTCTACACTTCCTTGTAGCACACATGTCTCGTTATCTTTCACCTGGAAGGAGAAGCCCCTAACTGGAAAGAGAACCAGCAGATAGACAAAGCCTCCTGCTAGCAAAAGTGTAACATTGCGCGCTGGTGCGAGGATAGTTGTCATGGGTTCTTCCTCCTTCCAATCTTGTTGGGAACAAACCCGCTGCTGCGGGCACTCAGCTGGGAAAGGACGCCACATCCTTTCAGTCGGTGGAGAAGGGATCTATGCAGGAGGACTTCTGACGAAACGCAGGCTTATTGTGGTGGTTTGGATATGAAGAGCTGCTAACAAAGGAATTGCCAAAGCCGCGATCGATGGAGGCGGCAGGTCCAATCCGGTAGAAAGCTCGACAATAGACAGCTGCGCAAGCTGGCAGAGAACACAGCCCTTGTGATAGCGTAGATCGCCATGCCAGTCGCTGGCGGCGGCTGTCGTTGCGGCAACGATTAGCAGAATCGCCACCACCAGGAAGAGCGCTTTGAATCGAATGCTGTTTAGAATAGCCGACATTTTATGTGCTTTGATGCGATGGCATAATAATAGCGCCTTGGTCACCTCTCTATCCAGAGCAAATTCGGAGTGACCTGCTTGTTTTTCTGCGAAGAGGTAAAGCATTTACCGTACCAGGAATGGCTTGCGCCGCAGAATGGCGTTAAGCTGTTTATGCGTGAATATTTATAGGTGTTTTCAGCGGAGTGGAATCAGGCTGTATAGTAGCTGTTTCACTACTGTGATGTGTTGTAATAGGTGCGAGTGCTACGGTCTTCGAGCGGAACGGCCGTCCCGCTCAGGAAGGGGGATGCCCAGCTTCTTCATTCTGCGGAAGAGTGTGGTCTTATGGATGCCAAGCTCCCTCGCTGCGGCCACGCGGTTGTAATGGCTCCGCTCCAGGGCGGCGCGGATGGATTGGGCGTCAAGCAGGTCGTGGGCGGCCTCAATATCGGATGAGGATGAGCCTGAGGCTTTGTGCGCGGTCAGGTCCTCGGGCAAGTGCGCAATATCGATGAAGCCCTCGTTGCATAGAATGAATGAGCGCTCGATGACGTTTCCCAATTCGCGCACATTGCCGGGCCAGTCGTGCGCCATCAGCAGCGAGAGCGCCTCGGCCGCGATCCCCTGGACGGACTTACGCTGCAGCCGGTTGAATCGTTCGACGAACTGCTGCGCCAGCAGCGGAATATCCTCCTTGCGCCGGCGCAGCGGCGGAAGCTCCACGCGAACCACGTTTACGCGGTAGTACAGATCCTCCCGGAACGCGCCCTTGCGCGTCTGTTCCGTCAGGTCCTTGTTGGTGGCGACGATGACGCGAACGTCCGCCGTCTCGGAACGGGTTGCCCCCAGCGGTTCATAAGTCCGCTCCTGCAGCACCCGAAGGAGCCTCACCTGAAGAGCCGGGCTCACCTCTCCGATTTCGTCGAGAAACAGGGTCCCGCCTCTGGCCATGGCGAACCGTCCGGGCTTGTCCTTGTTCGCCCCTGTGAATGCGCCGGCCTTGTAGCCGAAAAGCTCGGACTCGAGAAGGGTGTCCGGCAAGGCCCCACAGTTGACTGCGACAAACGGACCTTCCCGCCGCGAGCTCAGGCTGTGAATGGTCCGGGCCATCAGTTCCTTGCCGGTGCCAGTCTCGCCGAGGATCAAGACCGTGCTGGGGCTGGCGGCGATGGCGGGCAGAACCTCGAACACCCTTTGCATCAGGGGGCTGCGGCTTGCGAGATCCCCCACCCGGAATCGTCCTTCCAGCTCCCGGCGCAAGGCCTCGACCTCGGAGAGGTCGCGGAAGGTTTCCGCTCCACCGATCATGCGGCCCCCGGCATCCCGCAGCACGGCCGTGGACACGCTAATGGGAATACGGTTCCCGTCCGCGTCGATGATGTATCCGGACTTGCCGATGATGGGCCTGCCCGTTTTCAGCGTTTGCTGCAGCGCGCAATCGGCCCCGCACATGCTGGAACGGAACACCTCCGAGCAACGCCGGCCTATCGCATCGGAACGTGCCACGCCCGTAATCTCCTCGGCTGCACGGTTGAACGAGGTGATGCGCCAATCCAGGTCCACCGTAAAGACGCCGTCGGAGATGCTTTCAAGAATGGCCCCGGTCGGCGTGGGGACAGTCGGCGTCTTGTTCTTCTTGCGGGCAATCATCCCGCTGACCTCCGTGAGTCCTGACCCGGGCACTCCCCGCAGCAGTTGCGCTTCACCATGTTCTCCTTGATGACCAGGAATTTCTCGCCCTGGCAGATGTCGTGTCCGCGATTGCGGGGCATCATTGAGTTCTCCCGGCCTTCCGATATCCTTTCAATAGCTGCCTCATCATAAGGTCCGCCTGGATCGACCGACATGAGATCATAACATATAGGGTGCTCGGAGGCGGACGGGGGGGGCGAGCACTCCACTCGTTCAGCGCCGGTGAGGAAATCGTAAACCGGCTGCCCGGGATCCGGGCATCAACCTCAGCACTTCGTTTGAGAGTGCACATCCGGCCGGAGCGTGAGTGGGTTTCGAAAACAGCTCACATCAAGATACGCACCACATCACCTGCGAAGCAGGCGGTAGCAATGAAGGCACAGCCGCTCTCGCACTTCCTGTCCAAAGCAAAATAGGGTGGCGTCCGATTTCATGATCGATTTGACATCATTTTCATGAACATGTATTGTATCTGATAATGACTCGACCGTTACAGATATACCTGAATGAGATGGACTTGGCCACGTTGGAGGAGTTTGCGCGCGGGCACGGATGGACGAAGTCCCAGGCGGTTCGCCTCGCCATTCGGGCGCTCACGCGCCCGAAGGCGGCGGATCCCCTCCTCGCTGCCAGCGGCATGATCGATGGGCTGCCGGAAGACCTCAGCGAGCAGTTCGATCGCTATCTCGAGGAGACTTACGTTGCCGAAAAGAGGCCGCGATACCGCGCGAAGCGTTGCTCGCAATAGCGTTTTTGTCGACAGCAGCGCCTGGATCGCGTTTTTCAGCGCACGTGACCAGCACCACGCGGAGGCCGACCGGATGTTTCGCCAGGCCGCCGATAAGGGGAAATTATTGCTTACGAGCAACCTGATGCTGGCTGAGGTGCATCGGCTGTTGCTGTACCGCGTGGGGATTGAAGCTGCGGCTGGCGCCCTCGACAGAATCGAGGCAAGCGCGCTAACCAAAACCGAATTTTCGGGACCAAGCCATCATCAGGCGGCGCTGCTGTGGCTGAAGAAGCTCCGGGGGCATCCGATTTCATACGCAGACGCGGTAAGCTTTGCGGTCATGGAGGCCACGGGCTGCATGGAAGCCATGAGTTTCGACCAGCACTTTCGCATCGCCGGGTTTATGCACTTCGAAGTGCGGCCGAATCCATAGTATCCGGTTTTGACATTGGAAAGCCTGCAACCCGGCAAGGCTATCCCTGTTCATTCCCGAAAACTGATCTCCGTCTGTATTTGGCTCCAACGCAGTTCACTCCCTGCTGACCACTTGCCGCGTCTTTGTTCGCCGATCCTCATCCGTGAACAGGTCACGAAGCCAGCCAAGCTCTGACCGGCAGTTTCGGGATTCGCTTGAAATGCTCGACATTGTTTGTGACTGCCACAAGACCGTTGCACATTGCGGTCGCTTGCGCAGTTAAGATTTTTTAGCCGCAGCCATGCCGGTCCGTGGTATATGTGAGGCCATGACCACACACCACTATCTGGCGTGCGACCTGGGCGCGGAAAGCGGCCGCGTACTGCTTGGCACTCTGGCTCAAGGGCGGCTGGCTCTGCGGGAGATCCATCGCTTCTCGAACGGCCCGATTGCTGTCGGCGGCACCCTGCGCTGGGATGTACTGCGTGTTCTTGAAGAGCTGAAGGCGGGGCTCCGAAAAGCGGCTGCCGGCGGTGCTTCCCCTGCCAGCGTCAGCTGTGATTCCTGGGGTGTCGACTATGTCCTGCTTTGCAAGCATGAGCCTATGCTGACACTCCCCTTCCATTATCGGGATCCGCGCACCGATGGGGGCCTGGAGCGAGCATTTGCCGTGGTCCCTGCGGATGAGATTTTCAAGGAAACCGGAATTCAGTTCATGGCCATCAACACGCTCTACCAGCTTCACGACGACCTCCGGAAGCGGCCCGAGGTCCTGAATGTCGCCGACACGTTCCTGAACATCGGCGACTACTTCAACTTCCTTCTGTCCGGCCGCGCCGTGGCCGAGGAGTCCCTGGCAAGCACCACGCAGCTCTACAGTCCGCGCCTGCGAGACTGGTCCGCGATGCTGATCGACAGGTTCGGTTTCCCGGCGCGCATCTTTCCGGAAATTGTCCCGTCAGGGACAGCGCTCGGGCGGATGCGTTCGCCGGTAGCCGAGGAGACAGGTCTGGACAGCGCCGAGATAATCGCCGGCTGTTCCCACGACACCGCCGCGGCCGTTGCGGCCGTTCCTGCATCAGGCGGCAACTGGGCCTATCTTAGCTCAGGCACATGGTCCCTCCTGGGGACTGAGAGCGCGGAACCCATAATCGATGCCAAGAGCCGGAGGTACAACTTCACGAACGAAGTCGGATACGGAGGCGCCATTCGTTTTCTGAAGAACATCGTGGGCTTGTGGCTCATTCAGGAATGCCGCCGGGAGTGGGCAAGCCATGGCCGCGAATACAGCTATGAAGAGTTGGCGCGGATGGCTGCTGCATCTCCACCACTGAGATCGTTCATCGACCCGGCAAGGGAAGAGTTTCTGAAACCCGGTCAGATGTCAGAGAAGATCGCGGCCTTTTGCCGCACCACCGGGCAACCAGCGCCGAAAACGCCGGGAGAATTCGTGCGTACGGCGCTCGAGAGCCTCGCACTACTGTATCGGCGAACGCTGGAGCAGCTCGAAGATGCAAGCAGAAGAAGTGTGAACACCCTGCACATCGTCGGCGGTGGCAGTAAGAACCAGCTGCTGAATCAATTCACCGCAGATGCCACGCAACGCACGGTCCTGGCCGGGCCCAGCGAGTGTACGGGGCTCGGCAATGTAATTGTGCAGGCCATCGCACTCGGGCATTTGTCTTCTTTGGATGCCGCGCGTGAATCAGTGCGCGAATCATTTCCCACGATGCGATACAAGCCCGCCGACACGTCGACATGGGATGAGGCCTACGACCGATTCGTGAGCCTCGTCTAGTCCATATGAAAAACTTCCTCCAGCTCCACCATGGACTCGTCCGCACCGGCCCCGCTCAGGCCCTCAAAACACGAAGCAACAAGGGTTTTATTTCATCGGCTCTTGCTGTCGCTTCTCAAACCAGGCCTTTACCCCTGCATCAAGGGATTTCAGGTCAGGCTTTTTCTGAGCGATATCCAGCGACTCCTTATATTCCTGGTTCAAGTCACCCAGTTTGAGATTCGATCCGACGCGCACAAAGAGCGGGATCTGATGCAGCTCTGCGCTTACGGTGATTGTCTGGCCGCCTCGATACACCTGGTCCGGGCGCCAAGCATCGCGCCACTGCGCTCCGGATGGAAGATAGACTTGCTGCGTGCGCTTCCCCTTTTCCCAGATCGGCGAGACCAGCAGATCCGGCCCGTAAAGATAGGTCTGCCAGTTCGCCCAGGCCTCCGGAGATTTGGGATCCATGAGGAAGAGCGGCCGGACGATGGGCATGCCGGTCCGGTGAGCTGTCCTGGCCTGCGAGTAGCCGTACCCGGCCAGGCGTTGATGCAGACGCGCGTACAGGCGCCAGATCGCGATCAATTCGGCATCATAGCTCGGCGTGCGCGGCAGGCTCCAGAACGCGAGGTTGCGCGTCGGGCCGACTTCCATTATGGGGGTAAAGCAGCTGAAGGCCAGCCAGCGCCCGCAGACTTCCTGCTCCATTCTCTGATCGTTATAGCCGCAGGTGTCGGATCCCCAGTTGGGGTAGCCCATCACCGCCGCGCGCTGGACCGCGATGATCGAAGCCCGCAGGCCTTCTTGAGTGCCGCCGATGTCGCCGCCCCAGAACACCCCGTACGGCGCGCTGCCCGTGTAGGCCGCCCTCGGCATGAGCACGAAATCACTGGCGCGATATTTCATTGCAATTTCGTATGCCGCTTTGACGTACATCGGCGGATAGGCGTTGCGGTTCTCGCGGATCGACCGCCCATCGAATACTTTGTAAGGCCCGCTCTCGGGGATGTTTTCTTCGCCGCGATCCAGCTTGAAAGCCGCCACACCCAACCCGAGAAGCTTGGCCACGCCTTCCTGCCAATAAGCCTTGGCCGCCGGATTCGTCATGTCCACCATCGGGTAGTTGTTGGGTTGCGGCGGCTGACCCACCAGGTTGTATCCTTTGGCGAGCGCTTCCTGCTCCATTTTTCCCTGGAAAAAGGGGGCGATCCACAGCAGCATCTGCATCCCCTGTCCGTTCAGCCACTGGACCATTCCCGGGAAATTAGGCAGGCGCTTGGTGTCGATTTCAAAGTCATCGTAGCCCAGGCGTCCCGGACCCCATGGGCGATCCACCCAATATACGCCGCACGGGATCCCGTACGCCTTCATCATCAGGACGTCTTCCATGACCTGGGAGTTGAACGGCCCGGTGACCGGCGTGCCGTCGTAATACGCGAGCAACTGCGCATGCTCGTCGCGCCAGCGCCAGGGCGTGAACATCCACTTGGGCGGCAGGAATGGCGGGCCGGCATCCAGTGCATGCTCGCAGACAATTTTCGCCGGATCCCGGCCGGTGTAGAGCTTCATCTCCAAGGACGGGCCTTCGAACTCGATCTTCACCCGCTGCGCATCGTCGACACAGAAGTCGAAGTAGCCGGGCCAGTTTCCCTTGACGAAAACGGCGTAGCCCCGCGATGACAGGTAAAACGGCGCATAAACTGAGAGTGTGGGCTTGATGATCATGTCCACCTTCTGGCCGCGCAGGTTCATCGCCTCTTGACGGCCGGGCGCCCACGACGCCGCTTGCGGCCCGTCCACGACCCGCTCCATCAAGCCGGTGAAGTGCTCGTCGCTGGCGCTTTCTATGGCCAGCCCCCATTTGAGGATGTCGGAGTCGGGCTGCGCGCTCAGCCGGATGGTGAAGTTCCTTCTCTCCGGCTCTGCGGAGGCACTGACGATGCGGCCGTCGGGCATCTTGACCTGGCCTTTCCACGGTCTGCCCCGGATGTCCTGGGATTTCGCGGTGAGTTCAGCGGGAAGATTGATTCGTCCCTTCGCGGTCTCGTAGAACACAGCGTCCAGCAGCAGCGAACGAGGATCAGCGCCCTGTCCCTGGGGAGCAAGACCGTTTGAGTGCAGGACCAGCACCGCCTGATTTCCGCCATTCTGTGGCGAGGCCGGCACAGGCCTGGCGCCGGCCAGCAAAAGCAACACGCCTAGAGCAATGGATAAGTGAACAGCAAAGCTTCGCCTCATATTGTTTTCTCCGGTGTGTAATTCCTTCTTCTTCATGGCGCTGCTTCTCATTGGCCCGGAAGTTTGGGGCCGGCGTATATCACTGCCAATTCTGCCAGAGTTGCCGTCGTGTCTGAGCCAAATCCGGAAAGCGCCGTGAACTTCAGATAGCGTGTTGCGACCGTTTGCGCGAAGAGAATCCGCTGCGGTGCGAAAGTCGAGACCAACGCCCCGCGAGTCACGTCGCGCCACTGGCTGCCGTCATCGCTCACCTGGATGACGTAATCGCGAATGTCGCCTTCGTGCTCGCGGTGATCTTGCCGCGGCATGCATACGATGCCCGACATAGTCACCGTCGCGGGGAAGGTGATGGTGAGAGTGTGCGGATGCCGCGGGTCGCGCCCTTGAGAGCTGCCTTGCCAGTAAGTATTTGGATTCCCGTCGATCGCGTTCGCGGCCTGGCCTGTCCCCTGGGCAACAGCGCCGAGCCTGCTCATGATGCGCGTGTCGAACAGCAGGCCACGTATGTCGGCGGCCGACACTGCAATCTGCGGCTGGAATCGCGAGCTGCCCATGTAGTCGAGCAGAGAGCGGCGCAGTTGCCGGGCTACCGGTCCGGCCTGAGCGTTTTCCAGGTCGGCCGAACAGACCATCAGCCGGCCATTCCCGACTTTGCATTCGAAGACGAGGCCGAGCTTGTAGTTTCGATTCCAATCATCGATGGCTTGCACGATCGGCTTGAGTTGACGCGGGAGGCGATCGAGATTCACGGCGCGCACGCCGCGAACGATCTCCGTCCACTGCCAATCACAATCCTCTGCGGTCGGGAACTCCGCCAGTGCAGGATGCCTGGCGTTGCACCAGAGCCCGAGCATGCGGGCCCAGCCAGGATTCATCAAGCGGCTCCAAAAAATCGGCACGGTGTCGAGCGGCGGGTTCGTCCAGTCCAGGTCTGAGGGACGCGGAAGGAACAACACCCTGCCTCCCGCGGTAAGTTTCGCTTCCGCTTCATCCCACGAACCGGTCACCAGGACATCTTTCGCAGTTGATCCGTCCACGCGCGCCGGATACAGCCAGAAGTTCCCCGAGTTCTCGATGGTCGTATCTTTGAGACTGACCACCAGCTCGCAGGCCTGCGGCGCCTTCAGTTTCGACAGGTCCGCCGTGACCTTTCCTAACGCAATGTTCTTGCCGCGCGGAATGGTTCGGGCCGGCCATTGCTCGCCTGCCACCGCTCTGCCCCGATCGTCCACGATCCGCCACATGGGAACGGCATTGGCAATGGGCGCATCACCGTAGTGGGCGATTTCCACGTCAACGTCGAGTGCATCAGCCGTCGTGAACACGCGGCTCTTCAGCCGCGCCAGCGGCACGGTAGCGTTACAGAACCGGCGGAATTCCTCCGGCGCCGCGTAGCCTTTACTTTCCCAAAACGCGTCCAGCAAACCGACCAGGGCTGTGCCTTGTCCCAAGTAATCGTGCAGATCCAGCAACTGAAATCCGTCGAGCCCCGGCGTGCGCAGGTTAGCTTCGATCTCTTCCTTGTAGCAGGCAAGCTGAAAACGGCCTGACGCGCGCGCGAAGTCTTTGTCATTTTCCAGCAATCCATGCGCGGCCAGAGAGTCATGGAAGATCTCATAATTGCCGGGGCGCAAATAGCCGGTGAACTTTTTCATGACCGCGAAGTCCGGATAGGCGCACCACTGCCCCAGCTCATGCGATGCCACCGGCACGTTGACCCCCACCAGCGACTTCGCGTAGTCCCGCCCGAACCAGGCGGAATTGCCGCGCAGCATGTTCTGGCCGATGCGGTGGACAGCCAGATAATCCGCGCCGTCGACGGGGCCCGGAACATCGATCAACGACCAGCCGGTGCCGGTCGTATACAGCCGGCGCGGATCCTCGCCTCGCCAGTAGCTGACCCATTTGGGCAAGGATTCCTTCCAGCGTCCGCCCGGCTCGTTGCTCGGGGAAAGCAGCAGGAACGACGGATGATTTCCGTAGGCTTTCATCATGCGCGCGGTTTCGTCATACATCATCCGCTCCATCGCGCTGCCCGGACTGATTTCATTCCACATGCCGCATTCCACTTGGAGGTAAAACCCGAGCTGATCGGCGGCTACGAACGCCGCCTCCGGCGGGCACCACGAATGAAAGCGCATGTGATTCAATCCCCAAGCCTGGCAGATTTGGAATACGCGCTTCCATGAGTTCACGTCGGTTGCCGGATAGCCGGTCAGGGGGAAATCGCCGCCGAAATGTGTGCCGCGCAGGTAGATCTCGCGGCCATTGAGAAGGAACTTGTTTTTCTCCGCGCGGATCTCGCGCAGGCCGAAGGTCAGTTCCTTTGCATCTTCCGCATTCTCACCCTTGAGCTGCAGCGTCAGGTGTTGCAGGACGGGATGGAATTCATCCCACGGCTGCGCGCCCTTGCCGAGAGGCGCCTCGAGCTCGGCTTTTCCCCCTTTCTCGTTCCACGTCACAGGCAAAGTTGTTCCGCCGGCGGAAAGCGTGCCTGCTCCGGCACGAGCGGTCAGGTTTCCGATTTGCACTTTGATCAGCGCCGATTTCTTGTCAACACTCGGAAATACCTGCGCATCTTCAATCCAGACGGGGCTGGTCGAGGTCAGCTCGATCTTTCCCACGATCCCATTCCAACTGCTGCCCAGCGAGTCCGAGACGCTGTGGGCATCGAGGCGATAAGGCAGGAGCATCCGGTTGTCGATGCGAATGCTCAATCGATGTTTCCCGGGTGACAGCGTAGCCAGATCGTAATCGTGCGGCACGCACAGACTATTGGATGAGCCGACTTCCCGTTCGTCTACCCATACTGTTGTCTGCCAGTGAGGGCGCTCCAGGTGGAGCATGATGCGGCGCCCCAACCAATCGCTTGGAATCTCGATGTCTCGCTGATACCAGGCCGCGCCGAGGTAGTGCCGTGGAGGCTGGCACAGAAACGGCACCTTTACGCTGCCTGGCTGTGTGTACGCCTTGTAATCCTCTCGCAAATACCAGAACCGGTCATATAGCGAGAGCACCCACGGCGTGGCAGTGCTGATTTCATCGCCGTAACCCTGTCCCTGGAGGATGCCGGGCAGCTTGATCTGATCCGTCAGTTCGCGGCCAAACCATCGTTCCTTCATGCCGACATCCGCCCGATCGAGCGCGAAACGCCATGTACCGGCGAGATCCGTCGGTCCATCCGCTATTGCGACGCGCGCTGCCGTCGTCATGGTTGACAGCAGGCTGACGACGGCCAGCATCACCGCGATCTTCAGCCGTTTCTTCATGGTCTCCTCCGTCGCATTATTTCCAAATGAGAACCTCCGCCGGCTTCAGCGGCAGTTTCCCCATCATAATCTCAGACCCCTTGGCTGCCGGAATATCCGCTGCGCGTGAGGAGTAGTTGACGGCGATCCAGAAACCGTCACGCCAGTCCACATAGACTCCCTCCGGATAGTTTTCCGTGGAAATCCCGGCACGCCGGCACACTTGCCGAAGCACTTCTTTTTCCAGCCGGCCATCCTTGGTTTGAACGCCGATGTAAGTGACGCTTCCTTTACCGACGCGGCGGTAGGTCACGGCACTTTGGCCGGCATAGAATTGGTTTGCGTATTGCGCCAGGCTTGCCGTTCCTGCCAGAGGCTTCAGCACATCTGCCCAAGCATTCCACGGGTACAGAAGAGAGTTCATGCGAACTTGACCCTCGCCGTCTTCCAACATGAGGTCAAAAAACGATACCTCGGCGCCGATCAGGGGATAGATCGGCTCTGCCCAGCGGGCCTCCCAAAGCTGACCGTTGCGTTTCTTCTGGCCGGTGCGGCAGGTCAACACCAGGTTGCCGCCCTTTTCCGCATATTGGGTCCACTTGCGCACAAGTTCGGCGTCGATCAACTGATAGGCCGGCGCCATCAGTACTGGATAGGCTGAGAAATCGTCCGCTTCCGCCAAAAAATCGACCGGTGCGCCCAAGGACTTGGTGATTTCCAAGTAACGGAACATGTGCGCCCATGTATCCCATAATGGCGTCTGCTTCTGTTGTTCCAGGTCCCAGAGGTTCTCGTGATTCCATAGAATCGCGGTCTTGCGAGACAAGCAGCCGGATGGAGGCTTCGCGGCAGGATCGAACTTGGCGCGCAGCGTTCGCATCTCGCGCGCCACTTGCTGGTATTCCAGCCCGCCCCTCAAGGGGGTGACGCCATCGGTGCCGATGATTCCGTTATGATACTGTTCGCTGCCGTACAGAGGTTGGCGGAAACGGTAGGTGCAGGCAAAAGAACAGCCGTTGGCAAAAGCGTGCCAGAGCCACATCCGGACTGCGCCAGGCATCGGTTGCGGGTTGATTGGGGCCCAGTTCACTTGGCCGGGCTGCAACTCCATGACACCGGTCGCCCCCTTGATATTGCGATAAAAGGGGCCTGTAAAAGCGATGCCGGGTTGCCAGCCCAGTCGGAAGCCGTCCTCGCCCAGGTTGTGTTCCCCCCTGACTAAATAGATGGTGAAGGCCGCAAAATCCAGGTCCGTCGAGCGGCGCGGGTCGGCAGCGCCGATGTTCGATATGTAGTTCGTTGTGATCCATTGGTTGGGCGCGGTGAAGCGGCGCAGCAAGCCGGCCTGCCAGTTGAGAAACCGCGCGGTCTGATCTGCGGTGAATCGATTGAAGTCCAGCACTGCATGCGGGCTGGGGCCGTAGAGCAGCGTCGGATTCGGTATGCGGATTTGATCGAAGGTGTTGTACCTCAGGCTCCAGAAGGCCGTTCCCCATTCGCGGTTCAGCACATCGATGGTTTTGTAGCGGGCTTGCAGCCATTCCTGGAAAGCCTGCAGGGCCGACGGACTGTAGTCAGGATGGGCGGACGGTTCGTTGTCCAGCTGCCAGCCCCACACGGCGGGATTGCCGCCGTAGCGGCGCGCCATCTCCGTGATGATCCGTTCGCAGTAGTGCAAATAAGTAGGATCAGCCAGGGCATTGTTGGCGCGCGAGCCGTGTTCCTCGCGCCGCCCTTCCGCTGTGACAAGGAAGATCTCCGGGTGGGTCTCCGCCAGCCAGGCCGGCGGGCAGGGAGTCGGGGTGCAGAGGATCACGCGCAGATGATGACGCACGGCCAGCTCAATCGCGCGATCCAGCCAAGCGAAGTCGAATCGTCCTTCCTGCGGTTCCATGAATCCCCAGCCGAACTCGCCCATGTGCACGAACTCGAATCCCATCTCTTCCATCTTGGCAAAGTCGCGGTCCCACTGCTCCTCGGGCCAGTGTTCGGGATAGTAGTAAACACCGATCTTCATCAGGTCCTTCGCCGGAAAGAACCGGGTTGGGGATTCCGCTGCCGTCAGAATCGTAGCGGATAAAATGAGAAATGCGGGGACCAGCAACGGCGGCATCAACAAATGCAGTCTCTTCATAAGCGGCCTCCAGCTCTCTGAAGACAGGCACCGGCAGCTTTCTCTGCCCTTCTCGGCGTCTCCGGGTTCCGGCGTCTTTTTCGAAAAAGCAAACCACCGAGACACCAGGACGCGAAGGCGCCAAGAACTCATAGATCAAGAATTCCTTCAGAAACTGTCAAAGACAGCAAGCCGAGCGGCAGTGTTGAGGGGTTGCCGCTCCAAACGTCGCCGGGATTCCTGCTCACCTCTTCTTGAGATTCTCCTGCAACTTCATGATCTCAGTCCCTGCAAGGAGGGCGGCGCCGATCCCATGGTCGTCGTTGATCCGCGCTGGCCGGTTGTAATAGAAAACCAGGTCGGCGCTGGTGCCGGTGCCGACACAGATGTCCTCAATTTGCCCGTCGTCTCTGATTTTCGTCTTCAGGCCGTCCCAGCCGCGCAAGGCGATGGTGGCGTACCGCCTGTCAACCCACCCTTCATTGACGGCTTTTGCAATGGAGTAAGTGAACATGGCTGTGCACGATGATTCCAGGTAGGAATCAGTCTTGTCGAGCACCTGGTGCCACAAGCCTTGAGGCCCCTGGTAACGGGCAATTCCGAGCATCTGCTCTTCAAACAGCGCCAGCACCGAATCTCGACCGGGATAATTGGGCGGCAAGCACGACAAAAGGGCTGTCTTGGCCAGCATGATCCACCCATTCTCGCGCCCCCAGTAGGCCGGGCCGGGCCGTTTCAGGTCATCGTACCAATAGTGGTAGTAGAGTTCGCCGTTCTTATCAAACAGGTACTTGTGGAAGTTGATGACCTGCTTGATGGCGTCGTCGAAATACTTGGTTTCGCCGAAGTACTTGCCCATGCGTGCCAGGAAGGAGATGCTCATGTACAGGTCGTCAGCCCACAAGGTCATTTTGAACGGCGAAGTCCGCACGAGTGTCCCGTCGGGCAGGCGTTGCTGTCTTGTGCTGACGTGGGCAGCCGTCTTCTGGATGTAGTCCTGATAGTCCTTTCTCTTGTCGTACTGAAACGCTTCAATGACGCTCGAGCACATGGAGCCGCAGTCGTCCAGTTCCTGCATCAAGAAGAAGCGGGCCAGAGGATACTCGTTCTTGGGTTGGCCTTTATGGCGCGCCTCAAGCACGGGGACGTTGTCAAATGCGAAGGCCATGTTTTTCAGAACAAAATTCTTATAGGTGTCATCCTTGAGGTATGCAGCCGCCTGCAACATACCCAGATTGATCACGCCGTTGGTGTAGCGCCACGTCGTGTAGTCGCTCAGCAATCGAAGGTCTGCTTCGGCCGGCGCGTCCTTTGCCTGCAAATATATCTGTCCGGTCTTTCTATCGACAAAGCCATAGACGGTATCCCTGATCAGCAGATTGGCAATGCTTCTGACGGCCTGTTCATCCGTCCTTGCCGTCTGGGCGCAAACAGCGCCAAAGAACAGAATCAAAATCAACAGAGTCGTAATAGTTTTCATGACCGCCTTCCTTTCATTGAAAGTCAGCTCGCTGCGCTCGCCAACTCAGGGGCAGAGGGGCAAAGGGCTCAAGGGGTAAAGGGAAGAAAATCCATTGCCTGTCCGGGAAAGGTTCCTGCCGGATAGTGCACAAAAGCCTTCTTCGAAGCCGTAGCCCAGCTGCTTGGTGTAAATGGCGCCCGGCAAAACCTGGATGCAGCCTGGCGCCGCCTGGCCAGATCCGAAATCAAACTTGAAAGTGGTAGCCTCCCTTGCGTCAGCAACTTGGACCGAACCGAATTTTGAGCTGTGTGCTGAGCCGATCGTTGCAGCAGCGCCGATCAGTGCAAAAACAACGATGCGTTCCACGATGAGTCGGTTCATGCGTTCTCAAGATTGTCGTTTCGCATCATACAACAGCTTGTTTCATTATTCGATTCTTTTTGCTTGACAGGTGCCTCCTGTCGCGAGTAAGGTGGGCTTACCATGTGAAAAATGCTGTTTCACTATGTGAGTCAGGCGGCTCCGCAGGCGGCTTGCCCGCGCGGGCAGCATCCGGTCCTGTTCGCTCACAGGCGGAGGAGACCTATGAACTTGAGAATACAGCACGTGCCCGACCCTGCCGGCTTCGCGCGGATGAGCACCCGCGAGATCCGTCAGTGCTTCCTCCTGCAGCACCTGTTTGAGCCCGGACAAGTCCGGATGCACTACTCCGACCTCGACCGAGCCGCGGTCGGCGGCGCCGTGCCTTGCGCCGGTCCGCTCGTCCTCGAAGCTCCGGACGACCTGGCGTCCGACTGCTTTACCCGGCGGCGGGAGGTCGGAGTGGTGAATATCGGAGGGGCCGGACTCGTCCGTGTAAACGGAACCCCTTATGTGCTCGAGCATCGTGACGCGCTTTACATCGGAAGGGAGAGCGCGCCGGTTGAGTTCGAAAGCTCGGGCGGGGCTGAAGCACCCATCTTCTACTTCGTCAGCTATCCGGCGCATTCGTCGCACCCGACAAAACGCGTGCGCCGGGAGGAGGCGGAAGCTACCTCCCTGGGCGGAGTCACGGGTGCCAACGGACGGACAATCCGGAAGTACATCCACGACGGTGCCGTCGAAGCCTGCCAGCTGACTCTTGGGATTACGGACCTCCACGAGGGGAGTGTCTGGAACACCATGCCCGCTCACCGGCACCTCCGGCGGTCCGAGATCTACCTCTATTTTGCGCTGCCGACTGACGCGGTGGTTCTCCACTGTTTAGGGGAGCCCCAGGAAACCCGGCATGTGGTGGTCCGCAACCGCGAGGCTGTCCTCTCCCCGGGTTGGTCGGTTCATTTGGGCGCGGCCACCGCCCGTTATTCGTTCGTCTGGGCCATGGGTGGTGAGAACCGCGAGTTCTCCGACATGGATGCGGTTCCGATGGAGGAGCTGGCATGACATGCGGGATGCAAGGCGTTCTTCGAAGAGTGTGCCTGTATTGGTCATAGTTGCGTCAGGTTTTGACGTTTGGTTTGTATTGGAACAAATGCGCAGTCGATTAACCCGACCCAAGCGCTAACCAGGAGAAGGAATATGAGGCACTTTTATAAGAACAGATTTCTGTTTGGGCTTGTCTGCGTTTTGCTATGGGGCTTGCTTTCGGCAGGCCTTCTGCCGGCCCAGGAAACCCGTGGCAGCATCGTAGGCAGAGTCGTCGACCAGAGCGGTGCGGTGATTCCCAACGCAACCGTGCAAGTCACCAATCAGGCCATGGGCACGAAGACTTCCCTGGTGACCAACGATCAGGGATTCTACCAGGCAATGTTTTTGACCCCCGGCCTGTATCGGATTGAAGTCGAAGTCAAGGGCTTCAAAAAATTCATGCAGGACGACGTGCAAGTCCGGATCAACGACCGGCTCGAAGTGAACATCAAGCTGACGGTCGGCCAGCCGACCGAAACGGTCACGGTAACTGGTGAGACACCGCTCCTGGAGAACACCACGGCTTCCCTGGGGCAGGTGATTGATGCGCGCCGTGTTACGGAGCTGCCGCTGGCGCACGGGAACCCGTACCAGCTGATCGGGATTGCGGCGGGCCTTGGCTTCACCCGCGATCCACGGTTGGACCGCCCCTATGAGCCGACCCACATCGTCGGCTATTCGATCGCCGGTACCCGCGCGAACCGCAGCGACCTCACGATTGACGGTATCGCGAGCACGGCTACGGCGAACGCCAACGAGGTGACTGCGACCTACCCTCCCCCGGGTGACATTATCCAGGAATTCAAAGTTCAGACATCGACCTTCGATGCGAGCTTCGGCCAGACCGAGGGTGGAGTTACCAACATCAGCATCAAGTCGGGCACCAACGCGCTGCACGGCACTGCCTATTTCGCAGGCCTGCCGCCGGCAGGCTGGGGATGGGCTGCCAACGATTTCTACGCCAACCGCCTCAATCAAAAAATAGCGACCTTTACTGAAAAAAGGTGGGGCGGATCGGCGGGTGGCCCCGTTTATATCCCGCACCTCTACAACGGCCAGAACAAGACATTCTTCATGTTCGGATATGAGGGAATTCATGACAACCGTCCGCGCAACGACGTGACCAACGGCACCGTGCCGAGTGCCGCCATGAAGAGGGGCGATTTCTCGGAACTGCTGGCCCTTGGCTCGCAGTATCAGATCTACAATCCTTTCACCCGGAGATCGATAGCCGGCGGCCGGATCCAGGCGGATCCCTTCATCGGCAACATCATCCCTCCGAATCTGATCAACCCGGTTGCCGCGAAGGTCCTTTCCTATTATCCGGATCCGCGCTTCACTCCCGTGGATGCAACGGGTCTGGGCAATAACCAGGATCCGAGCTTGGCCGAAGCCGCCAAGTACTACAACTGGACGGTCAAGGTGGATCACATCATAAGCGATCGACAAAGGATCTTTGTTCGCTACAGCGCCTACACGAGAAACAGCCTTTACGATAACTACCTCTCCAATTACTTGCTCACGGGCGACGCTTTCCAGTTCTTGGCCAAGAACGGCGTCATCGACGACGTGTACACCTTCGGTCCGACCACCGTGTTGAATGTGAAGTTCGGCTACAGCAGGTTCATTCGGGCAGACAAAACTAATTCCGAAACTGGATTTGATCTGACCAGTCTGGGATTCCCGGCTTCGTACAACGATGCGATTCCGCAGGATATCCGCCGTTTCCCGCAAGTCACAATGACCGGTTACCAGGGCACTGGCCCCGTCGGTTGCGAGTTCAGGCCGGTCGAGATCTATTCGCTCCCCATAACCCTCTCGAAAGCCCAGGGGCGGCACTTCCTCAAGATCGGCATGGAGTTCCGCGCGTATCGCGAGACCGACAGCTTCACGGGTCACAACCAGACCGGTTCGTTCGCCTTTGATACGACTTACACCAAGGGGCCATTGGACAATTCCACGGCGGCACCCAGCGGTTTCGGTCAGTCTGTGGCTGCCTTGCTTCTTGGGCTGCCAACGAATGCCAGCTTTGTCCGGCGGGCCGCCAGCTACGCCGAACAGTCAACCTCCTGGGGCTTCTTTGTTCAGGACGATTGGAAAGTCCTTCCGAAGCTTACACTGAACATTGGCTTGCGCTGGGAGTTCGAAGGCTCGCTGACGGAGCGATATAATCGCACTGTGACCGGCTTTGATTACAATGCGCTTCAGCCCATCAGCGCTCAGGCGGTGGCCAACTACGCCTTGAATCCCGTGGCCGAAATTCCAGTAAGCCAGTTCAAGGTGCAGGGCGGACTGATGTTTGCCGGGGTCGGCAACCAGCCGAGAGGTGCCTACGAAACCCCGAAGAAAAACATCATGCCGCGGTTTGGGATTGCCTATCAGCTTACCCCCAAGACCGTAATTCGCACCGGGTATGGGATCTTCTTCGGATTCCTGGGTGAAAGGCGCGGCGACGTGATTCAAACCGGGTTCCAGCAAAATACGAGCTTTGTTCCTACTCTTGATAACATCAACTTTACCGGCACGCTATCCAATCCATTCCCCAATGGGATCCTGGAGCCGGTGGGAGCGGCATTAGGCGCCCAGACCTACCTTGGACAGAATCTCAATTATTCCCTCCAGGGCCAGGCCATCGCGTTCTTCAACCCGACTCCGAAGGTGTCTTACATGCAGCGCTGGCAGTTCGGCATCCAGCGGGAGCTGCCCTACGGTGTGGTTGTCGAGGCGGCATATATCGGCAACCGCGGCACCCACATCGAGCTCACGAGAGACCTGAATGTAACGCCGCAGAAATATCTGAGCAAACTCTCAACCCGTGATGCGACCGTCATCAACTACCTGACGGCGAATGTCACGAATCCGTTTAAGGGACTTGCGTGGCCGGCGGGTGCGACCAGCACGTTCACGGGGACCAACATTGCGCGCGAGCGGCTGATGCGCCCATTCCCAGCCTTTGGCACCGTATCCACAACCACGAACGAAGGGTACTCCTGGTACCATGGGGGGGAACTGAAGGTCGAAAAAAGGTTCTCCAAAGGGTACTCGGTGGTATTGAACTACACCCGATCCAAGGCTATGCAGGCTATAGACCTCCTGAACTCGGACGATCCCAGACCTACTGAGATGATATCCGATCTTGACACACCGAGCCGGTTGTCGCTCAGTGCCCTCCTCGAATTCCCGTTCGGGCCGGGCCATACATTCCAGTTGACCAAAAATGCCGTCCTGTCGCGCTTGATCGGCGGCTGGCAGCTCTCTCCGATCTACACCTATCAGACAGGCGTGCCCATCAATTTCGGCACGGATTTCTTCTTTAATGGCGATCCCACAACCATGGCACTTCCCGCGGACCAGCGAACGGTTACCCGCTGGTTCGATACCACCAATTTCGTGACCGCCTCAACCCTACAGCCGGACCATCATGTGCGGACGATGCCGCTGAGATTCTCTGGAGTCCGCTATCAGAGTATGAGCAACTGGGATTTCTCGCTCATCAAGAACACGAAGCTCACGGAAGGGAAGAGCATTCAATTCAAGCTTGAGGCGTTGAATGCCTTCAACCATCCGTTGCTGAACAACGGCACGGTCACCGCAACCGTAAACCCCACCTCAACTGCGTTCGGTTCCACGGTTGGAAAGAATATGGGGAATTACGCGCGCCGATTCCAGCTCGGCCTGAAGTTCGTCTTCTAGTCAACGTTTTTACCGGTAGGGGCACGCGGTGGCGTGCCCCTGCTCCGTGTGCCGAGCATGTTCGACAGCTCGGAGGTGTAAGTCCTCTACTCAACCTGGAGGACATCGATCTGGAGAAATTCTTCGATTGGTCAGCGGCCGCTAGCTCAATCCGCCGAACCGCCGTGTACGTGACCCGTACGCACGGTGGTGTGACAGGGAAAGCGGGCGACCGCCTACCTAATTTCTGTCGCGAAACTCATTAGCTGACCCGCAAGACCCCTCGATTTAACAGATAAGTGGGGGAGGGCTTTAGCCCGCGCCCCAATTGTCGTTTCCATGGATGCAGCCAGTTGCATGACAGTAATTCCTCTCTTTCAGCGAAGATATGGAATTTAATTCGTTAGTGTTCCCATTTGGGGGTGCCGGGAATGGGCTAAAGCCCGCCCCCACTAAAGGGATCTCATCGGTACTCTGTCTTTCGGCTAAGGCAGTTTCGCGACAGAAACTACCTAGTTAATTTGTTTGGTCGATGCAATTGAAGACGCATGGTGCATTCCGCGCGTCCTGAGTTTATACTCATCCCTGAATTCATAGATTGAAGCAGCTTCCGGGCCCCTATGCGGGGCAACACGCGCATGCCCAATCAGAAAACAAATATCCAACGCACATACGGACTAGCTCAAGAACGCTACGCTCAGATCGGGGTAGACACGGATCGCGCGCTTCAGATTCTGGCCACCATCCCGGTTTCCATTCACTGCTGGCAGGGAGATGATGTCGGCGGTTTCGAAAACCAGGGGAGCGAGCTGGGCGGGGGCCTTGCCGTTACCGGCAATTATCCGGGCCGGGCGCGCACTCCCGACGAACTTCGCTCAAACCTGGACATGGCGCTTTCTCTAATCCCGGGCAGGCATCGCCTGAACCTGCATGCCTGCTATGCCGAAACCGGCGGCAAGCGGGTAGACCGGAACGCGCTCGAGCCTGCGCATTTCCGGAACTGGATCGCGTGGGCCAAATCCCGGAAAATGGGGGTGGATTTCAACCCTACTTTTTTCGCGCATCCGAGAGCCGCGGATGGCTTCACGCTAACGCACCAGGACACAGGCATCCGACAGTTCTGGATTGAACACGGCATCCAGTGCCGGGAGATCGGTGCGGCAATCGGGAAAGCGCTGGGCACCCCGTACGTGACCAATTTCTGGATTCCGGACGGCTATAAGGACACTCCGATCGACCGCAAAGCGCCGCGCAAGCGTCTGGTCGAGTCTCTAGACGCTATCTTTGCCCGAAAGATCAGCCCGCGCTTCCATCGCGATTCGATCGAGCCAAAGCTCTTTGGCATCGGCTCGGAGAGCTATGTCGCCGGCTCGCACGAGTTCTACCTCGGTTATGCGGTCCGCAACCATAAGCTGCTGTGCCTGGATTCCGGCCACTATCATCCCACCGAGACAATTTCCGACAAGATTTCCTCCGTGCTGATGTGGCTTGACGAGATCCTGTTGCACGTCAGCCGGGGAGTCCGCTGGGACAGCGACCACGTGGTGACACTGACCGACGAGCTCCATGCAATTGCTCAGGAACTAGTCCGGGGCGGGTATCTACGGCGCGTGCATATCGGGCTCGATTACTTCGATGCCAGCATCAACCGGGTTGCCGCCTGGGTGATTGGCACGCGCGCCATGATCATAGCTTTGCTCAGCGCGCTCCTCGAACCGGTCGAACAACTTCGCAAGTTCGAAATCGACCGTGATTTCACCTCACGACTCGGAATGCTGGAAGAGACGAAGACCTTGCCTTTCGGGGCCGTTTGGGATCGATACTGCCTCAGCGCCGATGTGCCTGTGGGCGACGCCTGGCTGTCTGAGGTCAAGCGCTACGAAAAAAACGTCCTGTCCGCGCGTTAAGCCGACTGCAGGAAGAATTGGTCGACACCTATGCCCGCCGATGCTCATGAACCTGTTGAGGAATTCGAACGCGAACGAGTGCCCGATAGAGCCCTGCTCGGCCTCAAGAGCTTTGTGGGGATGTACGGGGGAGAGCACATTGCCGGCACGGAACTGATGATCGGCCCGCTTTTCCTCGCTTCGGGCGCGAGCGCCTTCGACCTCTTTTTCGGGTTGCTGCTGGGCAATCTCCTGGCAGTGCTCAGCTGGACCTTCATCACAGCTCCGATCGCGACCCGCGCCCGGTTGACCCTCTACTTTCAGCTCGAAAAAATCTGCGGCCGCAAACTGGTCGTGCTCTACAACGTGGCGAATGGGATCATGTTCACGTTTCTGGCAGGAGCGATGGTGACTGTTTCTTCCACGGCGGTAGGCGTCTGGATCAGATTCCGGATGCCCGGCTTGAACGACCTGTATCCGAATAGCGTGGGGTGGGTCGTTAGTGCGCTGGCTGTGGGCTTGCTTTTCGCCGTCGTGGCCGCATATGGTTATAAGTTTCTGGCTCGTGTTGCCAACATCGCCGTGCCCTGGATGGTGCTGGTTTTTCTTGCCTTCGGCGTGATTGGGCTGCGGCAGCTGGGGGTCAGCAATTTGAGCCACTTTTGGTCTGCGGCGCAGACAACGATCTGGACAGGCGGCAATCCTTTGCCCGGCCAGATAAAGTTCACCTTCTGGCACGTCGCGTTCTTCGCCTGGTTCTGCAACATGGCGGTGCATATCGGCATGGCGGATCTATCGGTATTCCGATATGCGAAAAAGTCCTGGTACGGCCTTGCGAGCGCCTCGGGGATGTTCCTCGGTCATTTCATGGCCTGGCTTTCCGCGTCGATTCTATACGCCGTGCAACTCCGGCAAGACCCGGCGAACACCGATGTATTGCCGGGTCCAATGGCGTACCGGGCGTGCGGGATTGCAGGACTCCTGTGTGTCGTCCTTGCTGGATGGACCACCGCCAATCCGACAATTTATCGTGCCGGCCTGGCCTTCCAATCCCTTGTCCCGAGGGTCTCGCGATTCAGAGTCACACTCGTGACGGGAATCATGGTCGCGATCGCAGGGCTGTTTCCGGCCGTAACCATGAAGCTGCTGGGCTTCGTGGCGCTTTACGGCATGGTACTCATGCCGATGGGGGCCGTGATCTTTCTGGATTTCTGGGTCCTGCGAAAACTAGGGCTGCAGAGCAATTATGCGGAAGCCTCGGGCACGCAGTTCAACTGGGCAGCCGGGATCACCTGGTTTGCCACCCTGGGAGCCTGTGCCTGGCTGGTACTCCGCGGCGGCGTGCAGATCTTTTTTGTCAGCCTGCCCGGATGGTTTCTCGCAGCCGTTCTTTACGTCCTGTTGAGCAAGCTTTATCAGCGCAAGCCGCCGCTCGCGCCAAACCTCTGAGGGTTACAAAGGCATGAAGAAAATCGCTCAGGTCGTCTCCGCGTTGGCATTGTTGACGACAATTCTTTCCCCGCTGCTCTTTTTCGCCGATCGCATCTCACAGGCTCAGGCCGAATCCTGGATGTTGGCATCCGCGGTGGCATGGTTCATCAGTGCGCCGCTCTGGATGGAGAGCGCAAAATGACCAGATTATTCGCGGTGTTCAGCATGAAAAGGATGTTTCCACGAACCAGGCGGAGGTGCACGATGGCGCCGACGACATCTTCATCGTGATGGAAGGAACCGCCACGCTCACCCTGGGAGGCAAGCTGGATTCCCCGAGCCAGGCTCAGCCTGGGGAGTGGCGCGCATCAAGCATCACCGGCGGCACTGAGTTCAGGCTAAGCAAAGGCGACGTAGCCATCGTGCCGCGAGGCACGCCTCACAGGCGATCAACCGCCGGACAGGAAGTCACGCTCGTGGTGGTGAAGGTGACCGCTGCACAGACGAGATAAGAAGTGAAGCAGCCACGCCAGGATTCAGCCGGCGCTGCCTGCGCCGAGACTTGTCGTCGAACACGCTGAGAGCCATCCCCGACCTCCCTTGTCGGCATGTGACTGCCTGAAGTGCGCCGGACGGACGGCGCGTAAGCCGCGGCCGCTGCGCGTGGCCACGGCGCCCGCCGGCTTCACGCGCGTCAGGCATCGCTGCACAGTGCTGCTGGAGCTCGACAGGCGTCTACCACGTCAGTCCACCAGAAGGAGGCGGCCACTTTCCAAGCATCTGCCTCAGGACGACGACCTGACCGGCGTGATAGCTGCTGTGCGACGCGATGGTTTGAAGCATTTCGAGCCGGCTCTTGGTCCCGCGTTTCGCGAAGAGATCTCCCTCGCGCGACCTATGGTCCAGGGCTTCAAGGCCACTCCGGAAACGACGTACGGCCCGCTGCCAATCTGCCGGACTTGCCGGGCCGGGGCTGCTGGCCCAGCTACCGGACGCGTGCCCCGGAAGCGGAGGGTCCTGCCCGTCAAGCCAGTTCACCACCCAATCCTGCCAATAGATCATGTGGTTCAGCAGTTGAAAGACTGAGTGCGAAACACCCTTGGGTCTGATACCAACTACCTTCCAATGTAGTCCCGTGAAAACGCCTCTTGCCTCGACATGGGCGCCTTTTCCCGATAAGGCGTGGCCGACCGCCTTGTCAAGGACCCTGCGATCGCTGTTCATGAGATCTGTCCCCCTTTTGATTGAAGCTGAGGTGCCCCTGTGACCTGCCTCCGACATCCTCGATCTTGATGCCGTGACCTGCCTTGAGATTCCGCCAAGCAGCCTCAATTCGCTCAAGAAATCTGGGATCATGCTCCAGGCTGGAGCACGAAGTCAGGTTCCGATGATCTCGTTAAGACCATCAACGACCTGGGCTATTTCTTCCGGTGTTGCCCTGCCGATTCGAACGCCAATCCGCTCAACGGCAAGTGTCCGGATCTGGCTGATTTTGACCCAGGACCTCTTGGGAAGACCCTTGGAGTGAAGTTCGAGTGTCAGAGGGAAGCCAGCACGCTGCGGCTGGGAAACACGGATTGTTCAACCAGCTTGTCAAGCCGGTCCAGGGTATCTTCGAGAGCGGCCTCCCGCAAGGAGTCCCGCCGGACATTTCGTTGGTCTTCTCATGCTCCGCTTATTTGGAATAGCCGAGTTTCACTTCTCTACCATCGGGCAGGATGACCTTACCCAGCCCGCGAACATAAGCGAATTCGGTGTAGCAAGTCCAGGTGGCACCTTGCGCGAACTTTAGGGCAATAGACTTCGGACCCACTTTCGTGAAGCTCAGCCTCTGAGTCCTGTCTCCTTCCCCAATAAACGTGTAAGAACCGAAGGTCACTTTCCCTGAAAACCTGAAGACAGGGTATTCTTCCTGTCCTTGCTCCGTGGGCGTGTCACCTGGCATTTCATTCTGCGTTGAGATGTCCACCTTACTAAGAGTTGCAACAGATCCATCGAGAAACGTGGTCTTCGGCAGCCCGAAGTAGGACATGAAAAAGAGCGCGCTATCTTGCTCCAAGTACTGGCCAATGATTATGCTTAACTCATCCCTGCTGGCGGCTCGGCCAAATTGATCAAGCATTTTTGAGAGGAGTTTATCGTCAACCCTGATGCTGTATGCACTTTTCATTTTGCCACCTTTGAGCAAAGCAACAATAGTATTTTCTATCTTGGGGACGATCTCCGTCGCACTGCCCGGGTCCATGCGAAGTCTTTGCTCGAGATCGGATACCTCTTTTTGATTCAGCTCCTCGCCTTTTTGAATGGCCTCGTTCTTGGCCTCCTGTTTGTTCTCGGCGCGGCCGGTATTCGGGATTTCAATCCATAACGTCCATGCGCCTTCAAGAATCGACTTGCGCAATGCGCCAATTGCTTCAGAACGACTCACCGGTGGATTGCGCACCGGATTGGCGACCGTTGCAACAGACGCCGACTGACAGAGAGGATTCGCAGAATAACTCCACGTGTTGAAGATTACTGTTCCAGCCGCCGCAAGGGCAAGTGCGGATGTACACACCGTTCGTAAGCATCGTCTCATCTCTATGTCCTCCTTCTGACTGCCAACAACGTCGGCACTGAGGCGCGCGGGCCATCGCGTCGCCTCCGATACCTTGATACTCAATAAAACGCCCCTGTGCCTACCAACTCTGGTAGGCTCAGGGGGGCCTTATAAGTGTTATGCCGCCATTTAGTGTCGAAGACGAGCCGGAACAGCTAGGGAACAGCGAGGTTCTTTGCCGCGCCGTTCCACCGCTTGACCAACAAAACCTTAGACGACAGCGCGCATGCAGTGGTTATCGTCCCAAGGGGATTTCTTTACCGTTCTTCAGGATAACCTTGCCCACACCACGCAGATATACAAGGCCGAACTCATTTGTGAGCGCAAATGTCAGTCGGCTTAAATCGTCTCCTTCGCAAACAAACATGTGTTCCATCCATGGAACTTGGCCAGAGAATCGATAAATCGTCCCGTTCCCTGAAGGTAGGGCGCCCGCCGGTATCTCGCTCACCCGGACCCCTCCTGACGAGGAATTCACAAAGGGGGGCACTGAATCCCTGTCGTACTCAAGAAGAACTGTCGCCGAACCGTCGATGTGTTGCAGCGTAAATGAGCCAGTAAACTCAAGTGGCTCCTTGGGGGATTCGCCAAAATTCAGAGTTGGGGCGGTTGTGCCAGTCAGAAACATCTGGCTCCTTCCCACCGTCACGGCTGGCGCGACGTTCGTTTTGGGAAAGAGTTCAATAATAATGCGATAGCTCCCTCCCGCGTAAAGTTTCTTCATCGGTTTGATTTCTGGGATTCGGAATCTTTTGCCTGTTGTCTTTGCTTCAGTTAGTAGTTCCTTAAGGATTGCCTTTTCGAGGGCTGGAACTAAGGTGCGCTTGTTCTCTGGGTTTTTCTTTAACTCCTCTTCCATTTGGGTGGGCGTCTGTACCGTACCCGATTGCGCCACTAATTCGCGTTGCGCTGAGTAGTAAAGAGAGCACGCAACTAGCGCACAACAACCACGCATCGCAAACCGCATGATGAACCAAAGCATAACGGCCTCCTTAGGGTAATCCTGGTATCGTCGGCATAACGCCTGCCGCTCAGCCGCGGCCGACGAAAACCGGGATGCGACCACCGAACCTCGGGGGCCACGGGGACCGCAAGCGCCCGGCCGTCCGCTGAAGCGCTTTGGACGGATGCCTATCGACCGAGTACTGCGTCAATTCCTGAGAGAATCAGACCAAGCTTAGGCGGCCACTCTCTTGCTGCACTTCTTTCTGAGCCACTCATATAGGGCAAAATAACAGAGACTCTGCGCCATGACGACAAACAGGAACACAACCCCTGAACCGATGTCACCTACATTCTGGCCGAGCATCCTGTAATGGGTTCCCACCCAGGATGATTCCATCCAAACGTAGATGGCCCCGAAGGGAATGTTAAATAAAAGGAAAGCCCATTCTGGCAACATCCCTGAGGCACACATCGCTCCCAATATCCAATCAAGGATGAGGACCACAACTCCGATAATCACCAAGTGCTGCAACAGTCTTGTTCTCATGGCGGTAGCCTCCTTGGTTGTGACGAACGACGAACTGCCGCCTAACGAGGCTGTAGAAAAACTCAAGTCGACCTTTACGGATTACCCAATTTCGAAAGAATCGGCTGCCTTTTTTTAAGAAAGACAGGTTTCCGTGAGGGCCAATCGGACTTTTTCTACAGCCTCAACGCCCGGCATCACGGGCGGCGTGTTTTTCGCAGGCGGCTGGATGCCAAAGTCGGACAGCACAGTCGCTCAAATGAAAACCCCGATTGGCCGCCGGCCGATCGCTCGCCGCCACGCCGCCAGCTGTCCCGCATGAAACGCTGTGTGGGCCGCCACAACCTGAAGTAGCGCATCCGCCATTGTCGGAAGGATCTCGCGAGCCTTCTCATCAGGCAACGGGCGCGCCAAGGTGCTTTCGTCAATCCCGAGGAGCGCAGTCCGCAGGCGCTGCCTCGCATCTTCAAGTGCTGCCAATACACCAGACTTGGCTGAGTATCTCGATGCTATCGCGCTTGGGGAACTCCCGTACCCGAACTGCGACTCCCAATCACCGGGCAGCCAGGGCTCCACGCCAAGCTCCCCCGCGATCTGCTGGCAACTGAGAAGATGATGTGACAAAGGGTCCAAGCACCGTGGTTTGGCACGCCCGGTGGTTGCAACACCATCTCCTCATCAGCCAGATCCGCGACCAATTCCCTAATAAAGATCAACGACCGGTCAAAACACGTGACAAGTTCCGGAACCATGCATTTCCCTCATGCCTCATCCGTCGAACGCTCGTCATCAGCGGCGGCGCGGAGCGCCGGCCGCTGCAACACGTTGATGCTCATTAAGGCCCTCCTGAGCCTACCAACGCGTGTAGGCTTAAGGGTGACAGTTATCACTTTCCAAACAGGAGGGCCTTGACGATGAAATTCTACCAAACAGCGTCAATTCTACTGCGGGATCGATCTCCACGCCCGCACCATATTTGTCTATATCCTCGACCAATCCGGCAGGATCTGCCTTGAAAAGAACCTGTATTCCGATCCGGACGAGTTTTTGTCCGCCATCGAGCCTTTTGGTAGCGATATTGTCGTCTGCGTCGAATGTCTCTTTACCTGGTATTGGCTCGCGCTTTAGCTTTCCAAGCTCTTCAAGGACTTTCCTAAGCTGGTCGTTTGCCCGTGGATCAGCAACCTCCCCGGCTACTTCCGGAGATGGATACCCCCTCTGAATAGTGAGATGGGTGGATTCTCTCTTTTGATCCCACATGATGACTGGAACGGGCGTAGCAAATGAGGAAATTGACGTCCAGAAAGCACCTACATAAAGCGGGACGCCGTCCGCTACCACCACGAACGGCGCTCCGTGGACAGCGGGTTCGCGGAGTTTGTACCAAATGCTGTGCCGCAGTAGCAAAGTATGAGTGTTCCAATCGTAGCTCAGGAGATCGTCTTCCGAGATGATCGGATATTCAGCCAGTGGAATCTCACTTGGCTTTGATCGATAGAGGTATGAATTGACACGATCTGTCACATCTGATGTCAGGGTATACACGTCGAGCTTTGGCATGAAGATGCCGAAACGCGGCTGCGGCAATTTTGCGTACGAGGTGACCAGGAAAAGCGTTAGAAAAGAAATGAGAGAAGCCTTTAGGCGGCCATTGATGGGTTGATGGCGAAAGAGGTGGATTGGCCCCCGCAGGCCCTCAAATGTCGTGACCATTGGATCCTCCTTTCACTGCAACCTGCGTCAATCAGCGCAGCGGTCTAGCGATTGCGGCTCACCCGCGGCCGTCGGGTGTAGCCGCGTGTCAGACGGCAGGCCCCTTCTGTTGTCCTTCGATCCTGTCGATGGCGCGCTGGGCAGATCGCCGTACGTCTGCGCTCGAACCGGTAAGCGCTCTTCGAAGCGCCGGCAGGCACGCGCGAATGTCAAGCCGCGGTTGCGATGGCTCGAACCACGTGCTGGCCAGAACGTTGAGCGCAAGCGCCACGTTCCTTCTCATCGAAACGTCCGCGTCGCCCAGCGCTGTCGCCAGTGCCGCCACGGCATCCCCTCTAAGCTCGCGCAGCTGCCGATACACTTCGCGTCGTCGCTCTTCAACCGGGTCGATTCGGCCGTCGGATCGCGGGGCTGCCGGCAGCGGAGTGGGTAGTGTTCGGAGTTGTTCAACCAGCTGGACGGCTTGGCTCTGAAGCAGGGGTCGCAAGTCAGAAGCTTCGGCGACCATGAGGCCGCACGCCGCCAGGAGGCCCATTCCGGTGGTCACAACCAGCCTGCGTCTAACCATCGTTATCCGCCTTCATCTTCCAGACCGCCGATATCCAGCCGTCTGGCGGCCGGCATCAGCCGCGGCCGTACGTTGTCCTGCTTCAGGCCTACGCCTGCGCTCAGCGGCCCACGTTTTTTGCGGGGCCGCTGCAGCGCATGGTTAGGTTCCGATGATCTCGTTAAGCCCTTCAACAACCCGAGCAATCTCTTCCGGCGTGACTCTGCCAAGCCGGGAGCCGAGACGTTCGGTGGCAAGCGTACGAATTTGGCTGATTTTTACCCAGGATCTCTTTGGAAGATCTTCGGATTGGAGCTCAAGAGTCAGAGGGAAGGCCGCATGTTGTGGCTGACTTGTTAGCGCAACGGCGATCACAGTCCCAGAGCGCTCATTAAAGACGTCATGACTAAGAATAAGAACAGGACGGTTTCCCGCTTGCTCCTTGCCGCGCACCGGGTTGAGATCGGTCCAGCGGATATCACCCCTCAGTATTCGGGCCATTCCGACAGATCCTCTGAAAGTCCTTCCTCTGCCAACGATTTTTCGAAGGCTGGGTTGAGCTTGGCGCATTCCCGGGCCAGCCGACTTCGCTTCAGCCGAGCTAGCTTTTCGTCAACGGCCTCCTGGATCGCCTGGCTGCGACTGGGGAACATGGATTGTTCGACAAGTTCATCCAGACGTTCCAGGGTTGATTCGTCAATGGTGATGGCGATTTTGGATCTGGACATGTGCAGCCTCTAAGTATGACTCTATATCATACCCAGCTTCCGGTCAAGGAGCGGATGGGTTCGGAACCTAACGAGGCTGTAGAAAAAGTCAGAATGGCCTCACGGAAAGCCTGTCTTCCCAAAAAAGAGGCAGTCGGTTTTGGCGAAATTGGGCAATCCGTGAAAGTCGAATCGGGTTTTTCTACAGCTTCAACGCCCGCGCTCAGCGGCGCGGTTCTTTCACGGCCGCTGGAGCTCGTTGCTGGCCGGTCTTCAGTAGTCTTGGATAACAAGCGGAACACCTGTCAAACCCAAGTGGAAGTCTGTTGACCAGCAACTGCTGACGCGTTGCGTTTTCATCAGATGCAGGCCGACGGCGTCGGTTAACGAGAGGTCCTGATCCGAGAATTTGCGCAAGATTTGCACGGCACCAATGAATTCAGCCGGCCCGGCAGCAACCATCCGGAGCGGCTCGAGGTCTTCGATAAGGGAGAGAAATTGCAGGGCACGCGTGCGGTCATACCGTTTGAGAAACCAGCCATGTCCCTCGGCCACCACCAGCGTGGTCGTGACCAACTCCGGCGGATCAGAAAACAACCTGCGGAAAAGCAGATGGTGACTGTCAGATCGGTCCACGAATGCGATCAGGGCTGAGGTGTCGACGTATGCTTTAGCTCTTGGCGCCATAAACTATGTCGTCGATCTTCTGAGAAGACGCAGAGTCGCCGGTCTCGATCATTCCCGCGTACCTCATCCAAGGCTTTGAGGGGTCTGCAGGAAGGACCGTCCGAAGCGAACGACGTAACAACTCGGCCATAGAGATTCCCAGGCGGCGAGCCTCACGCCTGGCCGCGTCATATTCCATTTCCGAGAGACTAATCTGTGTTCGAATCATGATAACAATATATCATAAACTGTTATCACTGGCAATGTCGTCCGTGATGGTTCTCTGCCCGGTTGACGACCTTATAAGAGTTAGGCTGGAACTTTGGATACTTGATAAATGACCGGCTTGAAGGATGGAGGAGGAATCGGCTTGCCTTCAGCTTTGGCAGCCTCGATCCAAGCCGTCTTGGCTTTGAGAACCTCGGCCAGAGCTTGTTCCTGCGTCTTGCCGAAAGCTGCGCAGTGAGGAAGATCGGGAATATCTGCAATGTAGCCGGCATCTTCTTCGCTAAAAAAAATGTTTATATGGTAGTCCGCCATTCGTCACCACCCAAGGACAGATTATATCGTTCCACAAGGGCAAGCAACTGTCTGATTTGGTATGGCTTGGCTTTTCCTCCTACCTCCTGGAGATTTAGGAGTTCGGGGATGCTTTGCCGAGCGAAGATATGGTGACTCCCATTCACTCGCGATAAATGAAATCCAAAGGCGCGCGTGAGAGCGCAGGCCTCCGAAAAGCGAAGGTTAGCAAGAGACGATAGCGCCTTCTCTAGCAATTTGCGTGGATTCACGCTCAACCTCTCAGCCTAGCGCCCGGCATCAGCCGTGGCGCGCTTCTTGCGTCGATGGCTGCATGCCGTTGGGCTGACTGCGTTAACACGCTTGAGCTGCGAGCCCACGCGTAGAAATCGTCGGCATCTGAGAACTGCGCGAGAAAGGCAGCTCCGCTGAGGATGGCACGGCAGTATAGCGGCCAGATGCTACGCGGCGTACGCCGGACTTTGCCGCGAGGGGAGAGCTTGTCCTGGATGACGTCCAAGACCTCTTCCCATCCGCCTGGGAAGGCACAACTCACGGCCGCTGGATCAAAGCCGAGAAGCAGTGGTCCAAGTGCGCTGACGCCGCCGATGGCCGCTCCCACAACGCCAGCGCGCATGTTGGCGTTCTGAGCGGATTCCAACATGCGCTCATACACGCCGTTTAGGGTCGGCGGCCGGAGTCGCTCGAGCCCCGGGTCGAGGTAGTGGTTCAGGACCGGTTCCGTGACGCCATCGCTGCCGAACCGCAGCAGATACTCGCGGGCCAGAGCACACGCGACACTGCCGCGGCCCCGAAGCCCAGTTGTCGGCATCGCTGCCTTCACGGCGTCACCCCCAGTTCAGCCCAACGGCTGGTGCATCAGCCGCCGCCGGGTGACACAATGCACCCAACAAGGACCAGCACGATTCAAAACCAGAAACGGCAACAATGGGAACCTCGCTCAGGCGGTCGGCTGCATGCGCGTGTTGGGCGGCGGACCTTGGGCAAGCCTGTTGATTTCCTCCCGTTGAACCCTACCGCGCTAGCACGGCAACGACAACCACCTGAAGCGCGTTTGTCACGTAGTGCGCAAGGATCAGCGGAACAGCACGGCCAAACCGAAGGTAGTAGAGAGCCATGATCAAGCCGAAGATAGCCGTCCACGCAACGCTGGATGGCCCCCGATAGACATGGATTAGACCAAACAGGCACGCCGAGATGACCACCGCGACCAACTTGCCCGTGGTTGAAGGCCACACCTTCCACAAACGGCTCAGCAGGAACACCCTGATCACTTCCTCTGAGGCTGCCCCCAACGGTATCAATAATCCTACGAAGAGGACCAACAGCCCGGGGTTGCTGGCCACCTCCACAAAGAGGCTTCTAACACTCGTGTTGGAGGCAGAGTCTGGAAGCAACTCTGAAAGAAAGTAGTTCGAGATGACATTGGCGACAATGATCACAGGAGAGAGGATGAGTGCGGCAAGCAGATCCGAAGACAGCTTGCCCGGCCTTAGATTGAGGTCTCGAGGATTCTCCCCACAAAGAAGCCGCAGGAGCAGCAACGCGATCACAATAGCCAGCGGGGAAATCACCGCGAGGTAGAAGATGAACCCCTGGATGGAAAGCGGCTGGTCTCTCCGAAGCTGATAGATTATCAGACTTGAGTAAAGCGGAAGTACGCCAGTTATCGCCGCTAGCAGTTGCATCCATGCTTTGCTCTGCCAGGGCTTGGAGAGTTCGGATGGTTCGCTTTTTGTCGAAGACATTTAAGATCCTCCTACAGGAGACATCCTCGCTGAGAAGCCGCCCAACGCCCAGCTTCAGCCGCGGCGCGTTCGTTCCTTAGATCTTTCACAAGATGATACCCGCGCCGTCGGCTGCAAGCTGAGGTTAGGCACCGTCGAGCTGCGCCTTCACTGCATCCCTCCTTCCTCGAAGGCTGGCCCGCACCAGGCAGAAGCACCTCCTGGAAAACGGGTATCGACCGGTGAGGGTACTCGCGATCAGTCCTCTAGCAGTTGTTGGCTACACGTTTTCATAGTATACTTTGTGATACAAAGTCATCCGCTTTCGGCGGTAGAGGGTCTAATCGCACAGGGAGGTAGCAATGAAGAAGTGGCTGAGACGCATCCGCGGTGCAGTTGTGATGGGCCTGACCTGGGCCGTCGTGTGGGTGCCGGTTGGGTTGCTGATATCGATGATCGTGGATCCGGATGGGTCCATGGATGAACCGTGGATATTGGTGGGAGCGTACCCGGGCTTCCTCAGCGCTGTGGTTTTTTCCATGGTGATTTGGATTGCAGAGCGCCGCCGCCGATTCGATGAGTTGTCGCCTACACGAGTGGGCGCCTGGGGGGCGGTGGCCGGTCTGTTGGTGGGAATGGTTCCGTTTGTTGCGGGCTCGAACTCCACCAATCTCCCGACGTGGCTGCTGATGTTCGCAATAATCGGTCCCATCACTCTGCTGAGTGCAGTCTCGGCCGGCGGTTCGCTGGCGCTAGCGAGAAGGGCGGAGAAGCTAAACTTCCTCGACGCCCGTGCGGACGTGGCCAAGGTGGGGGTTACCGGATAGGGGCAGGAGGTGCTCCGAGGCAGGGCGCTGATCTCTGCCAGCAAGGGTGGCCCGAGCGATGCCTAACGCATTGTTCAGTGGTGGCCGGCGCCACTCCTGGCCCTGAACTTCCACCGACGCGGCTGGCGCCGGCCAGCCACTGCAACAAGTGGTTCGGCTGCCTCTACGATCATGCCTCGCTTTCGACGAGCACTAAGTCCCGGTGATATGTGACCGCCGCGAATAGCTGCGAGAGTTTCTGGACGGTCGGGACCGATCGGCCCTGCTCATATCTGGCGTAGGCATTGATCGAGGTGGCACCAAGACGCTCTGCTACCTGGGCCAGGCTCAATCCGGCCCGCTGTCGGGCACGACGAAGAAGAAAGGCAGTAAGCGTTGCCTGGTCCCCAGAGCCGACCTCAAAGTGCTCCCCCGTTCCCGGAAACACGTCAAGCTTGAACCCCGGCCTGTTGACGAGAGACTCGACCGCATCGGCAATCATTTCGAGGGCGTCCTTCTTGGTTCGCCCTTGGCTAACTACGTCAAGGATAGGTACTTCCACTGCCCAGTACTTTCCGACTCGGAAAACGCGCCCGGCGAATCGCATCAATGACCTCCCTGGGCCTCGCGTAGGATGGCCTTGGCGGTGTACTCGTTGACCTCAACATGGCGTGGGACAACGAGTTCGCGCTCACCTCGAGCCCACACGTCGTGCCTCGCTCCGTGGCGGTCCAGATGCCAACCGAGATTGCGGAGCCTCTTCTCAAGGTCACGACGCTTCATCAGCTCATCCTACACCAATTTGTGTAGATTTCAACCGAACACCGCAAGGGCCAACCGGACAGCCTAACTTAAAGTATACAGAACTTGCGAAATAATTGGCTGGGTAGGCGGCGGCGGTGTATCCCGAGTTGCCGTCCGCCTGGCCGCATTCATCTTGCTGAAAAGCCTCAGTTTCAACGAGGCTGGCTTGGCCCGCTTAACCGGATACGCCGCGAGGCCCACCCTGCGAACCGAATACAAACCGGCGGCACAGCATATCGTAGCCATCTCCCAACAGATGCGTTGCAAACGAGTGCCGCACGGCGTAGCATGTCGCCGGTTTAGCAATTCCTGCCCGCAGCACCGATTCGCGCACCGGCTTCTGCAGCACCGATTCGTGCAGGTGATGCCGTCGCTTTCGGCCGGTCGCCGGATGCACATAGAACCGCGTCGCAGGAAAAACCCATTGCCAGCCCCACTCCCAAGGGGCGCGGGGATACTTCCGCCGGACCGCTTCGCACTGCCCGCATGCCCCCATGGGCATAACCTCGCGCGTGCCTGAAGATGCGAGTCGCATCATATTCTCCCGAAACGCGGCGCCACAACAACAAAGTAGCCTGCTCCAATCAACTCCACGTGACGCGCGCAACATATCTAACGGCCCGGGGGCTTGGCGAGCAGCACTCTATTCGCCTTCTCCCGTCATCGTGCCGAAGTTGGCTGCAATGTTCATCTGACCGGTGCGTATTTCGGTCAAGCCTCGGCACTTCATGGGCCGTGCTTGCCATCTATTTGATTTGTTTGCTGAGGAAGTCTTGGAGTTTGATCGCGTCTTCCATTTTGGGATCAAGGGATAGGGCTTTGTCGACCATCTCCCGGGCCTGGATCCAATTTCGCTGGTCGGCGTAAATGACCGCCAGTGCGAAATAGCCCATCGAATCGTCCGGAAAATAGAGCGCCAACTGGCGGTAGATTTGTTCGGCCTTGTTGAATTCCTTGCCGCTGTAATAGATCGCGCCAAGCATGTGATATAGTTTCTGCAGTTTGGGAGTCAGTGACAGCGCATTAAGAAACATCTTTTCCGCTTCGGCAGTCATGCCCTGGGAATAAAGCGTTTCACCCAGGAAAGCATAGGCATTGGCGTTTTGATCGTCTTCCTTGACGGCGGTTTCAGCAAGCCGGCGGGCGCGCTCCCTGAAGGCCTTGCGGAGATACTGCGTGCCGATGGCGACGCAAAGGTCGGCGTGTTGTTTCTTCGTCAGGTTCTTATCCATCAGCGGCGGATAGTTCTCAACGGGAGGAAACTCGTCGCTGCCCCCGTTGTCGAAAGCACGGTAAATCTCCACTATGGACCGGTCGGCTTCCGCCTGTGCCATGTACAAACCCTTGGGCGCAGAAAACTCGAGATACGGGAAGTTGTCTGAATTGTCTGCTGCGCCACTCGCAAACAGGAGCATGTCGTTGCGGTTCATGAAATAGTTGCAGAGGAACGCCAGCTCATCTTCTACGCCGCCGAGCGGCGCCAGGTCTTCGCGGATAGCCGTGTTGCTGTACCAGTGTTTCACCCGTTGATAATCCAGGTGATACGGTCTGTCACTGCCGATAAAGAAGATATCACCGTACAAAACGGGGGACTCCATTTCCACAGGCCGCGGCGGCACGAGCCACATCGAGGCGTACGGGAACGATTCTGCGAAGGTTCGTGACTGCGCCTTTATATCCTGAAGCGATATGTTGTAGTAATGGAACCATTGGCAGAAGATGCCTCCCTCGTTCAAGCGACTCTTGGCTATCGAGTAAAAGTCTCTGGTGAAGAGGTTGGAAACGCCGGTGATCCATGGGTTGGAGGGTTCGGACACGATGACGTCATACAACGTCGGCGTGGTGAGCAGATAATTTCGGCCGTCTTGGATATGGATCTTAAAGCGGGGATCGGAGGCGACATTGTGGTTTACGTCCGCGAAATACTGCCTGCAGGCGAACATCAGTGGTTCAATTTCAACGCAATCAATCTGGTCCAGGTTTGGATATAAGCCGGCGCTTCCGGCCGTAGAACCGCTCCCCCAGCCGATCACGAGCACCTTTCGGGGGTCGGGATGCAGCATCAGGGGTACGTGGGCAATGAGTCTCTGAGTGATGACATCCTGGCCGTTGCCCGCGTCACTCTTGCCGTTGACCGAGATGACCCGCTTGCTCCCGGTTTGAGTAACGCACACTACACCTTCGTTACCTTCCTTATAGAACAATATTTGGAGGCCGCCTTGCAGGAACTCGGGCAAGGCCCAGGCGGACTGGATGCCGTCTCGCCAGTCAATACCGTACTTGTAAATGCCGGCGGTCATCGTATAGAGGTTCCAGGGTTGGTACCACTTGACCAAAACCGTGGATATGAGGATCCAAACGATGAGCGAGCCTGCTCTTGCAATTGCCGGCCAGGTAAGGGATTCACCCAGAAACCACAGGCCGAGCGCGAGGGGAAGAAAGGCCAGTACGACAAACGAGGTTTGCAGGCCGAAGAGGGGCACGAGCATGAAAGCGGTGCCCAAGGATCCTACGATTGTTCCCAGAGTATTCCACACATAAAGATGGCTGGAGATCTTCTGCGGGGAATAGAGTTTCAGCTTCAAGAAATGCGTCAACAGCGGGAACAGAAATCCAAGCGGCATGGTGACGATGAACATGGTCAGGAGGCACAGCAGAAAGCCTGCCGCTTCGTTTAGAAGAAAGGAAACCGGCAAGGCCTTGATTAGCGCAAAGGATAGGACAGGCAGAAAGCCGATCAGCGCCACGTCGATCAAGCACAGCCCTCCGACTGTCAGGATGATGATAGAAAGCCAAAGAACCGGCTGCTTGATCCTGCTCCAATAAAACTCGTAAATCAGGGCACCCGAGACTATCCCCAAAAGTAGGGCGATCAGCATGATGTTGAAGGAATAAATGGACGAGCCAATCACGAGCGCCAGCGAGCGGGTCCAGAGAACTTCCAGTCCGAAGGAACATAGCCCTGTTGAAAAGGCGGTCAAGAGAAAGATCAAAGGCAAACGCTCTTTTAAGACAAGGGCCGGCGGGGTTGTGCTTGTTGCGGGGGCCTGCTTGCTCATTCGCGGCTGAAGTTTTTGCTTGGAATCGTCCTGCAAGTCTTTGCCCCAATTCCAGGCCAGGAATCCGATCGCAAGGTTGGTGGCCGCGGCAACGATAAAGGTGGCGAGCTTGCCCATCGAGGGCACCAGGAAGAAGGTCGCGAGAAAGACGCCAAAGGCGCCGCCCAGGGTGTTCGTGCGGTACAGGAAGCCCATGTTGGCGTAGAAATTCCTTCCGCTTCGGGTCAAGAACTCAACCAGGAGAGGGAAAGTCATCCCGAGCAGAACAGTCGGCGGCAGCAGGATAAGCGTTGCGCCGATAAGGCGGAATACGAGTTCAGGAGCAGGGGACAGATTGTGCGCCCGGACAAACGCTCCGTACCATCCCGGCAGAAGATACAAGAGCGGGATCGTAAGGAGTGCGAAGGCGCCA
>Ga0315280_10000689_pt1 | contig 61619 bp, 48 predicted proteins | sample YL17G06_40_MG_FD_203697 | JGI IMG/M metagenome (GOLD analysis project Ga0315280, IMG submission 203697) | Sediment microbial communities from Yellowstone Lake, YNP, Wyoming, USA - YL17G06_40 | ecosystem: Environmental > Aquatic > Freshwater > Lake > Sediment | place: USA: Wyoming | collected... | reverse complement strand
CCCTTGGGTTCTGGACGCCACCGAGGGCTCTGTACCGTCAGGAGCGCAAAATTGGGAACCGCCCCCTGCCGCCGCGCCTTCCAGAGGCGCTTCTTCTTCGAATCCACAGCCCGTCCTCCCTCGAAGATTCCAACCTCTCACTCTTCTTCGAGGAAGGCCCCGGATCACTGCCATATGTATCAAGACAACACACCTAGGCCGCTTGCCGGGTGCCGTTAGAGCTCGTCACACAGAGGCCTGTAACCGCAGCCGCGTCGCAGGGCGGTAGGCTTGAGCTCCGCTAGGAGTAGGCCGGCACTTCCTCCATCCGGGCATACATCTGCTTCAGCCGTTTGCTCACCGCGCCTCGCTTGCAGTCTCCTGCCGGTGCTGCAGAGTTGTGCCTGGCTCATAGCCGGCCTCCATGTCACCCTCGTAGACCAGCGCGAGCGTCCTTGAGGATCTTGGCCAGGCTCATTCCGGTGCTCTCGGACAGCGCCCGCATCCTGGCAGCGAAGTGGCCGCGGATCGCCACTGTCAGGAGGCTCGTGCTTCGTAGCGAAGGAGCTTTGTTACTTCGCAGAGTAGCATCGGGGTTCGCACGTCTGCCCGGCCAGGGAGGGCGCGAACGGCGCGCCACGTGCCCCTGTGTGCGGCTTTCGGCCGCCGGGTGGTGGTGTGGCTCGGCGGCCTGCCCTTCGCGCCGCTGTCGGCGCGTCTGTGCGCCGCGTTGCGCCGCCTGGATCGGCTAAGCGCCTCCGAACACGCCGGCGAGCGTCCCCACCGCCGCCTGCTTCGCCCTTATGTCTGAATGCAGGTATCGGGCCGTGGTCTGCAGGTCGGCATGGCCCAGAAGCTCCTGGACCGTTCGAACGTCCACCCCATTGCGAATGAGATGGGTGGCAAAGGTGTGGCGCAGCTTGTGGGGCGTAACGCTCTGCTTGTCGAGGCTCGCCGCCTTGAGCACGCGGTTGAGCATCCGGTTGACGACTCGTCCCGCGATGGGTCGGCCTCCGATGCGGCTCACGAAGAGGTGGTTGCTGTCGGTGCGAGGCCGGCAGACCAGACACTCTCGGATCGCCTGAATCACCAGTGGAGTGAGCGGGACGATTCGCTGTTTCCCTCCCTTGCCCCGCACCAAGAGCTGCCCATTCTCGAGGTCCAGGTCTTCCAAGGTGATCGCGGTGAGCTCGCTCCGTCGAAGGCCCGCAAAGAGCAGCAACGCGATCATCGCCCGATGCCAGGGCGTATGGCAAGCATCCAGCAGCCTTCTCGCCCGGTCCTCGGTCAGACAGCTCGGGAAGCTCTGCGCCACTTTCGGCAGAGGAAGACCGCGGGCAGGGTTGCCGCTGGCACACCCGGTGTCCTGCAGAAACCCGTAGAAAGAGGCAAGCGCGGCGAGCTTGCGCCTGACCGTGAGAGGGGCGGCGCCCTTCAGGCTGAGCGCAAACTGCACCACCATCTCGCGCTGCACGCGGTCGGGATGGCGGGCAGCTCTGTAGCGTCTTGCCAGGAAGTCACGAAAAGCTCTCAGGTCCCTGGCGTAGGCCTTCACCGTGTGGGGCGAGTAGCCGCGATATGAGGTGAGGTAATCGAGGAAGCTGGCCACCAGCTCCTCGAATCTGTGGCGCCTCGCCCGGTGCGCATCCTGGCACGCCGCGCGCTTCTCCTGGTGCGCCGACTGCGATCTGGCCCTGCTCGACATGTTCGCGCCTCCTCTGAGTGAGTGCTGCCATCATTCCTCACTCGACTGGGCGCATAAGTCAAGCTCAGACTGGGCCCATAAGACACAGTTATGGATTCACTCGCCCGCCGCAGTCGCGGTTTCTCGGACGGGAGGCTTCTCAAGTTGTTATGGGAAGCAGGTCCCCTTGCTGAGGGCAGATCATCGCATGCTCCTTGGCCTTGGCCTACTCTGGAACATCCAGCAGTGTCACCTATCGGGTGCCTGAAACGGACTTGCGGTAGGAAATCGAGGCGTACTCGCCGGCCGAAAAACTAGGGCAAAACTATGGTGAAACTATGGTGAAATCAGCGAAAAATGGATTTCAGTAGGAAAGCGTCTTCCTACCTGCCACCGCCAGGTGCGTGGCAAGTATGTGTCGGCATCAGCGAAGAATGGGCTTGTCCCCCTCCACGAGTTCCTCTCCGCCCTGGCCCTCGAAGGCCGGTCCCGGCATTCCATCCGGGCCCACCGGCGGGACCTGGAGGCCCTGCTGGCCTCCCTCACCGGGCCGCTGGAACAGGCGCGCCCGGCGGACCTGCCTGGAAACCGCTTCCGCGCCTGGGCGACCACCTGAGGAGATGTCGGCCGCGCCCACGCGCCGGGCTGGCAGGAAACTCGGCAAAGCTCGGGGTCTGTTTTCATCGGGCATTGCAGGTCGTCCTTACCATCTCATCGCCGCCGCCTCGCTGTGCCCGCCAATCAGTGGACTGTCCTGCGGCCCAGCCTGATGCGAGAGGTAAGTCAGCGCATAGGCGAAGCAGTCCGCCCAGTCGTCATTGGGCGCGTTCGGAAATGTCACAAGTTCTTGAATCAGTTCGTTTGTCCACCATTGGCCTGCCCTTATCTTTACCCGCCCACCTTCGCAGTGTGGCGCGACGGCCCGCATCCGGGATTCCTTATCGTCTCGGCCTGGCGAGACGGGGATCACGGCGAAGTTAGTGCCAGACCGCAAGTCATGGATCGCCACAAGGCCCATCTGTGTCTCTTCGATGAGTATCGCCTGGGGTCGCCAATGCGCCAGCATCTCGGCGAACTGCGGCCTGATCTGAACCCATTCCAGCCTACCACGCCAGGCATCGCAGATTCGCCACACTCCATCGGCACCAATTCCGAAGACCAAGCAGGCGGAATAGGAACCACGCTCCGTCGCCTTGAGCGCGAAATCCCACACCATGATTGTGTGATGAAATTGGGGGGCCGAATCCCAAAGTGGGAACCATTCCTCTTTCAGAATCGCACCGCCCGGCGGCACAGGTCTGCACTGGTATAGGCCCGCGAAATCGAGGCTGCCCATCCGTCCGCGTATCTCCTCCAACTTCGCCAGGGGGAAGAATTCCGGCCACAGCGCGTCGCCTCTCGCATCAATCGCAGGGAAGATGGCGGAATCCCAATCGCCTTGTTGGAGGCAGCGCCCGATGATGTCGTCCGTGTGCCACCTGGTGCCGATCATCACCACTCTCCCGCCCGGGTTGAGACGGGTCATCAACACACTCTGGAACCATTGCCAGGTCTGATCGCGGCGGTAAATTGTACGGACCTGCTCGGGGTCTTTCACGGGGTCGTCCAGAACTATGAGGTCAGCCCGGCGGGAAACCACGCTGCCTCCCATGCCGGATGCCGCCACAGACGGGTCCTTGTCGCCCCGGCGGCGGGCCTTCAGGGTCCAGAAGGCGTCCGCCCAGCCGTGAGCGAGGTCCGGCTCGGCCCCCGGGAAGACCGAGAGCCACTTCTCCGATTCGGCGGCGACCCGCTTGAGGGAGGCGCTGATGGGCACAGCGATATCGGCCGTGGCGCTGGCGATGATGAGATGCTTCTCGGGGTTGCGGCCCAGCCACCAAGACGCGTACACCTGGCTGGCCCAGGTGGTCTTGCCGAAGCCGGGAGGGGCGGAGATGATCGTGCGCGGCGAGGGGGAGTTCAGCAGCCGCAGCCAGGCCGTATGGTGCCGGGCCGGCGACAGGCCCCAGACCCAGGCGCCGAACACCTCGGGGGAGTCGCGGGAGGCCCGCGCCAGCAGGCGATTATTGGACTCCAGATCAGTCGTCATCCCCGGCGGCTCCCTGGTCGGGGTCTTCCCCGAGTCGGGCCAAGACCTCGAGCGCTTGCATCTGCTCCTTAGCTCTGCGCTTCATCTCTTCCAGCGTCATCGGCGGCTCTTCCTGGGAGGCCGTGCGCTGGGTCGGCTCTCCCCGGGCCAGCCGCTCCACGTCGAAGCCCAGGCGGTACAGCCGTGTGGTTTCAGAGGGAGTCAGCTCCCTCGCGAGTGTGAGCTGTCCCGTCTCGGGGTCCTGCTTCAGCCACTTGACCATGGCCCCGCGAGCCAGCTTCTGCATGTCCTGGCCGTCTCTGGCCTGGCGCTCGGCCATCTCGGAGGTGACCTTGGCCTGGGCCTCCAGCCGCAGGCGGTCCTGCTCATTATCCCAGGCGGCGGCGCGGGCCACCCATCTCCAGCGGTTGGACAGGTCCTCGATCGCCCCCCGGGTCCACCCTTTCTCTCCCTTATGGAGCTGCCGCAGTTTCACCAGTGATCGCTGAGATCCCATATCCCTGTACTCGCAGAACTTGGTGAAGGCCTTGTCGGTCTCGCCGGGCATCCGCTCCCAGAGCTTGGGGCTGTCGTCGGCCTCAGTCATGGCTGCGTCCTCCTGGCGGTCTCGCCCGTGAACCGCTCCCACCGGCGCAGGATCACGTCGCAGTACCTGGCGTCCAAATCCATGCCGTAGCAGACTCGCCCGGTGCGCTGCGCCGCGATGACTGCCGTCCCTGAACCAAGGAAGGGGTCGACCACAAGCTGCCCCGGGCGAGTGGAGTTGGCGATGGCCCGCTCAATGAGGGCCACAGGCTTCATGGTGGGATGCAGTTCGTTCCGCGCCGGCTTGTCGTGCTGCCAGACGGTGGATTCGTTCGTGGGCCCATGCCATCGAGGAGACTGCCCGCGCTTGTGTGCATAGAAGAGAGGCTCGTACCAGTGCTTATACTGGGCGAACAGGGCCCCGGCCCCGTTGTTCTTCACCCAGACCAGCAGGTTGCGCTCCTGCCAGCCGGTCTGCTCCAGACAATGCAGCACATCTCGAATGTGAATCGAGCCGAACCAGAGGTACAGCGGCGCCCGGTCGTCGCTGTGCTGGTGGACAAGCGATAGGCTGGCAAGCAAGAGGCGCCGGTACGCTTCAGGCGTTAGGTCGTCCCAGTAGATGTCGGAGGGTCCCTCGACGCCCCTTCGGGCCTTGGCGATGCGTTCCTCCTGCGCCGCCCGTCCCCCGACGTATCCGACGGCGTAGGGCGGGTCAGTGATCACCGCCTGGGCTATCTTCCCGTCCATGAGGCGCTCCCAGGCTGCGCTGTCTGTCGCATCGCTGCACGCGACGCGGTGCGCGCCGACCTGCCAGATTTCGCCGGGCTGCACGCGGGTCGGTCCCTTGTCCTGCTCGGCCTCCGCCAGAGCCTGCGCGGCATCGAAGGTCTCCTCTCGGTCGGAGAACTCGTGCCGCTTGGCTTCCGCGAAGATTTCCCCGATCTCCTCCTCCCCGAACCCAGTGAGCGACAGGTCGGCGTCCGCCAGCTTCAGCTCCTCAAGCACGACCGCCAGCTTCGGCAGGTCCCAGTCGCCCTCGATCCTGTTCAAAGCCAGGTTGAGGGTCTTCTCCTCCTCCGGGGAAAGGTCAACGACCACCACGTCCGTCTCCTCGACGCCTTGGGCGCTGAGGACTTTGAGCCGCTGATGCCCGCCCACCACGTGACCTGTGCGCCTGTTCCATACAACCGGCTCGACCAGGCCGAACCGGGAGATGGACGCGGCCAGAGAGTCAAGCGTCTCCCCGCTGATGACCCTCGGGTTATACGGAGCCAGCTGAAGCTCAGCCAGCGGTTTCGTCTCGATCTGCAAGTGTCCGTCCATTTCCATGCCTCCTGAAGGTGCGTCTCGGAAAGCGAAAGCGGGCTCTCGCCATTTCGTCACTCTCACCTATATCATTTCCCGCACCTAAGCTAACGGCGCGTGAATGTCTCCCAGGTGCGCGAGTCGGGGCGGGTTATGGCAGGTCGAGGTGTTCGGGGTTTTCGGAGCCGGCGAAGCCGGAGACACGGCTATCCCAGGATGGCCGCTCTTCAGAGAAACCCCTGTGCAGAGGGCCAGTTTGCTGTGGTTCGACGTCGGGACGGGTGAATGACCGGGGAGAGCCCTTTGCGCCCGTCCTGCACAAGAAAAAGGCCCCGTGCGCAATGGTTTTTCGGATTCTGGAGGGGCGACCAGCTTCTCAGAATGGCGCTTCTCGGGGAATGCTCACCGTGCAAAGCCATGCACAACTGAGCGGAGGGACTGAACGGCTGCCCCCGCGCCCAGGCCTTACAGGCCTGGGCTCAGTGCCAAGACCGCCTCTCATGGCTGTCACATCTTCCGCTTGATTGCGGGCCCGGAATCCGGGCGCTGGCCACGTAACAGTCGAAACCACTGATCAAGTGCCGGGCTGCGGTCCCTGGCCCTCGAGAGGCTCTTGATGACCGACCAGTACCTCTTTCCCAGATATCTTCGCAGGCTCAAACTCTTTGACCATCTGCCGTAACCCATCCTGCACGCTTCCGCATAGCCCTTCACTGCTTCAGTTTGCGTGACCGTCAGCCCAGCCAGCGGCGGGTTAGGGATGCTTTGAGGCGGGATCCGGGGGGGTGGTGAAATCCTTCGCGGAGTGGCATCCAGGAGTTCTTCGCCCTCGTATTCCTTCCTCATCGCCCTTCTGATATATCGCCCTTCCCGAGGCCACTTAGGTCGCCGCAGGGGATTGGCAATCTTGCCCAGAGTGTCCCCGCTGAGTGCTTCGGACACGCCTATCAGGAGGCCGACTTGGTCCAGGGTGTGAATGCCGAGCTCATCCTTGCGAATCCACCGCAATCGCCGCAGTGACCATGTGAGGGCGTGCTCAGCTGCGTAAAATGGTCTAACCGCGTCCGCGATGTCTCGTTCGGAGATGTGGCCGTAGTAGTGGAGGGCTCTCATGAGGCGATCCAGCAAGAACTCGACGAAGGCCCTGGCGAGCCTCTTCCGTTTTCGCAGGCTTCTCGGCAAAGTACACTCCGCGTAGAGGCCGTAGAGGTCGGGCCAAATCTCGCGGGTGCCAGACAGGTCACGGCTGACAGTGACGTTAGCCCGGCGTGTCTGCCGTCTGAACTCGCGCTCAAGAAAGGGGGTGTGCATCGCGTACCGAGTGATCCCCATGGAGTGAGCGAGTGCGGCCCACTCGAACAACACCGGGTTGTCGGAACCGAGAACGTGACCGGCGGTTGAGGCGAAGTCTCTCAAGACCTGGAGGGCAGGTACGGCCAGCAATTCCATGAGGCCCTTCTCATGGGGAGCAATCCGTGCAGGAGTCTCCTCTGCCACTTCAACTTCAAGTGGGAAACGTGGCAGTAGCCGGCCGTCCTGCAGTATGGGGCGGAAATCCCCCCTCACATCTCTGGTTCGTAGCAGTGCACACCGGCGAAGCAGCGCGCGAGGGCAAACCACAATGTACTTGGGGTCCTTCAGGGCGACCCGAAATCTGGGGTTCCAGTGCACCCCTTCCAGCAGGTCTGTAGCACAGATGACCTGCTGAACCAGGTGTTTGATCGATGTCCAATCTCCATTTTCCGGAGGGGGTGGAGGATATGTCATGGCCAGACAGATTGTATCGCGCGAAGGTGGTTCGGACAACTTACTCTCGACCTCTGTGGTCGTTGCAGTCCTCGGCGTAAGCCCGCGGACGCTCAGTCGGTGGCAAGCCGAAGGCCGTCTTCGGCCGGTCGGCCGGCGCCGCGATGGGCAGCGTCTGTGGGCTGCCTCCGAGGTTTGGCAGCTGCGCGCAGAGATGGAGGCTGAGAAGCCGAGGGTCACCTTCAGCTCACGGGCCAAGCCGGAGCGCGCGGGCGCGCGAGGTTGCCCCACAGAAGGCCGCAGAACCCTGCGCAAAGGGGCCGTTCTACGCGCAGGATCGTTGCTCAGGGCTGGAGCCTACCAAGTTACCGGATCGCCGAGAAAGCGCCAATGATCCCCGGGAATGAGCCCCGGCCGGAGAGTGGAGAGATGACCGGGCCGTCGCCCGCCGCCCGGGGCGAGTTCCCACCTGCGGCGTTGGCGCTTGCCAGGCTGGTCGGCGAGTGCCTTGGCGAGCGCGTGTGGCGCGAGGCGATGGCCGAGGTGGAGCGCGAGTCGCAGGAGTGCACCTCGGTGGAGCAAGGCACGCAATAGACTCCGGGCCTGCCGTTGCCGGCGCTGGCGGCCCCTCCGTCGCGCAGCGACAGGCCCACAGAGGGACTGCGATGAGCCAAGAACATGCAGCCAGTCACTTGGATGCCGACGAGGTTCGGCAGCGCGTGGATGTGTCGGCGTTCTACGCGCGAGAGACGAACTCGCAGCCACAGCGGGCAGGACACGGCGAGGAGAAGTTTCGCTGTCCCTTCCATCTCCACGATGACCACCCTTCATTGCGTGTCGTGATCTCGCCGGATGGGCACACGCGCCGGGGCGACTATAGGTGCGATCCGTGCGCTGCACAGGGCATTGACCGCGGTGGCGACATCTTCGCTTTCGTGAAGCGCCTGCGCGGCTGCTCCTTCCCGGAGGCCGTGCGCTGTGTGGCCGAGTTCGCCGGGATGGTGAGCGAGTCGGACGCGCCACCACCGAAAATGCGGCTTGTGGCAACCTACGTCTATCAGAACGCAGATGGCACGCCTCGCTTTGAGGAACTGCGGTACGAGGACGGGCAGGGGAACAAGACGTTCAAGATTCGCCACAAGGGGCCAGATGGCACCGATGTGTGGGCAATGCCCGAAGGCCCGCGCGTTCCCTACAACTTGCCGCTTCTCGTGGAGCGGCCGGGCGCGCGGGTCTATGTCCCGGAGGGCACGAAGTGTGTGGACCGGATAACCCTCGAAGGAGCCGTGGCGACGACGAACGCTTTGGGCGCAGGGAAGTGGGGGCCCGACGAAACGGCTGCGGTGGCGGGGCGGCCCGAAGTGATCGTGCTGCCCGACAATGACCCGCCTGGCCGCGACCACGGCCAGAAGGTAGCCGCCGCCGTATACGGCCAAGTCGCCGTCGTCAAGGTTGTCGAGCTTCCCGGCCTGCCACCCAAAGGTGATGTAGTGGACTGGCTCGACGCCGGGCATTCCCTCGCCGAACTTGACAAGATCACCGACGCGGCGCCAGCATGGGAACCGCCCGCTGAGCAGGTGCCTGCGACCGGGCAAGCAAGCCCCACGGGCGAAGCGGATTCCCTCGCAACGCGCTGGCCGGCTCCGCTTGCGCCGCAGGCGTTCCACGGCGTCATGGGTGACCTCGTCCGCCTGATCTACCCCCATACCGAGGCAGACCCCGTGGCGTTGCTCCTTTCCGGCCTGGTCGCTTTCGGTAGCGTGATCGGCCGCGGCCCGCACTTCGTTGCCGACGGCGCACCGCATTTCACCAACCTCTACCTGACCCTGGTCGGAGATACCTCCAAGTCGCGCAAGGGTTCCTCATGGGCCCAGATCCGGCGGCCCCTTGAGAGCGTTGACCCCGACTGGCGAGGCCGTGTGCAGTCGGGGCTAAGCTCTGGCGAGGGGCTGATCTGGCACGTGCGAGACGCCATTATGAAGACTAGGCCGGTCGAGGAGACGGACAAGAACACCAAGCGCCGGACTGTGGTGGACTATGAGGACGTGATTGAGGACCCCGGCATCGAGGACAAACGCCTGCTGGCCTTCGAGGGCGAGTTCGCCTCCACCCTGCGGGTGATGTCGCGTGACGGCAACAGCCTGAGCGGGGTGGTGCGGACTGCCTGGGACACAGGCGATTTGAGTACCCTGGTAAAGAACTCGCCGGCCAAGGCTACGCGCGCGCACATTTCCATCGTCGGCCACGTCACGCGCGATGAAGTCTTGAGATACCTCGACCGCACGGAACTCGCTAGCGGCTTCGGCAACCGCTTCTTGTGGGCCTGTGCCCAGCGCTCCAAACTGCTACCCGACGGCGGACGCATTCAAGAGCTGGATTTCGCCCCGGTTGTGCGCTGCCTGAATGAGGCCGTGGGGTTCGCGCGAGGCGTGGGCGAAGTGACGCGCGACGAGGCAGCGCGCGGCCTCTGGCATGAAGTCTACGCCGACCTGTCTGAGGGGATGCCCGGCCTCGTGGGGGCCGTAACCGCGCGGGCTGAGGCGCAGGTCATGCGGCTGGCGCTGATCTACGCCTTGCTGGACCTTTCGCCAGTCATTCGCCGCGAGCATTTGGAGGCAGCCCTAGCGGTCTGGAGGTACTGCGAAGCCTCGGCGCGCTACGTCTTCGCCGATGTCCTCGGAGACCCCACCGCCGACGCGATCCTGCACGCCGCCCGCCAGTCCGCCGACCGGCGGATGAACCGCACCGAGATCAACCGGCTTTTCGCCGGGCACAAGGGCGCGCATCAGATCGAGCGGGCGCTGGGCCTGCTCCAGGCTCGCGGCCTGATGCGTTGCGTGAAGGAGCAGACGGGAGGGGCGCCGGTTGAATGGTGGTATGCCACGCGGCCCGGAGAGACCAACTGATGCTGCGGAAAAAGCGAAATAAGCGAAATAAGTGGCGCGGCGCGGGAGATATTCCGCTTTTTCCGCTTATTCCGCCCTTCATCGAGCGACGATGCCAAGGCACGGAATGACCGGTGCCGGGCGCCTGGCGGAAGCGGCCAACCTGCTGGCTGCGGGCGCCCTACAGGAGCCCCTGTGGGCACCAAGAAAGCGCCCCAAAGGCCTTGCTATTCTGGGCGAACCGAGTGATGAATGTGTAGGATGCCTGCCCAAAGGACGACGGTGAGTTCGGTGATGAAAGCCGCAATCTACGCGCGCTACTCCAGCGACTTGCAGCGGCCCGCCAGCATCGAGGACCAGGCGCGGCGCTGCCGCGAGTACGCGGAAGCGCGCGGCTGGCAGGTCGCCGAGGAGCATATTTACACCGACCACGCGATCAGCGGCGCCATCACCAGGGCGCGCCCGGGCTATCAGCGAATGCTCGCCGGAGCGAAGGAGCGGGCGTTCGACGTGGTGCTCGCCGACGAGCAGAGCCGCTTCAGCCGCGACCAGGCCGAATGCCTCAACCTGGAGAAGCGCCTGCGCTTCTGGGGCGTTGGCATGGTGACTGTGGCGGGCGGCCTGGATACCATCGCCAACCCGAAGGCGGCGAAGGCCCTGGTCATGGTGAACGGCATCGCGGCTGCCTTCGAGCGCGACATGAATGCCGAGCGGCAGCGGCGCTCGCTGGCGGGCCAGGTGCTGCGCGGCATGCACGCTGGCGGTGCGTGCTACGGCTACCGCGGCAAGCGGCTGTTCGACGGGCGCGAGGGCGACCCCGAAGGGACCGGCAAGTCCCTCGGCGTCCAATTGGTGATTCACCCGGGCGAGGCTGAGATCATCCGTCGCATATTTCAACTGTATGCTGATGGGAAGTCACCACGGCAGATCGTGGCGATGCTCAACCAAGAGGGCGTTCCCCCGCCAGGAGCGCGCTGGCGCAACCGCACTTCAGCCGTGGCCCGCACCTGGAGCTACACGGCCATCGCAGGCTCGCGGAAGCGGGGGCTGGGCATCCTCAACCAGGAGAAGTACATCGGCCGCGTGGTCTGGAATCGCAGCACCTGGCCGATAGACCCGGACACCGAGAAGCAGGTTAGCCGGGCGCTGCCGCGCGAGGAATGGGTGGTCAAGGAGGTTCCCGAGTTGCGGATCGTGCCGCAGGACCTGTGGGATCAGGTGAAGCGCCTGCAAGCGGCCCGCAGCCAGGAATCCGGCGCGGGCGAGCGGCCGATGCACTACCGCAACAAGCACCTGCTGAGTGGGCTGCTGCGCTGCGGCATCTGCGGCAGCCGGCTGATCGGCGCGGGCTTGAGGGGCTACGGCTGCGCGACGCGGAGGAATCGCGGGCGCCACCTGTGCTCCTTCCAGGGGACGCCGAGCCGGGATGCCCTGGAAGTCGCCGTGCTGGAGGCTGTGCGCGAGTACCTGTTCTGCCCCGAGGCGATAGCGGAAGCTGTCGCGGCGGCCAGGGAGACGGTGAAGCGCCACGCGCCCCCGGCGAAGGGCCAGCGCGGAAAGCAGCCCCAGAAGGACCGGCTGGCGGAGGTGGAAGGCGAGATCAAGAACGTCATGGCGGCGATCCGGGCCGGAGGCAACGACGGCGCGGCAGCCCTACTGCGCAGCGAACTTGACCGGCTGACCGGCGAGCATAGCCGGCTCGCGGAGCAGCAGGCCGACCCTGATCACGGCGGTATCGAGAAGGCCCTGGAGCGGGCGCTGGCGGCGATCCCCGCCGTGGTGGAGAAACACCTCAGCTGCGGCGACCTGGCGGAACTGACCGATCCCTGCCGTGTGGAGCGCGCCCGCGTACTTCTCGCCGAACTGGTGACCGACATCACGGTGTTGCCAGCCGAAGCCAAGGGCTGCTACACCTGCACGGTGACCGGCGACGTGTCGGGCGTGCTGCGGCTTGCGGGGGACAAGAAAATGAGTGGTGATGGTAGCCCCGGAGGGATTCGAACCCTCGATCTCCTGGCTGAGAACCAGGCGTCCTTGGCCACTAGACGACGGGGCCGACGCTTAGAAAGGTGAAAGGTGAAAGTGGAGAGGTGAAAGGCAAGGCAGAGCGCAACCCGTAGCCCGTGGAGTGGCCGCTATCTTCGCCTCTCTCCTCTCAACTCTCTCCTATCTACTCTGGCTGCGGGCCCAGGACTCGAACCTGGAGTTACCTGATCCAGAGTCAGGCGTGTTACCAGTTACACCAGCTCGCAACCAATTAAATTTTACCATGCCGCCGCCCTCGCCGCAAGTCAGCGGTTGAGGGGACAGGCAACAGGGGGCAGGGGGCAGGGAACGGGGGGACAGGCAATCTGCCGGCTGGCGGACAACCCGGGGCGTCGCTTCCCTATGGCGGCCGGTCGCAGCGCAGACAGCAGGCCCGTAGGGGAGGAGCGTTGCTCCTCCCTGGGCGAAGTAGTGCTTCGCCCCTACATGAGCGCCTCCCTTACAACTCTGCCATTGGCGTTGGCGGGGGCGGCCATGCCGATGAGGTGCGCCGCCGTCGGCGCTACATCCCGCAGGTAGATGGGATAAGGCAGGCGCAGACCATGCCGCACACCAGGTCCGGCCACCAGGAAGAACGCCTTGATATCACCGAGAGAATACTCCGACGCCGGGTGACTTGTGCCGTGCGTTCCACCCGCCGCTCCCCATTTGCCTATCGAGGGTATGGCAATCAGGCTCTGCGCACCCGCCGCATAGCCCTGCTCCTCATATCCCGCTCGAAGCGCTAAAACAACATCGCCCACCCTTTCTCCTCCGAGCCCTATCAGGCTCGCCTCCTCTCGCCTCAAGGCGAACGCAACAGGAGATACGCCCGCTTCTTCGTCGCGAATGCCCAGAAGCGCGCTTATCACCTGCTCCTTTATTCGCTCCCTCTGCTGATTCGACCGCGCGTTCACGAATACGCTCACGCCGCGAATCCGGGCCTTGCTCTTCTCGGGATTTTCCGGATCGTAAAGGCCCGCCTGCGCGAGAGCGTTCGCTGCAAGCACAGCCCTGCGCTTCAAGCAGTGGCCGTGGTCCGACACGACCACGACAACGCACTCGTCCCCGGCTGCCTTCCAGATTTCTCCCACGAGCCTGTCGGCAAGCGCATAAGCCGTTCGGAAAGCTGCCCAGCCCTCTCTCGCCCTCCGCGCATCATACTCGTTTGACATGGGGTCTATGTAAGAATAGAACTTGTGCGCGATGAAGTCGGGGAAGTGACATTCCATCATGAATATGTCCCAGGGGCCCGTTGAGAACAGATATTTTGCTGCGCGCGCAAGCCAGTCAACCTGGTCCTTCGCCTCCTCGAAATAGGTGTCCATCCAGCCGGCGGCGAGAGGAATTCTGCCTGGCGTTCCAACATAAGGCCCGCAGGCTTTTGTCAATTCCTCGGTTATGCCTTCCGGATGAGAGAAGCCGGAAGTGGGATAGACCTCGCTGCGGTGAAGCCGCATTCTCTTCCCGTCAGGCGATAAAGCCATGAGCTTGAACCTGAACGCCCCTTCAACCACTTTGCCGTTCACCCTGAACGGATGGCGAATGAAATCGCTCCACGCTCCGTCGCGCAGCGTGCACAGAGCAGTCCGCGCGTCCTTTTTCTTGCAGATTGCGACGGAACTGTACCGCCCTCTCGCGCCAGTTACGAGCAGGTGCAGCCGAAGAAGCTCGCGCCGGTCATCGTCGGTGCGAATGCTTATCTCCCCGGACAGAGCCGGAGGCGATGAGCGACGTAGGGGCGAAGCGTTGCTTCGCCCAGGGGAGCAGCGTCGCTGCTCCCCTACAAGCCCCTTCCATCCACGGGCCTGAGAAAGCTGCACCCCCATGCTGCTCTGCGTTCCGTGGTGGCCTCCGACATATTTGACCGTCTCGCCCGCGAGGTAGCACTGAGCGATGCACACCCTGAACTTGGACGGCAGGTTGCCGCCGTGATCGAAGACGATGGCGTTCTCAACATCTCTGGGCCACGTCCCGGGATACCGCAGAAGTATGCTTCTTCGGCCAGATCTTTCGGCCGTTTTCCAGAGCGGCTCAGCGCGGCGGAGCCTGGAATCGTAGTTGAACTCCACGACTCCGTGTATCATCGGGTCGGCGCCTGTGGCGATCGTTGTCCAGTTCGTCGGCGTATGAGTCGGAAGGCTCGGGAGCGCGCGTGCCCAGGCGCCTCGCTTCATCAGCTCGGCGATGGCGGGCATCGTTCCCTCGCGCACAAACTTCTCCACAAGCCCCGGAACCAGGGAATCAAGACCAATCAGAGCGAGCTTTTTCTTCCTTCGCAACTCCTATCACCTCCATTGTCATCGCGAGCGAAGCGCGGCGATCTCATCTCTTTTCTTCGCGCGTCCGCTCAGCCACCTTTCCCAGGGGCTGCTGCGACTCCTGCTCCTGCGTCGGGTGGAATTTGGCGCCGTGGGCCTGCGGGGCTCACGATCGCCTGTCTCCAAAGGCCAGTGCAGTGTCAGCCTGGCAAGTGGTATAATCTCGTTGGCGCTTGTGAGAAGCTGAAATGTCCCTCCTATCCCGACTTTTTGACATAACCAGGCGCGACTTGAAGCGCATGTGGCCGATGGTGCGGCGCATCAACGCCCTCGAGCCGCAGATGCAGGCCCTCACCGATGTCCAGCTCCGCGCCAAGACCGACGAGTTCAGGCAGCGCCTGGCCAACGATGAGAAGCTCGACGACCTTCTCATCGAGGCGTTTGCAGTTAACAGAGAGGCGGCCAGACGCACCATCGGCATGCGCCATTTCGATGTCCAGCTTATCGGCGGCATCGTCCTGCACGAGGGCAAGATCGCCGAGATGAAAACAGGCGAGGGGAAAACCCTCGTGGCCACTTTGCCCCTCTACCTCAACGCCCTCACCGGTCGTGGCTGCCACCTCGTCACCCACAACGATTACCTGGCAAAGCGCGACCGCGAATGGATGGGCCCGGTCTATGAGTTCCTGGGCCTGACAGTTGGCCTGCTTCAGCATGAGATAGAGGATATCGAAGAGCGCAGGCGAGCCTACCAGTGCGACATAATCTACGGGACTAACACCGAGTTTGGCTTCGACTATCTCCGCGACAACGGCCGGCTCAGCTTGGAGCACGTCGTGCAGCGTGAGCTCAACTACGCCATCGTGGACGAGGTGGACAGCCTTCTCATTGACGAGGCGCGCACGCCTCTCATAATCGCTGCCCCCGTTGCCACGCCGACATCGCTCTACGAGAAAGTCAGCCGCGCGGTCGGTCAGCTTGAACGGGAAGTTGACTACATCGTTGACGAGAAGGTCAAGTCTGCCGCCCTCACCGACCAGGGCCAGACAAAGGCGGAGCGGCTGCTGGCAGTGCGGAATCTCACCGACCTTGAGAACGCGGAGGTTTACCAGCACGTGGTGGCCGCGCTTCGCGCCCATGCCTGCTACAAGAGTGATGTGGACTATGTCGTCAAGGACGGCGAAGTCATCATTGTAGATGAGTTCACGGGGCGGCTGATGTTCGGGCGGCGCTACGCCGAGGGTCTGCATCAAGCTATCGAGGCCAAGGAGGGCGTGAAGATAGAGCGGGAGAGCCAGACCGTCGCCACCATATCCATTCAGAACTACTTCCGCCTGTATGAGAAGCTTGCGGGCATGACGGGCACCGCCAAGACGGAGGAGCAGGAGTTCATAAAGATTTACGGCATGCCCGTCGTGGTGATCCCCACTCACAAGCCCATGATCCGGGCGGACCATGCGGATGTTGTCTATAAGACGCAGGAGGCGAAATTCCGCGGGATCGTGTCCGAGATTTTGCAGCTCGAGAGCCTTGGCAGGCCAGTTCTGGTAGGAAGTCGCTCCATCGAGGTGTCGGAGAGCCTAAGCGAACGATTGAAGCCCGAGTGGCTGCGCCGCTTCGCACAGGCCGCGATTCTTCACAATGAGCTTCAAGGCGCAGACCAGCTCAACGACGTGCAGCGCCGAGAGCTGGATCTGGCCTGCCGCGAGCGCCTTCGCGATCTGCGCGTCGAGCGAGAGCATCTGGAGAAGGCCATTGACCTTTTCGACCTGCACCCCTCCCGCATGACAGAGCCGGAGGAGCTTCAGCAGCTTCAGAGGCGCCTCAGGAAAGTTTCGGCGGTCGAGTCGGATATGGAGAGCTACTCCGAGAAGCTGCGTTCCGGCGAAAAGCTCTCCAGGGGCGAGCTCCACCGGCTGGCCGACCTCATAACCTATGTTCCTCTGGATCAGTTGAATCCCGGGCGGCTGTCGGCGCTCCTCAAGTCCATGGGCGTGGACCCGAATCTTCGCTCGTCCAAGGCGCTGGAGATTCTCTCCGAGATTATAGGCCTGAACGGAGCAGCCCAGGCTGGCTCGCCCCAGGGCTCCGAGAGGCTTGCCGAGCTGCTGCGCACGGGCATCCCACACCAGGTCCTCAACGCCAAGTATCACGAGCAGGAGGCCAGGATAATCGCAAACGCGGGCCGCAGCAAAACCATGACGATCGCCACGAACATGGCTGGCCGGGGCGTTGACATATTGCTTGGCGGAAATCATCAGAGGGTTGCAGAGGAAGTATTCCAGGAGCGCGGCATAGACGCCGAGGAGGCCGACGAAAACCGGAGGGCCGCGGCTCTTGAAGAGGCCAAGCGCCGCTGCGAGGAGGACCGCAAGAGAGTAATAGAGCTGTCCGGCCTTCACATACTCGGAACCGAAAGACACGAGAGCCGCCGCATAGACAACCAGCTTCGAGGTAGATCAGGGCGCCAAGGCGATCCTGGCACTTCGCGCTTCTATGTATCCCTGGAAGATGAGCTGTGGCGCCTCTACGGCGTTGAACGGTTCGATTTCCTTCTGAGCAAGTGGAACGAGTGCGAGCCCGTGGAATCGAGGATTGTGAGCAAACAGATAGAGGGGGCTCAAGGCAAGGTCGAGGCTCACCATTTCTACATGCGTCAGCAGCTTCTCAGATACGACGATGTTAAGAACCTCCAGCGCGAAGTAATCTACAAGCAGCGCCGCCGCGTTATGGAGGGCGCAGACCTCAAAGAGAGCATCCTCGAATCCATGCGGAAATGGGCGGCTGACCGCGTCAGCCAGTATGCCAGCCCCGAGGTTCATCCTGACGAGTGGGATTTCACCGGCCTGCTTCAGGCCATGCGCGACATGTTCCCTCTGGACCTCTTCGTTTCCGAAAGCCAGGTAAAGGAAACGCGCGACTTCAATTCCCTGGCGCAGCTTCTGCAGGAAGCCATTGCGGCCGCCTACGAGGACAAGGAGCAGCAGGTTGGGCCGGAGCAGATGCGGGAGCTGGAAAGGCACATAACTCTGTGGGTAATTGACCAGAAATGGGTGGATCATCTCGACGCGCTCGATTTTCTGGAAGAGGGGATAAGTTACCGGAGTTATGCTGGAGTTGATCCCCTCGTGGCGTTCCAGAAAGAGGGTTTCGCACTGTGGCAGTCGCTTCAGGTCAGCGTTCAAGAAGACATCATGAGGTTTCTATTCAGGGCGCAGGTGGCTCACGCCCCTCGTCACACTTCGCGCGTCGCCGCTGGTCGAACGGTGGGGCCCGGAGCAGTGGCGGAGGATGACGAAGAGGAAGTTCGGCCAGCGCCCGTCCGCCTCAAAGCGAAGGTGGGCAGAAACGACCCGTGCCCCTGCGGCAGCGGAAAGAAATACAAGAAATGCTGCCTGAACAAGGTAATGTAGCCGCCGTTCACGGGTCGGCCCTGGCTGAAACGACAGCTCACGAGGCCTCGCGACCTATCGGTCGCCGTGTGGCCACGAGGAAGAGACGATGCCGACTGTCCTGCGTGTTGGCGGCTACAGGTTCTTCTTTTTCAGCAACGAAGGTCAGGAGCCGCCTCACGTCCATGTGCAAGCGGGGAGAAATCTGCCAAGTTCTGGTTGACTCCGGTTGCCGTCGCGAGCTCAGTGGGCTACAATCCAAGTGAATTACAGAGCCTGCGGAGGCTCGTGGAAGAGCAGCGGGATCTGCTCGAAGCGAGATGGGGCGAATTCTTTGGGGTTTGAAACGACTGAGCGATGCCTCTGAACATTGTAAATCCACTTCGACGGAAAAAGGGGACGAACGCGGTGGCAGTTGGGGTGCCCCCGGCTCTCGCAGCTTCTGTTCGGTTCGACCAGGATACGATGCGCGTCGAGCTCTCGGACGGCCGCGAGATCAGCGTACCGCTCGAGTGGTTCCCCAGGCTCCGAAACGCCAGCGACGAGCAGAGGGCGAGATGGACGTTGATAGGAAAGGGTCTCGGCATCCATTGGGAAGATATAGACGAAGACTTGTCCGTCGCCGGGTTGCTGGGTACTGAGTAAGGAAACTACCCATCGTTGCCAAGCCAACGGCTCGCCAGCCGGCGGATTGCCTCAGTGCACGAACCGATGCTGAACGCCCAAGGCAGTCCCAGTCAGTGAAGGCCTCCCTGGAGACATAGACCATGAACCTGGAGGAAGTGAAGCAGCGCGCCGGCAGCCTTCTGGAGCGGCTCGAAGAGCTTCGCGACCGTCTTTGACACCGCAGGTAAGGAAAGAAAGCTCCAGGAGCTTGAGAGGGGAACTGCCACTGCCCACCTGTGACAGGATAGGCAATTCGAAGAGGCTCTCCTTAGGTGGCTGGCGCGCATCTGCTGAAAAGCGGCGGGGCCCAGAGATATAGAGGATGGAACCTGGGGAATGATGAAGGCCACCGTGTACTTGGATACGACCGTCTTCAGCGCCTACTATGACGAGCGGGCCGCGGACCGGCAGAGGCTCACACAGCGCTTCTGGACCGAACGCTTGCCCGACCTCGAAGCTGTCATCTCGACCATTGTCCTGCTCGAGATTGGTGACGCACCGGAGATCCAAAAGCGCCAAAAGATGAGGCAACTTGCCAGCGGTGTCAGGGTCCTCGCGTTCAACGAGGAGGCAGATCGGTTAGCCCAGGAATACGTCGGCAGGGGTATAATTCCAGAGAGATATACCTCAGATGCCGACCACGTTGCGATTGCTGTGGTGAATGGGGTTGACTACTTTGCGAGTTGGAACTTTAGGCATCTGGTCAACGTGAGTACGCGGCGAGAAGTCAATCTGGTGAATGCGCTGAAGGGCTATGGACCCATCGAGATAATAGCCCCACCTGAGTTGTAGGAGGCTGGTTTCCATGACGCAGTTGACAGACGCTGAGCGAGAGGAGCTCTGGGAGGAGGTCCGAGAGGAGTTTCCTGACGATGAGATGATGCAGCAAGTTCACTACGTGCGTCTGCTGCATCACCGTCAGACGAAAGGTTTTTCCTCCCGAGAGCGCGTTCGTTTCTTTGAGAGTTCTGAGCAAGCAGCGCGCTTGTAGTTCGTTGCGAGACGACGCCAGGCGACCAGGCGTCGGTCGCCCGAGGAGACAACCATGAACATGGAGGAAGTGAAGCAACGCGCCGACAACCTTCTGGAGCGGCTCGAAGAGCTTCGCGACCGTCTTTGACGCCGCAGGCAAGGAGAGAAAGCTCCAGGAGCTCGAGAGGAGAGCTGCTGCGCCTGACCTGTGGGAAAACCAGGGGTCTGCGCAGAGGCTTCTGAGCGAAGTTGCGCATCTGAAGCAGGAGCTCGAGCCATGGCAGTCTCTTCGCGCTCGCCTCGAGGAGCTTTCGCTGCTGGCGGACATGGCGCTGGAAGAGCACGACGAAGGCGCCGCAGCAGAAGCTCAACGCGAACTCGAAGCGGCATCGCATGAGCTCGAGACGCTCGAGGCCCGCGCTCTCCTGTCAGGCGAATATGACGACCATAACGCCCTTCTTTCCATGAACGCGGGAGCGGGTGGAACGGAGGCTTGCGACTGGGTGGATATGCTCGCCCGCATGTATCTTCGCTGGGCCGAACGCCAGGGCTTTGAAACCGAGATAATTGACACGACGCCTGGCGAGACTGCCGGCAGCAAGAGCGTTACCCTGGCTGTTTCCGGGCCCTATGCTTATGGTTATCTTGAGGGCGAGCGAGGCGTGCATCGGCTGGTGCGCATATCCCCCTTCGACGCCTCCAGGCGCCGCCACACAACTTTCGCCTCCGTTGATGTAATACCTGATGTTCAGGAATCAGACCACGTGGAAATAAAGCCAGAGGAAGTGGAGATTGACTTCTATAGAGCCTCGAGCGCAGGCGGCCAGCACGTGAACAAAGTTGCGACTGCCGTCCGCATCAAGCACATACCTACCGGAATCGTTGCCACCTGCCAGAACGAGCGCTCGCAGTATAAGAACCGCCAGTCGGCGATGCGAGTCCTCTCCGCGCGGCTGCTCGACGTTCAGAGAAGGCGGCAGGAGGACAAGCTCGCCGAGATTCGCGGCGAGCTCACTGAAATAGCCTGGGGAAATCAGATTCGCTCGTATGTGCTGCATCCCTATACGATGGTGAAGGATCACCGCACGGGCGCGCAGACCTCAAACGCCCAGGCCGTTTTGGATGGAGAGATAGATCAGGTCGTCAGGGCTTACCTGGAGCACAGAGCCAGCGAGAAGGCGCGGCAATAGTGCGGCGATAGCGAGTTCTCGTCCGGCTGGCAGGGAGGGCAGGCCGTGAGCAGCAGAAGCGAACGAATATTGCGAGGCGCCATGAGTTGGCGCGCCAGTTTCCTGGCGATGCTGTGCATTTTTCCTGCGCTGGCAGCCGCTCTTGCGCTCGCAGCCCCTCTGGCTGCCGCCGACGAGGACCCTGCAAGGGGCGAAACTGCTCTTGGCGACTTCGTCGCCGACGCTGTCAGAAACGCCGCTCAGGCAGATGTGGCGCTGATTCAAGCAGCAATATTCAGGTTGCCTCTCGCCCGATCCATCAACGGTTCCGAGCAGTCGGTTCGCTCCGCCCTGGCGTATGCCGATGACCGCATTGCGGTTGTGAGCCTGGAAGGCCGCAGAATGCTTCAAGCGCTCGAGCGGTCGCTTTCTCTGGCGCCGCAGCCAAACAAGGGGTTCTTGCAGGTGTCCGGGCTGACGGTTGAATTCAACCCTTCTGCATCGCCGGAGCACAGAATAGTGCGGGTCAGGGTCGGGACAAAGCCGCTCGATTCGTCAAGCATCTATAAAGTGGCAATGCCTCTCTCGCTGGCAAAGGGGGCGTTAGGCTATTTCAGGGTGTTCGACGGAGTTGCGACAAAGCAGACCGAGGCGACGATTCTGCAAGCGGTGATGTCGAGCCTGGCCGCAGGCAAGAAGCCCACGAAGCCCGATGGCCGCATCAGGGCGGGGAAAATGTAGGGGCGCACGGCCGTGCGCCCTGGGAGCTGTTCCCTCTTGAGCGATTTAGCAAACCAGCGATAAAGTCCGCACAGCCATGTCGCACGGGCGTCCCGCCCGTGTTCATGGGCCAGAGGCCCATGCCACATGCCACGCCCACAATACCCAACCAGCAGGGTCTTTTTTCACAGGCCTCTTAGGCTATCTGCCCAGCAGATTTCAATTTCAGACCCCCGCGTCGCGTATTGCCTGTCCCCTCTGCTCTACGCCCTATGCCCTCTGCCCTGTGCCCTATGTCCTATGTCCTTTGCCCTGTGCCCTATGCCCGTTCCCTGTTGCCTTAACACACCTCGCCCTCCGCGGCCGCCTGGAAGGATGCCTGGTTCTCGCGCTGAACCACGCTCACGACGCTTATTCTGCCGGCCATGGCGCGGGCGACTTTTCTGAAGCTCTCGGCGACGGCGGAGGCGGGGTGAGACAGAACGGTGGGGTCGCCGTTGTCGCCATCGGAGACGATGACGGGATCGAGCGGAATCTTCCCCAGGAAAGCCACGCCCATCTCCTTGCTTGTCTCCTCGCCGCCTCCTCTTGAGAATATGGGGGTTTCCTTCTCGCAGTGAGGGCAGATGAAAGTGCTCATGTTCTCGACGATTCCGAGCACGGGCACATTCAGATTCTGAAACATCGCGAGCGACTTCACGGCAATCCTGCGGGCGACTTCCTGCGGGGTCATCACGATGACCACGCCAGTGAGCGGAACGGACTGAATCAGCGTGAGAGGTATGTCGCCCGTGCCCGGGGGAAGGTCAACGAGGAGGTAGTCCAACTCTCCCCAGTCGGCCTCGCGCAGCATCTGGTCAACCGCGCGGCTCACGAGCGGGCCGCGCCATATAATCGGGCTCTGGTCCTTCTCAATAAGGAACGCTATGGACACGAGCTTGATTCCGTCCTTCTCGACGGGCATCAGGCGGCGCTGCTCCGTCATATACGAATGTTCGCCCGTGGCTCCCATCAATTTCGGGATGCTTGGCCCGTAGATGTCGGCGTCGAGGACGCCGGTTGAGGCCCCGGACTGGGCAAGGGCTGCGGCCAGATTCACCGCGACCGTGGATTTTCCGACCCCGCCTTTTCCGCTCGCTACGGCCACAATGTGCGTGATTCCCGGCACAGCTTCTTTCCTCGGAAGCCCGCCGAACCTTGAAACCTGGGCGCTCAGCTCGACATGCACCTTGTCCACGCCAGGAATCGCAGCGACGGCCTCTTCGACCGAGCGCTTGAACTCATTTTTGAGCGGGCACGCCGGAGTCGTCAGGACAAGCGTCAAGCTCACATGTCCGCCTTCGATCTTCAAATCCTTTATCATGCCGAGAGAGACGACATCTCTGCCAAGCTCTGGGTCCTGCACCTTGCTCAGAGCATCGAGCACCTGCTTCTCTGAGGGGCTGGCGCTCGGCTGCCCAGGGAGCCCTCTGATGGGCTCGCCCGCAGTTTCCTCGCTCGAGGGATTCATTTCTCGCTCCCAGGCGGAATTATTCGGTTCCCGTAGTGTATTACCCGCTTGTCGGGCTTTCAAGCCGCCCGCCCGAAAATGCCTCCAGCGACTCGTCGTCGAGACAGGCTTGGTTGTGAATTTCGCAGCTCGATGTTTTCCTGGGGCAGGCACGGTTATTGCTTCGCCCATGGCTCTTGTGAATGAGAGGCTCGCGGCGGGCCACCGGGTCTGCGCTGCGCCCCAGGCGGCGGGTGAGGCTTGACACCGCATGTTCGTCTGGTAGTATTGGATACATCTGGGCTGTCGCTGCCGCGTCGCTCGCCGCTTGCGCTGCGCCACCAATTCTTGCCGACTCAGCACACTCCCTTGGAGGGCGCGCGGAAGGCTGTTTCCTACTCTGAGCTGGGGTGTCGGGAGGCGTTTCGGTCTGATGGGAGCGGTTGGCAGAGCCGTTGTGGCAATGATGTGGGAGGCGAGCGCTCAACCCGCCCGGCTCGCGAACGCGCAAAAGGACCCGCAGAGCATCCATAGGCGGCAGACAACAATCGGGCGATTGCCTGGAGGCTGGGCGATTTGGGCGCCCTTTCTTCTCGCCCTCGCCCTGGCCTGCGAGCCGGTTCTGGCCGCGAAAAGGATGTTCCAGCCGCCCACTATCCGCTACCACCGCGAGCAAGACGCAAACGGCAACCGCATTGACGATGGCCTCGACAGCCGCATCGCGCCGATGGCTCCCGAAAAGGCAGCAGAGCGGCTGCGCGTCATGGTGACTCTTTACACTACTGTAACCTCCGCCCATCTTGCTGCGTTCGCTGACAGCGGAGGGGTGCTGAACCATGTTTACAGCTATGTCTGCTACGGGTTTTCGGGAGATATACCCGCCGCTGGAATACAGGCTCTTGCCCGCGCCCTTGCGCCGAACCTGTGCATCATAGAAGAGTGCAAGCCTCTTCAGTTACACCTCGAGGACAGCACTCGCATCATAGGGGCGAGGCCCACCGTATGGTCGTCTGGTTACCAGGGGACGAGTGATTTCGCGGTCGCGGTTCTGGACACGGGCATTGGCGCGAGCCACGCAGACCTTTCCGGAAGTAAGGTGGCAGCCTGGCGCGATGTTACGGGCGACTCGGAGCCTTCGGCCGTGGACTATGTAGGCCACGGGACTCATGTTGCGAGCACGCTGGCAGGCACAGGCGCAGCGATACCGGCGTCTTCTCTTCCATCAATGACGGCTCTCACCGTGACCTTCACCGGTCGCCTGCCGTCTCGGGTGCAGACTGGCTGGGTGGATACACTTTATGTCCGTTCGCTCGGCTCCCTCTCATTGAACATGGTTTTCCAGGGGACGGGCAAGGGATGGCTTGGCTGCGAAAAGCCTGACGGCTCTCGGTTCAGCGATGTGATTGGCAATTCTCCTGTCAGCGCAACATATTCTCTGGCTGCCACGGGGCGCTATCGGACGATTTCGGGGACTTACACGGCGGGGGCCAGGAACAGGCCGTTCTCGACGCTGGAGACCTATCCCTATCTGCCGGCGGCAGGCGTCCTGGATGGCTGCAACCTGTTCACCGGAGTGGCTCCGGGCGCGGGCCTGGCGGGCGTGAAAATCTTCACGAACGCGGGCACAGGCTACTCCGATGACGTTGTCGCCGGCATGGACTGGGTCATAGCAAACAGAGACGCTTACGACATCAGGGTGGCTTCGATGAGCGCTGGACTGCAAAATGGCGCCACCATGCCGAGCCTTCGAGACGAGGCCGATACCGTCGTGTCCAACGGCATCGTATTCGCAATATCGGCAGGCAACGACTACCCGACCTATCCCGTTGGCGACCCGGCGCTCGCCCCAAAGGTCATAGCTGTTGGAGCAACCAACGACCAGAGCGCGGTAACTTCCTACAGCAGCAGCGGCCCGGCGAGTTCTGCAAAGCCGGATGTGGCGGCGCCAGGCGGGTCGTCGAATGACCCGTCGGGCTCGGAGATAACTGCTGCCGATACGAACGACAGCGACGGCGAGACCTATCCCGGCGGCGCCTACCCGCTGATGGCAGATCGCGCGGCAAACGACTACACGAATATGAGCGGGACTTCCATGTCGTGTCCGCATGTTTCCGGGCTTGCTGCCCTGGTGATACAGGCCTGGGAGAGCGAGGGTCACGCATGGACATACAGCGAGTCGGATGCGCTGAGGATAAAATCGCTGATCCTGATGACCGCTTATGAGACTGCTGTCGCCGGCGAGGGAGGCCACACTCCGCCGCTCACGCGCGATGGAACGAAGGACAACATCGAGGGCTATGGACGCATTTGCGCTGACGCGGCAATCGAAGCCGCCACGCTGTCGCTGAGCTTTCCTGCAAGCGAGAGCGGGACCCTTGGAAACCAGCAATTCGACAAGAGGGCATGGGCGCGGCAGGTAAGCCTGGCTGCTGGCGTCACCTATCAGTTCAGCCTGACGAATCCGCCTGAAGGAGACTTCGACCTGTATCTATACACTGATGATTACACGACGACAGGCGGCTCGATTGGCGACCCGATAATCGCGGCGATGAGCGCGAACGCCGGGCTGGGCGTCTCGGAGAGCATCGCCTACACTCCGAGCGCCTCTGAGACATTCTACATCGTGGTGAAATGGGTCAGCGGGAGAGGCTCTTTCAACCTCAACATACCTGCGCCGGCTCTGAGCGTAGCGGCCAGTCCCGACCGATGGCTGCCGGAACCTCTTATAGTTGCGCCGGGCAGCACGACGACGATGGAGCCGTCGAGCAAGATAACCGTGACCAATGATGGGCCGGTTGCCGAGACATTCACTCTGAAAGTCACGAGCCCGCAGGGTTGGACTGCGGGCTCGAACGCTGGCGAGAATGTCTATGTTCTCAAGGCGATTTTCTGCCACGCCCAGAACGATGCGCCGGGCGCATCGGACTTTCAGGCGGATGACGTAGTCTCGACTTCTTTCCTGGAGGCGAGCCGGGCGGTGTTCTGTTACTCCGGCGCCACTGCAACCGGGAATGGCGCGGCGGTCGGCGGGCAGAGGGCGCTGTTCCTGCAATTCATCGCGCCGAACCCCGATACTCAGCATACGCAGAAACAGGTCATACTCACCATTGGGGCAGTGCTGGCGCAGTAAGGGAGGTGATGCCTGGAAGGGAAGGACACGAAGTTGGGTGAGAACATGAAGTTCTTTGAGAAAACAAGCGAAGGAGGAAGGAGATGCGTCGCATACTGATTTTGATGCTCATTGTGGCCGTCGGGCTGCTGCTGATGCCGCAGCCTTCGCAGGCCGCCAGCGAGGCCACGGTAACTATCACCGTGCTGGTGGCGAGCCTTTGCGTGAGCGTGGACAAGGCGACATGGGATGTCGGCACGGTGCAGGCAGCGGGCGCCAAGGTGATGTCTGCTGGCGACAAGATAACAATCACGAACTGCGGAAATGTGGCCGAGAACTTTTCGTTGCGGGTGGGTTCCTCCAGTCCGGGTTCGTGGCCTCCAACTGGCCCGGGGGAGAACGCCTACCGGATGCTGGCCCGCATGACCGGAACCTCGGCGCCTGCGGAAGGCGACTACAGCACCTCGAACGACCTGCTCACATCTTCGACGCAGGTTGCGGATGGGGCCAAATTCGGCGCAGGGGGCAACAACATCACGGCCAGCGGAACGGCGCCGCTCTGGCTGCGCTTCGATGCGCCAACGAGTCTAAACCCGACGAGCCAGGGGCAGCAGACAATCACGCTGACTGTGGGCTGTCAGATTCACTAAGAGCGCCTAACAAAGCGTCGCCATTCTGTCACCCCGAGCGGCGCAGGGCCTCATAGTGATGGAGATTCTTCGCTTCGCTCAGAATGACACTGAGCGGCAAGAGAGCTTTCGATAGACAGTGTAAGGTGAAGAGGTGGTCGCTCGGCTGATAGCGCTTGTTGTTGTGCTGGGGATGTGGACTCGCCCGTCGCACGGCGCGGCCTTGCGGGTGTCGCCTGCGGAGTTCGCAGTGCAGAATGTCCCGGTAGGAAGGGTCTGCGACCTGCACGCGGCTCAGGGCATTGTGCTGAAGATTCAAAACGACGACGAGCAGGCCCACACCTATCAGCTCTCGACTCATATGCCTGCGGCCGGGTCCTGGCAGGAAGGTTACTCTCCGATGCCTGAGCCGAGATGGTTCAGGTTCGCGCCCCGGCAAGTGAAGATTGCAGCGGGCGCTGCGGGAGAGAGCGAAATGTTCTTGAGCATTCCCGCCAGGCCTCAATACTACAATCAGCACTGGGTAGTTTCTGTGGCGGTGGAAGCTCTTCCCGAGGCCGGTTCGATGGTTGTGCTCGCCGCATATCCGCGGGTCTATATTGAGACTGAAGCCAGGGCCGACCCGAAGGAAAGGCCGCTCGGGAAGACGGCCGTGGCGCCCAGCGTTGTGCCAATGGGGGAAACGGGCAAAAGCATCGCGCGAGGTGAACTTCGAATATTCAACAATGATTCGAGGCCTCATTCATACCGGCTCAGGTTGGCAGCGGGGGCGCCGAAGATACTTCCATCTCCTGGCCGCGGTTGGATTGCGAACATGACATGGCTGTCGGTCAGGCCGCAGAGGCTGCTCATCGGGGCAGGTGAGAGCCGCCGGGTCGTCGTGGAGGCCCGCGTGCCTGAGGCTTATGGGCGCATAATGCCGGCGTGGGAGGCGCTGGTTTTCGTGGAGCCGGAGCGGAAAGGCGAGGCCGAGACAAACTTCGTCAGGATTCAGGCGAAGACAGCGGGAGCGCCGGAGCCATGAAGCACAATCGTTTTCGCCGTTTTGCGCCGCTTGCGCTGCGCGCTGGGGCGCTGCTTGCAGCAGCCGCAGTCGCGATGCATGGCTCTGCCCTGAGCGCGGCCTCGCGCGAGGGAAGCGTCGAAATACGAGTTACCGTGAAGCAGGTTGATTTCTGCGATGTGCCGGCCGAGCTTCTGCCTTATGTTCGGGGCCTATACGCGAGGGGCATAACGAGCGGGTGCGGCGCGATTAGCGAGTGCATTTACTACTGTCCGAACGACCCGGTGAGGCGCGATCAGATGGCCAAATTCCTCTGCAAGGCGGCTGGGAAGACTGAGCTGAAGCGCGATACCGCCACTTTCGCCGATGTCCCCGCGACGCATCCATTTTATGGCTGGATAGAAAGGCTTGCTGATCCAGCTTCGTGGGGCGGCAACCCTCCGACAAGCGGGTGCGTGTGTCCTTCCGGTTACCCGACGGGCGCCAGATGCTATTGCCCGTCAGATCCGGTGAGGCGCGACCAGATGGCGAAATTCCTTTGCAGGGCGACAGGAAGAACCTGGCTCGACAAGACAACGCCGACCTTCGCGGATGTTCCGAAAAGCCATCTGTTTTACGGCTGGATAGAGCGGCTTGCCGACGCTGCTTCGTGGCCTGGAGCGGTGGCAGTAACGAGCGGATGCCGGGCAGGGCCGCCGAGGCTTTACTGCCCGTCGTCAAATGTAACGCGCTGGCAGATGGCTGTGCTCCTGGTCAGGGCGTTTGGGATTCCGTATTAGGGGCCGGGGGCAAGAGCGCGCGAGGTTGTCGGAAGGCCGCATTTGAGGGAGTCCGCCGAGCGGGTCGCCTATTGAGTGTTGCGGGTTAGTGTCTCGGGCTCCATTGCGAGCTTCAGCGAAGCCCTGGCCCGCCAGACTACAGGCAGGCTCGGGCGGGCAGGCAATCTCATCAAATCAGGGTTGCGTAGAATGGGATTGCCACGGCCTGCGGCCTCGCAATGACAGCTCGGTCCGTGATCCGACCACGCGAGACTCAATGATACACTCCGGCCGATCACCGGTTTGCCATTTCAGGCAGGCGGCGGAGGCGGAAGTTCGCCGGGCTCTTCCTCCTTTTCCGGCAGGGTTTGCAGGCGGCCCTCCACGCCTGCAAGCTTCTTATCAGCCTCTTCGTATTTCGATGCGGCGTGGGTCAGGTGCGTGCCGAGGGTGTCGAAATCCAAGCGAAATCTTGTCAGGTCCTGCTTTAGCTGCGAAAGATATGAGAGGATTTGCTCGGCCCTCTTCTCTATTTGCATTCCTCTCAGCCCAAGGGCTATCGCCTGGAGATACATGTAGAGAGTCACCGGCGACACGGGAAAGACGCGCTTGCTCCAGGCCTGGCTTGTGAGAGTCTGGTCCTGCCCGGCGCCGCCGGCGAGCATCTCGTAATACAGGTTCTCGGCGGGAACATACATGAGGGCGAAATCGAAGGTGCCCTCCTGCGGGCGGATATACTTGGCGGCTATTGCCTCGGTATGCTTTTTCGCCTGCGCGATGAAATCGCGGCGGGCGGCCGCCTGATCTTTCTCGCTCTCGGCTGCCGTCATCTTCTGGAAGCTTTCGAGTGGGAACTTCGAATCAATGGGCACGAGCTTCTCGCCCACTCTCACGACCGCGTCAACCCGGACGCCGTCGTTGAATTGATGCTGGAGCTCGAAGCTGGCGGGAGGCAATACCTGGCCCAGGAGTTCTTCGAGAAAGAACTCGCCCAGGACGCCCCGCGGCTTTGGCGCTCTGAGTATATCGTGAAGCGAAGAGATGTCCTGGCCGATCTCGCGTATTCTCTGGGCCTCCTGCCCGAGTTTGCCGAGACCCTCCTTCACATCGCCGAAGATCTGGGAGGCCGATTGAAGCCGCTGGTCGAGCGACTGGCGGGCTTCCGAGAGCCGCTCGTTCACGCTGCGATCGAGGGTCTCCACGCGGTTTGAGAAAGTGTCCAGGGTCGCAAGGGCCTTGCCTATCTCTGACCTGATGTCTTGAAGCTCCTTCAGGGCTGCTGGCTCTGCGCCGCGGCGGATGAGCACAGCCACCAGGGCAGCGACCAGGATTACCAGCAGGACGACACAGGCGAGAAGAGCTATCTCGAGGGGTTCCATTCCAGCCTCCTGAGGCATGTTTTCCACTGCGCTTCTGTGAGCCCTTCCAGGCGAGGGTAAGGATGAAGGCGGAAGGATGAGGGATGAAGGGCGAGGGCGGAACGCCGAAAGGCATCCGAACTGGTCGTTGGAGGAAGTCATGCCGACGCGTCGTCGGGCGCAAGGCCCGACGCTACACCACCTTCCCGAGAGCGGAAATGCAGCGCCCGACCTTGTGTCGGGCGCAGGCAATTGCGGATTCAACACGGACTTCGTAGGGGCGAGGCGGCGCTCCGTCCCATGAGGCGTGGGTTGCGTCGAGTATCGGGATTCCCCTGGCGAAGCAATAGCTGCGGCTGCATGGAGGCTGCGGTGGCACGGGCGTCGCGCCCGTGAACTTGAGCTTGGTCATGGGCAGGATGCCCATGCCACATATGGGGCAATGCAGCGGCTGTCCCGAGAGCGTGAGGGCGGGCCTTCCAGGTAGGCAGGAGGACTGCTGCAAATTAGGGTAAGAAAAGCCACGCCCGCCTCCGGCGGAGTTTCTGCTGGCATGGGCGGCGCGCACCTGCCGCCATGACTTTGCGCTCTTTCCTGATCGGCCTTGTTTGCGTCGGCATAATCTCCTTCATAATAGCCTGGGCCGAGCTGGTGGCCGGGGCCATCCAGATAGGCATCCACCAGTTCCCCCCTGTTGTCCTGGCAATGCTTTTCCTCGTAATACTGGGCAACGGTCTGGCCGCGAGGCTGCGGCCAGGCAGGCAGCTCAGGAAGGAGGAGCTTCTTTCCATATACTGCATGATGCTGATCGGTGCGATGGTCTCATCGCGCGGCCTTATGGAACGGCTGCTTGCCCTGACGGTGGGCCTGAACTATTACGCTGACCCCACCAACAGGTGGCAGCCCCTGTTCTTTCCTTATGTGCGCAGATGGCTGGTGCCATGGGACCCGCAAGGGCCCGAAAAGCAGCCGATAGTGGTTTCCTTCTTCGAGGGCCTATCGGAAGGAGAATCGCTGCCGATCGGGTCGTGGATTGTCCCGCTCCTGGCCTGGGGATTTCTGTTCGCCTGCGTGTGTCTCGCTTTTATCTGCATGGCGACGATTCTGAGGCGCCAGTGGGCTGATAACGAGCGCCTTTCTTTTCCACTCGCTCAGCTTCCGGTGGAGATGATCGGGGCGGATGGAGGCACGACTTTTCTTCGCAGCAAGCTCATGTGGTTCGGATTCGCCGTGCCGACCGCTATATATATGCTGAACGGGCTGGCGAGGGTGAATCCATCCCTCCCCTCCGTGAAGCTCCAATGGGTCTTGAACGACTGGATGCGCTTCCCGCCGTGGGACCAGTTGCCTTACATGCCCATCAAGTTTTCTTTCGCGGCGATAGGCTTCTTCTACTTGCTGCCGGCGGAGATTCTGTTCAGCTTCTGGTTCTTCTTTCTGTTAGGGAAGTTGCAGGATGTCATCGCCATATCCACGGGCACAATGATACATCCAGCGCCTCACGCAGCCGCCAACGATTACCTGGCCTACCAGACTTCCGGCGCTTTCTTCGTCTTCGCCGCCTCCATTCTTTTCATGGCCCGCGGTCACCTGAAGCGGATATTCTCTCGGCAGCCATATCCTGATGAAGGGAAGGAGCTGCTGCCTTACCGCCGGGCTCTGATTGGGCTTGGCGCGGCGTTCGCTGGAGCCGTCGCCTGGTGTGTGGCGGCGGGAATGTCTCTGACGATTGCCCTTTTCGAGATAGGGGTTTACTTGCTGGTGCAGGCGCTGATAATGGCCCGCTCGACATCTGAAGCCGGGCTTCTGATGGTTGAGGGCTCTTTCACGCCGCGAGATGTGCTTGGCCTTTTCGTGGACCAGAGGACATTCGGGCCGCACAGTCTCACGGCCCTCGCCTGGACGCAAGGAATTCTCACCCGCGACCTGAGAGGGATGACGCTGACTGCTTACCTGGACTCCCAGAGAGTGGCCGACGGCATAGGAGCGCGCAGGAAGCCGCTGCTCCCAACCTTTATCGTCGCTCTTGTGTGCGCGTTCCTGATAGCTGTTTCGATCCAGTTGCCGATAAACTACTACCGGGGCGCTGCGACGCTGTATCAATATCCTTACCGCCAGAACGCTCTCCAGTTTTTCAAGGAGCACGCTCCACTCCTTCAAGGAGTTCCCGCCTGGACATGGAGGGGGCCGTTCTTCTTCGTCCTGGGGGGAGTCGTGACCGCTCTTCTGAGCTTCATGAGGAGTCGGTTCGCCTGGTGGCCGCTTCATCCACTCGGGTATGTGATGTGCGCGTCGTGGGCAGTGATTGTCTTCTGGTTTGCGATGCTGGTGGCGTGGGTGCTTAAGGTGCTGACTGTGCACTATGGGGGGCTTCGGCTCTACGCGAAAGCGAGGCCTTTCTTCCTGGGTCTTATCTTCGGCGAGCTGCTCCAGGCGGTCGTGTGGACAGTTGCAGCCTCCATCTGGAAAATCGCCGTGCCGCCGGTGCCGCTGGACTGACCGTTTCTCGCACCCATAAAGGGTGCGGCTACAGCGCTGCCCGTTGGCGCATTCTCGGATCTCAGATTCCAGATTTGAGATGCCCTCTGCGCCTTCCGCTTCAGTGCAGCGGGCCTGCGGCCTGGTCTGGAGTGGCGAGTTCGATCGTCGAGTGTTGTATGGCGAATTTCTCCCAGAGAAGTTGCCGCAGGCTGGCCCGGATGGCGGGGCCTTCGTTCCACCCGGTGATGACCGCGTGGGCACTCATCAAGTGCACCCCGGAGGTGAGCGTCCAGACATGAATGTCTGTAACCTGCTGAACTCCTGGGACAGAGAGCATTGCCTGCTGCAGCGCTCTCACATGGAGATGCGCCGGACAGCCCTCCATGAGGATGTCGACCGACTCGCGCACAAGAGCCCACGAGCTGTAGATTATCAACACGGCGATGCCCAGGCTGGCGATCGGGTCCGCTATCATCCGGCCGGTCGTCAACATGACCAGGGCGCCGGCTATCACTGCGACGGAGCCGAGAGCGTCGCCCACGACATGCAGAAAAGCGCCGCGAATATTCAAGCTGTGCCGGCGGCCGCGGGAGAGAACCGCAGCGCCGATGCCGTTCACGACAAGCCCCAGGATGGCGACGCCCAGAACGGCGCCGCTCAGAACTTCCTGCGGCTCGAGGATGCGCTTATAGGCCTGATAGGCGATGCCAACGCTGAGCAGGGAAAGCGCCGCCCCATTCGCCAGGGCCGCCAGTATCTCGGCTCGATAATAGCCATAGGTTTTCTCCGGCGTTATTGGCCGCGACGAGAACCGGAACGCGAAGAGCGCCAACCCAAGGGCCGCCGCGTCCGAGAGCATGTGCGCCGCATCGGACAGAAGGGCCAGGCTGTTTGTCAGAAGCCCTGCCACCACCTCTGCCGCTAAATAGCACAGGGTAAGGGCGAATACGATTGCTAACCTTCGCCCATTTGCCTGCGCGACATGCGCGGTGCGAATCCGTGCGGCCGACGGCGGCATATTCGCTGGTTTATTACTCAGGAGTCTTGCGTTCACCTTTCCCGCTTCAGCCGTGGACGGAGTGGCCCTGCGGGGCAGGATTTATCGTTTACTCCATCGGAGCGGCGACTTCTCGCCCCGGCCCGGCGCGCCGCAGACAGGACCCATGACCTTGAAGGAATCGAAGCCGGAACGCTGTATTCTGGATTTGGGTGTGCCGAGAAGCGGAAGAACCGGGAGGAAGTGCAGGCGCAGGTCTCATGTCTGAATCAGAGGAAAGCGCAGACGAGAAGGGCAGTTCTCCGAAGCCGTCCGGCCCGGCAAGCGATCAGCTTCTGCGCGCGTTGGAGTGCGTTCTGTTCGCGGCGCAGGAGGCGGTGGACATTGGGCGGCTGGCCGAGATTCTGGAGGTGGATGAGAGCCAGGTGCGCGGCATTCTCGCGCAGCTTGAAGAAGAGTATGAGAACTCCGGCCTTCAGATTGTTCGACTGGCGGGAGGCTGCCGGATGGCAACGCGGCCGGAGTATGCCCATTATGTGCAGAGATTGAGGCCGCTCCAGAGGTATCGGCTTTCTCGCGCTGCGCTGGAGACGCTGTCAATAATCGCCTACCGACAGCCGATAACAAAGCCCGAAATAGAGGCCCTGAGAGGCGTGAACGCTGATGGCGTAGTGGAGACGCTCCTGGAGCGCGGGCTTATCGAGGAGTGCGGGAGGAAGAAAACCGTTGGCAGGCCGGCGTTATACCGCACCACGACGGCCTTCCTGGAGGCGTTCGGGCTGGAAAGTGTGGAGCAGCTTCCCGAACTTGGGGGACTGCAATAGCGCGTGACGCCGATTTCGGATCCCAAATCTGGGATCTGGAATTTCAGATCTGAGATTTCAGATTTGACATCTGGAATCTGAGATTTGGGAGCGCAGGCGGTCAACCACCTCCTGAATCTCTTCCTCCTCGATAGAGGGGCTGCCGAAAACCGGGCATGTCTCGCGCGGGATTTTCCTATTCGCAGCGGGCCGGCGCTCGTGATTCTTGGATAAAATCGTGCCTTCCAGGCTGCCCGCAATGTAGCGCCACGAATCCAGCATGTCAACGAAGGGCGAGCCCTGGCGGTTACCCGGTTTCACACGGATGCATACAACAGGGCAGCAAGCTGCCCCATGTGAAAGCGAAAGCAAGGCTTTCGCACTCCAAAATGACCGTACGAAGGAGAGAATTTGGACTGCGGTGGCTGCTACTCTGCGTAGTAGCGTGGCTACTACGCTACGAAGCACGAGTTGCCACCGCTTTGGTTGGCGGGAGCTTGCTCCCCCAAAACAAAAGGGGGTAACCGTCAGAGGGCGAGGCCACTGAACGAGCCGCCTCCGCGCGAACAGCCGCGTGACCGAAGCGGCGCCGGGCAGTGAGCCATCGCCGCGGGTGAGCCGCGGAGTGAGGCTTTCTCAAGCGCTGGCTTGATTGCTCTTCCTACGCATGCCTGGCTAAATATGAAACTGGCTGGCCTTGTCCTCCAACGGGGCGAGGGCGCTTGTGAGAAATCTCTCATAAGGTGGAACAATGACTATGGCGCCTGTTCGCCGGGGCCGTGGCCTGGCGGGGGGGTGCATCAGGTCACTGTAAAGAGAGGGGGAACCGAACTTGGGCACCGGAGTTCAGTCGTCCGCGACCAGAGAGTCAATCGCCGCAGGTAAAGATTACTCGCCAGACAGCCGCAGAAAGCAGATCCTGTGGCTCGCATTCTCGCTGACGGGGTTTCTGGGTCTGGCCTTGGTTCTCATCGTTGCCTACGGGCAGGAGGCAGTGACTGCGGACCGCAGCGAGCCGCTGCTGCTCATCGGACTGTTGGCCTTTCTCACGTGCTCCGTTGCGTATTTCGCTGATAAAGAACGGGAGTCGCGCGCCGAAAACCGGAAGCTCATCCAGCAACTGCACGATACTGCGCAGGCTCTGGATGTACGTGTTGGCCGCCTAAACAAACTCTGCGAGACCAGCACGCGCCTGGCGGGCGACCTGGACATTGACCGCATATCCAAGCTGGTGGTCGAAGCGCTGCTGGCGCAGGTCCAGGCGGATGCCGCTTCGCTGGTGCTGATGGACAAGTCCAAGGGCGAGTGCCTTCATGCGCGCAGCGCCGGGCCCCTGGCTGGGATGGAAGCGGAGCCCGAACCGCCAGAGGCCATCGCCAGGGCGGCCGCCGAAGAGGCCGGCCCCACGATGCACTTGCTCAGCCAGCCTCCCAATTTTGCTCGCCAGCTCGAGGCGTGGAGTAAAGCGCGCGCTACGATGTCGGCCCCCGTCAAGGTGTCTGATGTCGTGAGTGGAGCGCTCGCAGCCATCGGCCACGGCAGTTTTACCACAGAGGACCTGAACCTGCTGACAACCCTGGCCAACATGGCGAGCAAGGCTATCGAAAGCGCCGAGCTGCACCAGCAGCTCAGGCAGTCCTACTTCAGAACTTTGCATGTCCTTGCGCGGACCCTTGCCGCGCGAGACCCTTACAGCGCGGCGCACGGCGAGGCCGTCACCTGGGTGGCGTGCCGTCTGGCCGAAAAGCTCGGGGTAGGCCAAGAGGCCACTGAGGCCTTACAGGCCTATGGCCCTCTGCACGACCTCGGCAAGATCGGGATTCCCGATTCAGTGCTCATGAAGAACGGGCCGCTGACAGATGAGGAACTTGAGATATGCCGCCAGCACACGCTGATAGGAGAGGAAATCGTCCGGCCGCTTAACCCCGGCCACGCCGTGCTGACGATGATTCGGAATCACCACGAGCGCTGGGATGGCGACGGCTATCCCGAGGGCCTGGCGGGCGAAGAGATTCCCATCCTGGCGCGCATAGTTGCGCTGGCAGATGCTTTCCACGCGATGGTGTCGCACCGGCCTTACAGGCCCGGGGCGGTTGTTTTCTCTGCGGTGCGCGAGATCAAGAGCCTGGCTGGAGCCCAGTTCGACCCAACTGCCGTGCAGGCCCTGGTTGACCTGTGGAACAGCGGCGAGCTTGGAAAGTTGACGATGAGGCCGTCGGAATCTGGCGAAACTGCCGAAATTGTCAACCGTTCCCTGTCGCTGCCTGGGCCGCCCGCCTTCGCGCAATAGACCTGCGCTCCACGATTCCCACGCTGGGGGGCCTTGCGCAGCGGCCGTCGGAATATTTCACGTCGTCGAAGTAAACGGTCATGTAGTGGCCGCCGCGCCGCATCGTGAGCATCCCGAAGCGGTCGAAGGCAGCGCCTTGGGCCTTGTGGTCCGGTGCCAGGTTCAGCGCAACAGCCGTTCCATCCAGAGTGGCCCGAATGGCGCCGGTGCCGCCGTTTCCGCCCGGGTCGTAGGCGAAGGTCCAGCGGTGCGGCCTGCCGTCCGGCATGATCACCGGGCCGGTGCGGGGATCTCGCGCCGCCCCCGACGCGGTTCCGTATCGGGCGCGAAAATAATGACCAACGCGGCTGGGCCCCTCGATGACGATTCCCACAAAATTCGACGGCGCGTCGCCGCGGGCTGCGCTGTTGAACCAGCCCAGGTACATGCCGCTGTCGGCGCAGCCGCGAGTGAACGCAATCCTGCCGCTTGCGAACAGCGAATCTTCGAGGGTCAAGGGGCCGATCCGGTCGGCGTAGTAGCCATCGTGAGGGGCGTCTGGCTCGGTGCGCCAGAAAGCGCCGCCTATCTCGCCGCGAGCGCCGCCCGCATGATTCGTGTCGCTGAATCCGAAGTTCTGGCTGTCGTCCTGCTCGCAGTCCTTGAATGCGACGCGGTTGCCCGAGCCCTCCCAGCGCGGGTCAGAGGCAAAGTCTTTCTCCTTGCCGTCATATTCGAGGTCATCGAAATAGACAGTCATGGGGCCGCCGGGAATCTGGACATTAAGCATGCCAAAGCGATTGAACTTGGCTCCGTCGAGCTTGTGGCCAGGGAGCAGGTCGCCTGTTATCGGCGGCTCGCCGTCGAGCGCGAACTCGATCGCGCCGTTCCCGCCTGCTCCTGCCGGATCGTATGAAAGCGACCAGTTGTGCTTCGCGCCGTCGGGCCTCACCTGAAGCCCGCTCGCAGACACTCCTCCTGCCTTCCATGTCCCGGTCGTGTACTCAACGCGGACCCTGGCGCCCCAATCCTCCCCGTCGAGCCTGAACCCGAGGAAGTTGGCCGGCCGGAAGCCGTGGTAATCACGGTTGAACCAGCCGAAGAAAACGCCGCTGCTGCCGGAAGATTTCAGAAGCGCGAAACTCCCCGACGCCCTGAGCCTGTCATCGAGCGTCCGCGCGGCGATTCGGTCGGCATAGTGGGCGGGCGTGGTAGAACGCCATACCTGGCCGCCCATCTCGCCAGGAGCGGCTCCGGCGAGACTCGTTCTGCTGAAGCCGAAATCCTGTCTGGTGGTCGGACACACTTGGGCCACGAGACGGTTTCTGAACCCCTCCCATCCTGGGTCACGGTGGAAGCGCTCGACCTTGATGCAGGTCGTCCTCGGCGAGCCGGGCCCCGTTCCCGACAGGGCGCCCAAGGCCAGCGCGACCAAGGACGCTGCGGCGCCAACAGGCCACTTCATACGCAGGGACTCACTTGGTGAAAATCAGGTCACCGAAGGGCGTGGGCTTCTCTATCTCCGCCCACGAGCCGAAAGGACCGGTTGGCTGGGTGCGAGCTGGAGGCCACTGTATGCTTGCGCGCATGCGCCCGGGAGCGTCGGCGTCGCTGCACTTGACCGCAAAACCAATGACTCTTCCCACCTGCGGCTTGAATCCGCCCAACAGCGACCAGGGAATGGCCGCCTCCACTGCGCGCCCGCGAGAGCCCTCGACAAGCGCCGCCGAGAAGCTGCGGCCGAGGGGCTCCACTCGCGGGCGGTTTGCGAGATTGCTCGATGTGAGCGCGCCTTCAAAAGTCAGGGGCCAGGCGACGAAAGCGTCTGGGAATTTGACGAGGACAATCTCGTAGTCGTCGCGGCGGTCACCGTCCAGATCAAACGCCACGCCGATGGTGTCGGCTGCATTGACCGAGCCGCGTATCGCCTCGGGCTGAAACGCATCGTCGGTCACAGTTGCAGAAAAATAGAAATAGCCGTCATCCCACATCCAGCGAGCGCTGAGCGCGAAGATGTTGTCCCGCGTGCTCGCATCTTGCCTGAGCGGATAGAAAACCCATGTGGGGGCGGCTGCGGGCCACTCGCCTGGTTCGATGGCGCCATTGATGTCGGGGGCCTCGCCAGCGCGAGGGCAGATCGTTGTCGGGCGACTCGTCTTGCCGCTTGCGGCGACCGCTCCGTCGAGCGCGATGACTTTCGCGCGGATGCTGACATTCTCAGCCTGGCTGCGCCCAGCCCGAGGCCTGTTCAGTTCGAGGAGGCGGGCTTGTATCTGCGCGTCGCCCTGGGGCGCGCCAGGCGGCGGAGTCACCTCGAATGCGACGGCCTTGCGTTCGCCGTAGGCTGCATTTACCCGCTGTCGCCTCGGGCTTGCAGTCCACCCGTTCGGGAGCTGAAGGCTCACTTCGGCACGGAGGCCTTGCGGCGCAGAGTTGTTGAAGACAGCGAGGTCGAGCCGGGTCGCTTTGCCCGGCTGGGCCGCGATGACATCGCGGCGCGCAGAAAGGCCGGCGCAGTCGCGCACATAGATATCGAGCATCTCAGTCATGCCGGAGTCGAGATATAGATCGAAGCGCGAGCGATAGCGCCTCCAGGCTTCCGTTGTCTGGCGGGCATACCTGACGGACTCACGCGAGGCCCAGCATCGTTCGCCGGTTGAGATGCCCTCGTCCTTTGCGTGCGCCCAGAGGAGCATCGCTCGCTGATATGGGTTCAGGACATCAACGAGAGCGGAGAAGTGCTCGAAGTCGCGGTCACAGGCGTCGCGCATTTTCGGGTTGCGCATGAGCGCGCGGGCAGCGCGCCAGCGCTCCATCATGCGCTGGCGCAGGTCGAGCGCGCCGTCCGCCGAGGCAAGAGCCTCCTGCAATTTGCCGCGCATCTGGTTCTGGCGGTATGCAGTGAGGTGGGGCAGCGAAGCCCAGCGGAAGTAGTGAGTGCCGTCAGTTATGACATTGCGATGGGTGATAGCATAGGCGTGCGCCTTTTTGCCCGAGTAGCCGTGCACCCAGAAAGTCCGGCGCGCGAGCTCCTCGGTCAGGCACAGGGCATCGGCGAGTTCTGCCGAACCTTCTGGCCCGAATGTCAGAGCGGCCCAGTCGCGCGCCCATTGCCAGGGGTCGCCGTCTGGCTCCCACGAGGCGCGAAAAAGCGCATACATGTTGGCGCGCGTCCAGAGAACATCGCGAGTCCACAGTTCCTCGCCTTCCCACAGGCGGCCTTCCACAAGGGCGCCGAAGCCGGTGTCATTGAAGCGAGCAATGCGCTCTCTGATCATCGGCCCGATATAAACTGGAAAGAAGCCCGCGCCAGCATACTCGCGTGTCACCTGGAACATGATGCCCTGCGGGCGATTCGCGATGCCTATGACCGGATTGAAGGGCGATGTGAGATAGAAGTCGTGCTGGGTGTTGTTGACGAGCGAGATAATGCCGTGATCAGGCAGGCCGCTCATGATATAGCGGTAGTCTTCGGGCACATTGAGGGGATATGTCTCCGGCGGGTTGCCCCAACCGCTGATGATAAATGTCTTGTCAAATTCGCCTGCCACCACATCCCAGGCGGCCTTAAGGGCAAGGCGCAGGGCTTCGCGGTCGGGCAGGTCGCGGCAGTTTGGGCCCCGGCAGTCGTAAACATGATACTCTTCAAAAAAGTCCGACAGGCTCGCGCGCACGAAGTCAACTTCCGGATGGGCGCGCAGCAGTTCGCGCAGTTGCTCGCGGTAGATATCCCAGACCTTGGGTTTCAGCGGGCATAGTTGCCCGGGGCTCTCGCTGACCTGGTCGCCGTACTTGGCAATCAGGTCATCCACAGGAAGGCAACCGAAAGGACCTGTGCCGGTCTGTGCATCCAGGTGGTAGGCTTTGGCAAGGCGGAGCGTGGAGGGAGTCAGAATTGGGGTGTCTGTGTTCATTCCGTATCTGAGGGATTCCTGGAACCAGCCTTCCATGCCGCGGCCCGGCGGCTCGCGATGCCCGTGGCCGTCGCTGAAGTTGCGCAGCGCAAAGGCGGGCTCCCGCAGGCATTCAAGCGACCGCAGCGCCTGGGGTTTCAGACGCGCTCGCTCGGCAAGCCACAGCGCGCCGTAAAGATCGCCGCGCGTGTTGGCGCCTGCGACTACAGTGACGCCGCCGAGCTGGCGGATTGCGTAGCCATCCGCCTTGATGTTCTCGGGCAGCGAGAGCCGACCCGATTTCAGCAGCGCCTTGACCGCCGGACTGGACGCTCCAATTACTATGTCGCCTTGTTCAGCTTCTGTGCCGAAGGCGATCAGCAAGCCGCTCGCCTTCGCAAGCTCATTGGCCGCAAACCGATACGCAGGATCATTCTCAACTGCCGGATCGAGCAGAACTCTGCCTGCGAAAGCGCATGATGACATGAGGCCGATCGCGATGAACGTGGCCAGGAAGAGGTGGGTAGTTTCTATTTTCATGGCTGTCCTCCCAATGAGACGCGCAAGAGAATGTTCTCTGCGTCGGGGCTGCGTCCCCCTCCACGGAATGGAAAACTGGACTTGTCGAGCCGCATCGGCTCAAGCAGCGCCGCCGGCGCTCCCTTGCGGGAATCCGCGTCATACCGCTCGCTTCGGAGGGCAGTCCGTAGGGGAGCAGTCTGCCAGACGGCGGACTGCTCCCAGGGCGAAGCGGCGCTCCGCCCCTACGGTCTCTCGCGCCCTGGAGGCAGGACCTGTGACACCTGGCACAACCGCCCCGCCGAAGTTGGACAAACCCTGGCCGCGCCGATGCCTGACAGATTGCCCCGAGCGGCAGCGAATGTTATCATACCTGGGCTCCCATCCGGATGTATGCCCTGAAAGGAGTTACCGTGCGAAATCGTTTTTGCCGCACTCTGGCTTTGCTGTTTGTCGTCGCGTTCAATGCGGCGGCGCTCGGCTCCACGGCCGTGCATCTGGCGCCGAAGATGCCGATGTCGCTGGATCTCGCGCCTCTGCCGCGCACATTCTTCATGCACTCTGTCGATTTCGCATACTCCGGCGGCCGGGTCATATTGGCGTCCAATCCCGATGGCGCCGGCAACCTGCATACGAATGACGAGCTGCAGATCGCTGTCGTTCACGCCGACGGCACAACATCGTGGTATCGCCACGATTACGCCGGCGATGCTTCGAAGGCCCCCGGCGAGACCCCTGCGGTTGATATTACGGGCCTGGTGAAGCCAGGCCTCAACCGTATTCAAATCCGCATGCGCGATCTCTACGGTTCGCGGTTCGCCGCGAGCGACTACTATGTCGTCAATTTCGCCGACGGCGAAGCCGTGCCAGAGACCATCACTCCCAAGCCGTATAAGCCCAAAGCTGAGGCCTTCATCTACGCGGAGACGGCAATATTCGTGAATGCCTCGCCTGGCCCCATAGATTTATGTGTCCTGAGCCCCGCCGGCGGCGAGCAGGCGACCGCGCAGATCGAGTTACGCGGTCGCAGCTACCGCGAGCCCATCATGGTGCAGCTCGAGGCTGGCTTCAACCGCGTTCCAATCCCTCTGGGCGATCTCGCCCCCGGCGCCTATGTGATCGGCGGCGCCGTGAAGATTGGCGAGCGCACGCTGAAGATTGAGCCGCATCCTGTTAGCAAGATTGCCCCGCTCTTCACGGAGCGCGAGACGGCCGAGACAGCCTCTGAGCTCTCGGCGCGGCTGAAAGCGGATCAGGCGAAAGTCATGGCAGGGCAGGATGTGCGCGCAGCCGCTGCCGACGCGCTGCTCACTCGCGCTCTGTTGGAACGCATCCGGCGCCGCAGCGCGGCGGCTCCGGCGACTGAGACGCCAGCGGATCCAAGCGACATCGTGGCTCGAGCCAAGCTCATTCTGTCTTGCAGCCGCCTGGTGGAAAGCGAGCCCATGAGCCGCACGACGGTTGACCAGCTTCGCGCGCTTCAGGGCAGCTATCTCGATTGGGGGTACCTGCGGTATGCGAAAATGGCGGCCGCGCCTGGCCGGGTGCGCTACGAACGCGGCGCAGTGCGGCTTGAAGGCACTTATGACAATCTGGCAATCTACTGGGCCAACCTGCCAATTGCTGCTGTGTTCCGGTTCATGCCCCTCCATTCGCGCAAGCTTGAGCCCGTCTCGACCTGGCCCGAGGCGAAGTGGTCGGGCGCGAGGCAGATTAGCGCTGCAGGCAAGCCCGCGTTTGTCTCCCCGGTATCGTTCGGGGCTGCTTCGGTCCGCACGCACACATCTCGTTTCGATCTCGAGGTTGATGCGCCGAACGAGCAGGCAGCGATACGACTGGCCGAGATGGCTCTCACCGAGGAGCCCATAACGCCCCAAGCGGCCGAGTCCCTGTTCGCGGCTCTCGAGCCGCCGGTGACCGTAACGGGAATCCAATCGCTGATGAACCTCGTATCACAAGCGGGTCCGCTGACGCCCGCGCTCAAGCGCTCGGCGTCGCTGCTCGCCGAAGGCCGCTTCGATGATGCAGTCAAAGCAATGCAGACCGCGCCTCCCGTTTCGGCAGCCGTTATCGGCTGCGATGGCCGCCGCACGCTCTACGCCCTCATGACCAGAACGCCCCCGGACAAGACGCCGTTCGTGCCTGGCAAGGGCTCGGCCATAGCTTGCTGGTCTGAGGGCGCCGATCGGCATTACCTCTTGCTGCAATACGACGGCGAGCCTGGACGGCGCGAGGCAGCAGCGACTGTCATTGCGATGCTGGACTTGCTTCCGGGCCGCCAGATGCTCGTGGGCGACCTGCACCAGCATTCAAATGTGTCAGACGGCATGGGCGATCCCGAGGAGATGTTTTTCCAGACGGTGAGCCATTTCACAGACTTTCATGCGCTTACAGACCACAACACGACCCGCGGCGCCGATGCCATTGCGAAGGCGCTGCCGTCGTGGGGCATTGACTACCCGTTCCTCGTGGGCGAGGAGGTTACGGAGGACTATGCCCACATCGTCGCCATTGATCCGGCCGCCGAGGTGGACTGGAGGGGAGAACCGATGGAAGTGCTCAAGCGCATCCACGATTCCGGGGCGGTCGCAATCCTCGCGCATCCCTGGTCCACCAAGTTCCAGGAGATCTTTCACAAGAACCCCTTCGCGCGCCCGGAGATGAACGCATTCCAGTATAACGGCGACTGGTATGCCGATTGGAAGCGAAAGGGAACGGTTCCACCGATGGTCGAGGTAACCGACACGCACGACATGTCGCTTGCCTGGCCGTATCGGGGCATCGTGCTCGCCGAAGCGGCCACTCCGGCAGGCATCAAGCAAGCGCTTCTGGCTGGCAACTGCTGCGCCTGGACGCCCACGGGTCCGCGAGGGCCGGAGGCGATAACTCGCGTCGTCTGGGCGCTGATGTCGGACCGCGAGTATTACGAGGGCCAGCAGCTTCGCCGCATGGCGCAGCGGGTGATGACGCTGAACTGAGGAGAATAGCCCAACAAGCGCCGTGCGGCCTATAGGGGTGGCGGCGAGGCGCTGCAGGGGCGCACGGCCGTGCGCCCCTACCGTTCCGCCCGGGCTTACCCCAATCTCTTGCTGAAGCGCAGGGCGCTCAGCGCCATGATGCTGACGCCCAGCGCTGCCATTGCAGCCACCTGGGGCCAGAGAACATCCAGGCCGCTGCCCTTCAGGAATATGCCCCGGATGATTACCAGGAAGTAGCGAAGCGGGATGGGATATGTCAGCCACTGGATTACTCGCGGCATGTTCTCGATGGGGAACATGAACCCGGACAGCAGCACCGAAGGAATCATGAAAAAGAGCGATGTCATCATCGCCTGCTGCTGGGTGCGGGAAACCGTGGAGATGAACAGTCCCACGCCCAGGCTGGTGAGCAAGAAGATGGGGGTGATGGCGAAGAGAAGCGTCACGCTGCCTGCGATGGGCACGCGGAACCAGAAGACGGATACGAGCAGCACCAGCACCATGTCTGCAAACCCGATGATGATGAAGGGGGCTGTCTTGCCGAGCATCAGTTCATGCGCCTTGATGGGTGTTACCACCAGTTGCTCCAGGGTGCCAATCTCGCGTTCCTTCACGATTGCGACCGAGGTGAGTATCATGGTCACCACGAGCAGGATAAGGCAAACTACGCCCGGCACCATGAAGTTCACGCTCTTGAGGTCGGGGTTATACCAGACGCGAAGCCGGCCCTCGATGCCGGGAACCTGAGCCACTGTGGCCTTGACGCGGTCGAGCCGTTCCTCCGCAACCCGGGCCGAGTAGGCCTGCGCCACGCCCGCCGCATAGCCGGCGACTATCCCCGCTGTCATCGAATCGGAGCCATCGAGAATAAGCTGCGCCCTCGCGGTGCGACCGCGACCGAGATCCTTCGCAAAGCCCCTCGGGATGCGGAGCGCCATCTGCGCTCTGCCGGCGTCGAGCAGGTGGTCTATGCCGCGCTGGTCGGTGAGATAGCGCTCGAAGTCGAAATAGCCGGATCGGATGAATGCCTCGATGAACTGCCTGCTGGCCGAGGTGCGGTCCTCGTCGCGGATCGCGGTTCTGATGTGCCTGACATCGGTGGTGGCCGCGTATCCAAGGACAAACAGTTGAAAGACGGGCGCGAAGAGCAATATGCGAAGCAGGCGCGGGTCGCGCCGCAGTTGGATGAATTCCTTTCTGATGAGGCGCAGGATTCGTTGGGCGCTCACGCAGTCACCTCACAGAGTCTTTCGGAAACGCATCGAGCTGATGCCCAAGAGCAGCAGGCCGAAAACGAGCAGGATAAGCGCCGGCTGCCACAGCAGGGCCAGCCCGCCGCCCTTCAAGAAGATTGACCTCAGAATGACAAGGAAGTGACGGGCCGGGATGATGTTGGTCAGCCACTGAATGGCCCTCGGCATCGCGCTGATGGGAAACATGAAGCCGGAGAGCAAGAAAGTCGGGAGCATGCTGGTCAACAGGGCGACGGTCATGGCGGTCTGCTGATTCGTGGAAAGGACGGAGATAAGGAGACCGATTCCCAGCGCGGCGGCGAGGAAAACGGCCGACAGCGCCAGCACCAGCGCAGGACTTCCGACCAGCGGCACGTGGAAGAGCAGCCTGCCGGCGGCGATGACCATTACCACATCAACGAATGCAATCAGCACATAGGGAACCAGTTTTCCCAACATGAGCTCGTGTGGCATCACCGGTGAGACAATGAGGGCTTCGATGGTGCCTCGCTCGCGTTCTCGCACCACGGTCATGGAGGTGAGCAGCGCAGCGAGCATAGTCAAGATGACCGCGATGAGGCCGGGCACGATGAAGTTGGTGCTCTTCAGCTCCGGGTTATACCAGACGCGCAGGCGCAGGTCCACGGGAGGAAAGCTCTCGTCCGGGTGCAGCCCGCGGCGCTGCAAGGCTGCGAGGGCGACCCTCGAAGAATACTGCTGAAGCATAGCTTGGGCATAGCCGATGGCCGTGGTTGCGGTGGCGGAATCGGAGCCGTCTATGATAAGCAGCACGGGCGCGGAGCGACCTGAGGCGAGGTCGGCGGCGAATCGGATGGGAATGACGAGGACGGCCTTCGCCCATCCTCGATCCAGGGCGGCAGTCACTTCGTCGTAGTCGTCGAGGCGGGCGACGATGTCGAAATAATCGCCGCGGGAAAATGCCCCGGCGAGATCGCGCGACTCCTGGCTGCGGTCCTGGTCATAAACGACGAGTTTGAGATGTTTGACATCCAGGTTTATCGCATAGCCATAGAGCATCAGCATCAGCACGGGGAGGATGATAACTACCGCAAGTGCGCGCCAGTCTCGGAAGATCTGGATGAACTCCTTCCAGATGATCATCCATGTCCGCAGCAGCATGGCTCACGCCCTTCCCTGGGCGGCAGCCCGGTCTGCCTGCTCGATCGAGGCGACGAACACGTCCTCCAGCGACGGCAGGATGGGTGATATGCTGCCAACAGCGACGCCGCTCTTTTCAAGCGCGGTTCGCACGGCCTGGATGCCGGCCGCGTCATCGGTGACCACATGTAAGGCTGCGCCGAAGACGGCGACCTCTCTGACGACCGGCTCGCGGCCGAGCAGCTCGAGCGCCGCCATCACCGGCTGCGCCTGGACTTCGAGCAATGTGCCAGCGGCGTAGCGGTCCTTAAGCTGCTGTGGGCTGCCGAGGGCTATCAGTTTGCCGCCGTAGATGAGGCCAAGCCTGTCGCAGTGCTCGGCCTCGTCCATGTAATGGGTTGTGACGAAGACGGTGACGCCCCAACTGGCGACATCATATATGAGGTCCCAGAAATTCCGGCGCGAGATTGGGTCAACTCCAGCGGTGGGCTCGTCGAGGAACAGAATGTCTGGCTCGTGCACTGCCGCGCAGCCCAATGCGAGACGCTGCTTCCAGCCTGCGGCGAGGTGCCCTGTGAGGCTGCCGGCGCGCTCTCTCAGGTTCGCCATTTCCAAGATCCACCGCTTTCGCTCGGCGAGTCGCGAGGCTGGCACGCCATATACCCCGCCGTAGAACTCTATGTTTTCCTCCACGGTCAAGTCCTCGTAAAGAGAAAACTTCTGGCTCATATAGCCGATGCGTTCCTTGATGCGCTCCGACTCGGTCACGATATCGAACCCGGCGACACTGCCCGTGCCGGCGGTCGGCACGAGGATGCCGCAGAGCATCCGTATCGTGGTTGACTTGCCTGCGCCGTTCGGGCCGAGCAGGCCGAATACTTCGCCTTTTGGCACCGACAGGGACAAGCGATCTACCGCCGTGAAGTTGCCGAACCGCTTAACCAGGTCGCGCAGGACCACCACCTGCGCGCCGGTCGCTTGTAGGCTCATTGCTCGCCCCCCGTCAGAACCGATACGAAAACATCCTCGAGGCCCGGCGCCATCCGGCGCGAGGACTTCGCCTCGATTTGCCGCTCGGCCAGCGCGGACAATATGGCCTGCTCGTCTCTGGATGCATCAGACACCCAGACATGCAGGCGGTCGCCGAAAACCTGGACGCCCAGAACTTCAGGGATTTGCGAGAGCGCCTGCCTTGCCTGCCCCTGGGGCTCGGCAGTTATCTCGAGCAGGTCGCCCCGCATTCGTTCCTTCAGCGCATCGGGCGTATCGCAAAGGAGGATGCGACCCCTGGCGATCAGCGCAACGCGGTTGCAGTGCTCCGCCTCGTCCATATAGGGCGTGCTGACGAAGATGGTCACGCCCTGCTTCAGCAGCGAATACAGGATTCTCCAGAATTCGCGCCGCGAGACTGGATCAACGCCGGTGGTTGGCTCGTCGAGGAGAAGCGCCTCGGGAGTATGCATCAGCGTGCAGGCGAGCGCCAGCTTCTGCCTCATGCCGCCGGACAGGTTCTGGGCGAGACGCCTGCGGAAAGGAGCGAGACGGCTGAACTCAAGCAGTTCTTTCTCCCTCTCGATGCGCTGCGGCCGAGGAACATGATATATGTTTGCGAAGAAGGCGAGGTTCTCGGCGACGGTCAGGTCGCCGTAGAGACTGAAGCGCTGCGGCATGTAGCCGATGCGCCGCTTGACCTGCTCGGGTTGACGCAAAACATCATAGCCAGCTACTTGGGCCTCACCGGCCGTCGCGGCAAGGATGCCGCAGAGCATGCGCATCGTCGTCGTCTTTCCTGCGCCGTCGGGGCCGACCAGGCCGAAAATCTCGCCCTTCTCGACCGCGAGGTCGAGGTTATCAACCGCCACAAGGTCGCCAAAGGTTTTGCGCAGCCCGCGCGTCATTATGGCGTAACGGCTGTCGTTCATGGGAGTTGCCGGATTCGCCTCGATCATTGTGGCAGCCAGCAGGTTCTGCCCTATCGGCTCGCGTGCGGAGCACTCACGAATATCACTGCGTCCGCTGGCATTCCTGGCTTTAATTCCTCTTCCCTGTTCTCGACCTCGACCTTGACGCCGAAGACAAGCTTCACGCGCTCTTCTTTTGTCTGCACATTTTTCGGCGTGAACTCGGGCTCCTGCGCGATCTCGACCACCCGGCCGCGATAGCGTTTGTCAGGACGAGCGTCTGCCGTGATTTCGGCGCGCTGCCCAAGCTTGACAAGGCCCACCTGCGGCTCTGGCACATAAACGCGAAGCCACACGCGGTCGAGAATTGCGAGCCGCACTATAGGAAATCCAGGGGTTGCCAATTCGCCAGGCTCAGTATTGCGCAAGATGACGCGCGCATCGGCAGGCGACCATATCCTCGTCTGCTGCCAGGAGGCAACGGCCGTCTTGAGAGCGCCACGCGCGTTCTCGACTCGCGCCCGCGCGGAAGCAATGGTCTCCTTTCGCGGGCCTGCGAGTGCGAGGTCGAGAGCGGCCCGGGCGGCCTGCATCTGCGACCGCGCACTTGCCGCGGCAGCTTCGGCTTCGCGCAATTCCTCCGGGCGCGCGCCGGTTTCCGCTTCAGCCAATCTTTGCCGGGCAGCCCTCACCATTTCCTCGGCTTCCTGAACCTCCTGAGGACGCGCGCCAGTCTCTGCTTCGGCGAGCCGCTGACGCGCGGCCTCGACTTGGGCGCGCGCCACATCGCGCCGGGTCTTCGCCTGGTCAAGCTGCTGGCGAGAGATGGCGCCCTGCGACTCCAGGTTCTCCATGCGGCGCAGTTCAATCTCAGCCTCGGACAGGGTCGCTTCGGCCTGCTCGAGCGCAGCGCGGAGCTGGCGGATTTGTTCCTTTCGAGCGCCCTCGCGTACGAGAGACAGCCGGGCTTTAACTTGCTCATAAGCGGCGCGCAGTTGCTCAATGTCCTCCTTGCGCGGCCCTGCGCGGACGAGTTCCAGGCGAGCCTGCGCCTGGCGCATGACATTATTTGCAGCTTCATACTGTGCCTGGGCGCGGCGGATATCTTCTGCCCTGGTTCCTGCCAGCAGCTCCGCAAGGACAGCTTCCGCAGCCGCGAGATTGCCGCGCGCCTGCTCGACCTGGCCCGCAAGCTCCTGGCTGTCAAGCGCGGCGATGAGTTGGCCTTTCTTGACTCCATCGCCTTCGCGAACGCGCAGGCTGATGACCCTGCCTGCAACCTTGGCGCTGACATCTACTTCGGTCGCTTCCACGATGCCATTCCCGGCAATCGTGGCCTGCGGGCTTTCATGCCGGCCAGCCAGGTATTTCCACAGGCCGAAACCGACCAGAAGAATCGGCAAGAAGAATACCGGGATGAACCGCGACTTCTTGATCTTCATGGCGCAGCCTCCTCGGCCCTGAACCTCGCTGTCGGCAGATAGTTCTCGCGCTCGGTCAGCGGCGTGCTCTGCTCCGTCTCGGCTTTGGGCTCGTCCTGTCAAGCCTCGCTTCTCCGCCGAGATGCACTAATCCGCTGAGGCCGGTGCCCGACCTGGGCGACTTCATGCCATGGTGAAGCCGGGAGAGCGGAATGCTCGCAGATGTTTGGCAGAGAGGCCGGCGCCGGTCCCAGCGTCAGCCGACCAAGAGGCAGATGGAGCTTTCCCACGAACCCGCCAATCATCTGGAGGCGGGGGCCGGAATCGAACCGGCGTATGAGGGTTTTGCAGACCCTTGCCTTACCACTTGGCTACCCCGCCTCGCCCGTCAACTTCGTTCGAGATGACCCCACAGGGATCGGGGCGTCACCATGCCATCTGCTGAGGCGAAAATGGAGCGGGACACGGGACTCGAACCCGCGACCCTCGGCTTGGGAAGCCGATGCTCTACCAACTGAGCTAGTCCCGCTCTCCGTCGAACCGCAAACCTGCTGCCAGGTCCGCCCTGAAGCTTCCCCCTGACACGAATAAGATACCACCGCGCGGGTCTGTGTCAAGACCCGTTCAGGCTGGCGGCTCCTCGCTATTGGCGAGGCGTGGCCAACGGCGAGAGCAGATTGGCGGGGAGAGCGGCGCGCTCTGAGCCACTGACCATTGACCGCCGCCAGTCGCGGGCTTAGAATGGCCCTGTGAGTGGCCCGGTCAGCAGAGGTCGCAGGTCTGCCAGAGGCGCAGGCTCTCCTCGCGCGTATGCTGCCGCTGAAGGCGCGCAGGCCGGGAGCCTTTTCCGCGAACGCGTCGAGTCCGCCACCAGCCAGGCTGCCGACTTGCCTCTTGCGGCCAGGATGAGGCCGCGCACGCTGGATGAATTCGTTGGCCAGGAGCATCTGCTTGCGCCGGGTAAGCCTCTTCGCGTGGCAATCGAGAGGGACGAACTTCACTCCTCCATCTTCTGGGGGCCGGCTGGATGCGGGAAGAGCACCCTCGCCTTCATAATTGCAGGCTCGACGAAGGCCCAGTTTGCCCCTTACAGCGCCGTGAGTTCGGGCGTGGCCGACATGCGAAAGGTCATCGCGCAGGCAACGAGGCGCCGCTCCATTTATGGCCAGCGCACGATTCTTTTCGTTGACGAGATTCACCGATTCAACAAGGCGCAGCAGGACGCTTTTCTGCCCTTCGTCGAGAACGGCACAATCATATTGCTTGGCTCGACAACCGAGAACCCTTTCTTCGAGATAAACTCTCCTCTCATATCCCGGTGCCGGCTCTATACCTTCGAGCGGCTGACGCCCGATCAAATCAGCTCCATCTTGCTTCGAGCATTGCAGGATGAAGAGCGGGGCCTTGCTAAAGTGCGCCTGAATGTTGATGAAGATGCGCTGTCTCACATGGCGAAGATGAGCGAAGGCGATGCGCGAGTGGGGCTCAATGCTCTGGAAGTAGCAGCTTCGCTCGTGGGCGAGGGCGGACATGTGACTCTCGCCGTGGCGGAACAGGCTCTTCAGCGCCGCGCAATAGAATACGACAAGGACGCCGACAGCCACTATGACACGATATCGGCTTTCATAAAAAGCCTTCGAGGCAGCGACCCCGACGCGGCGCTTCACTATCTGGCGCGCATGCTCAAAGCAGGAGAAGACCCTCGCTTCATCGCCAGGCGGCTCGTCGTGCACGCAAGCGAGGATGTGGGCAACGCCGACCCGATGGCCCTGGTCGTGGCCACTTCGGCCGCTCATGCGGTTGAATATGTGGGATTGCCCGAGGCCAGGCTGGCGCTTGCTCAGGCTGCTATCTATGTGGCTACTGCTCCAAAGAGCAACGCGACTTATGCTGCGCTCGACCGCGCGATTGAGGATGTCGAGAAAAGGGGAGCGGAGCCCGTGCCGAAGCACCTGCGCGATGCCAATTATCCGGGCGCGGCGCGAATCGGACACGGCGAAGGTTATCTTTATCCGCACAGCTTTCCCGGCGCCTTCGTCCCGCAGCAATACATGCCTCCCGGCGTGAAGAGCCGCCCCTATTACGAGCCGAGCGAAAGAGGCTACGAGGCCGAAATCAAACGGCGGATGGAACAGTGGAGAAGGCAGCTCGGTTCCGCTGATAGCCCTGGCGGCGAAGAGCTGACCGAAGGCGACTCCGAGGCAGCATCCGGGGAATAAGGGAGCTGAGCCGCGCGGAACCCTGGAAGTAGGGGCAGGTTTCCCTGGCCGGGCAGGCAAACCTGCCCCTACCCCGCTGAGGCAGACTTGCACCCAGACAGAGAACTAATCCTGGCGGCGATGAGCGGCGGAGTTGACAGCTCCACCGCCGCAGCTCTCCTTGTTGAGCAGGGCTCGCCCGCGTGCTGTCTGGCGGGCTTCGAGGTCGTCGGCGTCACGATGCAGATGTGGCGTGAGGCCGAGGAGCGGAACGGGGCGGGCGCCGGCGAGCGCAACGGCCCCTCGCGCTGCGCTCTGTCATCCGTTGAGGATGCCAGGCGAGTCGCCTCCATGCTTGGCATCGAACACCATGTGCTCGACTTGCGGGAGCTTTTCCGGGAGGCTGTAATCGAGCCTTTCATTGCCGGATACCGTTCAGGCCGCACGCCGAATCCCTGCATTGCCTGCAACAGGCGCGTGAAGTTCCAGGCGCTCATCGAGATGGCCGACGAGCTTAGCGCGCGCTTCGTTGCGACCGGTCATTATGCCCGCGTGGAGCGAGATCTTTCTACCGGCCGATTCGCGCTGCTTCGAGGCGCCGACCACTCGAAGGACCAGTCTTACGCACTCTGCGGCCTGACGCAGGAGCAGCTTGCAAGAGTTCTCTTTCCGCTGGGAGGCATGACGAAGAGCGGGGTTCGCAAGAAGGCCGAGAGCCTTGGCCTGCCCGTCGCCGCAAAGCGTGAAAGCCAGGACATCTGCTTCGTGCCCGACGGCGACTACGCCCGGTTTATTCGCGAGGCCGATCCTGGCGCAGCCCGACCTGGGCCGATCCTTGACAAATCAGGCCGGGTGCTCGGGCAGCACGAGGGAATCTGCTTCTTCACTGTCGGGCAGAGGCGCGGCCTCGGCGTGCCTTCAGGCCAGCCGCTTTATGTGATTGCGATTGACGGCGAGCGGGACACCGTGATTGTGGGCGGCCGCGACGAGCTTTTCAGCCGCAGTGTCCTGGTTGGTGATGTCAACTGGGTATCCGTCCCGGAACTCGACGCAGCGGTGAAGGCATTAGGAAAGCTTCGCTACACGATGCCCGCCGCTCGATGCACGCTTGAAGCGCGGGACCAGGGCGAGCTGCTGGCCACATTCGATGAAGGGCAAAGGGCTGTAACGCCTGGCCAGGCCGCAGTTTTCTACGACGGCGACCGAGTGCTGTGCGGCGGCATAATCGAACGCGCCCTTCCCTGAAGACTTGCTGCCCTGTTGCCTGCTGCCCTCAGCTCGATTCCGAGATTTGAAATTTGAGATTTCAGATTCGAAATTCAAAATCCGAAATGCCTGCTGCCTGTTGCCCGTTCCCGCCTTCGCTGAAGCTTCGGCGGGCAAGCCCCGTTGCCGGTTCGCGCCTTCGTCCCGAAACTCGGAAGTTCGCCGGGCAAGCCCTGCTGCCTACCAGTTCAGCTATCGAAGCTCAACTGCGTCTGGCGCTGGGGCGGGGTGGGGGTGACTTCCTCGGCGGGCGCGGGCTCTCCTCGAAGTTCTCTGTCGAGTATGGCCTTCAGCTTTTTGAAATCATCGAAGAGGGTGTCTCGCATCGAGCCCTTGTGAAGAGCTGCGGCGGGGTGGAAAAGGGGAACGACCAGAAGGCCCCCCTTTCTGTAAGCGACCCCGTGGGCGTGAGAGATCGAGAGCTTGGGATCGAGAAGCGCGGCCATTGCGAAACGGCCCAGCGTGGAAATGATTCGCGGCCGCAGCAGCGCTATCTGCGTGTCGAGGTATTCTCGGCAGGGTTCTATCTCGTCTGGCTGCGGATCGCGGTTGTTCGGAGGACGGCATTTGACGATGTTCGTGATATACACATCCTCTCGCTTTATGCCGATGCTCTGGAGAAGCTGGGTGAGAAACTGGCCGGCGGGGCCGACGAATGGGCGCGCCTGCTGGTCCTCGTGATAACCCGGCGCCTCGCCAATGAATAGAACCAGCGGGCGAGGGTTTCCTTCCCCTGGAACGGCCCTTGCTCGGCTCTGGCAGAGGCGGCAGCGCTCGCAAGCGCAGATCTGCTCGTTCAGCTCCTCCACAGGCGAAGACATGCCGAACCCTCCATGGTGCGATCTTGCATGATACGCATTGTACTTCGCCAGGCCCCTGGCGGGTCGGGGCCTTAAGCGCGCCCCCGGGCACCGCCAGGGCGGAGCGGCGCTCCGCCCCTACGAGTGCGACACTCCGCTGTTCCCGAAAACATAGTGCACCCCCGCCAAGGGCCTCCCCCGTCGAGGGGGAGGCAGACTGCGATGCGCCAACGCCGCTGCGCTGGAGTCCGGTCGAAAATGTAGGGGAGCAGCACTGCTGCTCCCAGGGCGGAGCAGCGCTCCGCCCCTACGGGACGCAACCGCCAAGGCGCGTCGAGATCGCGCATCCCACATCCCTGAACCATAGTCAAACCGTCAGACAATTCTTAGGCGGACTCCTCAGCTCAGAAGACCCAGCTTCTGGAGCTCGGCTCGCACCAGGTCGCGGCAGCGCTGCGATGCGGGAAGAAGAGGGAGCCTTGGCGGGCCAGCCGCAATTCCAAGCATCTCCATGGCCGCTTTCACCGGAACAGGGTTTGTTTCGCTGAAGAGAGCCTTGACCATGGGCAGCAAGCGGTAGTGTATCTTTCTGGCCTCGTCTATCTTGCCTTTGTGGATGAGTTCAACCATGCGGGCCCACTCGCCGGGCAATATGTGACCAGCCGCGAGAATGCCCCCGGTTCCACCCAGGCATGTGAGCGTGAAGCAAAGAGCATCATCGCCGGTGAGGACGCTGAACTTGTCCGTGCCCGCAATTATCGCCATGATCTGGTCGAGGTCGCCGCTGGCCTCCTTGATTCCCGCGATGTTCTCGACCTTCGACAGCTCTATCGTCGTGGCCGCCTCCATGTTGACGCCGGTTCGCTTTGGGATGTTGTAAAGGATTAGAGGCAGCGAGGTCGAGGCTGCAACCTTCTTGAAGTGGGCGATGAGGCCGGCCTGGCTTGGGCGGTTATAGTAGGGGCAGATGAGAAGAGCTGCGTCGGCGCCGGCCTGCTCGGCGTGCTGGGTGAGCTGTACAGCCTCGGCCGTGCTGTTGGAGCCTGCTCCGGCTATCACGGGAATTCTACCGGCAGTGAACTTGACCGAGAGTTCCACAACCAGCTTGTGCTCTTCGTGAGTGAGGGTGGCCGATTCGCCGGTCGTGCCGCACGGCGCTATTCCAGTCGCGCCCTGCTCGATCATCATTTCGATGAGGGCGCGCAGGCCATCTTCGTTTAAGCGGCCCTCCTCGTCGAAGGGCGTGATGATTGGAACGTAGGCCCCTGCAAAGCGCGGCCTGGGCATTTTTGCCTCCTTTGCTGCTCGGCAATGTGGCGCCCCGGCGGGTCGAGGTGCGCACAGGCCCCTAAGCCCGGCGCAGCGGGACCGGGGTGGCGCTCGCCGCAGGCGACCTAACCACGAGGGCGCCTGCGCCACATCCGGCCACCTATTCAACGAGCGACGAGTGCAGAACCCGCACTGCCTGCTCTCGGTCCTCTTCTCTCACAAGGTAAGAGAGGTTCAGCTCTCCCTCGATTGCTCCGAAAGTCTCTATGCGCTCGGCTTTCAGTATTGCGTCGGCCTTCTCCATGAATTCAGCAACCCTTCCCCTCATCCCCTCGCCAATGAGAGAGACCAGGCCCCATCGCGAGGCGCTTGTCTCAGCGCTCAAGCCGCGGTCGAAGACGATATGGTCAATGAGAAGTTGGATGTTGCGGTATTTCTCTCTCCTCACGGCGAAGCGGACCTGGCTGGGCTCTGTCGTAATCTCCCAGTGAGTGAGGCGCTGACGAGCCAGGTCCTCGCTTAGCTGAGAGCCCAACCTGGGGTTCGAGGAGGGAAGGGTGAAAATGAAAAGGTCGCCAATGTCTGTTACGGCCGTGACATCGCGATATGCGTGCCCGACCGTTGTTGTGGATATTTCGGTTCCCGGAGCGTTGGTAGAGTAGTTCCTTATGAATATGGGGAGCCGGTGCCGCCTGGCCATGACCGATGCCTTGTGCTGGATCACCTCGGCTCCCAGGTGAGCCATCATAACCAACTCATCGTATGTGAGGGTCGAGAGAAGCTTGGGCCCTTCGCCCACAATTTTGCCGCGTTCATCGCGCAGGCTGTTCGGATTTGCCGTCATGACGCCGTCCACGTCCTTGTATATGTGGACGGGCTCAACATGAACTCTTTCCTCGAGGACCCCAGTGCGCGGCTGCTGCAAGGTGAAAGTGAGAGCTACAGCAGTGTAATCGCTGCCGCCCTCGCCGAGGGTTGTGATATCGTGGGCCTCGTGACCTCCGGTTACGCCCTGGAAGCCGGCCACAAAGACAATGTAGCCCTGTTTGAGGGAGCCCAGAAGATAGTCTGGCTTTATGTCCACGATTTCTGCGTGGCCGTAGAATGTATCTGTTATCAGCCCCGCCTGTCCTCCTGTGAGTGCTATCGTGTTGAATCCCTGCGCTCGAAGGAAATGAGCCATCATGACCGTCGAGATTATCTCGCCCATGCTCATGAGCAGGTCGAGCTCGCGAGAGGCGATGTTGGGGCTTGTCTCGCGGACGAACTGCACGAGATTAGCGGTGCTGTAGGGCTGGCCCTCTCTTCCCATGGCCGAGACGACAACCACGGGGCATAGCCCTTTATCTCTGGCCTCCACGATTCTCTCTGCGGCGAGGGCCCTGTTCTCGGGTCCCTCGACGCAGGTGCCTCCAAACTTCATCACGACGGCTCGCATCACTCCGCTCCTGCGGCTTCGCTCGGAAGGTTTGTCTTCAGAGCAGACCCCGCTGCATCATGGTCTCTGCAATCTGCACGGCGTTGAGGGCCGCGCCTTTTCTCAGATTGTCGGCCACCACCCACATGTTCAGTCCATAGGGCACCGAGCGGTCCTGCCTGATGCGCCCGACGTATACCTCGTCGGTGCCCTCCACATCGAAGGGCAGGGGACATATCTCCTTTTGCGGGTCGTCCTCGACCACAATGCCCGGGGCGCTGGATAGTATGGCTCTTGCATCCTCGGCAGATATGGGCTCGTGGAATTCAACATTCACCGCTTCCCCATGGGCCGTGCGCACGGGAACGCGCACGCAGGTGGCGGTTATCTGTATGGTATCGTCCTCCAGTATTTTTCGCGTCTCGCGAATCATCTTCACCTCTTCCGAGGTGTATCCGTCAGCAGCCATAGGCCACGACACATTGTCGTAGGGAAGGACATTTCCGGCTATAGGGTGGCGGAAACCTCCGCCAGGCTCCGGCATTGGCTCGCCCCTTCCGATAGCCTCGACCTCTTTCTCGAGCTGCTGCACTGCGTCCGCTCCCTTGCCAGACACGGCCTGGTAGGTGGAGACGCAAATGCGCTTTATGCGGGCGATGTCGTGAAGGGGCTTGAGGGCAACGACCATCTGTATTGTGGAGCAGTTTGGGTTGGATACGAGACCCTCGTGTTTCTCAAGCGCGTGCGAATTGACCTCTGGAACGACGAGGGGAACATTGGGATGCATTCGGAAGGCCGAGCTGTTATCAATAACGACGGCGCCTCTCTTCACCGCTTCCCAGCCCAGATGGCCCTCCGGCGTTTCGGCGCCCGCGAAAAGCGCAAGTTCAATACCCTCGAATGCCTCCGCGCTTATCTGCTGCACCTGACAGATTTCGCCGTCAACGGTCACATCTCTCGGCCTGCGGGCAAGCACTTTCAGGTCTGACACGGGGAAAGAGCGCTGCCGAAGGACCTTGAGCATCTCCTGCCCGACCGCGCCAATGCCGACGACGGCTGTTCTCAGTCGTCTCTGGCTCACTTGCGCCTCCTGACAAAACCTGCGGGTGATTCTCGTGAGAATAACATGACGGTCTGGCAGTGTCAACTTCAACCGCCCATTATGGCAGCACTCAGGAGCGAACAGCGAGGCTCACGCGGAGCACCAATCGCCGCGGGCGGCGCGAGCGCCCTGTTCTCTGTGCTTGACCGGGCAGGCGCGCACGGGGTAGAATTGCCCATGACGAGGGCGATGGAGACCGCCCAGGCTGCGGCGTCAGCCTGAACAGCCTGGCGTTTGGTTCGCAGGCTAATGGCTCCTGCCCCACTGAATAGTGGGCAGGAGCCATTTCTGTTAGTGAGGCCGCCATGGAGAAGGGCCTGATCTGGATAGAACTTGAGGACGGTCTGCGACGACCGGGGTGTCCTATCTGCGGCATCCTGGCGCAGGGCACCCGGCGCAACTTCTCGTTCTTCCTGAACGACGGGGTACTGGACCCTGGCATGCGATTGCGGCTCGTCGAAAGCGGGGGCTGGTGCGCTTGCCACATGATGTTGCTGCTCAATGTGGAAGCGCGCGAGTACCCTGACCACATGGGGTCCGCAACTGTATTCGAGAGCCTGCTCGAGATGGCGCACCGCCGTCTCGCGGAAGCACTCCGAAGTCTGCGCCGTCGTCAGACATCGGCCGCGTCCCGTAGCAGGCGGCGGGCGATCCAGCGTGCCCGCGGTGCCCTTCGCCCACGCAAAGCGTGTCCGGCGTGTGAATCCGAAGCAGAGCGCGAGGCCTCATACCTGGGTTTCTTCATTGACGCGTTGTTCGATCCCGCACTCGGGCTGGAGATGAAAGCCCTCTACTCAGGTTCTGAGGGCCTGTGCTATCGCCATCTCATCGGATGCTTGGAGCGGTGCGCTTCGCCTGAACAGGCCAACGAGTTGGCGGAGCTGGAACAGCCGAAGCTGGCTTCCCTGACCAGAGAGGTGAGCGAGTATCTGCGGAAACACGAGCACCGCTACCGGGAGGAACCTTTCGGAGACGAGGTCGACGCGTGGGCGCGTGCTGCACGGAAACTGGCGGGATACCAGCCCGCGGGCTTGGACTTACAGGAATTGGCGGATGCTGCTAGGCGAAAGGAAACGCGGGCAAACGAGCGGAGGAGAGGCGCTCTGCGCACGACCTCTCCAGGCGAGCGTGAGGGCAATGACCGGCCCCTCTGATCCAGCACAACAATGAAAGGAGAATCGGATGCGAAGCGTTATCGAGTCTGTGAAGGCCCTGGAAATCCTCGATTCACGAGGCAATCCGACGGTGAGAGTCACGGTGACCCTGAACGACGGGGTGCGAGCTTCGGCCTCGGTGCCATCAGGCGCCTCGACTGGTGAGAACGAGGCAGTTGAGCTTCGTGATGGAGATACCGCGCGCTACGGCGGCAAGGGGGTGTTGAGAGCCGTGGCCAACGTCAACGATGTCATTGCTCCTCGGCTCCGGGGCCTCGACCCGTCGCACCAGGCCGAGATAGACCAGTTGATGGTCGAACTTGACGGCACACCAAACAAGGGGAAGTTGGGGGCGAACGCCATCCTGGGCGTATCCATGGCAGTGGCAAGGGCCGCAGCCGAGAGCGCTGGACTGCCGCTCTATCAGTATCTGGGCGGGGCCGGAGCGATTCGTCTGCCCGTGCCCATGATGAACATCCTCAACGGCGGCAAGCATGCCGACAACAGCGTCGACTTTCAGGAGTTCATGGTTATGCCGCTGGGGGCTCCGACCTTCGCGGAGGCGCTACGGTACGGTGCTGAGACGTTTCATGCCCTGAAAGCCATCCTCAAGAAAAAGGGCTACGCGACGGCCGTGGGTGACGAGGGTGGGTTCGCCCCCAATCTGAAGAGCAACGAAGAAGCGTGCGAAGTGATCGTCGAGGCGATCAAAACGGCTGGCTACCGTCCAGGGCAGGATGTTGCCATCGCACTCGATCCCGCGGCAAGCTCTTTCTACGAAGCCGGTGCCTACAGGCTGTCCAAGTCGGGAGGCGGCGAAAAGACCAGCGCGCAGATGACGGAGCTCTACCGCGACTGGATCGAGTGTTACCCGATTGTGTCTATTGAGGACGGCCTGGCCGAGGATGACTGGCAAGGCTTTGCGCAGCAGACGGCGGCCTTGGGAGACAGGGTGCAGGTCGTCGGGGATGATCTCTATGTCACCAACACCGAGTTCATTAGCCGCGGCATCGCGGAGAAGAGCACGAACGCCGTGCTCATCAAGCTCAACCAGATCGGCACCGTCACGGAGACTATAGAGGCGATTGAGTTGTGCCGCAAGGCCGGGTGGGGGTTCGTCATCTCCCATCGCTCCGGCGAGACAGAAGACTCCTTCATGGCCGATTTCGCGGTGGCGATGGGAGGCGGGCAGATCAAGACAGGTTCGGCCTGTCGCAGCGAGCGCATCTGCAAGTATAACAGGCTGCTCGAGATCGAAGCCGAGTTGGAAGGGGCCGCGCGCTTCTTCAGTCCCCTGCGGCCCTTGCCCGAGGTTCGCGCATGACGGATGAGGAGAACAATACGGATACTGGGAGGTCTGCCGGGGCCTGGCTGAACCGAAACGTCATCGGCATGGGCCTGACCAGTTTTCTTTCAGACGCTGGCCACGAGATGGCGACCGCGGTACTGCCGAGCTTTCTGGCCGTTATTGGAGCGCCAGCAGCGGCCTTGGGGCTGATCGAAGGGATAGCCGACGCGGTTTCGAGTTTCGTCAAGCTCGGCGCGGGATGGTACTCCGACCGCATCGGCCACCGCAAGGGCATCGCGGTCGGCGGCTACTTTCTCACCGGCGTCGCCAAGGGACTGTTTGCGCTTGCCGCTGCCTGGCCGCTGGTGCTGGTCGGCCGCACTATCGCCTGGTTTGGCCGCGGCATTCGCGGGCCGCTGCGGGATGCGATGCTGGCGGAATCCGTCCCGGCGGAAAGCCGAGGAAGAGCCTTTGGTTTCCATCGCGCCGGCGATACGCTGGGAGCCGTCGTGGGTCCCTTGCTTGCGGTGGGGCTGCTCGCGCTGCTTCAAGGGCGGGCAGGCGAAGATCCATCAGCTCCCTTTCGCTTGATCTTTTGGCTCACCCTCATCCCTGGCGTGAGTTCGGCGCTGGCGTTCGCGCTCTTAGTCACTGAACAGCGCAGAGCGCCCAACCATGACCTGCGTTTCTGGGCCACGCTCAGGTCGCTTCCCCGGCCTTACTTTCGATTGCTAACGGGCGTGGGCCTGTTCGGGATTGGCGACTTCGCTCATACGTTCCTGATCCTGGCCGCAACGCAGCTGCTGACTCCGACTCACGGCATCGTGCGGGCGGCGCAGATCGCTGGCCTGCTCTATGTCGCGAGAAACGTCCTCTACGCAGGCGCATCCTTTCCTATTGGGGCATGGAGTGACAGGATCGGTCGGCGGGGACTGCTAACGGCGGGATACATTGCGGGCGCGTTGGTGGCGGCGGGATTCGCAGCAGCGTTCCTCTTCCATCTGCGAAGTCTCCCATATCTCCTGCCGTTGTTCTGCTTGGCGGGGGCCTATATTGCTGCCCAAGATGCACTGGAGGGCGCGATCACGGCGGACTTCGTGGCCGGCGTGGCGCGAGGCACCGGCTACGGTCTTATGGCTACGGTGAACGGCGTGGGAGACCTAGTGGCGAGCGCGGTTGTCGGCCTGCTGTGGACCGCGGTCTCGCCGGTCGTCGGCTTCGGGTACGGGGCAGTGATGATGCTGGCGGGAGCCGTCGTGCTCTACCGAGTTCGTTGAAAGGAGAAGACACGATGAAGGTGCGTGTGGTGGTCATCCTGTTACGGGAAGCAGAGATCCTGCTCATGAAGCACCGCCGCCTCGGTCTCAGCTACTGGGTTCTGCCGGGGGGTGCAATCAAGGAAGGGGAGATGGTGGCGGCCTGCGCCCGGCGCGAGATGCTGGAGGAAACAGGGCTGGAGGTAAATCTGGGCAAGCCCGTCTATCTCGCCGATGTGATCTCGCCGGATCGGCGGAAGCATACTGTGAACCTGTTCTTTCTGGGCGAGATCGTCGGGGGCGAGTTCGGAGTCACTTCGGCGAAGGCGCCGGGAGAGCATCTGGACGAGCCGCAGTGGTTCCCCCTGGACGATCTTCCGACGCTCTATCCACCTATCGGGGACCGACTCAGGGAGGACGCGCAGCGGGGCTTCTCTGAGGCAGCCGTCTACTTGGGCAACCTATGGACGACTGAGCCGAGCGGCTAGG